>Ga0136640_10000208_pt1 | contig 21400 bp, 21 predicted proteins | sample AntDrymUQ8642106_2_FD_105498 | JGI IMG/M metagenome (GOLD analysis project Ga0136640, IMG submission 105498) | Polar desert sand microbial communities from Dry Valleys, Antarctica - metaG UQ864 (21.06) | ecosystem: Environmental > Terrestrial > Soil > Desert | place: Antarctica: Dry Valley...
AGCACCGCCACCGACGCGGTGGGAAAACCACGGTCGCCCAGCCGCTGCAGGGCGCTGTCGTCACCACCGTCGGCAAGAGTGTGCACGGTGGCGTGCATGGTCGGGTTGTGGCCGACCACGATGGCCGCGGCCACATGGGCGGGTAGCCCGCGCAGCAACTCAACAACATCACTGACACCGGCCTCGTACAACTCGCCGACCACCCGCTCGTGCACGCCACCGGGCAACTGTGCAGCAACCTGCTGCCACGTCTCGTACGCCCGCGCGGCCGGCGACACCAACGCCACCACCGTCTCGGAGACACCTACCAGTGCGACGGCCGCCGCAGCACCGGCAGCCCACGCATCGGATCGACCCCGCTCGGTGAGCCTGCGGTCCCGGTCACGCGCGGCGGTGCTCTCGGCCTTGGCGTGCCGCACGATCAGCACCGTCCGGCGAGACGTCGAGGGTTCGGTCACCCGCTCACTGTCGCACGCAAATGCGGGGTCAGGGACGGCACCGTCCCCCCCCTTACGTGCAATGCGGGCCCAGTCGTGATCGACTCGTGGCAAGAGACGGTCGGTGAGAGGAGCACACAATGAGCAACGACGACAAGCTCAGCGACAAGGGCGAGGGCATGGGCGGCAAGGCCAAGGAGGCTGTCGGCGACGCCACCGGTGACGAGGCACTGAAGAATCAGGGCAAGCGCGACCAGTCGAAGGCTGACCTGAAGAAGGCCGGCGACAAGGTCAAGGACGCCTTCAAGCGCTGACTGGCATCATCCGACCGGGCGGGCCCGTTGCACGCGTGACCGGCCCGCCCCGTCAGGCACCCATGGCGTGATATCCGCCGTCCACATGCACGATCTCGCCCGTCGTGGCCGGGAAGAAGTCGCTGAGCAAGGCGGCAACCGCGCGGGCCGCAGGCTCTTGATCGGTCTCATCCCACCCCAGCGGCGCTCGCTCGCTCCACATCGACTCCAACTGCTCGAAGCCCGGGATGGCCTTGGCAGCCAGCGTCTTGAGCGGTCCGGCAGCGACCAGGTTGACCCGATGACCGCGCGGCCCCAAGTCCCGAGCCAGATAGCGGGCACACGACTCGAGGCCGGCCTTGGCCACCCCCATCCAGTCGTATGCCGGCCAGGCGACTGAGGCGTCGAAGGTCAAGCCCACTACCGAGGCACGCGGCGCAAACACCGGCAGGGCCGACGCGGTCAGCGCCTGCAGCGAGTACGCCGACACCTGCACCGCTTGGGCCACATCCGGCCACGGGGCAGTCAGAAACCGGTCGCCGAGCACCGTCTCCGGGTTGCCATAGGCGATGGAGTGCACGACCCCGTCGAGCGCCTCGACGTGCTCGCCGATCAACTCCGGCAGCCGGGCAAGATGCTCCTGGTCGGTCACGTCGAGCTCGATCACCGGTGTCGGCTCCGGCAGCCGGCTGATGATCCGCCGGGTGATGCCCAGCGCACGGCCGAAGTTGGACACCAGCACCTGAGCGCCCTGCTCTTGGGCGATCCGGGCCGTGGCGAAGCCGATCGACGAATCCAAGGTGACCCCCGCCACCAAGATGCGCTTACCGTCGAGAATGCCCATCAGACTGCCTGCCTCCGGTCAATTGTTGTCGTGCGTTCCTGCTTTGGTGCGCCCGGTCAGTGACCCATGCCCAGCCCGCCGTCGACCGGAACCAGAGCACCGGTGACATATCCGGCGGCGTCGGAGGTGAGGAAAGCGACCACCGCCGCGACCTCCGACGGGTCGGCGAAGCGTCGCAACGGGATCTGCTCGCGGTACTGCTGCTGGGTGTCGCTGGGAATGTCAGCCGTCATGTCGGTCTGTACGAAGCCAGGAGCCACCACGTTGACGGTGATGCTGCGGCTGCCAAGCTCGCGAGCCACCGACCGTCCCAGTCCCACCAGGCCAGCTTTGCTCGCTGCGTAGTTGACCTGTCCCGCGGAACCGAGCATGCCCACCACCGACGACACCAGCACGACCCGTCCCCAGCGCTGCCGCAGCATGCCACGGGCGGCCCGCCGCACCACCCGAAAGCTGCCCGTCAGGTTCGTGTCCAGGACAGCGTCCCAGTCCTCGTCACCCATCCGCACCAACAGGGTGTCCCTCGTGATCCCCGCGTTGGCGACGAGGATCTCGACAGGGCCGTGCGCCTGCTCCACCTCGGTGAAGGCCCGGTCGACCTGGTCGGCGTCGGTGACGTCACAACGCACCCCGAGCGCGCCTGCCGGCGGCTCGCCGTTGCGGTGGGTGATGGCCACCTTGTCCCCGCGGGCAAGTAGTGCCTCGGCGACCGCCCGCCCGATCCCCCGATTGCCCCCGGTCACCAGCACCGACCTGCTCACTGCCACCTCCACGACGCCGACCCTGCCGGTGCCTACCGGCGACCCGGACGCTATCTCACTCGTCGTCCTCCAGTCGGAAGCCGACCTTCATCGACACCTGGAAGTGTTCGACCTCGCCGTCGAGGACGTGACCGCGGATCTGGGTGACCTCGAACCAGTCGAGGTGCCGCAAGGTGCGTCCCGTGCGTTGCACGCCGTTGCGTACGGCGGCGTCCACGCCGTCGGGAGAGGTGCCGACGATCTCGGTCACGCGGTAAGTGCGGTTTGCCATGCGCTGCCTCCTTGCTGCCGGGATGTGCTGCTGCTGGGGTGTGCTGCCCCACATCATGCCCACCAGCGCTCGCCGTGCGGAGCACACAGACGTAGATTAGAGATATGGAACGACGAGAAGCTGCGGTCAGCATCACCTCCGCGCGGGCGTCTCGCAGCATCGACATCCGGAACCGGCAGACCCGCTATGTGGTGTCGATGCTGATCCGTACGGGCTGTTTTGTGGGTGCCGTCGCCGTCGACGGAGTGCTGCGTTGGGTCCTGGTCGCCGGTGCCATCTTCTTGCCGTACATCGCTGTCGTACTGGCCAACGCGGGAGTGCAGAAGGAGCCGCCGCCGCCCGCGACCTTCACCGATACCAGCCGCGGCGAATTGGGGACCTCCCCGCACCCCACCGCCAGGTGAAAGAAAGTTGGACCATTTTCCGGTAAGGACTGGTCCGGTACAGATTGGCGTGTCATGCTCAGCGCCGTGCTCCGTTTCCCCCGTCGGAGCACGTTGTGCCGGACGGCTCCCCCCGTGGCCGTCCGGCACACTTATGTCCGACGCCAGCGATGAAGGGGTGTCATGGACGAGCCGGAGATCTGCTCAGCGCGGGGCTGCCGTTCGCCGGCGGTGTTCGTGCTGGCATGGAACAACCCCAAGATTCACCCTGCCGAGCGCCGCAAGCAGTGGACCGCCTGCGCTGAGCACCGGGACACCCTGGCGAAGTTCCTCTCTGCCCGCGGGTTCCTGCGCGAGGTCACTGCGCTAGACGGCTGACCCGCACCCCGGCTCAGCCACCGATTGAACTCATCGGTCGCGACGGCTGCAAGAAGCGCTCGTCATCGATCCCGTGGCCGGGTCGCTTGGACCACACGGCCCGCTGCCAGCGCCGAGCAATGTCGGCATCGTCAGCACCCGCTCGCAGCGCTGCCCGCAGGTCGGACTCCTCGCGCGCGAACAGGCAGTTGCGCACCTGCCCGTCAGCGGTCAAGCGCACACGATCACAGTCGCCACAGAACGGCCGGGTGACCGATGCGATGATGCCGACGGTCGCGGGGCCACCGTCAACAAGGAACAACTCGGCCGGTGCCGAGCCGCGCGGCTCCACCGCCGGGCTCAGGTCAAAGTGTGCCGACAGGCGCTCAAGGGTCTCTGCTGCGGTCACCATCGTGGAGCGGTCCCACCCGTGCTGAGCGTCCAGCGGCATCTGCTCGATGAAGCGCAATCGGTAGCCGTGCGCGATACACCAGCGCAGCAGTTCGGGTGCTTCGACGTCGTTCAGCCCGCGCAGCAGTACGGCGTTGACCTTTACCGGCTCCAGCCCGGCGGCGCGAGCGGCGTCGAGCCCGGCAATGACATCGGCCAACCGATCCCGCCGAGTGACGGTGGCGAAAGTATCCGCACGAACCGAGTCAAGGCTGACGTTGATGCGGTCAAGCCCAGCCGAGGCCAAGGCACCAGCCGAGCGGGCCAGTCCCAGCGCATTGGTCGTCATGGCGATCCGCGGGCGCGGCGCCAACCCCGCGACGCGTGACACGATGCCGACCAGCCCTCGGCGCAGCAGCGGTTCACCGCCGGTGAACCGCACCTGCCGCACCCCAAGACGCTGCACCGCGATGCTCACCAGCCGGACCACCTCATCGTCGGTGAGGGTGATCTCGGAGGCCATCCACTCCAACCCCTCCGCCGGCATGCAGTAGTCGCAGCGCAGGTTGCAGCGGTCGGTCAACGACACCCGTAAGTCGGTTGCGACCCGACCGTGCTGATCCAGCAGGTTGTCCATGACCGCATGCTACGTCGCGGGTATCGTCGGGTGGTGTACCGCTTCTTGCTGACCCGGCGATGGCTGGTCCTCGCGGTGATCGCAGTACTCGTCGCGGTCGGGTGTATCCGGCTGGGGCTGTGGCAGCTGAACAGGCACGCAGATCGCCAGGCCGACAACGAGATCGTCGAGACCAACGTGGCCACGGCACCAGTGCCCATCACTGATGCGGTGCCGGTCGGCGACTCCCCCAGCGATCGGCAGCAGTGGCGCAGCGTCAGCCTGAGCGGTCGCTACGACCCCGTTGCCACAGTACTGGTGAGATACCAGAGTCTCGGCTCGCTTCGGGGCGTGAACGTGCTGGTGCCGATGTGGCTCGCTGACGGCTCGGCGGTGCTGGTGGACCGCGGCTTCCTCGAATCGTCCGCCGGCACCCCTGACCGTGCCGACGTGCCCGCACCCCCCGACGGTCCGGTCGAGGTCACCGGTTGGCTGCGCGTGGACAGCGACGCACCGCCAGAGGCAACGCGTCCCATCGACGGCACCGTCAGGGCGGTCGTGGCAGCTGCCCTTGACGACGCCGTGGGCGCCCCGCTGCGCGGCGGCTGGGTGCAACTGACCAGCGAGTCGCCCGCGGGCGAGCAGGGCTTGTTGCCGCCCGAGCCGCCCGAGACCGACATGGGACCGCACCTGTTCTATGCCTTGCAGTGGTTCCTGTTCGCGCTGCTCGGGCTGCTCGCGTACGGCTGGTTCGCCTTCGACGAGGCGCATCCGTACCGCCGGCGAGCGCAGCTTGGCGACGAGGAGCCGCGGCAACCGACCAGCGAGCGGTCAGTCGTCCACCAAGGAGGCCATCCCTGAGGCCATCTCGTCCCGCTGCTGCGGCTCACAGCCGACCGGCTGGCGGGGACGGTCCAGTTTCGGTGACTTGTCGATTCCTCGCTGCGCGGTCTCGCCGTCGACCAGATCCACCTGCTCGCCATAGTGATAGATCGTGAGTCCGCCACCACTTGTGGTGTAGGAGGCGCTCGTCGGGGTGACCTCCACCCGCAGCCGCACCTGCTCTCGAAGCAGGCCGAACGACAAACCGTCCAGCCCCTCCGGCAGGGCCGGCGCAAAGCGCATGTCGCCGTCGTCTCGCAGGCCGCCGAACCCCTGCACCAAGGCGATCCAGGCACCGGCGAGCGACGCCATGTGCAGCCCGTCGCCGGTGTTTCTGGCGATGTCGCGCAGGTCCATGAACGCGGCCTCGCTGGCATAGTCGTAGGCCAACCCCAGGTGGCCGACCTCGGCGGCAACGACGGCCTGGGTACAGGACGACAGCGACGAGTCACGCATAGTGAGCGCCTCGTAGTACTCGAAGTCCCTTCGCTTCTGCTCCGCACTGAAGGCATCGCCGCACATCTGGATCGCGAGCACCAGGTCGGCTTGCTTGAGGACCTGTTTGCGATAGATGTCGAAATAGGGGTAGTGCAAGAACAGCGGACGATGCTCGGGCTCGGTGCCCTCGAAGTCCCAGATGGCCAGGTCGGTGAAGCCCTCCGACTGCGGGTGCACACCGAGCTCCTCGTCATAAGGGATCAGCATTGCGCCGGCCGCATCCCGCCACGACGCCGCTTCCTCGGCATCGACGCCCAAGTCGGTGGCCTGCCGGTGGTGCCGCGCCGACGCCTCGGCCGCGGCGCGCATGTTTTTGGCGGCCATCAGGTTGGTGAAGACGTTGTTGTCCGCGATCGCGCTGTACTCGTCCGGACCGGTCACGCCGTCGATCCGGAAGCGCCCGTGCCGGTCGTGCGAGCCCAGCGACCGCCACAACCGAGCCGTCTCCACCAGCAGCTCGAGGCCCACTTCGCGCTCGAACGCCAAGTCACCGGTGGAGTGGATGTAGTGCACGACGGCGTGCGCGATGTCGGCGTTGATGTGGAAGGCCGCCGTACCGGCCGGCCAGTAGCCCGAGCACTCTGCACCGTCGATGGTGCGCCATGGGAACGCCGCTCCCGCCAGCCCGAGCTGCCGCGCGCGCTCACGGGCAACGTCGAGCGTCGAATGCCGCCAGCGCAACACGTCCGCGGCGGCGTCCGGCACGGTATGACTGAGCACCGGCAACACGTAGGTCTCGCTGTCCCAGAAGCAGTGCCCGTCGTAGCCCGGGCCGGTGAGCCCCTTGGCCGGCACCGAACGGCGCTCCGCCCGGGCAGCACTCTGCAACACGTGGAACAGCGCGAACCGGACCGCTTGCTGCATCTCAGGGTCCCCGGTCACCACGACGTCGGCGCGGTCCCAGAAGTCGGCCAGATACTCCTGCTGCTCGGCGAGCAGCCCCTCCCAGCCGGTGTCCCGGGCGGCGGTGAGCGCCGCCGCCACCTGGTCGCGCAGGGCGGGTGCGGAACGCTGGTGGGACCATCCGTAGGCCACGTACTTGACCACTCGCAGGGTCTCGCCGGCCTTCAGCCGAGTGGAGATCGTGGTGCGGGCCCACTCCTCGTTGGCCTTGGACTCCATCGACACCTTGTTGGGCGACGTTGACTCATGGTCCATGGCCGAGGCGATGCGCTGGCCACTCACCCGGGTGTGGTGCACCATGCTGGCGAACGCACCGTGGGTGCCGCTCATCTCATGCTCCAGCGGCGCCTGCAGGGCCGCCGCCACTCGCGGGTCGTCGGTGGTGACGGGCACGTCCTCGTTGGCGACCAGGCCGGACTGCACCACAACCCGCGCTTCATCGTCGACGGGCTCGATCTCCATACAGAACGCGGCGATGGCGCGCTGGGTCAGCGACACCATCCGCCAGGTCCGGATCCGCACCCGCTTGTAGGCCGGTGAGCTCCACTCCACCTCACGGCTCAGCACACCGGTCTTGAAGTCCAGCGTGCGCTCGTGCTGGTGCAGCTCGCCGTAACGAACGTCTAACGGTTCGTCGTCGACGAGGACCCGCAGCAGCTTGCCGTCCGCCACGTTGACGATCGTCTGACCATCCTCGGGGAAGCCGTAGCCGGCCTCCGCGTACGGCAGGGGGCGACGCTCGTGCACACCGTTGAGGTACGTGCCGGGCACCCCCGACGGCTCCCCCTCGTCCAGGTTGCCGCGCAGCCCGATATGCCCGTTGGATACCGCGAACAGCGACTCCATGCGGGCGAGGTTGTCCAGGTCGAGCCGGGTCTCACGCAGGCACCAGGGCTCGACGACCAAGGCATGCTGGTCGCGGCTCATGACCGCAGTTCCGCCAGATCGGTGACCACAACGTCGGCCCCGTGCGCCTTCAGTGCGGCACCCTGACCGACCCGGTCGACACCGACCACGATCGCGAACCCGCCGGCCCGTCCTGCCTCGACCCCGACCAGTGCGTCCTCGTAGACGGCGGCCTCGTCCGGCTCGACGCCAAGCTCGCGGCCACCGTGCACGAACGTGTCCGGGGCGGGCTTGCCGGGTAGCCCGAGCTCACCCGACACCTTGCCGTCCACGATTACGTCGAAGAGGTCGCGGATGCCGGTGACCTGCAGCACCTCCTCAGCATTGGCCGACGAGGAGACCACAGCGGTCGCCAGCCCGGCGTCCCGGCAGGCACGCACGTAGTCGACCGACCCGTCGAAGACGACTACGCCGTCCTCACGGATGCGGCGGTGCACGATCTCGTTCTTGCGGGTGCCCAGACCGTGGACCGTCTCGACGTCGGGTGAGTCGCCGGGGCTGCCGTCTGGCAACTGAATGTCGCGCGCGGTGAGGAAGTCGCGGACCCCGTCCTCGCGCCGCTTTCCGTCCACGTGGGCGATGTAGTCGTCGCTGCTGAACGCCACGAATTTTTCGTCGTCACGCTCGGCCCGCTCCTGCAGATAGGCGTCGAACATCTCAGCCCACGCCGCCGAGTGCACAGCCGCGGTGTCCGTGATCACCCCGTCGAGGTCGAACAGGCAGGCCTTTACCTCCGCCGGTAGCCCCAGAGACGTGGGCTGCACGCTGTCTGGCATTGTCGTCACCGTTCGTCAGGGCATGCGTCGCCGCGGCCAAAAACCGTCCTCAGTGTGCTCGTCGCGGCAGCCTCATGCACGCCGAATCGCCGAATCTCGGACCAGCGCCTCGAACAGGCGCAGGTCGGACCCGACCTCCGGGTGCCACTGCACGCCGACTCGGAACCGCGCCGCAGGATCCTCGAATGCCTCCACCACGCCGTCGTCGGCCCACGCCGACGCCTGCAGGCCGGGATGCTGCCACACCCCCTGGTGGTGGTAGGACGCCACCTCCACCCAGTCACCGAGGACCGCCGCCAGCCGCGACCCGGGGCGGGTGCGTACTCCGTGACTGCCATAGACGGCTGGTGCCGGTGAGTGTCGATCGGCTCCCAGCCGGTCGGGCAGGTGTGGCTCCAACGTCCCCCCGGCGGAGACCGCCATCACCTGCATTCCCCGGCAGACACCCAGCACCGGCAGGTCGCGCTCGTGAACCAGCCGAGCCAAGGCCAGCTCGGCGCCGTCCCGGTCGGGTCTGCTGGGTTGTGCGCACGGATGTGGCTCGGCCCCATACCTGGCCGGCTGCACGTCGGCGCCACCAGACAGGACCAGCCCGTCAAGGCGGTCCAGCAACGCCCCGACGTCCGCGGGTGAAGGGTCCGGTGGGCCTGGGGGCAGAACCACCGGCAGCCCGCCGGCGGCGTGCACCGCAGACACATACGCCACCGGCACCAAGGCAGCCGGGACGTCTCGCCAGACCGCCCACGACGCCGGCTCCACATAGGCGGTGATGCCGATGACCGGTGGGCTCATTGCGGGGTGGTGTACGCGCTGCTGATCCCACCGTCCACCAGGAAGGTGGAGGCCGTGATGAAGCTCGACTCGTCGCTGGCGAGGAACAGCGCGGCGTTAGCGATCTCAATGGGGTCGGCGAAGCGACCCATCGGCACGTGCACCAGCCGACGCTGCGCACGCTCGGGATCCGAGGCGAAAAGCTCGCGCAACAGCGGGGTGTCGACCGGCCCTGGACACAAGGCGTTCACCCGGATGCCCTCGCGGGCAAACTGCACACCCAGTTCGCGGGACATGGTGAGCACCGCCCCCTTACTGGCCGAGTAGGAGATCTGCGACGTGGCGGCACCCAGCACAGCGACGAACGAGGCAGTATTGATGATCGAGCCGCCGCCCTGCTTGCGCATCTGCGGGATCACCGCCTTGCAGCACAGATAGATGCTGGTGAGGTTGACCTCCTGCACCCTGCGCCAGACGTCGATGTCAGTGTCCAGGATTGAGCCGTCCTCCACCGGCGAGATGCCGGCGTTGTGCACCGAGACGTCCAGGCTGCCGTAGCGGTCGACTGTCTCGGCGACCATGCTCGCCACCTGTCCGGCGTCGGTGACGTCGCAGTGCACGTAATGCCCGCGCACCTCCTCGGCCAAGTGCTTGCCGCGCTCGTCGTCCAGGTCCGCCACCACCACATGGGCGCCCTCATCGGCGAACCGGCGCACCGTCGACGCCCCGATACCGCTGCAGCCGCCGGTCACCACCGCCGTCTTGGCCTCGAGACGCCCCGCACGTGCTGGCATGGTCAGTTCCTTTCGTCGTGTTGGGCAGCTGGGTCGTCAGCGCTCGGTGGCGATGAAGACGTTCTTGATCTCACTGAAGGCCTCCAACGCATCTGGGCCAAGCTCGCGACCCAGACCGGACTGTTTGTAACCGCCGAACGGGGTGGAGTACCGCACCGACGCATGTGAGTTGACCGAGAGATTGCCCGCCTCCACCGCGCGGGCAACTCTGAGTGCGCGACCCACATCGTTCGTCCAGATCGACCCGGACAAGCCCAGCTCGCTGTCGTTGGCCATCGCCACTGCCTCCGCCTCGTCGTCGAAGGGCAACACAGCCACCACCGGACCGAAGACCTCCTCGCGCCACACCCGGTCGCTGGCGGCATGCGGCAACACCACGGTGGGCGGATACCAGAACCCGGCTCCGTCGGGTGCGGTGCCACGAAAGGCCACCTCGACCGCATCGTCAGCGACGTAACCGCCGACTCGATCGCGGTGCTCGGCGCTGATGAGCGGGCCCATGTCGGTGGCCTGCGCGCCGGGGTCCCCCACCTGCACGGCAGCCACTGCCGGCTCGAGCAGTTCCAAGAAGCGGTCGTACACGCTGGCCTGGACAAGGATCCGACTGCGCGCGCAGCAGTCTTGACCGGCGTTGTCGAAAACCGCACCCGGTGCGCTGGCAGCAGCCTGCTCCAGATCTGAGTCCGCGAAAATGATGTTGGCGCTTTTGCCTCCGAGCTCCAAGGTGACCCGCTTCACCTGCGGCGCCGCCGTCGCCAACAAGCGCGTGCCGACGGCGGTCGAGCCGGTGAAGCAGATCTTGCGGACCAGCGGGTGGGTGACCAGCCGCTCCCCCACCACCGACCCCTTGCCCGGCAGCACCGTCAGCACACCGTCCGGGATGCCCGCCTCGCTCGCCAACTGACCGATGCGTACGGCGGTCAGCGGGGTCAGCTCGGCCGGCTTGACCACCACGGTGTTACCGGCCGCCAATGCGGGTGCCACCCCCCAGCCGAAGATCGGCATCGGGAAATTCCACGGCACGATCACACCGACCACGCCGAGCGGCTCCTGGAAGGTGATGTCCACGCCACCCGCGACCGGTATCTGCCGGCCGAACGCCCGCTCGGGTGCAGCGGCGTAGTAGTGCAGCACGTCCGCGACGTTGCCGGCCTCCCAGCGCGCGTTGCCGATCGTGTGCCCGGCGTTGCTCACCTCAAGCGCGGCCAGCTCCTCGATCGCCTCGCCCACCGCGTCCGCGAAGCCTCGCAACAGCCGCCCCCGGTCGGCCGGCGACACTCTCCGCCAGTGGTGCAGTGCCCGATGCGCGGCCTCAACCGCGAGGTCGGTCTGCGCGACGTCCGCCTGCTCGACAGCGATAAGCGGACTGCCCGTGGTCGGGTCGATCACCGCATAGCTTGTGGCCGCCATCGCTCAGAGCCTCTCGAAGCCGCGGACGCGCTCCCAGTCGGTGACGGTCGCGTCATAGGCAGTGAGCTCAACGTCCGCGTAGTTGGTGTAGTGCGCAACCACCTCGTCGCCAAGGATCTCGCGGGCCACCTCGGACTCGGCGAAGAGGTCCCGCGCGGCCCGTAGTGAGGTGGGCACCTTGCGGTGGTCGGAGGTGTAGGCGTTGCCCTCCATCGCCGGCCCAAGCGGCAGCTCCTTCGCGATCCCTCGCAACCCGCTGCCGAGCATGGCCGCGATCGCCAGGTAGGGATTCACGTCGCCACCGGGCAGCCGATTCTCCATCCGCAGCCCCGCACCGTGCCCGACGACCCGCAGCGAGCAGGTGCGGTTGTCGTACCCCCACGCCGTCGAGGTCGGGGCGAAGCTGCCGGGCTGGAAACGCTTGTAGGAGTTGATATTCGGTGCATACATCAGGGTCAGCTCACACATGGTGTCTTGGATGCCGGCAAGGAAATGCTCGAACAGCGCCGTCTGCCCCTCCCCCTCGTCGAAGACCGTGGCCCCGTCACTGCCCCGCAGGCTCATGTGGATGTGGCACGAGTTGCCCTCGTTCTCGTCGAACTTGGCCATGAAGGTCAGGGCCTTGCCGTGCAGCGACGCGATCTCCTTTGCACCGTTCTTGTAGATCGAGTGGTTGTCCGCGGTCCGTACGACCTCGTCGAACTTGAAGGCGATCTCGTGCTGGCCGAGGTTGCACTCACCCTTGGCCGACTCGACGGTCAACCCGGCCTCGTACATGCCGTTGCGGATGTCGCGCAGCAGCGGCTCGACACGTGCAGTGCCGAGCAGCGAGTAGTCGACGTTGTACTGGTTGGCTGGGGTGAGCCCGAGGTAGCGCTTGTCCCAGGCGTCCTCGAAGGTGTTGTTAAATACGATGAACTCCAGCTCGGTGCCAGCGAAGGCGACCAGTCCGCGCTCGGCGGCCTTGGCGACCTGGCGACCCAGCACAGCCCGTGGGCTCTCGACGACCGGCGAGTGGTCCTCGTCCAGCCACACGAGATCGCACATCACGGCAGCCGTACCCGGCAGCCATGGCGTCAGGTGCAGGGTGGACATGTCGGGCACGAACTCCATGTCGCCGTACCCGCGCTCCCACGAGCTGATCGCGTAGCCCTCGACGGTGTTCATGTCGACGTCGACGGCCAGCATGTAGTTGCAGCCCTCGGTGCCTGCCTCGAGCACGGAGTCCATGAAGAATTGTGCATGGATCCGCTTGCCCTGCAGCCGGCCCTGCATGTCCGGGAAGGCCACCACCACCGTGTCCACCTGCCCGGTGGCGACATGCTCGCGCAGTTGCTCAACGCTCAGCCTGTTCTCGTTCGCACTCACAGCGGCCTCCCGGGCCTTGACAGGTAGACGGCCACTGCGGCCGCTCAATGGGTCGATCATGAACCATTGCGGGGAGACAAGCACCGGCTAGGCTCGCTGTCAATCGCCGCCGTCACTAAGCGGTCCACCGTGGGCGTCAGGAGGTCACCGATGACCGTGCTGCGCGCCGATGTCGCACTGCTGCGGCCGGTGCGCGAGGGCAACGCCTTCGAGGACACCGTCGAGCGGGTGCTGCAGGTCATCAAACTGGGCGTCGTTGGGGTCGGTGATCGACTGCCTCCCGAGCGTGAGCTCGCGCTGCGCCTTGGGGTCAGTCGGGTCACCCTGCGGGAGGCTATCCGCGCCTTGCAGGACGCCGGCTATGTGGAGTCTCGCCGAGGCAGGTACGGCGGCACCTTCGTGCTGGCTGCGCCGCCGCCGCCGCCGCGGCCGCGGGTCCGGCGGACCACCGCACAGCTGCTCAGCAGACACGGTGGGTCGACCCTGGACGACGTCCTCACCTACCGCCGGGTGCTCGAGGTCGGGGCTGCCGAGGTGGCGGCCACCAGATCGCTCATTGACTCCGAGGTGCGGCATCTGCACGAGATGCTGGCGCAGACCAGTGTGGCTGAGCCGGCCGACTACCGGCGGTGCGACTCTCGCCTGCACCTGGCGGTGGCAGAGCTGACCGGTTCACCGCTGGCCACCGCTGCCGTCGCAGACGCGCGCACCAAGGTCAACGAACTGCTGGACTCCATCCCACTCTTGGCCGGCAACATCAGGCACTCCAACCAGCAACACGAGCGCATCGTGTCGGCGATCGTCGACGCAGACCCACCGCGCGCCCGAGCCGCAATGGCAGAGCATCTGGACGGCAGCTCGGCCCTGTTGCGCGGTTTTCTGCAGTGACACCCTTGACACGAGCGCCCTTGCTGCGTGAGCCTTCGTTCAGTCCGGCAATGGTCTGACTTCGCTCCTTTACCGGGAGGTCCTCGTGTCCGCAGATCGTCGACGTTCGAGCGGGGTCGAGTACGACTCGTCGGTTCAATCCGACTACCTCGACCACCGCCAGCTGCAGAGTGGCTCGGTCGGCTGGGTGCTGCTCGCCGGGCTCGGGGTGGCCTACGTCATCTCCGGCGACTTCGCCGGCTGGAACTTCGGACTCGACGAGGGCGGCTTCGGTGGGCTGCTGATCGCCACCGTGCTGATGGCCATCATGTATACCGCGATGGTGCTTGGGCTGGCCGAGCTCGCCTCAACCATCCCGGTGGCCGGCGCGGGTTACGGCTTTGCCCGCCGCGCCCTCGGACCGCTGGGCGGGTTCGCCACCGGCACCGCCATCTTGATCGAGTACGCCATCGCCCCCGCCGCGATCGTGGTGTTCATCGGCGGCTACGTGGAGGCGCTCGGACTGTTCGGGCTGACCACTGGCTGGCCGGTGTACCTCGCCTGCTATGCGATCTTCGTCGGCGTACACCTCTACGGTGTCGGTGAGGCGCTCAAGCTGATGTTTGCGATCACCGCGGTGGCGGTGGTGGCCCTGGTGCTTTTCGTCATCGCGATGGTGCCCAAGTTCGACGTGGGCAACCTCACCGATATCCCGGTGGACTCCGCGGCGATGGGGTCGTCGCCCTTCCTTCCCTTCGGCTTCGCCGGGGTGATCGCTGCCTTCGTCTACGGCATCTGGTTCTTCCTCGCCGTGGAGGGTGTCCCGCTGGCTGCCGAGGAGGCGCGTGACCCGAAGAAGGACATGCCGCGCGGCATCATCGTCGCGATGGTGGCCCTGCTGCTGTTCGCGGCGCTGATCCTCCTACTGGCGCCCGCGGGCGCCGGTGCGGAGTCGATCAGAGCTTCCGACAACCCGCTGCCGGAAGCATTGCGCCAGGCCTACGGCGGGAACACCTGGATGGCGAGCTTCGTCAACTACGTCGGCCTGGCCGGGCTGGTGGCCAGCTTCTTCTCGATCATCTTCGGCTACTCCCGCCAGCTGTTCGCGCTGTCCCGGGCGGGCTATCTGCCGCGCATGCTGGCGCTGACGAGCAAGCGGCACACCCCGTGGGTCGCCCTGCTGGTCCCGGCCGGCATCGGCTTCCTGCTGGCGGCGATCACCCAGGACGGCGCGCTGCTGATCAACATCGCCGTGTTCGGCGCCACGGTGTCGTACGTACTGATGATGGCAAGCCACATCGTGCTGCGCCGACGCGAGCCCGACCTGGAACGCCCGTACCGCACCCCCGGTGGCATCGCGACCACCGGAGTCGCACTGGTGCTGGCCTGCCTCGCTGTGGTCGCCACCTTCTTCGTGGACCTGAAAGCAGCCGGCATCACCGCGCTGGTCTTCGCCGCCTTCCTCGCCTACTTCTGGTTCTACAGCCGGCACCGGCTGGTCGGGGTGGCCCCGGAGGAGGAGTTCGAGTCGATCACCTCTGCCGAGTCTGAGCTGCGCTGAGGTAGCCGCGCCGGACTATCTACGCCGGGCTAGCCGGCACACGCATCGGCGCGGCACAGCCACAACCGATCCAACCGGTCCTGCAGTGCCAGCTGAACGTCGGCGGACCCGGACTGTCCGTACACGTTCGTCAGCTCGTACGGGTCGCTCTCAAGGTCGTACAGCTCGTAGGACTCGCGCTTGTCCCAGGAGATGAGTTTCCATCCGTCGCTGACAATCCCGCGGTACTTCCAGGTGACGTCCTCGACCGCGCGCGGCGGGGCATAACGGATGGCACCGTCGTTCTCGGCGTCAATGGGAAGGTCGGCCTGCTCCAGCAGGACAGCCCGATCCGGATTCCCGTCCGGCCGCCCCGCCGACGCCAGCACCGACTGGCCGTCCATCGGGAAGCTGCTGGGGGTCCCCGTCATGTCGAGGATCGTCGGCGCGATGTCGTGCATCCCGGTGGCCGACGTCCAGGTGTTGCCCGACGGCACACCCGGACCGCTGATGAGCAGCGGGAGCCGACTGGCCGGCTCGTACGGCAAACCTTTCTTGCCTGGCAGCCGGTGCTCGCCCAGCAGGTAGCCGTTGTCGCTGAGGAAGATCACGTAGGTGTCCGCGTCCTGACGGGTGTCTCGCAAGGTGTCCAGCACGCGGCGCACCGCGCGGTCCGCGGAGGCCAACGACTCCCGGCGTTGCGCGTTGCGGATCACCTGCTTGAACTTCTGCTTCTTCGTGAGCGGTTCCAGGTCGGCGACCGGGCCGGTCTTGTCGCTGATGTCCGCCTCGTTGTACGCCGGGTTCGCCGCCGGCCGCGGGCCGCGGTAGGTGCCGCGGTCAGGCCCGGGGACATAGGGGGTGGTGATGCCGCTGTCGCCGTCGCCGCGCGGTTTGCCGTTGTGCGGCGTCACGAACGACAACGTCAAGAAGAACGGGTCGGCCGATCGGCGGCTGCGCTTGAGGAACCGGGCCGCCTGGGCGCCGAACAGCGTCGGACTGTTGACGCCATGGTTGCGCTGGACCACGCCGTTGTTGTTGGTCACCACCTTGAGGTAGTGATAGGTCCTGACGGCGGTCTTCCAGTCGTCCCACCCGGGAGGCACGTATGTCTGTGTCCGCCCGCGGTACCCGTTGAGGTACTTGCCGACGTGGCCCGTCCGGTAGGTCGGGTCGAGCACGGTCGCGAGCGTGGTGGACTCGCTGGGCTGGAAGCCCTGCCAACCACCGTCTGGCTGCGCGTTGGTCAGCACACCCGTGTTGTGCGGGTACTGGCCGCGCAGCATGCTGGCACGGCTCGGGCAGCACAGCGAGGTCGGTGCGTAAAAGTTCTCGTAGGAGGTGCCGCGGGCGGCGATGCGACGCTGCACGGTGCGCATCCAGTCGAGGTCGTCGCTTCGCATGTCGTCCATGACAATCAGTAGCACGTTCGGCTTGGCTGGTTGTCGTGGACGTGCCGCATCGTCGGCATTGACGCTCGGGCCCACCAGCATCGCGGCAGCCGCAAGGGCGGCCGAGGCCAACAGGGCGATCGATTTGAGGCGCACAGTTTTCACTGTGGCGGACAAACCGCGGCGAACCAGGCCCCAGCGGGGATGAATCGGTCGATCGGACGAGTGGGACAGGTCAGAAGGCCCGTATTGCTCCCCCATCGACCGGGATCATCACCCCAGTGATGTACGACGCGGACGGCGACAGCATGAACGCCGCCGCCGTGCCGAACTCGGCCGGCTCGCCGTAGCGGCGCAACGGAATGCCTGCCTCACCGGCTGCACGCGCAGCCGCGGGGTCCTCGGCGAGCTGGTCGAGCTCACGTACCCGCTCGGTGTCGATCCGTCCAGGCAGCAGTCCCAGCACTCGGATCCCGCGCGGCCCCAGCTCGTCGGCGAGCGTCTTGGCCACCATGGCCAGCCCTGGTCGCAGCCCGTTGCTGATGGCGAGCCCGCCGATCGGTTGCTTCACCGAGCTGGATAACACCAGCGCGATGGCCGCCCCTTCGTCGCACGCGACCGCGACTTTACGGGCCAGCCTCACGGCACCCAGGAACACCGACTCGAAGGCGGTCCGCCACTGCTCGTCGGTCGCGTCCATGGCCGCGCCGGGCGGCGGACCGCCGACGCTGAGCAGCGCGCCGTCGAGCCTGCCCCACCGGTCCCTGGCAGCGGCCACCAGCCGGTCGGCGGTCTCCGGGTCGGCGTTGTCGGACACGACCGGCAATACCTGGTCCTCGTGGCCGGTGTCCGCAAGCTCCGCGGCAGCAGCCCGCAACCGGTCATCGTCTCGCCCGGTGAGCACCACCCGGGCGCCGTCGGCGACCAGCGACTCGGCACCCGCCCGGGCGAGTCCCCGGCTCCCACCGGTGACGATGTAGACCCGCTCGCTCAGACCCAGATCCATGCTGCTCCTCGTCGTCGCCGATGTTCACCCGAGCATCGCATGTCAGTCACCGGCACATTCCCCGGCCGCCAGGAGGGGGTGCTGCCCTGGCAACATGAGCACACACGCTGCCGCAACCAGCACGTGGGTCACCGTTCGCCGTACGACTCGCCGAGCCGCTCCGCGGCTGCTCGCGCTGTCAGTCGCTGGGTTCACCGGCGGTTGGCTCTATGCCGGCAGAACCGCAGGCGCTGCGCCGTTCGCGCCCGGCTCGCTGCCGTCGGCGAACTGGGTGCGGTAGAGCTCGGAGTACAGTCCACCCGCCGCGACCAACTCGCGGTGGGTTCCACGCTCGACGACCCGGCCCTGATCGAGCACGACGATCGAGTCGGCATGCCGGACGGTCGACAGCCGGTGCGCGATCACCAGCGACGTACGCCCGGCCAGCGCCGCGTCGAGCGCCCGCTGCACCGCTGCCTCTGACTCGGAGTCCAGGTGCGCAGTGGCCTCGTCCAGCACGACGACTGCCGGGGCCTTCAGCAACAGCCGGGCGATGGCGATGCGTTGTCGCTCGCCGCCGGACAGCCGGTATCCCCGGTCCCCGACGACCGTGTCCAGCCCATCGGGCAGCGACTCGACGAGCTGGCTGATCTGCGCGGCCCGAAGAGCGGCCCAGACTGCCTCGTCGGTGGCCTCGGGGCGGGCGTAGCGGAGGTTGGCCGCGATCGTGTCGTGGAACAGGTGCGCGTCTTGGGTGACGTGTCCGACGACGTCGCGCAGCGACTGCTGAGACACCTCCCGGACGTCGACGTCGCCGACCCGGACGCTGCCGCTGTCCACGTCGTACAGCCGGTTCACCAGCTGAGTGATGGTGGTCTTGCCCGCGCCCGATGGGCCGACGAGCGCCACCAGCTGACCCGGCCGGACCTCGAGGCTGACGTTGCGCAGCACGTCATCGGACTTGCCTGTCTCGGTGCGGGTCACCGCCTCAAGGCTGGCGAGGCTGACCTCGTCGGCGGCCGGGTAGTGGAAGGTGACGTTGGCCATCTCGATGCCGACCGCGCCCGGGGGGAGCGTGCGGGCGTCCGCACGGTCGACGATCGCCGGCTCCAGGTCCAGCACCTCGAAGACCCGCTCAAAGCTCACCAGGGCCGTCAACACGTCCACCCGGACGTTGGCGAGCGCCGTCAACGGGCCGTAGAGCCGGCCCATCAAGGCGGCCAGCGCCAGCAGGGTGCCGACGCTCAGCGAGCCGGCGATCGTGAACAGGCCGCCGATCCCGTAAACCAGGGCGGTCGCCAGCGCGGCGACCAGCGTGAGAGCGGAGAAGAAGACCCTGCTGCTCATCGCGATGCGCACCCCGAGGTCGCGCACGCCCTCGGCGCGGCGGGCGAAGACCGACTGTTCCTCGTCACTGCGGCCAAAGAGTTTGACCAGCAGGGCACCACCGACCCCGAAGCGCTCGGTCATGCCGGTGCCGAGCTCGGCGTTCAGGGCCATCTGGTCGCGGGTGAGCCCGGCGAGCCGCCGACCGGCCCACTTGGCCGGCAGCAGGAAGAGTGGCAGCAGCGCCAGCGCCACCACCGTGATCAGCGGAGACAGCAGGGTCATCGTGCCCACCACCAGCACCACGCTGACGACGTTGGCGACCACCCCGGACAGCGTAGAGGTGAAGGCCCGCTGGGCACCGATGACGTCATTGTTGAGCCGCGACACCAGCGCGCCGGTCTGGGTGCGGGTGAAGAAGGCGATCGGCATCCGCTGCACGTGGCCGTAGACCTGGATTCGCAGGTCGTAGATGAGCCCCTCGCCGATGCGAGCCGAATACCAGCGTTGCGCCAGCGTCAGTGTTGCCTCGGCAAACGCCAGCGCGGCGATGATGAGTGCGATCGTGACCACGACGCCCCGGTCGTTCTTGAGCACCCCGTCGTCGATGATCCGCTGGAACAGCAGTGGCGTTGCGACCACCAGCAACGAGTCTACGATCACCAACGCGAGGAAGCTCCAGATCTGGCGGCGGTAGGGGCCCGCGAAAGCGAAGATCCGGCGTACCGTCGTTCGGGAGACCGAGCGCGCCTGAGACGGGTCGGTGGCAAAGGATCGCAGCGTGTTCGCCCGCGTGGCTCCCGGCATCATCGCCTCACCTCAACGCCGACGCCGGAGGTCTTGTTCCGGTCCGCATAGGTGCACATCAGCGCTCCCAAAAGCCGGCATTGCGGAGGAACGCAACGTGCGGCTCGTCGTCCGGCGCCGCGTAGTCCAGCAGCCGGTCGACGTGGCGTGGGCAAGAAGCAGCACATGGAGCCGCCACCGGTGCGGTACGTCGAAGAGCCTATCCGTGCATCAGACCTGCGGCTCATCCTCGAGGTACGGCTCCAGCTCGTCGGCTGCGGCGCCGAACACCCAGCTCAGCAGCAGGACGTCGTCGATATACCCCCCGGGGCGGAAGTCCGGCACCAGATCAACCGGAGTCATGAGGTAGTCCAGCGAGGCGACGATCAGCCGCTCGCGGGCGGCGTGTCCAGCGGCGGCACCCGGGTCGGCCAGCGCGTCGGGGTCCGTCTCCAGTCGGTGCGCCCGGTGTCGGAGAAACCTGATGGCCGCCGCGACCCGGTCGGCGATGGTCGATAGCGGTGGGTTCGCGTAGTCCAGTGCCTCGACGACCTCCGCGAGCCGGCGCAGCGCCGCGGCATCGTCGATGATCTTCGGCGCCCGTTCTCGGGAGTACCTGAAGGCGCTGCTCTCCAACACCTTGGTGACGGTCGAGCGGGCCGTGCGGAACCTCGGCTTCCAGCTCTGCTCGTCCACCTGCCCACCCCATCGTCATCGACGCCGCCCGGTGCGGCGGTCGGCGCGACTATGCCAGCGAACGGGCAATGCCGCCAGACTCTCGCCACGAGTTGTCACCGTCTCCGTGCGTGAGAACGCAACGTGTCGGTGACAACTTGGGGTCAGCGGTCGAAGGCGGCAGCCAGGTCACGCAGCCGGCTCGCCTGCACCGTCCGCTCGGCATGGCACTGCTGGTCGTACGAGCGGTCCGCGGCGTCCAGCAGCAGCTGCTTGGTGGCCGCCACCGCCCCATGCAGAGGCGCGGTCAGCGCCGCCACCAGGTCGGCCACCGACTCGTCCAACCGCTGGCTCGGCACCACCGCGGTCGCCAGGCCGAGCTCACGGGCCTCGGCAGCCTCGACCCACCGTCCCGTGGCACAGATCTCCAGTGCACGGGAGTATCCCACCGCATCGACCAGCGGCTTGGTCCCGCCGAGGTCGGGGACGATCCCGAGCGAGGCCTCGCGCATCGCGAAGCGAACGTCCTCAGCGACCAACCGCAGGTCGCAGGCCAGCGCCAGCTGGAAGCCTGCCCCCACGGCTGCGCCCTGCACGGCGGCCACCGAGACGATGTCAGCCCGCCGCAGCCACCCGAAGCCGGCCTGGAAACCGCCGAGCACCTCGGCCAGCTCCTCTTCGCCCAGCCCGGCCAGCTCCACCAGCGACGACTCCCCGGCAACCCCGCCAGGGGCGAACATGGCGCGGTCGAGCCCGGACGAGAAGGCCGGGCCATCTCCGCGGATCACCACGACCCGCACATCGTGGGTCAGTGCCGCACCGATAGCGGCCAGCGCCCGCCAGGTGGCGGGGGTCTGCGCGTTGCGGGACTCAGGGCGGGCGAGGCTGATTGTCAGCACCTCGGCCGCCAGCTCGAGACGCAGGCCAGCCGCGGCGAGCGACTCGGCGTCGGGATAGGTCATGACGGTGACCCTAGGCCAACGCGACCAGGTCGGCGTACTCCTCGTTCCACAGATCCTCGGTGCCGTCCGGCAAGATCAGCACCCGGTCCGGGTGCAGCGCCTGCACGGCACCCTCGTCGTGGGTGACCAGCACGATGCCGCCCTCGTAGGCCCGGATGGCAGCGAGCACTTCTTCCCGCGAGGCGGGGTCCAGGTTGGTGGTCGGCTC
>Ga0136640_10000209_pt1 | contig 21376 bp, 20 predicted proteins | sample AntDrymUQ8642106_2_FD_105498 | JGI IMG/M metagenome (GOLD analysis project Ga0136640, IMG submission 105498) | Polar desert sand microbial communities from Dry Valleys, Antarctica - metaG UQ864 (21.06) | ecosystem: Environmental > Terrestrial > Soil > Desert | place: Antarctica: Dry Valley...
AGAGCTCAACGTGCCCGGCGGCCACAACGTGCTCAACGCCCTGGCGGCGCTGGCGGCCTGCCGGGCCGCGGGGGTCGAGCTGACCGATGCGGTCCCCGCGCTGGCGGGCTTCGCCGGCACCGGCAGGCGCTTCGAGGAGCGCGGCACCACCCCGGGAGGTGCCCGGGTCTTCGACGACTATGCCCACCACCCCACCGAGGTCCGCGCCACCCTGGAGGCCGCGCATACCCTGGGCGCGCGGCGGATGGTGGCCTGCTTCCAGCCACACCTCTACTCGCGCACGCGTGAATTGGCCCGGGACTTCGGCCGCGCGCTCGCCCTCGCCGACCTCACCGTGGTCCTCGACATCTACCCGGCCAGGGAGCGCGCCGAGGACTTCCCCGGCGTCAGCGGCCTGCTCGTGGCCCAGGCCACGGCCGACGCCGCGGGCGGGCGCCCGGTCTGGTGGCTGCCTGCGATGGATACGGCAGCCGATCGCCTGCAGGCGATGCTGGGGGAGGGCGACGTGGTGCTCACCCTGGGGGCGGGCGACGTGGACCGCCTCGCGGCCGCCCTGACCAGGGAGGACACATGAACGAGCCCGCGGGCCTCGAGCGCGACTTCTGCCTCGCGCGGCTGACCACGGTCCGCACGGGCGGGCCGGCCGACTTCTACGCCCGCCCCGACAGCGCCGAGCGGCTAGCCGAGCTGCTGGCTTGGACGGACATCGAAGGGATCGAGGTAGGAGTGGTCGGCTCGGGGTCGAACCTCCTCGTAGCTGATGCAGGCTTTCGCGGACTGGTCATGAAGCTCGACGGCGCCCTGGCGTCGATCGAGCGCGATGGCGACCGGCTGCTGTGCGGTGGCGGTGCGCGGCTTCCCCAGGCCTCCGCCCGCGCTGCCCGGGAGGGCCTGAGCGGACTCGAGTTCGGCGTCAATATCCCCGGCACCGTCGGCGGCGCGGTCAAGATGAACGCCAACGCGTACGGGGGCGACCTCTCCCGGGTGCTCGAGTGGGTCGAGGTTGCGACCCCGTCGGGCAGCGACCGCCGTGTGCCCGCCGACCTGGGCTTCTCCTACCGGCGCTCGACCCTCACTTCCCGCGAGATCGTGGCTCAGGCCGCCTTCGCGCTGGAGCGCGCGGAGCCGGCGGAGGTGAAGGCCACGCTGGCCGCGATGCGGGCCCGCCGCAAGGCGGCCCAGCCGTCGGGCATCAAGACCTTCGGCTCCACCTTCAAGAACCCCGACGATCCCCGCGCCGAAGGCCGCAGCGCCGGGGTGCTCCTCGATCAGGCCGGCTGCCGCGGCCTCCGGGCCGGCGGGGCGCGCTTCTCGGACAAGCACGCCAACTTCGTGGAGAACACCGGTGACGCGAGCACCGCTGACGTGATCGCACTGATGGCCGAGGGCCGGCGTCGCGTGCGTGAACTCTTCGGGGTGGAGCTCGAGCCCGAGGTGCAGCTGCTCGGCGACATCGACGCGTCGGAGGTCTACGCCCGATGAGCGCCCTGGGGTCCGCTCGCGGGCTCGCGCAAGCCAAGCTGCTCCGAGGGCTCCGAAGGGGGTTGCAGAGGAGTGCGCCCAGCCCCCTGCTGCGCCGCCGGCTCGCGATCGTGGTGCTGCTGGCCGCCGTGCTCGGGGCCACTTGCATGTTCTGGCTGCGCGACTCCGGACTCGTGGCCGTGGAGGAGGTGCAGGTGACCGGCCTCACCGGCAGAGACGCGGCTCGCTTGCGCACGACCCTCGACGGCGCCGGCCGTGGCATGACCACGCTGCACGTCGACCGCGCCGCCCTGGAGGCGGCGGTAGAGCCTTTCCCCGTGGTTCAGGCGATCCAGGTCGAGGCCGACTTCCCAAACGGGCTGCGCATAACGGTGATCGAGCACCGCCCCGTGGCGGTGCTGGTGTCGGGCGAGAAGCGGATCCCGGTAGCCCGCGACGGGACCGTCCTGGCGGGGCTGCCGCTCGAGGGCTCGCTCCCCGAGATACGCACCGGCGCACCCATCCCCCCGGCGCAGCTGGAGCCGGGAGCGACCCTGGATGGCGCGCGGGTTGCCGGCGGCGCTCCCGGGGCCCTGTTGAGCCGCCTGGAGCAGGTCGAGCGTGAGGAAGAGCGTGGACTGGTCGTGAGCGTAAGAGGCGGTCCCGAGCTGGTCTTCGGCAGTGCCGACCAGCTGACCGCCAAGTGGGCGGCCGCCGTCCGGGTGCTCGCCGATCCAGACGCCGCGGGCGCCGAGTACCTGGACCTGCGGCTGCCGGAAAGGCCCGCGGCCGGAGGGCTGGCGGTGGAGACGGTGGCGCCCGTTGCGCCTGCCGCCGAGAGCACGACCGAGACCCTGCCGGTGGTACCCGAGACCGATCCGGCGGGGCCCGTCGAGCCCGCGCCTGTGGTGCCGGAAGCCGTGCCGGGCACAGAGTCCGCGCCCGGCGCCGTCGACCCGGCCCCGGAGCCCGTCGTACCCGTGCCCGCGCAGCCGGTTGACCCCGGAGGCGGGGCCATCGCAGAGCCTCAACCATGACTCGACTCTTTGACCAAGTCTCAACCTACGGTTGACGGTCAGTATGCAAGGCTTGTTGCACGCAATGTTGACACCGTTGCCGATATCCACCTACAGTGCGGCTTTATGCGGTTGTCCACTGGGCTGGCAAAACCCTCAATGATCGCTTCACACCCGGACGGAAGCAATCCGCCCGTGCAGCTCTCAGACAACGGACCCGAGTAGCGAGGCGAGGATCGAAGCGATGGAGACGGGCAGCTATCTGGCGGTCATCAAGGTCGTAGGCGTCGGCGGCGGTGGCACTAACGCCGTCAACCGGATGGTCGACGGCGGCCTTAAGGGCGTCGAGTTCATCGCCGTCAACACCGACGCGCAGGCGCTGCAGATGTGCGACGCCGACATCAAGCTCCAGATCGGGGACCAGTTGACGCGCGGGCTCGGCGCGGGCGCCGACCCCGAGACGGGCTACGGCGCCGCCAACGAGAGCCGCGACGATCTGAAGGAGGCCCTCAAGGGCGCGGACATGGTGTTTGTGACCGCCGGCGAGGGCGGCGGCACCGGCACGGGCGCCGCGCCCGTGATCGCCGAGGTGGCCAAGCAGGAGATCGGCGCGCTCACCGTGGGCGTCGTGACCCGGCCATTCGACTTCGAGGGCAGCCAGCGCCGCCGGCAGTCCGACGAGGGGATCAACCGCCTGCGCGAGCAGGTGGACACGCTGATCGTGATCCCCAACGAGAAGCTGCTGGCGGTCGTCGAGCGCCGCACGAGCATCCTCGAGGCGTTCCGGGAGGCCGACAACGTGCTGCGCCAGGGCGTGCAGGGCATCACCGACCTGATCACGATCCCCGGCCTGATCAACCTCGACTTCGCCGACGTGCGCACGATCATGCACGACGCCGGATCCGCCCTGATGGGCATCGGCGAGGCCAGCGGAGAGCAGCGCGCGGCCGAGGCCGCCAAGGCCGCGATCTCCAGTCCGCTGCTCGAGCAGTCGGTGGAGGGCGCGACCGGCATCCTGCTCAACATCACCGGCGGCAGCGATCTCGGCCTGTTCGAGGTCAACGAGGCGGCGGAGATCATCCAGAGCGCCGCCGACCAGAACTCGAACATCATCTTCGGGGCGGTCGTAGACGATGGCCTGGGCGACGGGGTGCGCGTGACCGTGATCGCCACCGGGTTCGACGGCCGCTCGAGCAGCCCGATGTTCGTGGAGGACTCGACCGGCCGCCGGCGCGAGCCGCGCCGGCGCGACGTGCAGATGGACGATCGCCAGCGCTCGTCGCTTGAGATCTCCGACGACGACATCGACATTCCTTCGTTTCTGAAGGACTGACGCGCTCCCAGGCCTCGGCCCCCGTGGCCGACCGCTAGCCTCTCCAGGCGCTTGCCGCCCGCCGCCGACACGCTGCGCCGTACCCCTCTCTTCGACCGCCACACGGCCGCCGGCGCACGCATCGTGCCCTTCGCCGGATGGGAGATGCCGGTGCAATACGAGGGGGTGCGCTCCGAGCACGTGGCTGTGCGCACCGGAGCCGGCGCGTTCGATGTCTCGCACATGGGACAGGTGATCACCTCCGGACCTGAGGCCGAAGCGTTCCTGCAGCACCTGCTCTCCAACGATGTGACCAGGATCGCGGACGGGGGCGCCCAGTACTCCGTGCTCTGCGTCGAGCACGGCGGCGTGCTCGACGACCTGTTCACCTACCGCCTCGGGGCACCGGGGGGGTTGCCCCCCTTTGATTCCTTCTTGACGGTGACCAATGCCTCCAACCACGAGCGCGACCACGCCTGGCTGACCGAACACTCCGAGGGCTTCGACGTGACCGTCGAGGATGCGGCCGACCGCTACGCGATGCTGGCCGTACAGGGGCCCTACGCCCGTACCGCGGTGGATCGGATCTCCGACGGCGAGCTGCCCAAGCGCATGCGCACCGCCACGCTGGCGGTGGCGGGCGCCGAGTGCCTGGTGTGCGGCACCGGCTACACCGGTGAGGACGGCGTGGAGATCCTGACCGGTCCCGAGCACGCGCCGGCGTTGTGGGACGCGCTGATGGGGGAGGGGGTCACCCCCACTGGGCTCGCCGCGCGCGACACGCTGCGCCTCGAGGCGTGCTTTCACCTCTACGGCAACGACCTGTCGCTGGACCGCACCCCGATCGAGGCGGGCCTGGGCTGGTGCTGCAAGCTCGACACGGGCTTCATCGGGTCTGAGGCGCTGCGCAGCGTTGAACCGGGTCAGGCGCTGGTGCCCTTCGTGTTCACCGGACCCGGTATCCCCCGTCAGGGAAATCCGGTGCACACGGAGGCCGGCGATGGCGTGGTGTGCAGCGGCACGATGTCCCCGTGCCTGGAGATGGGCATCGGGATGGCGTACGTGCCGGTGGGCGCATCCGAGCCCGGAACCGCGATCGAGGTCGACGTGCGCGGCAAGTCACGCGCCGCAGAGGTCCGCGACAAGCCCCTGTACCCGCCGAAACCTGAGGAGTGACGAAGTGGCCGAGAGCTATCCCGACGACCTGAAGTACCACGCCGAGCACGACTGGGCCCGGATCGAGGGCGAGATGGCCACGTTCGGCGTCACCTGGTACGCCCAGGACGCCCTCGGCGAGGTCGTCTTCTACGACCCGCCGGAGGTCGGCTCGTCCGTGACCAAGGACAGGGCCTACGCCGAGGTCGAGTCGGTCAAGGCGGTCTCCGACGTGTTCGCGCCGCTGTCCGGCGAGATCGTGGCCGTCAACGAGCTCCTCTCCGACGCTCCCGAGAACATCAACTCGGATCCCTACGGCGACGGCTGGATGGTCCGGGTCAAGCTCAGCGACGCCTCCGAGGTGGACTCGCTTCTCGACGTAGCCGCCTACAAGGACCTCTTGTGAGGGTCGGCGCGTGAGCCGCTACACCTCGGCCACCGACGCCGACCGCGCGGCGATGCTCGACGCGATCGGCGTCGGCTCGCTCGAGGACCTCTTCGCCGAGATCCCGGAGGCTGTGCGGCTGCGCCGGCCGCTCGACCTGCCCCCGGGCATGGCCGAGCAGGAGGTGTTCGACCACCTGTCCTCGCTGGCGGCCCGCAACCGCCACGCAGACTCGGAGGTCACCTTCCTGGGAGCGGGCATGTACGACCACTACGTCCCGGCGCTGATCGACTCGATCCTGGGCCGCTCGGAGTTCCTCACGCCGTACACGCCTTACCAGCCGGAGATCTCCCAGGGCGGGCTGCAGGTGATGTTCGAGTTCCAGACCGCGATCTCGGAGCTGACGGGCCTGGCGGTGTCCAACGCGTCGGTGTACGAGGGCCCCTCCGCGGTGGCCGCGGCGGGCTATCTGGCCAAGCAGGAGACCAAGCGCACGAAGCTCGTCGTCTCGCGCGGCCTGCACCCCCATTCGCGCGAAACGCTCGTCACTCACGCGGCCGGCTACCGGATGACGGTCGAGGAGGCACCGCTGAGGGCAGACGGCGCCAGCGATTCCGACGCCCTCGCGGCGCTCATCGACGACGACACCGCAGCTGTCTTCGTCCAGCAGCCGAACTTCCTGGGCACCGTCGAGGACCTCGAATCGCTTGGCGGGGCCGCGAAGCGTACCGGCGCGCTCTTTGTAGTCGCGGCGGACCCGCTGCCGCTCGGAATACTGCAGCCTCCCGGCGAACTGGGTGCCGACATCTGCGTCGGCGAGGGCCAGACGCTGGGCAACCGGCTCGACTTCGGCGGCCCCTCCTTCGGCTTCTTCGCGGCGGACCAGCGCTTCATCCGCAAGATGCCGGGGCGCATCGCGGGCGAAACCCGCGACGTGGACGGCAAGCGCGGCTTCGTGCTCACGCTGCAGACCCGCGAGCAGCACATCCGCCGCGAGAAGGCCACGCACAACATCTGCACAGCGCAGGCGCTGAACGCGCTGGCCGGTGTGGTCTACCTGTCCTGGCTGGGCAAGCGCGGCCTGGTGGAGATGGGCGAGCTGATGGCTCGGCGTACCCACTACGCCCGCGAGTCGCTGGGGCTCGAGGCCATCAACCCGGGACCCGTGGTGCGCGAGTTCGCCGTCAGGGTGCCCGACCTCGACGGGCTCTTCAAGCGGGCGCGGGCCGAGGGCTTGAACCCCGGGTACCGCCTCGCCGACACCTACCCCGAGTATGAGGACGGGCTGCTGGTGGCGATCACGGAGCGGCGCACCAGGGCGGACATCGACCGGCTGGCGGCGCTGGTCGGTTCCGTGCGCGAGGGGGCCGCGACATGAATGAGCAGAACGCGATCGATTCGGCATCCCTACCGAATCGCTCACGGCTTGATCCGCGTGCGGACGAGGACACGGTCACGATCTACGAGCGGTCGGTTGAGGGGCGCCGGGCTTTCACCGCACCCGTCGACGAAGTGCCCGAGGTTGCGATCGAGGACCTGCTTCCCGCCTGGGCCGTCCGGGAGCGGCCGGCCGAGCTGCCCGAGGTCTCCGAGCCGGAGATCGTGCGCCACTTCAACGGCCTGTCGAAGAAGAACTTCGACCTCGACACCGGCTTCTACCCGCTGGGCTCGTGCACGATGAAGCACAACCCCAAGCTGCACGAGCGGGTGGCGGCGCTACCGGGCCACGCCCGCCTGCACCCGCTGCAGGATTCCGAGTACGCGCAGGGCGCGCTCGAGCTGATGTACCGCCTCCAGGGCGCGCTGGGCGAGATCGCCGGCCTTCCGCACGTCTCCCTGCAGCCCAGCGCGGGGTCGCACGGCGAGCTGGCCGGCCTGCTGCTCACCCGGGCCTATCACGAGGATCGCGGCGAGCACCGGCACAAGGTGCTCACACCCGATACGGCGCACGGCACCAACCCCGCCACCGTGACGATGGCCGGGTACGAGGTGGTCAAGGTGGGCACCGACGAGCACGGCGGCGTGGACATCGACGACCTGCGGGCCAAGGCCGACTCCGACGTGGCCTGCCTGATGCTCACCAACCCCAACACCCTCGGGCTCTTCGACCGCAACATCGAGGAGATCGCGGGCATCGTGCACGGGGTGGGGGCGACCCTCTACTACGACGGGGCCAACCTGAACGCCGTGATGGGCATCTCGCGCCCCGGCGACATGGGCTTCGACATCGTGCACTACAACCTGCACAAGTCCTTCACCCAGCCCCACGGCGGGGGCGGGCCGGGGGCAGGGCCGATCGCGGTGTCGGACCGGATCGAGCCCTACCTGCCCCGGCCACAGGTGGTGCGGGAAGCCGGCCCGTGCAATGGGTCGGGCCCGCTCTTTGCGCTCGACAACGACCGCCCGAAGTCGATCGGCAAGATGCGCGGCTTCCAGGGCAACTTCGGCGTGTTCGTGCGCTCCTACGCCTACATCTGCTCCCTCGGCGGCGAGGGCCTGAAGGAGGCTTCGGAGACGGCCGTGCTCAACGCCAACTACCTGCGAGCGCGCCTCGGCGAGGAGGACATCGCCAGGTACCTGCCGATTGCCTTCGACCGGATCTGCATGCACGAGTTCGTCCTCTCGGGCAGAGGAGCGCGTGACGACCTCGGCATAAAGACGCTCGACCTCGCCAAGCGCATGCTCGACCACCAGGTGCACCCCCCGACCGTGTACTTCCCGCTCCTGGTCGAGGAGGCCCTGATGATCGAGCCAACCGAGACCGAGCCCAAGGAGCGCCTGGACCACTTCGCCGAGGTGGTGCGCTCCATCCTGCGCGAGGCGCGGGAGGACCCCGAGATCGCCCGTAACGCGCCCTACACGACACCGGTGCGCCGCCTCGATGAGGCCGGGGCCGCCAAACGGCCGGTGGTGAGGCAGGGAATGGGATCCAATCCCGGCGACCCGGCCCGCGCCGCGGACAAGCCCGCGGGCGCGAGCGGCGCGCTGTGAGGTGCTTGGGTGGGGCCGTGCCGCGCCGCTGCTGGGGGCGTGGACCCGGCTGCCGGTTGCCCGAGGCAGCCGCGGCTGTGTGGCAGATCGACCTCTCGGTCTGCGCCTGATGCGCCGGGGGGCGATCTCTAGACTCGGAGCTGTGCCGCCTTCGAAGGTTCAGCTGGGCAGTCAGGGCCTCACCGTCTCCGAGCAGGGCCTCGGGTGCATGGGGATGTCGGAGTTCTACGGGACCTCCGATGAGGGTGAGGCGATCGCGACCATCCAGCGCGCGCTCGAGCTTGGGATCACCTTCCTCGACACGGCCGACATGTACGGCCCGTGGACCAACGAGGAGCTGGTGGGCAAGGCGCTGTCAAGCCGCCGGGACGGCGTTGTGCTGGCCACCAAGTTCGGCAACGTGCGCGGCGAGAAGGGCGAGTTTCTGGGCGTCCGCGGCGACGCCGCCTACGTGCGCGAGTGCTGCGAGGCCTCCCTGCGCCGACTCGGCGTCGATCACATAGACCTCTACTACCAGCACCGCGTCGACCCGGAGACCGAGATCGAGGAGACCGTCGGCGCGATGGCCGAGCTCGTGCGGGAGGGCAAGGTGCGCTACCTCGGCCTGTCCGAGGCCGGCCCGGACACGATCAGGCGCGCCCACGAGGTGCACCCGATCACTGCCCTGCAGACCGAGTACTCGCTATGGGAGCGCGGGGTGGAGGACGAGATACTGCCCACGGTGCGCGAGCTGGGGATCGGATTCGTGGCCTACTCGCCGCTGGGCCGCGGCTTCTTGACCGGCAAGATCGAGAAGCCGGAGGACCTCGACCGGAACGACGTCCGGCGCCAGCGCTTCCCGCGCTTTGAGCGCCAGAACTTCCACGCCAACATGCAGCTGGTGCGCAAGGCCGGCGAGCTGGCCGTGGAGAAGGACGCGACTCCGGGGCAGATCGCGCTCGCGTGGGTGGCGGCTCAGGACGCCGTCCCGATCCCGGGCACCAAGCGGCGCGAGTACCTCGAGGAGAACGTCGGCGCCACCGACGTGGAGCTGACCGAGGACGACCTGCGCCGGCTGGCCGAGGCTTTCCCCGCCGGAGCCGCCTCGGGCGAGCGCTACGCGCCCGAGCAGATGAGCGCCCTCGGACGCTGACCTTGGCTGTCCCCCTGGACCTTTCGGTGTGTGACCGGTGCCGGCGGCCCGCGCCTCCCTCCACCGACCCCGGCTTCGCCGACTGGGAGGTCGTCAAGGACGAGGACGGCAAGGTGTCCGGGATGCGATGTCCGGCGTGTCAGACCGCGCCGGAGACCGACGACCCGACGATCCCGGCCTGACGCGCGCGCCGGGCACCGGCGCCCGGCATGACGGCGCGGGGCAGGCGCTCCGCGCTCGGCCCGGCGCCCGGCGCCCGGCGTCAGTCGTCCCCGTCCTCGACGAGGGCCACCTCGATGCTCGAGACCCCGAGGTAGAGCAGCGTCGCCGCAAACGGCGCGAGCGCCCATGCCGCGCCGCCTCCGAACTTCGCGATCAACGTCGCGGATGTGATCGCGAGGCCGATGGCGGCCAAGTGCACAAGACCGGCCCGGATGGTGTGCGGGCTGCGGGTCAGCGGCCTGTCGGCCTCTCCCCCCATGTTCCAGGTAAGTAACAGGCGCAGTCCACCGTATGCGACGGTTGCGCCGGCGGCGAACATGAAGATGCTGGCGACCGACGGCATCCCACGCTCACCTCCGAGCACCGACCCGGTGGCCCAGACGGTGATCGCGTAGCCGTAGGGCAGCCCCGCACCCTGGAGCGCGGTCTCGAGCGCTCGAAAGTAGGAAGATTCAAACATCGTCGGCGATCCTAGGAGACGTGCCCAGGGACATTGTGAACGGCTGAGGAAACCTCACGGGCCGTGCGCTCGGCACGCCGCGGAAGCCGACGCCCGTTTACTCCGAGCTCGGCATCCGGTCGTGCCCGCGCCGTACGGCCCCTGAGAACCTCTGGAGGCTGGCTTCGAGATCCTGCAGGATGCCGTCCGCGTAGTCCCCGGCGACGAACCGAGCCTGACGCTCGCGGGTGCGCGCGGTCTGCACGATCGTGTCGGCCCGGTGCTCGGCCAGCTTCGCGATCTCCTCCGAGGCCACGAGCCTGTTCCGCTCCTGGCGCGCGTCGGCGAGGATCCGCTCCGACTCACGCCCGGCCTCAGCCCGCATCTCGTCAGCCTCCTTCGTGATCCATCGCGCTCGCTTGACCTCCTCGGGGATCGTGGCTCGCATCCGATCGAGGATCGAGAAGGCCTGCGCCTTCTCAACGCGCACATGGCGGCTGAGGAGCCCCGGCTTGGCGTCGTTCAACGCGTCGTCGAGCTCCTTGATCAATACCAGGACATCCATCTTGGGTTCTATTCAGGTTCTTCAATCGTCGAGGACCTCCTGCCACGTCCATAGACTGGCGCCCGTGCGGATCTTCAGCGGCATCCAGCCCACGGGGCGCAAGCACCTGGGCAACTACATCGGGGCAATCCGCCAGTACGTCGAGGGCCAGGACAGGGGCGACCCGGCGATCTACTCGATCGTCGACCTGCACGCCACCAGCGTGGCCTACGACCCAAAGGCGCTGCCCCGCTACGTCTACGACACCACGGCGATGCTCCTCGCGGCCGGGCTCGACCCTGAGCGCTGCATCCTCTTCCGCCAGTCAGACGTGAAGGAGCACACGGAGCTGTGTTGGCTGCTCAGCTCGGTCACCGCTCACGGCGACCTCAACCGGATGCACCAGTTCAAGGACAAGTCGGCGCAGCAGCGCGGGCTGGTCTCTGCCGGGCTGTTCCTCTACCCGGTCCTCCAGGCCGCCGACGTGCTGGCCTACCGCGCGCACGAGGTGCCCGTGGGCGACGACCAGCGCCAGCACATCGAGCTGATGCGCGACATCGCCGAGCGTTTCAACGCCACCTACGGCGAGGTGCTCGTGGTCCCCGAGCACAGGATTCCCGAGGTGGGCGCGCGGATCATGGACCTGCAGGAGCCGACGCGGAAGATGTCCACCACCGGCAGCGAGGAGCGGGGCCTGATCTTCGTGGACGACGAGGAGGCCGCGATCGTCAAGAAGCTCAAGGGCGCGGTCACCGATTCGGGGTCGGAGGTACGACGGGGCGAGGACAAGCCCGGCATCACCAATCTGATCGCCATCCTCGCCGCGATTGGCGGCGCAGGGCCCGGGGACATCGAGAGCGAGTTCTCCGAGCACCGCTACGGCGACTTCAAGGTGGCCGTCGCCCAGGCCGTGGCCGCCTACCTGGCGCCCGTGAGGGAGCGCTACGCGCAGCTGCGCCCCGACGAGGCCTCGCTCGAGGGCGTCCTGGCGCAGGGTGCCGAGAAGGCCAGGGCAATCGCGTCAGGCACCATGGTCGATGTGCGTGCCGCGATGGGGATAGGGCCCCAGCACCCGGCGTGAGCCCGCTCAGCCGACGTGACCTCCTGCGTGCCGGCGGCGCAGGCGCGGCCGGGCTAGCCGCCGGAGCGGCCGGGTACGCCCTGCTGGAATCCGAGGCCGAGCAGGACGAGAAGGAGGCAGCCGAAGAGCCCCGGAACGTGGTGGTCGTGGTGATCGACAACCTGCGCGCGGACCACGTGGGCGCCTACGGCAGCCGCAGGGTGCGCACCCCCAGCCTGGATGCCCTGGCCAAGGAGGGGCTGCGCTTCACAGCCGCGCGCCCGGAGGCGTTCCCGACGGTGGCCGCGCGGCGGGCGATCCTCACCGGCCGGCGTTCGTTTCCCTTTCGCGACTGGCGGGCCAACCCCGACCTGCCACAGACGCCCAGCTGGAGCGCCATCGCCGCCAACCAGCCCACGTTCCTCCAGATCCTGGGCGAGGCCGGCTACACGACGGGCTATGTGACCGACAACCCGTGGATCCTCTCCCGGCCCTACGACCGGTTCCGCCGCACGGTGGACGTCGTGGAGACCATCCCCGGCCAGGTGCCCGCGCGCGGCAAGCCCACGCGGCGGGTGAGCGATGAGGAGCTGCGCGGGAACCTGCTGCCCGCACAGCGCGGCACGCCGGTCGAGAACCGCGTGCGGGAGTTCCTCGCCGTCACGCCGCCCGATCGGCGCGAGGACGAATACCCGGCCGCACGGGTGTTCGCCCAGGCGTCGCAGTGGTTGCGCCGCGCCCCGGCTGAGAAGCCCTTCGCGCTCGTGGTGGATGCCTACGCCCCGCACGAGCCGTTCGACCCGCCGCCCTCCTTCGTCGGGATGTACGGGGAGACCAAGGCTGACGGCCCGGAGCCGGTACAGCCGTTCGCTCCGCCGATAGGAACGCTGGAGGGGGCCGGGATCACCGACCCCGTGCTCCAGCGCATTCGCGACCTCTACGCGGCGGAGGTCAGCTGCACCGACCGCTGGCTGGGCAACTTCCTCGACGAGCTGGCACGCAGCGAGCTGGGCGACGACACCCACGTGGTCCTGCTCAGCGACCACGGGATGCTGCTGGGCGAGCACGGCTTCGTGGGCAAGCGGGGCGCCGAGGCCTACAGGGAGATCACCGATGTGCCGTTCATCATCCGCCACGCCGACGGGACGGGCGCCGGCAAGACCAGCGGGTACTTCGCCTCGACGCACGACGTGGCTCCCACGGTGCTGTCGATGCTGGGCCTGACACCTCCCGGGCGGATGACCGGAGAGGATCTGAGCGTGACGCTGGCGGGCCGTGAGCCTCCGCCGCGGCCGTTCTTCACGGCCGGCTACGACAACGCCGTGCTCGCGGGAGACGACCGCTACCTCCTGCTGGCCGACAACCAGGGCGACGTCCGGCGCCTCTATGACGCCGAGAGCGACCCCCGCCAGCGCAAGGACGTCTCGGCTCGGAAGCCTCAGGTGACCGCTCGGCTCTGGGAGGGCCTGGTGGACGATGCCGGGGGCACCATGCCTCGCTTCGACGAGACGGGCGCGATCTCGGGATGAATGAGGACATCAAAGGGGGGCACCGCCCCCCTTCGCAACCCCCCGGGCAACCCCCGCAACCCCCCGGCGACCGCCTGACGCGCAGGCGGCTCCTCGAGCTGGGGGGCGGGGCGGCCGGCCTGGCGATGATCGGCGCAGGTCCCGGCTGCTCGCAGGGGGCGGCCGCGCGCGTGCCCACCAACGTCGTGGTGATCGTGCTCGACAACGTGCGATCGGACTTCGTGACCAGCCGGAGCATCCGCACGCCCAACCTCGACCGCCTGGCCTCTGAGAGCCTCAGCTTCAGTCGCTACCGCCCCGAGGTGTTTCCCACCATCCCTGCGCGGCGGTCGATCATGACCGGGCGCCGGATCTACCCCTTCCGCGGCTGGCGTCCGGTGCCCGGGCTGCCCGACGGGCCCGGCTGGGACACGATCGCCCGCGACGTGCCGGTGTTTACCGACATCCTGCGCCGCGCCGGCTATCGCACGGGCTACGTGACCGACAACCCGCACATCCTGGCCAGGCCCTACGACGCTTTCATGCGCCGCTTCGACAAGCCGGTGCGAGTCAGGGGCCAGCTGCCCTACCGCGGAAAGCTCTCCGGCAAGGTCACTCAGAAGGAGCTGCTGCGCCACGTGATCCCCGCCCTGCGCCGGACCTTCATCCGTGGCCGGACCGCCGATTACCTGAGGGCCAACGCCGGCCGCGAGGCCGAGAGCGACTACCTGTCGGCCCGCGTCTTCATCAAGGCCGCCCAGTTCCTGGAGCAGGCCACGGCCGCGGGCAAGCCCTTCGCGCTCGTGGTGGACTCCTTCGATCCCCACGAGCCCTGGGATCCTCCGGAGAAGTACCTGAAGATGTACGGAAGCGGGCGCATCGACGGGGTCAAGGCGATCCAGCCCTTCGCGCCGCCGGGGGGCGAGGCGCGCAAGTGGGGACTCTCGCCGCGCGACCTGCGCAAGGTGCGCAACCTCTACGCCGCCGAGGTCACGATGGTGGATGCCTGGCTGGGGCGCTTCCTCGACCGCCTGGAGCAGCTGGGCCTCGCGCAGAACACGGCGATCGTGCTCTGCAGCGACCACGGCGTGCTGCTGGGCGAGCGGGGTCAGGTGGGTAAGCCCCCCGCCCAGATGCACAAGGAGGTGACCGACGTTCCGCTGATGATCCGCGACCCCCGCGGCCGGCGGGCGGGCACCACCAGCGACTACTTCGCCTCGACCCACGACATCGCCCCCACGGTGCTGGCGCTGCTGGGCAAGAAGGCTCCGAAGGGCATGGAAGGCGTGGACCTCTCGGTGATCTTCGGTGGCAAGCGCCCTCCCCGGAGGGGCCACCAGACCGCGAGCTATGGAGCCTTCGTGAGCGCCACCGACGGGCGCTGGCTGCTGATCGCCGACAACCAGGGACGCGAGCGCCAGCTCTATGACACCAGGCGCGATCGAGGCGAGCGCAACGACGTGGCCGCGAGCCATCCCGCGGTGGTCAGGCGGCTGTGGGGCTACGTGATCCGTGATGCCGGCGGCAGGCGGCTGCCCGCGTTCTAGGCGCACGCCCCGCCCGCGACGTCTCCCGGGCGCTCTAGTCTGCGCCCGATGTCGGTTGCGCAGCTAGACCTCGACCTCGAGGTCTTCCAGGGCCCGTTCGACCTCCTGCTCACGCTCGTGCTGCGGGAAGAGGTCGATCTGCTCGAGGTCGCGCTGGCCGATGTCGTGATCGCCTACATCGATCACCTCGAGCAGACCGGCGAGCTGGACCTCGAGGCGGCAACGGAGTTCCTGGTGCTGATCGCCGCGCTGCTGGAGCTCAAGTCGCGCCTGATGCTCCCCCGCGAGGACGAGGAGGGTCTGGATCTCGAGCCGGGGGAGGCGGCGGAGGAGCTGCTGGCACGGATGCTCGAGTACAGCCGCTACAAGGCCGCGGCCACCCACCTGCACGAGCGCCTGGCTGCCGAGAACGGCTTTCGCTACCGCGAGGCGCCGCTGCCGCCCGGACTGCGCCGGGTGGCGGTCGAGACCGCCGAGGCGGTGTACGAACCCGGTCTGCTCGCCGAGGCGGTGGGCGGCCTGCTGCGGCTGCCGCCCAAGCTCGACCTGGGCCACGTGGGGCGGGCGCACGTGTCGATCGAGCAGCGCCTCTCACATCTGCGCTCACTGCTGAGCCGGGCGGGCCGCTTCTCCTTCGACGACGCCGTGAAGGGCGCCGACCGCCTGACCGAGGCGGTCACCCTGTTCGCGCTGCTCGAGCTCTACAAGGCGGGCGAGGCGAGCTGGGACCAGCCCGAGCCCTTCGGGCCGATCACGGTGAGCGCGGGAGGCTCGAGGTGAACGAGCTGGCGCGTGTGGTGGAGGCACTGCTGTTCCTCTCCTCGGAGCCGATCTCGCTCGAGCGCCTGGCCGACGCCTGCGAGTCCTCCGAGGGCGAGGTGATCGAGGCGCTCGCGCGACTGCGCGAGCACTACGCCGAGGGCTACCGCGGCGTAGTGCTGCGCGAGTTGGGCGGCGGCTTCACCCTGGCCACCGATCCCGTCGCCGAGCGCGCGGCGCGCCGGCTGCTGGCGCGGCCCCGTACCCCTCCGCTCACGCAGGCCCAGGCCGAGTGCCTGGGCATAGTGGCCTACCTCCAGCCCGTGTCGCGGCCGGAGATCGCCCGTATCCGCGGCGTGGCGTCGGAGTCCGCGGTGGGTACGCTGCTCGAGCGCGGCCTGATCGAGGAGTCGGGGCGCTCGCGCTTCGGAGCGGTGATCTACCGCACCTCCGAGCTGTTTCAGAAGCTCTTCGGGCTGGAGGCGCTCGACGCCCTCCCCGACGTGTCGCGCTTTGACCCCTCGCCCGGGGACGAGCGTGAACTGCGCGAGCGGCTGCTCAAGGCGGGCGAGGCGCGAACCGAGGCGTAATCGGCTGGTGACCTGCTCGCGCCCCGGGTAGAGCTCGCGAGCGCAGGCGGCGGTGCTGCAGCGCGCGTTGCAGCGCTACATAACTGCGCGCGCCTGCGAGGAACCGGCTCGGCGAGCGCGAAGGATGGGGCTCTGCGGGGGGTAGGGGATCTCGGCGACCCGAAAGGAAGGAAACGAACATGCTCGACGCGCGAAGGACACAGGCGGAGGCGCTTGCCCTGACGGGGGCGCTCGTGCTGACCCTGGCCATCGCCGCTCCGGCGCGGGCCGGCGTGCCCCACACCGTCGAGCCGGGCGAGACGTTGTGGTCGATCGCGGTGGCGAGCAACCTCACCACCGGGGCGCTCGCGGCCGCCAATGGACTGCCCGAGGACGCCTACGTCGTGGCCGGCTCGACGGTCGAGGTTCCCTCCGAGGCCGAGGCCGCGACGGCCCTCGGGTTGCCCGGAGAGGCCCCATCCGCGGCGCAGCCGGTGGTTGCGACCGCGCCGGACGTCGTCGCGAGCCCGGCCGAGCCCCAGGCGGCCACCGGCTACGCGACCTCGGCGGAGATCGGGCAGATCGCAGCCGCTCACGGAGTCGCGCCCGACCTCGCCGCGGCCCTCGCCTGGCAGGAGAGCGGGTTCAACAACGGGCTGGTCTCCTCCGCGAACGCCAGCGGCGTCATGCAGATCCTTCCAGGCACCTGGAGTTGGGTGCAGGCCAACCTGGCCGGGCACACGCTCAACCCCGACTCCCCACAGGACAACGTGCACGCCGGGGTGCTGTACCTCGCCCGGCTGATCGACGACGCGGGCGGCGACGAGTCCCTGGGGGTGGCGGCCTACTACCAGGGGGCGTCGTCGGTGGCGAGCGACGGGGTGCTGGCGGAAACCCAGCGCTACGTGGACAACGTGATGGCCCAGCGCTCTCGCTTCGGGGGGTGATCCCGCGGCCGGTCGCCGGAAGCGGCTCGAGTGCGATCGACCGCGCGGTCAGGGCCGGTCGGGAGCAGGCGCGGTCAGGGTCCGGCCGGGAGCAGGGCCGGCCGGCCCATGGCCGGACCGTCGAGGCAGCGCGACCGGTCCGGCCTCACGAAGCGCAGGCAGCCCTCGTTCGGCGACGAAAACCGGTCGCACCCGCGCGAGGCCACGAACCGAGTACAGACTTGCACGCAAGGGCGGCCGGAGCCGTCGCGGAAGCACGGTTGCGGCACCGATTCCCTGGATCCGCGTCGAAGTGCTCGGCGCTCCCGCGGGCTGCTTCGAGGTCCCTCGTTTCCAGGCATCAGCCGCAACATCCCCAGTAGCTCGAGCGGCATCAGCGATGGTGGCCGCTCGTCCGCCAGTTCGATGCCGGTCGGCCGGGCCTCGCTGCCACCCGCCGGCGCCAGGAGCACACCGCTCGCCGCAAGGGCGAGAACGGTGACGGCTGCGACCGCGAGCCGGCGCATTCAGTCAGCCTACCGCCGCCGCGAGCAGAGGGGCGCGGCCGGCTACGAGGCCGCGGCCAGTGGCTCGCTCTCGCGGAACTCCTCCGCGACGTCGACCAGGATCTGCACCATCGCCTCGCTGGCGGGGGAGCGGTAGCCGTCGGCCAGCCGCGCGGCCCAGATCCGGCGCACGGGCGCGTCGCGGCCGAGCGACCGGGCCACCACGCCGGGATGGATGGGGTTTAGCGCCAGGCGGGGGAAGATCGTGACCCCGACGCCCGCGGCCACGAGCGCCATGGCGGACATCGTCTCGTCGGCCTCGAAGGCCACCCGCGCCTCGAATCCGGCGTCGCTGCAGGCGCGCTCGGCAATGGCCCGGCATCCGCAGCGGGGGCTGCTGGCGATCCAGGGGTCCTCACCGAGGTCGGCCATCTTCAGGCGCGGCCGTCGCGCCAGCGGGTGGTCCTTGGCGACAACGGCCTCATAGCGGTCGTCTATGAGACCGAACAGCTCGAGGTCGGTCCCCAGCGTCCCGGGCACGGGCTCGAAGTCATAGACCAGCGCCAAGTCGATCTCCCCGCCGCGCAGGCGATCCTGAGCGTCGTCGGGCTCAGCCTCGACCATGCTCAGCTCCACATCGGGATGGCGACCACGAAACGCGGCAACGGCCCGGGGCACGAGCGTGGCGCCCGCGCTCTGGAAGGAGGCCAGGCGCAGGCGCCCGCCGCGCAGGCCGGCGAGGGCGGCCAGCTCCTCCTCGGCGTCGTCGAGGCGGGCGAGGATCGCGTCGGCATGGCGGACCAGCGCGCGGCCGGCATCGGTGAGCCTGACTCCGCGCGCGCCGCGCTCGAGCAGCGTGGCTCCGGTCTCACGTTCCAGCGCCGCCACCTGTTGTGAGATCGCGGACTGGGTGAACGACAGCGACTCGGCGGCGGCGGAGAACGATCCGCGGGCGGCGACCTCACGGAGAACCCTCATGCGGCGGACGTCGAGCATTAGCACAGCTTATCGCAGGAACGGCAAACCGTCATTTGAACTGATGGACGCCGGGTGCCATCCTCGGGCCTCGCCATGACCCGACGCTCCTGGATCCAGTTCCTCGTCCTCTCGGCCCTGTGGGGGGCCTCCTACCTGTTCATCAAGGTGGCCCTCGAGGACGTCTCGCCGGCGATGGTGGTCTTCGCGCGCACCGCCCTGGCCACGCTGGTGCTGCTCCCGTTCGCGTTGCGCAGCGGGGCGCTCGATGCGCTGCGAGGACGTCCCGGGACCGTCGCCATTCTTGCGCTGGTGCAGGTGGCGGCGCCGTTCCTGCTGATCTCGGTCGGCGAGCAGGAGCTGTCCTCGTCGCTCACCGGCATCCTGGTGGCCACGGCCCCGATCTTCAGCTTCCTGCTCGCGATCCGCCTCGAGCGCGAGGCCCGCGCCGAGGGAGCGGCGATGCTTGGCGTCGCGGTCGGAATCGCCGGAGTGATCCTGCTGCTGGGGATCGATGCCGGCGGTGGCTCGGCGGCGCTCATCGGCGGGTCGATGGTGGTGCTCGCCAGCCTCGGCTACGCACTGGGGGCTTTCTACCTGCGCCGCAACCTCTCGGATGCCCAGCCGATCGGGGTGGTGGCGAGCGCGATGGGGGCGAGCGCGCTGATGACGGCTCCGCTCGCGGCGGCCACGTTCCCCTCCCAGGCGCCCGACCTCGAGACCTTCGGGTCGCTGTTCGTGCTCGGGGTGGGCGGCACGGGCATCGCCTTCCTTCTGTTCTACACCCTCATCGCCGAGGTGGGACCGACCCGCTCGTCGCTCGTGGCCTACGTGGCCCCGGGGTTCTCCGTGCTCTACGGCGTGCTCCTGCTCGACGAGTCCTTCACCGCCGCGACCTTCGCGGGCCTGGTGCTGATCCTCGGCGGATCCTGGCTGGCGGCCGAGGGCCGCCTGCCCTGGCAACCCAAGAAAGCGGTCAGAGTGGCCGCTCGTCCCGCACCGGAGGCAGCACGATGAACACGATTCGCACCCAGGGAGGTCCCATGACGATCCGCCGTGCACATGCCGGTGATGCACTGGCTCTCGGCCGCCTCGCGCAGCTCGACAGCACGCTCTACAGCGGCGCGCCCGCACTGGTGGCCGAGGTGGACGGCCGGCTCGTCGCCGCCCTGCCCCTCGAAGGATCGCGCGCCTTGGCCGATCCGTTCGAGCGCAGCGCAGAGGCCCTCGCGATGCTCGAGCTGCGCCGCGACCAACTCGCGCGAGCGCAGAGGAGCCCGAGGCGGGCCGGCCCGCTGCGTCGGCGCCTTCGCGCCCAGGTGTCGGCATAGCCGTTCAGGATTCCCTCGAAGGTCGATCCGGCCCGCCCCAGTTCGAGTAGCCGCTCCCTCAGCGGCTGGCCGCGAGCTGTCCGCAGGCAGCGTCGATATCGCGCCCGCGCGTAAGCCTGACCGTGGCCGGCACCCCGCGTTCCTCGAGCGCGTCGCGGAATGCTGCGATCGCCTCGCGGCTCGATCCCTCGAAGTCCGAGTTCGTGGGGTTGTAGGGGATCAGGTTTACCTTGAACGCAGTGCGGGGCGCCAGCAGGCGGGCGAGCTGAACCGCCTGCTCGTAGCGGTCGTTGACGCCCGAAAGCATCAGGTACTCGATGTAGACCTTGCGCTTGCGGACCTTGTGCCAGCGCCGGCAGGCGGCGAGAACGTCGGCGAGCCCGAATCGGTCGTTGACCGGCATGATCTCCGAGCGCAGGGCGTCGTCGGGCGCGTGCAGCGAGAGCGCCAGGCGGATCGTGGCTCCCTCGTGCTCGGTCATGCGCTCGATCCCAGGAATCCAGCCTACGGTGGAGATCGTGGTGCGAGACGGATGGATGCCCACGGCAGGCAGGCGCTCGCAGGCTGCCAGGACGGAGTCGATGTTGAGCATCGGCTCGCCCATCCCCATGAAGACCGCATGGTCGACGGCCTCCTTTCTCCTGAAGTGAAGCGCCTGGTCGAGGATCTCCGATGGGGTGAGGTTGCGCCCGAACTTCATCGTCCCGGTGGCGCAGAAGGTGCAGGTGAGGGGGCAGCCGGACTGGCTCGAGAGGCAAAGCGAGCGGCGCCCGTCGCGATAGCGCATGAGCACCGTCTCGAGCGGGCGCCCGTCGGCGGTCGCGAACAGCGCCTTCTCCGTGCCGTCGGAGGCCAGTGCCTCGCGCCGCACCGTGAGCGAGGACAGCGGCACCCGCCGCGGCAGCTCGTCGCGCAGCGCCGCCGGCAGGTTGGTCATCTGCTTGTAGGACGTGGCCCCGCGGGCGGCCCACTCCCACACCTGACCGGCGCGGAAGGCGGGCTGGCCCAGTTCGACCAGGGTGCTCTCGAGCAGCTGTAGATCCATTGCGTTGAGTCTGGCAGTCGCGTCGGGAGGCGGGAATGCGTCAACGCCAGGCCTCGCGGCGCTCGTCGCCCGAATGAGCCGTTACCGCCGGCGTCGCGCTTGTCGCTACCGGTTGGCGTTGCGAGCAGTTCAACGCGCCGCCCAGCGTCATCGCCACGCCTTGTGGCGTGGCCGTTGCGTAAAGCGCCTGAGATAAGCCGCAGCGCGCTCGCGGAAGTGGACCTGAGAAGGCAGCTATGCGGGACGACGTCGAGACCGACGACCCGCGCGCAAGGGACGGGATGGCGGTTTTCGGAGCCCACCCTTAGGAGCGATTCAGCGGCCTCGGTGGGGGTTTGTGCAACGGCCACTGGCCGAAGCGGTCGTGCGTAGCGTGGCCGCCGCCGTTATCGAGAAGCGCCGGAATCGATGCTCGAGCCCCTGGCTCGCCGCTGTCCTCCTCGTCGGTTTCTGACACTGCGCCGCAGACCTCCGGGTTGGGTAGGCGTATCCT
>Ga0136640_10000210_pt1 | contig 21315 bp, 26 predicted proteins | sample AntDrymUQ8642106_2_FD_105498 | JGI IMG/M metagenome (GOLD analysis project Ga0136640, IMG submission 105498) | Polar desert sand microbial communities from Dry Valleys, Antarctica - metaG UQ864 (21.06) | ecosystem: Environmental > Terrestrial > Soil > Desert | place: Antarctica: Dry Valley...
CTCCTGTCTAGGCACGACATAGACGTGTACCTCGACGGGCAGGATATGAGGTTCAGCTATGGGCGGTCCAGCGGCCGCCTGACATGCTCCACCGGGAGCCTTTCCTCCGGCACTCACACGGTCGAGGTAGAAGCCTATACCGAGGACGATAACGGAGACAGCAAGACGGGCAGGAAGAGATGGACCTTCAACGTAAAGAAATAAGGGGCAGGAAAAGGTAGGCTGGTTCGGGCGCGAGCCGTGCCGGGTATCCGGTTCGCATTCCTGGCTTCTCTTCGCTCGTCGAGGAAACCAGGCTGCTCTTGCTTCACCTTCTTGTTTGTGGTTTCGTGACGGCTCTCGGAGAGGAGTTGAAAGCGTGTGAGCAGACGGAGAAGACGGAGGACGGGACCTGGCAGCAGAAGGCCCGGGGGCCGCGGTGGTTCGAGGCGCGCAATACTCATAACCTCGGTGGGTCCCACCGGAGTCGTCAATAGCCCTAACCCCACCATCCGGGCATTCGTGGAAGACAGGTACGGCACCCTCCTCTCAAGGCACGACATAGACGTGTACCTCGACGGGCAGGATATGAGGTTCAACTATGGGCGGTCCAGCGGCCGCCTGACATGCTCCACCGGGAGCCTTTCCTCCGGCACTCACACGGTCGAGATAGAGGCCACCATCGAGACCAATTACGGATCGAGGACGGGCAGGAAGAGATGGACCTTCAACGTAAAGAAATAAGGGATGAGCAAGGTAGGCGGTTCCGGTGCTAACCATCCCAGATATCCGATTCTCGTATCCCATCTCCTCTTTCGTGATGGCTCTTGGAGAGGAGCAAAATGGCTGGTGACACCGGCGGCAACAAGGCTAGGCTCGACGAGTTCAAGGGACAGCTCGTCAAGGCGGCCCGGATGTACACCATGTGCCAGAAGGCCGGGGTCGCTGAACCTTTGGACGTTACGGCGCTGGCGGTCGCCGCATTCGAGGATATGCCACTCAGACAGGCCATCGTGCTCGTGCGCTCGAACGAGCAGAACGTCAAGGATCTCGCCTGGGCCTTCGGGAACTCGACGACGGCCCAGGAATTCGAGCAGCGGGTCAAGGAGATCCGGACCCTGCCCAACGGCGGATAGCGGGCACCGGGTTATACGGATGAGGAAGCGGGATCAACCTCCCGCATCGGACCCGAACCGTCAACCCGCATGTGGACGGGCCGGCTCTCGATAGACCCTATCTATTGTGGTCCGCGAACAAACGGGTTTACACGGTCGCTGGAACTTGCATAGAATGTTCGAGAAACCGGATATCCACATGAACAAAGGGTTAGCGGGCAGACAGGTGCCGTTCGAGGAGCGCAGGATGTGGAGGCTGTTGCTGGCGCGGCTGCACCCGGATGCGGGTGGAGACCAGGAGTCGTTCCTGATTGCTCGCGCCTTGAGAGACGGGCTTTGCGAAGACCTTCGCTTCGACCCTGTCTCCACCCGAGGCGAGATAGCCCCCGAGCATTTCTTGCGAACCTGGCGGAACGCCATGAACCTCTGGGCCACGCGCAACCGGGATGCGCTGAGGGACTCTCGGGTCCACCGCCGCGGCAAGCCCGAAGCATAAGCTTCCAACGAGATCTTCTCAGAAACGCTGGGGCGCGGCTGGGCTTTTCTTTATTCGGGTAGCCGGTTGGCCTGCGGTGGGTGCGCCGCAGATCACCGCGCCTTTATCGGCGCTTCCCAGAACGCTGCCGCCGGACGTCGCCTGGCTGAGGGAGATCGGTCACGCCACGATCACCATCCGGGAATCTGACGATGGGAACGTCTATCTGCTACCAGATTCGCAATCACCGATCACGGTTGGAGGGTACCGGCATCTCGATCCGTCGTGTCCGGGAGGAGCCTCGTTCCCAGCGTGTTCAACTCCTCGTCCATGATCTGCTCGAAGGTGTTCCCCAGCTCGTCCTTCGCCAGGCTCACGAGCCTTCCCTCCTCGTCCACGTATTCCGTCTCCACCAGCAAGTCGGCGATGGCGGCGATCACCTCCTCGTCCACGACGTCCCCGTTCTCGTCGTAGGTAGTCTCGACGATGAAGCCGATTTCGTCCACGCTGCGCCGGGTTGTCCTTCCATCCTCGCCGGTGACGCCCGCGGTCTGATCCACGGCCGGCTCGCCTAGCCGCTTGACCAGTTCGCTTTCCCCGCCGTTTTTCCGGACCTCCTCTACGGCGATCCGAAGCGCCACCTCGGTGATCTCGGACCTGGAAAGGCTGACATCCCCCTCGGGCCGAAGCTCCTGCCGGAGCCTGTCCAGCTCCGCGCCGAGCTGCTTGGAAAGATTGAACGTGATGCCTACCCGCTCCGGCTTCTCCTCCCAGAAGGCAATGGCTTCGCTGCCCGAAGAAGACGAGCTTGCTTTCTGGTCAGCGCCGCGAGACTCCGAAAGAGTCCGCCCTCCGCTGGAGACTCCAGGAGCTTCGCCCAGGATGGTCCCCATGAGATCTTCCGGCACTTTTTTCCTACTGCCCATGCCTTCGCTCACCTCCCTTTTGCGAGCCGCTGTGCCAGGCGGGCGTAATCGGCGGCTCCGTTGCTCTTTCTCGCGTACTCGAAGATGTGTTGACCGAAGCCCGGCGCCTCCGAGAGCTTCGTGTTGTAGCGCACTGCCGGCCAGAGGGCATCGGGGAAGTGGCGCTCCAATTGCTCCATGATCTCGGCGCTTTTCTTCACCCGACCGTCATAGAACGTGGGGATTATGCCCTTTATGACCAAGCCCTCCCGATATTGCTGCACCTCATTCACGCGGCCCAGGAAGTCGCCTATCCCCTGCAACGCCAGCACCTCCATCGAGACCGGGATCAGGATCTCATCTACATAGAAGAGACAATTGACGCTGAGAACGTCCCACGAGGGGGCCGTGTCAAGCAGTACGAAGTCGTAGCCTCGGAGGTCTTCCAGGGCTTCGCTCAACACCAACTCGGAGCGCATGTCCCTTCGAGAGATCATGCGTTTCACGCCGGAGAGCGTCCCTCCGCCGGAGATCACGAACAAGTTCTCGCGAGCTTCGATTTGCACGTCATCTAGGCCGGCGTCGCCCTGCACGAGATCCGCCAGTCCTTCACCTGCCCGGATACCCAGGCTCTTCGTGATTTGTCCTTGAGTGTCGCAGTCCACGAGTAGGGTCCGGTAGCCCGCCAGAGCCAGTCCCGCGCCTACATTCACGCAGGTCGTGGTCTTCGCAACCCCGCCCTTCGCATTAGTGAACGCTATCTTTCTCAACCATGCCCCTGTGGATACGCTTGGTTTGTCGCGGCAATTATATAGATTACAGTCTCGACCTTCCCGAAGGCGCAACTTCCATGTCGAACCTACCCACGAGAACCATCCAGCACGCGCTTACGGATACTCGCGTGGATAATGGCTCGGGGCGTGTAAGTTGGGTACACTGGTGGATCGCAATGATCATCCCTGAACGCGGACGCAAAGAAGCTATCAGCGGGGCCGGGGAAGGTAACCCCGGCCCTTTTCCAAAACAGGCTTCCGTTATCGTCAGAGGTTGGTGAGGTTGCCCACCGGACCGCCTGCTGTATTGAGCCGTTGGCACTCGCCGCATAGCTGTTTGTCGCCCGTACCCTGCCGGACGTTCTCCGGCTCGATGTTGCCGCCGGTGATGCAACTCGGGTTGTCGTGATAGACGACCGCGTTGACCGAATGCCACGTTCCTTCGCCCGTCAGGGAGCCGGTGGTTCCCTTCAGCCCATCCTGGGCAAGACCCAGAAGTCCTTTGTCCTTGTCCGCAGGCATGTGGTCTTCTCCTCCCGTCGCTTCTCCGCGAGATCTCCGGTGTCCTTCCGCCGACGGCTAGCTCAAGAGATCCTTGAGGTTGCCCTTCTTCTCTTTGGCGCGGCCCCGGCGCTGGTCCGAGCGGCCCTCGGATTTCTTGCTCTTGTCTCCGGTCAAGGCGCCGCCGGCTTCCTTCATCTTGCCCTTCGCCCGATCCATCGCCCCTTCGTCCTTGTCCTGCCCGCTGCTCTTCCCCACCATGTTTCCTCCTTCTGTCCGGTTGGTCTGCGCTGGATCCCGATGCTCTCGAACAATGCCGCGTCCAACCTCCCGCATCTCGCTACCGTTTCTACTTGCTCAGACAAGGACCGAGCCAAAATGGTTACGGCTTGCCACAAGGCGGGCCTCGTCCGGTTGTCTGCTGACTGTCAGGAGTCCTGCTGCTGTTGTTGCCGCTCTATCTCTTCCCATACCAGGTCTCCGGCCTCCCGCAGCATCTTGATCGCTTCGGTCTGGCCGGGGCTGCTGAGTTCCAGCATGTTCTGCACTTTCCTGATATCCGTCAGGGCGCGACCCATCTTCTGCGCGGGGCTTGGCTGCTGCTGTTGTCCGCCTTGTTGCTGGCTGCCCTGCGTCACGGGTTCCCCTTTCGCTCGGCCTCCGAAACCTTGTGAGGGCTTTTACCCGGTGCATACAAAAGTTACACTACGCGTGGCCCGCCTATTGCTGGAGTTTACTCTTGGGAATGAGGGGCACGAAGATCCGGGAGATGGTGAGGCGAGGAAGGCGACGAGTGGCTAGCCAGGAATACAACGAAGAGCAAGAGTCCTCGCGGCGCGAGGAGCCGGGCGAGGAGCAAGCCGCGCAGTCCGGCGACCCTGACGTTCTGCTGGACATCCCGGTGCTCAAGGTAGAGGAGATCGACCTCGAAGTCGATGACTTGAGAGCCCACATTTCGGTAAGGGCCGACCTCGCCAACCTCGTGAACATAAACATCGGGGTGGACGCCTACCTGAACCACCTCAAGCTCCGCATCAAAGGCGTCGAAGCGCAAGTGCAACTGAAGGTGAGGCTGGACAAGATACTCGGCACCATCGAACGGGCTCTGAGCGCCATCGAAGCGAACCCGGACCTCCTGAATCAGCAGACCCGGAAAGAGGAATCCGGCGACGGATCCGGCGTCCAGAACGCCGAAAGCTCCGATGACACCGCGAAACAGATGCAGCCCCCGATGCCAGGCATCTCCGACACCGCCGGACCTCCGCCGGAATTGGAAGAAGGCGGCGAGTCGGGGGATGACGACACCGGCGAAGTTCAGGCGACGGACGCCGCTTGGCGCAAGGCTAGAGAACTGGGCGTTGATCTCACGCTGGTCGAGGCCACGGGCTCCGGGGGCCGCATCCTGATCGGAGACGTGAAGAAGGCCGCTGACGGCTGACGACCGTCCACCTTCGTGCATCGCAGGGATTACAATATGCGAAGCGAGGTCGGGAGGTAAGGGTGGCCGGTGGAAACTTCAAGCGCAGTTCGGCGGAGATAATCGCTGGCCTGCTCTCCGATGAGAAGGTGAAGCGTGTCAGGGAATATGTCCGGGGCGAGGAGTTCAAGGCCGACAGGGAGCGCATCCGGCGAAGTGCCGCCGACCGCCTGAAGGACGTGCGAAAACGCTACGGTTCGAAGAAGCGCACCCCGGAGGCCGCCGCCCGCGAAAGGACGCTCACCCTGCGCCTGGCGGAGGTCGAGGCCGAGGCGGCGGACATACGCATACGCCTCTCCGAACTGCTGGAGGAGGAAGGGAAACTTCGTAGCGAGCTGGAAGAATTGTAAGCTCCAGGCCCGCAGCGGATTCCAGAATCCCTTACTCGCGCTAGTATGCTACTGATTGTTCGGGCTTGTGATCCGAGGTCTATTCGTGTAAAAAGTGGACTACTTTTGTGTCCCGCATCGTAGGAGGCGATTTGGCAACTCTGGGAATCGGTCTTTATGACCCTGCATTCGAGCACGATGCTTGCGGCCTCGGGTTCGTGGCGCGGGTAGACGGGCGACGTACCAGGGAGACCGTCGAGGAGGGATTGGAGATCCTCCGCAACCTCGCCCACCGGGGCGCGAGCGGGAGCGACCCGGATACCGGCGACGGGGCTGGGCTTTTGATCCAGATCCCGGACGCCTTCTTCCGCAAAGAATGCAAGGAACTTGGCATCGAGTTGCCGCCGCCCGGTGGTTACGGAGTGGGCGTTCTCTTCGAGTCCCCGGAGGATGACGGGCTCGATCCCGAGGACGTTTTGGGGCGAATAGTCCAGGAGGAGGGACAAAAACTCCTAGGTTTCCGGGACGTTCCCGTGGAGCCGGAGGCTGCCGGAAGGATGGCGCGGGATGTGATGCCGCGCTTCCGGCACTTCTTCGTGGAGAACCGAGCCGGGAGCGAGGCGGACTTCGAGCGGAAGCTGTACGTGATCCGCCGCCGTCTGCATAACGTGGTGGAGAATTCGCCCCGCTGTTACGTGGCGAGTCTCTCTTGCCGGACTATCGTATACAAGGGTCTTTTAAAAGGCGATAAAGTCCCCAACTTCTACCCGGACCTTCGGGACCCGGCCATGAATAGCGCCCTCGCCCTGGTCCACTCGCGCTTCTCGACGAATACGCTTGGTTCCTGGGAGCTGGCGCATCCTTACAGGTACATGTCGCACAACGGTGAGATCAACACCCTGCGCGGCAACGTGAACTGGATGCGCGCCCGCGAGAGTCGGCTGGAATCAGACCTCTTCGGGGACGACATAAGCAAGCTCTCGCCCGTCATCGCCCCCAACCAGAGCGACTCGGCCGCCTTCGATAACGCACTGGAACTTCTGTATCTGGCCGGACGAGATCTGCCGCACGCGGTCGCAATGATGATCCCGGAAGCCTGGGAGAACGACGAGTTGATGGACGCCGAGCGCCGGGCCTTCTATCAGTACCACAGCGCTATCATGGAGCCGTGGGATGGACCGGCCGCCGTGGCCTTCACCGACGGGAGATCCATCGGGGCGACCCTGGACCGCAACGGACTGCGGCCCGCCCGTTACTCCGTCACCCGTGACGGTCGCGTCGTGATGGCCTCCGAGGACGGCGCGCTTCGCGTCCCCGCCGAGGATGTCGTGGAGCGGTGGCGGTTGCAGCCGGGGAAGATGCTCATTGTGGACACCGAGAACAACCGCCTGCTGCATGATGAGGAGGTCAAGAAGTCGCTCTTCGTGCGCCAGCCATACAAAGAGTGGGTGGAGGAAGGGGAGATCCACCTCAGCGAACTCCCCGACGCCGTGCCCGACGGACGCCCGGAATCCGCCGCTTTCCACGAACGGCAGCGGGCCTTCGGCTACACGTTGGAAGATCTGCGAATAATCCTCTCTCCAATGGCCCGCAACGGCAAGGAGCCCGACGGCTCGATGGGTACGGATACGCCGCTGGCCTTCCTCTCCGAGCGTCCGCAGCTCCTCTTCAACTACTTCAAGCAGCACTTCGCGCAGGTCACGAACCCGCCGATAGACCCGCTTCGGGAAGAGCTTGTCATGTCGCTCAAGATGAGCCTCGGTCCCGAAAAGAACCTCTTCGACGAGACGCCGGAGCATTGTCGGCGGATACTGTTGGACCAGCCGGTGCTGACCGCTGATGAGCTGGAGAAGATCCGTCAGCTCCGCGCCGAGCCGTTCGCCGCCTCCACGCTCTCCATGCTCTTCCCGGTTTTGTCAGGGGAGCGCGGGCTCGGGAAAGCCGTAGAGAGCCTGTGCGAGCGGGCCGAGAAGGCGGTGCGGGGCGGCTCGACGGTCCTGATCCTGAGCGACCGGGGCGTGAACGAGATGCAGGCGCCCATACCGAGTCTGCTGGCGACCGCCGCCGTCCATCATCATCTGGTCCGGCGCGGCATCCGCACCCGCACGACCCTCGTGGTCGAGACGGCGGAGGCGCGGGAGGTCCATCACTTCGCTGTCCTCGTCGGCTACGGAGCGACCGCCGTCAACCCGTATCTGGCCTTCGAGACCATCGAGGAGATGGCGTCCGAAGGCTCCCTGGGAGACGTGGCCCTGGAAGAGGCTTCCAAGAACTACGTCAAGGGCGTCAACAAAGGCTTGCTCAAGGTCATCTCCAAGATGGGTATTTCGACGCTCTTCTCGTACTGCGGAGCCCAGATCTTCGAGGCCGTCGGGCTGAACAAGTCCTTGATCGACAAACATTTCACCGGCACGGCTTCGCGGGTCGGGGGCGTCGGGATAGATGGGATCGGACGCGAAACCCTGGAGCGTCACCGGCGGGCTTTCGAGGCCGTCGAGGACGGAGACGAACTGGAGATCGGGGGCGAATACCAGCTTCGCGCCCAGGGCGAGTACCACCAATGGAATACGAAGAGCATCGTGCCGCTGCAAAGGGCCGTCAGGAACGGCGACTTCGAGACTTTCAAGGAGTACACGAAGCACTTCGACTCCGAGAGCGCGCGCCTGGCGAACCTTCGCGCGCTCTTCGACTTCGAGAAGGATCCCATTCCGCTTGAAGAGGTTGAGTCGGCGAAGGAGATCGTGCAGCGTTTCTCGACGGGCGCGATGTCGTTCGGCTCCATCTCGAAAGAGGCGCACGAGACGCTTGCTATCGCCATGAACCGGATCGGAGGGAAGTCCAATACTGGCGAGGGTGGCGAGGACCCGGAGCGGTTCGCGGACGACCGCCGCAGTTCCATAAAACAGGTTGCGAGCGCGCGTTTTGGGGTCACGACCGAATATCTGGTGAACTCGGATATGCTCCAGATCAAGATGGCCCAGGGCTCCAAGCCCGGCGAGGGCGGCCAACTTCCAGGCCATAAGGTGTCCGAGGACATCGCAAAAGTTCGCTACTCGACGCCGGGGGTCGGTCTCATATCGCCTCCGCCGCACCACGATATCTACTCCATCGAGGACCTCGCCCAGCTCATCCACGATCTCAAGAACGCGAACCCGGACGCCCTTGTGAGCGTGAAGCTCGTCGCCGAAGTGGGGGTCGGGACCATCGCGGCGGGCGTGGCGAAAGCGAAGGCGGACCACATCACCATCGCCGGCCACGATGGCGGCACGGGGGCTTCGCCGCTCTCGTCCATCAAGCACGCGGGGCTGCCGTGGGAACTTGGCATCGCCGAGACGCAGCAGGTACTCGTTCAGAACGATTTGCGCGGGCGGGTTTACCTCCAGGCTGACGGGCAGATGAAGACGGGCCGGGACGTGGTGGTGGCGGCACTTCTGGGGGCTGAGGACTTCGCGCTCTCGACGGCGCCGTTGGTTGCGGTGGGCTGCATCATGATGCGGGTGTGTCATTTGAATACCTGTCCGGTTGGGATCGCCACTCAAGACCCGGAACTGAGGAAGAAGTTCGAGGGGACCCCGGAGCACGTGGTCAACTTCTTCTTCTTCGTGGCGGAGGAGATCCGGGAGTACATGGCCGAGATGGGCTTCCGTACCTTCGAGGAGATGGTCGGTCGCGCCGACAAGCTGAGGAAGAAGGAGGGCATCGCGCACTGGAAGACGGATGGCGTTGACCTCTCGGCGATTCTGCACCATTCCGAGAGGTCCGACGAAGTCGCCACCCACCGGGTCGAGGATCAGGACCATCACCTCGACGGCTCGATGGACGTGGAGTTGATCGAACGCTGCAAGCCCGCGCTGGAGGGCGGTGAGCCGGTGCGTTTCTCGAAGGAGATCTTCAACACCAACCGCACGGTCGGTGGACGGCTCTCCGGGGAGGTCGCCCGCCGCTTTGGCAACGACGGCCTGCCAGACGGCACGGTCCACATAGACATGAAGGGCGTCGCGGGCCAGTCCTTCGGGGCGTGGCTCGCCAAAGGCATCACCCTGAACCTCGAAGGCGCGACCAACGATTACGTCGGCAAGGGTCTCTCGGGCGGGCGGCTGGTCGTCGCGCCTTCGCCGGACGCGGCGTATCCGCCTGAAAAGAGCATCGTGGTTGGGAACGTGGCCTTGTATGGGGCGACGGCGGGCGAGGCTCATTTCCGGGGGTTCGCGGGGGAGCGGTTCGCGGTTCGCAATTCGGGGGCGGAGACGGTGGTCGAGGGAGTCGGGGATCACGGCTGCGAGTACATGACGGGCGGTATCGTGGTGGTGCTTGGCAAGACGGGGCGCAACTTCGCCGCCGGGATGAGCGGCGGCATCGCGTTCGTGCTGGACGAGGAGGAACGCTTCGAGAAACTCTACAATCCCGAGATGGTCAGCCTCGAAGCCGTGGAGTCGGAGGAGAACTCGTCCATCCTTCGGCGTCTGGTGGAGCGGCATCTGGAGTTAACGGGGAGTGGGACGGCGAAGCGGGTCCTGGATAATTGGGAAGACATCCTTCCGAAGTTCGTGAAGGTGATGCCGAATGATTTGAAGCGGGTTTTGGAGGAGCGGCAGGAGGCTGAGTTGGAGGTGGTTTCGGGTGGGTGATCCCAGAGGTTTCATCAAGCTCGGGCGCAAGCCGACCCCGAAGCGGACGGTCGAGGAGCGCGTCCAGGATTATCGTTACATCTACGAGCCAATGCCCGAGGACGAACTGAAGGGCCAGGCGTCGCGGTGCATGGATTGCGGGGTGCCTTTCTGCAATACGGGCTGTCCGTTGGGCAACCTCATTCCTGACTGGAATGACCTCGCGTATCGGGACCAGTGGAAGCAGGCCATTGACCGGCTGCACCAGACCAACAACTTTCCCGAGTTCACGGGGATGTTATGTCCCGCGCCGTGTGAGCCGGCGTGCGTGCTCTCTATCAACGACGATCCCGTGACCATCAAGGAGATAGAACTTTCGATCATCAACCGCGCCTTCGAGGAGGGATGGGTGGTCGCTCATCCCCCGGTCCCGGAGAAGAGGACCGGCAAGAAGGTAGCGGTAGTGGGGAGTGGTCCCGCTGGGCTCGCGGCGGCCCAGCAGCTCAACCGGGCCGGGCATTCGGTTGTCGTGTTGGAGAAGGACGACAAGATCGGGGGCTTGCTGCGCTACGGCATCCCGGACTACAAGATCGAGAAGTGGGTCGTTGACCGCCGCGTAGCCCTTATGGAAGAAGAAGGCATCGAGTTCCGCACGAACGCCCACGTCGGCGAGGACCCGACCACCGAAGAACTGAAGAGCGACTACGACGCCGTCGTTCTGGCCGTCGGCGCCTTGCAGGGACGCGATCTGGACGTGCCGGGCCGTGAGTTGGGGGGCATCCACCTGGCGATGGAGTACCTGGTACAGCAGAATCGGCGGGTGGCCGGTCTTCCGGTACACGCGCCTGTCGAGATCTCCGCGAAGGGCAAGAACGTCGTCATCCTTGGCGGCGGCGACACGAGCGCCGACTGCTTGGGCAACTCTCACCGCGAAGGCTGCGCCTCGGTCAAGGTTTTGACGCATGGCCCCCGGCCCCCCGAGACTCCGAGCCGCGATGTCTGGCCGGACTGGCCGTTCATCCTGCACACTTATCCGGTGCATGACGAAGGTGGCGAGCGCGGCTTCAGCGTCGCCGTTACGGGCTTCAGCGGGAGTGGGCGTGTCGAGAGGATGCACGCCGTCGAGACCGAGCGCACCCCGGAAGGCAAGACCGTCCCGAAGGAGGGCACGGAGTTCGAGATCAAGGCGGATCTCGTGCTGTTCGCCATCGGCTTCACCGGACCAGTGAAGGATCGTTTCCTCGAAGAGATGGACCTCGGATACACGGATCGCGGCGCCATTCGCTCCGAGGACGGGTTCGGCACGAAAGAGGCCAAAGTCTTCGTCGCCGGGGACGCCCGTCTCGGCGCGGACCTGATCGTCACGGCCATCGCCGAGGGACGCAAAGCCGCCCGCCAGACGGACGAATCCTTGATGGGCCGCAGCCTGTTGCCTGGGTAGCTTTCAGCCGTCATCCGTAACTTGAAATCCGGCGACGACCGGAATTGATAATCGTCCGTTCGGGGTGACCCGCGTATAAATAGATCGGTCGTCTATGGTTGGTGGGAGGTGGGGAGTTTGGAGTTTTCGCGGGAGGCGGCGCGTACCATGTTGCTTGAGGCGCAGGGACTGGAATCTTTGCCGGACTCTGCCACGAAGGAAGATGTACTGGGGGCAGTTCGGCGGATGGGGGTTTTGCAGATAGACTCCATCTCCGTCATCGCGCGCAGCCCTTATCTGGTGCTGTGGAGCAGGCTGGGTTTTTATGAGCCACGCTGGCTAGATGAGTTGTTGGCCGAAGGCGCGCTCTTTGAGCATTGGTCGCATGCGGCGTGCTTCATCCCCATCGAGGACTATGGGATCTACCGCCGGTTCATGCTGGATGGGCACGAGAAGACGAGAGCCTGGATCTCCGAGCATCCCGAAGAGATACAGCGGGTGATGGAGCGAGTGCGCGAGCGAGGATCGGTGCGCTCCGTCGAGTTCGAGCGCACGGATGGCAAGGCTGGCGGCTGGTGGGAATGGAAGCCGGAAAAGTGGGCGCTGGAATATCTGTTCGCAGCGGGGGAGCTAATGATCACGCGCCGCGACCCCAACTTCCATCGCGTCTACGACCTGCGCGAGCGCGTCCTGGAACACGCTCTGCCCAACTGGACAGACGCCCTCGCCCCGACTCCCGAAGAGGTGCGCCGGACGTTCGCGCTCGAAGCCGTTCGGGCACTCGGTATCGTCGTGGCCCGATGGGTACCCGACTATTTCCGCACGCCCAAGAAGGGCGTCGCCGCGCTCCTCGGTGAATTGGCCGAGGAGGGAGAGATTCTGCGCGCTCGGATCAATGGCCTCGACGAGCCAGCCTACGTTCATCCTGACAACGCGAAGATGGCCGAGAGAATTCTCTCGGGTGGCCCGCGACCTTCTCGCACGACCTTGCTTTCGCCGTTTGATCCCGTGGTCTGGGACCGGACGCGGGCTCTGGAGCTTTTCGGGTTCGAGTACCGGATCGAGGTGTACACGCCCGCTGCCCGCCGCCGCTACGGTTACTACGTCCTCCCGATATTGCATCAGGGCGCGCTCGTTGGTCGCCTCGACGCGAAGGCGCACCGCAAGCAGGGAACCTTCGAGGTGAAGGCGATACATCTGGAGCCGAACATTCCGATGAACGACGGCCTCGTATCCGGGCTCTCCGGCGCTCTGCGAAGTTGCGCCGTCTGGCACGGGACCCCGGAGGTCGTCGTCCGATGGTCCGGTCCTCCGGATCTAGCCGAAGCGCTCCGGTTCGCGCTCGATAAAGATTCATAAACCCCGATACCGAGGTTCGATCAGGCGGGTAGCGGCGAGGGCCGCGAGCCTGCTGCCTGGATTGGGCTATCCAAGAATCCGGGGGATGGGAACCGGATCTTCTCCGCGTAGACTCACTGTGCTCTCGATTGACCTGGAAAGGGGATCCGTGGACGACAAGATCAACCCCATCCCGGAGGGTTTTCATACGGTGACGCCGTACATGACGGTGAAGGGCGCGGCGAAAGCCATCGAATTCTATGAGGAAGCGTTCGGGGCGAAGGAGATCTTCCGCTGGGCTGACCCTGACGGAAGCATCCGGCACGCCGAAATCGTGATCGGCTCCTCGCCGGTCATGCTCACCGATGAGGCACCCGAGTTCGGCATGGTCGGCCCGAGATCTCTCGGCGGCTCGCCGGTGCATGTGTTTCTCTACGTCGAGGACGTGGACGCAGTATTCAGTCAAGCCATCGCGGCGGGAGCAACCGAACTGATGCCGGTCGAGGACAGCGAAGACGGCGACCGGCGCGGCGGAGTGACGGACCCTTTCGGTCACGTCTGGTACGTCGCAACGCACATCGAGGATATCTCCCGCGAGGAACTCCAGAAGCGGTACGATGGCACGGCGAGTCAGTAGCAACCATCCCGGCGAGGCCGTTCCTGCCACATCTCCGCTCGACCCCGTGGATAACTTCTCCGCGTTCGCGCGCTCCTGATTCTGGCCGGATGGCCGAAGATGCCGGGATGCATGTCTCATAGAGTGTCCCGCGTAAATAGAACAAACGACGTTTCACCGCGAGCGCGGGCATCGAAGGAGGGGCGTGAGGTACTGGCATCTGGCGGTTGGTTTGTTCTTCTTGGGTTGGATCTTCATGTACGCGGATCGGACGATCCTCTCGCCCGTGCTTGGAGATATTGAGAGCGAGTTCGGGCTCAGCGGCGCCCAACTCGGCCTCATAAATTCGGTCTTCTTTCTAACCTACGCGCTCATGCAGATCCCCTCCGGCGCCCTCGCCGACAGGATCGGCAAGAAGGTCGTGCTCGTGTCGGCTTCCTGATCTTCGCCATCGGCACTGTCCTGACTGGCCTGGTCGGAAAGTTCGGCTGGCTACTCGGCGCCCGCGCGCTGACGGGCATTGGGGAGAGAACGTACTATTCCACCCAGTATGCTCTCTCCTCCGAGGTGATACCGGAGCGGTGCAGGAGCCCGGGGTCGGCGGTCATCAACAGTGGCATGGCGTTTAGGATCTCGCTCGGCTTCATCGACTCTTCCTTCGTCGCCACGGACCTCGACCTCGGATGGCGGGCGTCGTTCCTGATCTTCTCGATACCAACGACGATGGTGGCTATCGCCATCTGGCTGTTCGTCAGGGACAGAACGAGCATGGCGGAGGAGCGCGAGGAGTTTTCCGAAGGCGGCGCGAGCATCAAGGAGTTATTGACGGACAAAACGCTGCTCATGATCTACGCTACCATCTTCTGCTCGCTGTACGGGTTCTTCGTAATCCTCACCTGGCTACGGCTTTGCACAAAAAGTCGGGGGTGAGTTCTATACATGGTGGTTCATGCCTGAACAAAACACTACATTCTGTAGCCGCTTGTAATTTATGTGCAAGGCCCCTGGCTACCGTACTTTCTCCAGGAAGCGTGGGGCCTCGAAGGTTCGAGGGTCGGGTTCATCGCCTCGCTCGTTCCGTTCGCTGCTATCCCGGGCGCGCTCTTCTTCAGCAGCTTCTCCGACCGGCTCTCGCGCCACAGGGCATGGTCTCGATGTCCGTCGCCCGCGAACAGAAAATAGCTCCCGCCACGGCCCCGAAATCCAGGACCGTCCAGGCGAGGACGTGATCTAGTATCCTTTCGAGGTTGACCCGAGCGGCGAGGAGTAAAGATGCGGCTTTCACCGGCGGAGCGGGAGAAACTAATGATCTTCACCGCCTCAGAAGTTGCCCGCCGCCGCGAGCGCGGCCTGAAACTCAACCACCCCGAAGTAGTAGCCATTATCTGCGCCGAATTGCTCGAAGGTGCCCGAGACGGCCGGAGCGTCGCCGACCTGATGAGCTTCGGGGCAACCATCCTCTCCCGCGAGGACGTGATGGAGGGCGTCCCCGAGATGGTGGCTGAGGTCGCCGTGGAAGCCACCTTCCCCGACGGCACGAAGCTCGTCACAGTCCACGATCCCATAGTCTGAAAAGGAGACCCATGACCCGCGAAGAAGCGACGCAGATGATACTGGAGGCGAAGAAGGAGAAGGGCTTGACCTTCGAGGTCATAGCCAACAAGGTCGGTCGGCACAAGGTCTGGACCACGGCGGCCCTGCTGGGACAGCACCCGATGAGCGAGGACGAGGCCGCCGCCGCCGTCAGCATCCTCGGTCTCGGCCCGGAAGTCGCGGCGGCGTTGCAAGAATACCCGATGCGCGGTTCCATCGGCAGGGACGCGCCCGTTGACCCCACTATCTACCGGATACACGAGGTCACGCAGGTCTACGGCCCCACGATGAAGGCTCTCATCCACGAGGAGTTCGGCGACGGCATCATGAGCGCCATCAACTTCAACATGGAAATCGAGCGCGTCGAGGACCCGAAGGGCGACCGAGTGAAAATAACCTACGAGGGCAAGTTCCTCCCCTACGAGTGGTAAAAGACGCCGTGATCCCCGGTGAGTTACTCCCCGCCGATGGCGACGTGGACCTGAACGTAGGCCGCGAAACTACGGTCGTCACCGTCGCCAACACCGGCGACCGTCCCGTTTAAATCGGCAGCCACCTCCACTTCTTCGAGACGAACCGCGCGCTGAAGCTCGACCGCGAGACTGCCTACGGGTCTGGTGGACGGCGCTCTCGACGATTCGGAGGTGAAGGCTGTGGCGTTGTGGCGGGCGGGCGAACGCGGTTTCATGGAAGCGTGATCCGACGATGAGAGAGGTGGTTGGCTGATGGCGTTGCCCACGATGCAGAGAAAGAACCTCGACTGCGGGGCCGAGGTGGATATACACGGCAGGATCCGGAAAGAGACCGTCACCCTGGACGAGGTGAGCGTCACCCGCGTCACCTTCGGCACCGGGGCTCGGTGGTCGGAGGATCTGCGAGAATACGCTGGCACGCATAGCTGCGAGCTCCCCCACGTTGCGCTCGTCCAGTCCGGGCAACTCAAGGTCGTCATGGACGACGGCTCCGAGGAGGTGTTCGGGCCGCAAGACGTCATGATGCTGCCTCCCGGCCACGACGCCTGGACGGTCGGCGACGAGCCGTGCGTGTTCGTGGAATTCTCCAGGGGCAACGATTACTACGAGGATCACTAACGGCTCATGAGAAAGACTCGATGAGCGGAATATCCAGACGCCGGCATGGCTCGGTGTTCGGGCCGACAGCCGGGGACCGGGTGCGGTTGGCGGACACGGAGCTAATCATCGAGGTCGAGCGGGACCTGACGCTGGCGGGCGAGGAGGCGACTTTCGGGGGCGGCAAATCCATCCGGGAGGGGACGGCGACCCGCGCAGAGGGGGCGATGGACCTCATCGTGACGAACGCGCTGATCCTCGACCATTCGGGGATTTACAAGGCGGATGTCGGGGTGCGGGATGGGCGCATCGCGGGCATTGGCAAGGCTGGGAATCCTGACACGATGGATGGGGTGACGGTGGAGTCGAGGCTTCCACCGAGATCCTGGCTGGTGAAGGGAGGATCCTCACGGCTGGGGGGATAGATTCTCATATCCATTTCATATCGCCGCAGCAAGTGGATCCCGCCATAGCGTCCGGCATCACCACCATGATCGGGGGCGGCACCGGCCCCGCCACCGGCACGAACGCCACGACCTGCACCCCCGGCGTGGAACATCGCCCGCATGCTTCAGGCCGTCGAGAACCTCCCGACGAACTTCGGTTTCCTCGGCAAGGGAAACTCCTCCAATTCGGAGGCTCTACGCGAGCAAGTACACGCTGGGGCTTGCGGCCTGAAGCTGCACGAGGATTGGGGGACGACGCCGCAGGCCATAAGGACGTGTCTCGGCGTCGCGGACGAGATGGACACGCAGGTTGCGATCCACACTTACTATACCGAGGGCGCTGGCGGCGGGCATTCCCCTGACATCATCGCGCTCTGCGGCGAGCCGAACGTGCTGCCGACGTCGCCCTCATCGCCTGGGATGCCTTCGCTGCAGGGCGCGTGGCTCGCGGCGAGATGTTCGCATTCACCCGCCTCCGCAGCCGGACGGAGATACACAGAGACGGCATCCCGGAAGCAATTGACGGCCTCGACCTCCCCGGCGGTTCCGAGCCGTTCGGCGGCTACTCGTACACGGCTGCGGCCTACATCCTTGCCCCCGTAAACCTCGAATCCCTCGCCGATGACCTGCACCACCACCTTGATGGCTTGCCCGGCGTCCTCGCCTCGGCCAGCGCCCCTGCTCCGGGTCCGTGCGTGGTCCTCCGGGTCCTCGCAACCGGCGCGCCCGCGCTGTACCGTGCCCTGAACCTCGTCAGGGATGCTACCCGCTCGAACCTTGATCTTCCGGCTCCAGCGCGCACGGTCTCGTAAGTATCTGTAGAATTTCCGTCATGGATGTGGAGATCGGGGTTCGTGGTGAGCGGCACGTCGCGCCGGCGGTGGCGTGGGCTGTGTCGTTTGTCGTCTGCGGGGTGGGGGATGCTTTGCTGGGAAGGTGGGTATTGTTGCCGCTCTTCATCGCGGGTTTCTACGGAGGCATGATCGTCATAGACATCCTGACTTATCCGATGCTCTCTTTCTGGCGAACCTGGCTAAGGAGGCGTGGTCTGCGGGCGTGGTATCTAATCGAGGTCGCCGGGATGTGGGGCGGCACCACGCTCGCCCTCTTCCTGCTCGCCCCGTGGTGGCTCGGTTGGAGATGGGCCAGCGTGCCCGCATTGCAGGCCATCGGCGGCGTACTCCTCGTTATCTCGGTCGCGGTCGGGGCGTGGGCCTGCCTCAAGATGGGCTGGGCGCGGCTGCTCTTCGCCGGGGCGCTCTTCCCGCCGGGGGCCGGTGCGGAGGAGAACCGGGTTCCGCAACGGCTGGTGTTGGAAGGGCCATATCGTTACGTACGCAATCCTCTCTACGTCACGGACTTCCTCCTGATCCTGGGTACCGCGCTTCTATGCGGCAACTGGTTCCTCATCTCGCTCGCCGCCCTCTACCTCCTCCAACTCGCCCTCCAGCTCCCCCTCGAAGAGCGCGAGTTGCGCCGCCGCTTCGGGGCGCAGTACCGCCGCTACTGCCAACTCGTCCCCCGCTTCGTCCCCAGGCTCCAACCTATTCGGCAGCGGGACCTCGACGCCTGAACCCCGTGAGCGGCTGGTCCCCCGAACTGTCTGCGCTCTCGCTTGTGGCCCATGCCTATTTTCTCGCTAGCACGATGAGGTGGTCGCTCCCGGAAGTGAATGGTTCTCCCTCGAACCCGCCGTACACTGCCTCGACCTCGAAGCCCGCGAGCCGGAGCATCAGGGTCAATTCGTCGCGGTTCGTCGTCCGGATCTCCAATTCGTGTACTCGTTTGCTTTCCAGTTCCCCCGACGCGCCGTACCATTCATAGAACAAGCTCATGCAGAGTAGTTGCGAGGCCGGGTTGTATCGGGAGACGGAGAAGCGGTCGAGCCTGCCGTCCGGGGACTCGCGGGTGAAGTCGTGGCGCAGGGCCGGGCCGCCTGGCGACTCTGCCAGTTCTTCTGGCGAAAATACCGAGACTTCGATGCCGAGCAGGCCACCGGGAACCAGATGCTCGCGGACGTTTCGCAGGAACGTGAGCGCATCGTCCACCGCGAGCAGACACAGGAACGAGTTGAATGCGCAGACAGCGAACCCGAACTTCCGCCCGGCCTTCGCTTCCCTCATGTCACCGACGACCCACCGGACGCCTTTGCCTTTCTCTTGTCCTCTTTCAGCCATCTGCTCCGATACCTCGACTGCGGTTACGTCGTGGCTTGCTTCGGCGAGCGGGACGGCTATGCGCCCGGTGCCGGCTCCCCATTCGACGACGGGACCGGCTTCTCTTTCTGCTACGGAGAGCCAGAACGGCACGTCGTAGTCGTGGCCGTATTCGAGGTCGTAGAGGTCGGCTAAAGGGTTGTATTCGGACAAGGGTTGCTCCTTCGGGAAACTCATGCTCTCCTGCGCGTATGGTAATCTATGTGACATGTACTCGAATTACGGAGGTCGTTAGATGGGTCCTGTGGAGATTCTAGTAATCTTATTGGTTGTGGTTCTCTTGGTAGCCGGAGTCTACGCCGCGATCAACGCCCTCCGGCGCCGATAACCTCAAAACCCGCTCCGGCAAGCAGAGCCGCCATGCGGCACCCGTGCCGCGCTCGTTCGCGGGGCCGTCGTCGCGGTACTCGGGCAAGGGTTGCTCGCTTCTAGATCCGGTCGTATCCTCGTGACATGATAACGGCTCTGGATCACATCCAACTTGCAATGCCGAAGGGCCGCGAAGACGAAGCCAGGAAATTCTTCGGACATTTGCTCGGCCTGGAGGAGGTCCCGAAGCCCGCGTCCCTGTCAATGAGAGGCGGAGCATGGTTCGCCCTCCCAGACGGGCAGCAACTCCACCTTGGGGTTGAGGAGCCTTTCCAGCCGAACCGCAAAGCGCATCCGGCTTTCGTCAGTCCGGCGCTAGATGAGCTGGCGCGGAGCCTGGAGGACGGCGGATATCCGGTGAACTGGGATGGTGAACTCACTCCCCGGCGCAGGTTCTACTCGGAGGACCCTTTCGGCAACCGGCTGGAGTTCCTCGACGCGCTCCCGTAGGCGTATGAATCGTTCCGGCGTCACGGGCGTATAATTATTTTCGACAGCTTGCCGAGTCGTGGAGGTTTTTGGGATGAGTGTCATCTTGCTGATCGTCTTGATAGTCGTTCTGGTCGTACTCGTGATCTTCGCCATAGTCACCTACAACGGGTTGGTGAAGAGGCGCAATGACACCGAGGAGGCTTACCGGCAGATAGACGTGCAGCTCAAGCGCCGATACGATTTGATCCCCAACCTCCTCGAAGGCGTGAAGAAGTATTTCCGGCAGGAGCAGGAAGTCCTGACCCAGGTGACGCAGGCGCGTTCGCGGGCGATGCAGCCGCAGTCGCCGGGGGCGCAGGCGCAGTCCGAGGCGCAACTCTCGGGGGCCATCGGCAGCCTGTTCGCGGTGGCCGAGAACTACCCCGACCTCAAGAGCGACCGCGTGATGCTGGATTTCCAGGAGGAACTATCCTCCACGGAGAACAAAATTTCCTTCGCAAGGCAGCATTACAACGATTCCGTCGGCGATTACAACACGAAGATTCAGAGCTTCCCGGCGGTCATCTTCTCCCGAATGATGGGTTTCACCGAGCGGGAATACTTCGAGGCCGCCGGTCCCGAGCGCGAGTCCGTCACCGTCTCCTACGACTGAGATGGACCGGGGTACTTTTCGGGAGCGCATCGCCGTAAACCGGCGCAACAGCGTGTTTTTGATCCTCCTCTTTCTCGCCTTCGTGGCGGTGTTCGGGTATGTGATCGGGTACGCCTGGATCGGGGACCCGAAAGGAGCCCTCTTTGGCCTCGGCCTGGCGTTCGTCGTCGGCGCCATCTCCGGCCTCGTCACCTACTACGGCGGCGACCGCCTGGTCCTCGCCGCTTCCCGCGCCAAACAGGTCACGCACGAGGAGGCTCCCGTCCTCTTCAACGTCGTCGAGGAGATGGCGATAGCCTCCGGGCTCCCGATGCCGAAGGTGTATGTGATCGAGGATTCCGCTCCCAACGCCTTCGCGACGGGCCGCGACCCCGAACATGCCACCGTCGCCGCGACCACCGGGCTACTCCGCAAGCTCGACCGCGACGAATTGCAGGGCGTCATGGCGCACGAGATGTCCCACGTCGGCAACTTCGATATCCGCTACGCTATGCTCGTCGGCGTCCTCGTCGGCACGACGGTCCTCATCTCGGACTTCTTCCTGCGCGGCCTGTGGTTCGGTGGGGGACGCGGAGGCCGCAGCGAGGGCGGGGGCATGGTCCAGCTCATCATGATGGTCGTCGCCATCCTGCTCGCCGTCCTCGCGCCGCTCTTCGCACGGTTGTTGCAACTCTCCATCAGTCGTCAGCGCGAGTATCTGGCTGATGCCAGCGCCGTCCGGCTCACCCGCAATCCCAAGGGCCTCGCCGACGCGCTAGCCAAGATCTCCGGCGACCGCGAAGTCCTCGAAGTCGCCAACCGCGCTACCGCCCATCTCTACATCGCCAACCCGGTAAAGAGCTTCGAGAAGCGCGCCAAAGGCATCTTTTCCACCCATCCGCCCATAAACGAGAGAATAGACATCCTACGCTCGATGGAGACCGGCGGCATCCCCGAGACCGTCGGCTAGAAACCTCGACGCAGAGCCGGACACGCGCTACAATATCCCGCGCCGCAACAGCA
>Ga0136640_10000211_pt1 | contig 21243 bp, 25 predicted proteins | sample AntDrymUQ8642106_2_FD_105498 | JGI IMG/M metagenome (GOLD analysis project Ga0136640, IMG submission 105498) | Polar desert sand microbial communities from Dry Valleys, Antarctica - metaG UQ864 (21.06) | ecosystem: Environmental > Terrestrial > Soil > Desert | place: Antarctica: Dry Valley...
GGACCGGCACTGTCCAGGCCGACCACCCGCCCCGCTGTGGCGCGCACCGCCGCAGCCAGGCCGATCATCAGCCGTGCGTTGGCGGCGGCGGCTCCCGTCGGGTTCTTGGCCAGCGCGGCAGCCGCCGCGGTGAGCGAGCGCAGGAACGACACCGGGTCGGCACCGACCACGGGGTTTTCAGCGATGCCCAGGCGGTCAAGCACGGACGGGCTGACGGACTCAGAGCTTGGTGCGGGGTTCATGGCGTCGGTCTCCTTGTTGGCCGGGCAGCGCACCCGTGATGGCTACACCGGTGGTTCGGGCTAGAGCGTTCGCTCAGTATTGGCCTCAACGTAACTGCGGTAGACACTGAGCAGTGCACGGCGTTGCGATTCGGTGAGTCGCTGGTCGGCCCGGATGGCGCCCTCGGTGGCCTCCTCGTCCGGTTTTTCGGTGGAGCTGATCAGCCCGGCCTGCTCGAACAGTGTCTCCGCGGACACGTTCAACGCATCTGCGATCGACTTGAGCACTCGTACGGAGGGCTCGTGCAGGCCTCGCTCGACCTGGCTCAGGTACGGGTTGGACACATCGGTCAGGGCAGACAGCTGGCGCAGCGACAGATTGGCCATCTGCCGCTGCGCCCGGATGAAGCCACCCAGCAGTCGTCGGGGGTCCGCATCCGCTGCTGGCGTTGGTTTCTCCATGTCGCTGGTGTCGGCTGACGCCTGCGACCGGGTCAGGCCGACTTGTCGGAGCCGAGCACGTGGGTCAGCTGCAGGGCGTACTCACGCTGCGCGTTGAGCAGGTCCGCGGCCAGGTCGAAGGTGTACTTGGTCGCAGCCTCGACGCTCGGGACGGCGGGGATGCCCGGGACCGTGGGCAGGTCCGGGGTCGGGAGGACCGAGACGGCCTTGACCCAGGTCTGGGCGGCGTCGATGGACAGCTGCTGGCCCTGCTGAACGGTGGAGATGACCTGCTCGCGGACCTTCTGTGCGAGGTCGGGCATCTCGGACTTCGGCGTGGTCTTGGCGTTGGTGCTCATGGCGAACTCCTGAGGTGTCGAAAGGTGCGCGGCGTTTCCGGCACTCGCACACCATACAAACCATGTGCTTGGCATGTCAAGCGGCCGCCGCCGATCTCGTCACATGTCCATGCCGCCGTTGACGCCCCAGACCTGACCGGTGATGTAGGCCGACGCATCGGCGGCCAGGAAGTGGACCACACGCGCGATCTCCTCGGGACGACACAGCCGGCGGACCGGGATCTGCGACCGGATCCTGTCCAGGACCTTCGCTGGGACGCTGTCGAGCATCTCGGTGGACACGAAGCCCGGCGAGACGGTGTTCACGGTGATGCCCACGCCGTTGTCGTCGAGCTTTCCCGCCCGCTCGAGGACCAAGGCCGCCTCCTTGGCGAGGGTCTTGGTAAGCCCGAGCATGCCGGCCTTGGAGGCGGCGTAGTTGGCCTGCCCGACGTTTCCGGTCTCGCCGATGACCGAGGAGACGAAGATGATGCGGCCGGTACCGCGCCCGACCATGTGCTCCAGTGACGGCTGGGCCATGTAGAACGAGCCGGACAGGTTGACTGCCAGCACCTGATTCCAGTCGTCCACCGACATCTTCAGGGCCATCTTGTCGATCGTGATGCCTGCGTTGTTGACCAGGATGTCGAGTCTGCCGTGCTGGTCAAGCACCTCCCCGACCACCCGACGGCAGTCCTCCGGCTGCGCCACGTTGCCCTGGTGCACCGACACTCCGCCTTCGCCGGGAAAGTCGGTCTCGAACTGCTTGCGGAATTGCTCGGCGCGCTCGGTGTTGCCGCTATAGCCGGCGGCGACGGAGGCGCCCTGGCTGGCCAGACTGCGACAAATCGCGGCGCCGATGCCGCGGGTACCGCCGGTGACCAGTGCCACCCGCCCGGACAGCTTGTCCCCCACCATCGCCGTCGACTGTCGGTCGGACTGTGTGTCGGGCAGGTTCATCAGGAGCCTCCGTGGTCGCGAGTCGGGTGCCGGCCGATTCTCGCGAGCGCGAGGGTCGCCGCGCCAGACCCTATTTGACTGCAAACCCAGGCAGAACTACGCTGATGGTTGACGATTCAATCTTTTGTCCGCTCGGAGGGCCGCCATGCACATCGCCTTGTGGATCGTAGCCGCGCTGCTGGCCGTCGCCTTCGGGGGCGCGGGGGCCATGAAGATGTCGCAACCGAAGGCCAAGCTCAAGGAGTCCGGTCAGGGCTGGGTCGACGACTTCTCGGCGGGCATGGTCAAGACGATCGGTGGGCTCGAGGTAGCGGACGCGGTCGGCCTGATCCTGCCGCCACTGCTGGAGATGGCGCCGGTGCTGGCACCGCTCGCCGCGACCGGTCTGGTGCTGATGATGGTCGGCGCGGCGAGCACGCACTTCCGCCGCGGTGAGCTGTCCAACATCGCGGTCAACGTGGTGCTTGGTGCGCTGGCCCTGTTCGTCGCGTGGGGCCGCTTCGGCCCGCACGCGTTCTGAGTCTGCCCGCCCCTTCGCACGCCCCGGCCGCTTCACCCGGCCCGTCTCCCCCGGCCGCGCCGCCGCTGCGCGCCACGTCAACGTGGCGCAGCGTCGCTTCACGTGGCGCGCATGCCCCGTAAAGGGTCGGCCAGCCACGTAAACGTGGCGCGCGGCATTGGGTTTGGCTGGGCGGGGTACGCCAGTTCAGTGCCGGAAGGCTGCGCCGGGCTTGTCGGCCTTGCCTGAGCCGCTCAGCTTGTCGATGGCGCTGCCGAGGTCGTCAAGCAGCATCGCGGCCAAGTCCCGGCTAAAGCCGTTGCGGACGACGATCCGCAGCACATTGAGGTCCTCGCGGTCGGCGCAGAAGGAGTACGCCGGCACCTGCCAGCCGCCGGTCCGCAGCGCATCGGAGACATCCCAGACGGTGAAGTCAGCCTTGTCGGCCAAGCTGCCCTTGCGCGGCTTGCCGGTCTTGGTGGCCGCGCCCTTGAAGCAGAAGGTGACGACCGGCAGGTCGCTGCCGTCCGAGATCAACTCGAACGCTCCCATCCGGGAGATCCGCTCCGCCAGGTACATCGCGACGTCGCGTGAGTGCTGCTGCACCCGCACGTACCCGTCGTGACCCAGGCGCAGGAAGCAGTAATACTGCGCCACCACCTGCGCACCGGGGCGGGAGAAGTTCAGCGCCATCGTCGGCATGTCGCCGCCGAGGTAGTCGACATGGAAGATCAAGTCGTCCGGTCGCGACTTCTCATCGCGCCACAGGATCCAGCCCACCCCGGGGTACACAAGCCCGTACTTGTGCCCGGAGGCGTTGATGGACAACACGCGCGGCACCCGGAAGTCCCATTCGAGGTCGGAGTCCAGGAACGGCGCGATAAAACCGCCCGATGCGGCGTCGACGTGAATCGGGATGTCGTGGCCGGTGTCGCGCTGCACGTCGTCGAGCACGGCAGCGATGCCCTTGACGTCCTCGTACGCGCCGTCGAACGTCGACCCGAGAATCGCGACGACGCCAATAGTGTTCTCGTCACAGGCCGCGCCTGCGTCTTCGGGGTGCATCACCGTGTCGCCGCGGCGCACCGGCACGGTGCGCGCCTCGACATCCCAGTAGCGGCAGAACTTCAGCCAGCACACCTGGACGTTGGCTCCCATCACCAGGTTGGGACGCTGAGCGTCCTGACCGGTCAGGTGGTGGCGCCGGCGCCAGTGCCATTTCATCGCCAGCCCGGCCAGCATGCACGCCTCGCTTGAGCCGGTGGTCGAGCAGCCGATGGGCTCGTCGGGGGACGGGACGTGCCACATGTCGGCGAGGATGTCGAGGCAGCGCGACTCGATCTGCGCGGTCTGCGGGTACTCGTCCTTGTCGATCATGTTCGTGGCCGCGGACTCCTGCAGCAGTTTGTCCGCCTCGGGCTCCATCCAGGTCGTCACGAATGTCGCAACGTTGAGCCGGGCGTTGCCGTCGAGCATCAACTCGTCGCGGATGATCTGGTAGGCCGTCTCCGGTGCCACCGAGGTCTGCGAGATCTTGCGTCGTGGGATGTCGACGGTCTCGCCCTCTCGGGAGAACTGGGGTCGGACGTCCAGGCCTTCGTCGAGCTCGTCGAGGCGGGACGGGTGTCGGTGTGCCATTGGCGCACCGTACAAGAGCCGGTCAAGGACTGCTGGGTCGCGCAGGCCTGCCACCACGGCGTGTGCCCACGTATGGTGGCTGTCGTGCGGCGCGAGCACCCGGACCCGGCGTTCCCGGGGCTGCACGGGCGTCCCGCCCGCGGCTGGGTGAACGACCCGAACGGCTGCTCATACGTCGACGGTTGCTACCACGTGTTCTTCCAGCACAACCCCGAGCGGCCGGTGCACGAGACGATCAAGTGGGGTCATATCAGCTCGACCGACCTGGTCCACTGGCAGCCGGAGCCGATCGCGCTGGTCAACCGCCCCGGCGAGCTGGACGCGTACGGCTGCTGGAGCGGCTGCGGGGTGGACGACACCGGTGTGCCGATCGCCGTCTACAGCGGTGTCGTCGACGACGGTGGGCGCTCGCAGGTGTTGCTTGCCCGCAGCGACAGGCGGATGCAGATCTGGGTGGCCGAGCAGGGCTCGGTGACGGGCATGCCGGACGACCCGGCGATCACCGACGTCCGCGACCCCTTCGTGTTTGAGCTGGCCGGTCACCGCTACGCCGTGCAGGGCGCCGGCCACCGCCACGGCCAACCGCAACTGCTGGTGTACGGCTGCGACGACCTACGGGCCTGGGTCCCGCTGGGTGCGTTGTTGACCGCAGCCGACCCGCTTGCGGCCACCGCCGCCCCCGCCAACATCTGGGAGTGCCCCAACCTGATGCGGGTGGACGGGCGATGGGTGCTGCTGGTGTCGCTGTGGCGGCAGGTCGGCGGCGGGTTCTCCCTCGACGGGGTGCGCTGGTTCATCGGCGACCTCGCCGACACCGTCGCTGGTCCCCGGTTCACCCCAGTCGCGGCGGGCGAGCTGGACAGCGGCCCGTCGTTCTACGCCCCACAGGTGCTCACGCTCGACGACCGGGTGCTGCTGTGGGGGTGGTCGCGTGAGGACGGCTGCAGCGCCGCCGACGTCAAGGCGGCCGGCTGGGCCGGGATGCTGACCTTCGTCCGTGAGCTGTCCGTGGCCGATGGCGCCCTTGTGTCTCAGCCGGCGCCCGAGCTGCGGTTGCTGCGGCGGGCAGGTCTCGAGGTCACTGCGGGCGAGCCGTTCGAGGCGGCCGCCTTCGAGCTTGACCTGGCCGATGGTGCTGGTCCGATGTCGCTGTGGCTGATTGAGCATGCCGACCCCGGCGACGAAGTGTTGGTCGCCGAGTGGCAGTTGGCTGCCACACCATTGGTGGAGCCGCGAGTGCTCGTGGACGGGTCGATCGTCGAGATCTTCGACGGCGGCGCGGTGGCGCGTACGGTCCGTGCCTACCCGACCGCGAGCAGCCGCTGGGTGGTGCGGACCACGGGTGGATTTCCGGTGCGCGGCTGGTTGCTCGGGTCGGCGCCGGGCTCGGTATGAGCGCCGGAGGCCGGGGTCGCCGGGCCGGCAAGGCCCATCGCCCCGGGGCTTGGCACGTCACTCGGTGCAAGAGGCACCGCACCACCCCGTGAAGAGGTGCCTACGGAACCGAGTGAGCGACCCGCCGCCGACGGTCCGGGCCAACCCGTCCGGGCCAACCCGTCCGGGCCAACCGGGCAGGCCAACCGGGCAGGCCGCAGGGTCAGCCGCCCACGGCCTCCTGCAGGGCGGCACCCACCCGGTCATGTCGCTCGAGCTCGGCCTGTACGGGCACGATCACATGGGTGTCCGCCACGGTGGCCACCGAGGCGGTCATCGCGCGCTCCGCCACCTGCGCTCGGCGCCGCGCCGACACCCGCGCCGCCACCCGGCACACCGCTGCCAGCACGATGCCGAGCAGCGCACCGGCCACCAGCAGCAGGGTGGGGGTGGGGATTCCCTCGGTCTGCGGCGTCTCAGGCAGTGGCAGTTGCAGCCAGCCGAGTGCTGCCAGCCCCAGCAGCCAGACGAGCCCGACGACCGCACAGGCCAAGAACAGCCATTGCAGCAACCGGGCCGGCTCCCACCACCAGCCGCGTCTGGTCAGATCAAGGTCAGTGCCGACGACAGCCTGGTCGAGGACCGCTGGCAGATCGTCACGCCGACTGGTCGATGCGCGTCGCACCGCCTGCGCCCACGGACGGGCAAGACCGGCAGCTGCCCGGTCGGCCACGTCACGGACCGCGGTGTCGACGCCCGCCTGTTGCACCGGGGACGCACCCGGAAGTGACGACCGCACCAGTGCCGCCGAACCGTCTGCGGTTGCCAACCGCAGATCTCGCAACTCGTCCCGCCGCAATCGCTGGACCCACCGGGTGGGGGGCCAGCCGGTGTCTTGTCTGGCTCGCGCGGCCACCGAGCGTTCCAATGCCCTGGCCACGGTCGGGACCCCGGCGGCAGCGGACAATGCCCGCACCAGTGCCTCCCGGTCATGACCGTCGAGCCCTGCGTCTGCGTCGGACGAGTCCGGCCCGCCATGCTCGGCACGGACCGCCTCGGCGGCCAGCCGCACGTCTGCATCCAGCCGCTGCCGCAACGCTGCCTTGGCCGCCACCCGCTCGGTCAGCAGCGCGGTCAGCTCCTCGACACCTTCACCGGTGACGGCAGAGGTCGCCAGCAGCGGTACGGCGCTCAACCCATCCGCGTCCAGCAATCGGCGGACGTCGGCCAGCGTGTCGTCGCGCTGCGCGGATGGCAGCGCATCGACGTGGTTGAGCACGACGAGCATCACCTCGGCATGGGTCGCCATCGGGCGCAGGAAACGCTCGTGCACGGCAGCGTCGGCGTACTTCTGCGGGTCGAGCACCCACACCAGCAGGTCGGCGTGGTCGACCAGTCGGGCCATCTCGATGTGATGGTCCACCTGGGTCGAGTCGTGGTCGGGCAGGTCGAGCAGCACCAAGCCGTGCAGCCCGTCGTCGGCGGTGGTGGTGCCGTCGAGGGCGCTGCGCTGGGTCGACTGACGTCGATCACTGATCCCCAGCCAGCCAAGCAGCTCGTCGGCACCCTCCGGCGACCAGGTGCAGGCCAACGTCCGGGATGTCGTCGGCCGGCGCACCCCCACCGTGGCCAGGTCGATGCCCACCAGCCTGTTGAACAGTGACGACTTGCCAGACCCGGTTGCCCCGGCCAGCGAAACAACGGTGTGCTCGCCTGACAGCCGGAGCCGTTCCTGTGCGCGACGCACCACATCGTCGGCTCGGTCCAACACCGTGTCGTCCAGTCGCCCTCGGGCCGCCGTTGTGGCCTCCTGAAGCGCTGTCGCCCGCTCGACGGTGCCGGGTCCCGCTCGACCGCCGCGCCCCAGCATCCGTTTGGCGCCGGCGGTCACCGCCTGAACACTCACGCAGCCACCTGCGGGCGCACAGCGTCCAGCCGGCGTACGGCGGCCCGCAGTGCCTGCGCGGCTACCGACGCGGCGGCCGCACCGGCATGCTCGTCGAGCAGCAGCAGAAAGCGGTCGCGCTCGCCAGCGAGCAGCCGCTCAGCCCGAGCCATGAGGTCGGCATGTGCCCGGTCGGCCAGCGACCGTACAGCCTGGTCGCCGAAGACTGCCTCTAGCACCTTTTGTGCGATGACTGCAGTGCCGCCGGCGACCCCGGCCTCCGCGCCGGTGAGGCCAGCGGTGTGCACGAACACCACCACCATCAGCGCCACACCCAGACCGTTGATACCGAAGGCCAGCGCCCGAGCCATCGACCGCTTGTCGGCGCCCTCTGCACGCACCAGGTCGACGATGGCGCCCTGCCAGTCCCGCACTGCCTGCTCAGCCTGCTCGCCGAGCCCGCGGGTGGCCCTGCCGAGCTGCGGGGCTTGACCCAGCAGCGCCTGACCTGCTGGCCCAGCGGCCCAGCGGCCCTCTGCCCGCTCAGCAGCCGCCTCGGCCCGCTCGACCAGCATCGTGTGCAGGCCGTGCTGGACCGCCCGCTCGACCGGGGCGACGGGTGGCTGCCGCCCACGCACGGCCGCCAGCGCCCAGTCCCGTAGCCGCCCCACCCGCAGCTCGAGCTTGCGGGTCAGCTCACCGGCCCCGATGAACTCCTGCCACCGGGCCAGCACCTCCCCTCGCAACAGGGTGCCGTCACCGGTGCTGCGGCCCACCTCGGCGACCGCTCGCTGATACTCCGCCACCACATCAGCGCGCAACTGCTCAGCGGTGCGATGTTGCTCGTCGACGGCGTTCGCGAGCGCATCGCCACGGCGCACCAACTGTCTGACGGCGCCGCTCAGGGTCTGCTGGATGATCCCGGAGCGCGCTGTCGCATCCGAGGCGATGCTGTCCAGCCACCCGCGCACCTCGGCAACTGCGGCCTTCGGCAACAGTCCCTCAACATCGACGGTGCACTCCGGCACGGCGAACAGCCGGGTGTCGCGCAGGCCTTGGTCAACCAGCATGTGCTGCAGGTGCGGACGAATCTCGTCCTCGGCACCCACGGGCGTGCGGTCGAGCACGATGGCCACTGCTGTGCTGCGCTCAGCCGCTGTCCGCAAGAAGCCCCACGGCACCTGGTCGGCATACCGTGCCGCCGAGGTGATGAACAGCCACAGGTCGGCGGCCGCAAGAAGCTGGGTGGCGAGGGTGCGGTTGGCCCGCTCGACCGAGTCGACGTCCGGTGCGTCCAGCAGGGCCAACCCCGGCGGCATCACCGCGCTGGCCACCAGGTGCAATGCGCCGACATCGGCTGACGGCGTCGACGTACGAGCCAGCTCGGGCAGGATGCGGTCCGAGCCGAACCAGTGCGCGTCGGCAGGGTTGTGCACCAGCACCGGCGAACGGGTGGTTGGCCGCAGCACGCCCGCCTGGCTGACCGGCCGGCCGATCAGCGAGTTCACCAGGGTGGACTTGCCGGCGCCGGTGGAGCCACCAACGACCGCCAACAGCGGGGCGTCGGCCTGCACCACCCGCGGCAACACGTAGTCGTCGAGCTGGTCGACCATCTCGTGGCGGTCTTGTCGGTGCGCCGCTGCCTGCGAGGTGTCCAGGCCGAGGGGCGCATCGCCGAGAGCGGCTCGCAGGTCGATCAACGCGGGGTGCAGGTCCGGCGAGGTCGTTGTCGACGTCACCGTGCCTCCTGTCGCCCGCTGCGCGACGCCCTGCCTGCGCGCGCCGGCCCCCCATGGAGCCTGCTCGCTCAGCGTAATGGAGCGCGGACGTCAGTCAGCGTTGCGGTCAGTGCGCGGCGCGGCCTCGCGAGGGTGGTGTTCCGCCTCGGCACGGCGTTGGCCAGCGAGTCTTACCCCGATGTACAGCGCAGCACCGAGCACCACGAGCACCAGCAGACCGGTGAAGAAGATCGCCGGCATCGTCATCGACGAGAACATTTCCATGTGCGGCCTCCAGGTGGGTCGTGAACGGGGTAACCCGACGCGAACGGCGCGTCATTCCGCAACCCCAGACGCATCTTCCGACGCTGCGACAGGTCCTGCGGTGTGATGGGTCGGAAGATCGCGCACGGGCACGCCCACGGAGCCGCGACACCTAGTCCAAGAGCTGGTCCAGCTCATCGGAGGTTGTGCCGGTGGCATAGAGCAGGTCAGCGGCCAACGCACGCGTCTGGGCAACGACAACGGTGAGACCGAGCGAGGCGTCGCCTGTCAGCGAATCGGTCGCCCGGCGGGCCACGGCGACCAGCGTCTGGCGCACCTCGTCGAAGCGGTCCTGCTCGGCCAGGTCGTCAGCGAACAACCGGACCGCCCCGGCCAGCTGCTGCAACGCCGGCGCGGCCGCCACCCCATCGGTGTAGCCGCGACGCAGCATGGTGTCGATGCGCCGGGTCAGCACTCGGGCATCCCGGACGGCATGGTCGACGTACCGCAACGAGCGGGTGTAGAGCAGCACGTGCTCTCGCTGGCGCCAGCGCAGCGGCGAGATGCGGGCCAGCTCTTCAGAAGACGCCGCGGTGTCCCCGAGACTGCGCAGCGGGCCCTCCAGCGCGCGCCCTTGCTGCAAGGCAGTCCACGCCACCCCGGGATCTCCCCAGCGCAGTGCAGTGGCAGCCGAGCCGAGCAGGTCGGCGAGCTCACCGAGCACCGCGTTGGCGTCTCGCTCCAACTCGGCGACCGGGTCGGGCGCCAGGGCGGTGCTCACGAGCAGACCCACCGCGCCACCGATCAGCGCGTCGACGAACCGGTCAACGGCGATCTGTTCGACGGTTGCCGCGGTGGGCACGACGGTGACCAGCAGGATGGCCGACGTGCAGGCCTGGATCGTTGCCAGCCGACCGATGTCCAGCAGCACGGCCACCGAGGCAGCGATCACGATGACGAGGGCCAGTTGCCAGCTGCCGCGACCAATCAGGCCGAGGAAGAGCTCGCCAACCAAGATGCCGATTGCGACGCCCGCGGCCAACTCGACCAGGATCCAGCGGCGATGGCCGATGGCCGAGGTCACCGAGATCACCGCCGCTATCGGGGCGAAAAACGGCTGTGGGTGACCCGCCAGCTGTGTGGCGATGACCCAGGCAAGTGTCGCCGCCGCACAAATTTGGACGATGACGATGCTGCTGGTTCGCAACTCGTGGGTGCGACGGCGCCACTCTCGCCTGGGCGTCCAGGTGGCGTCGGGGATGCTCACGGTCGTCCGACGTCGCTAGAGATAGAGACCGGTCTGCCCGGCCTCGATGCGCTCAGACGCGACCGCGTGCAGGTCGCGCTCGCGTAAGAGCACGTAGCTCGCCCCGCGCACCTCGACGTCCGCCTTGTCTTCGGGGTCGAAGAGCACCCGGTCGCCGATTTGCACTACACGTACGTGCTGGCCGGTCGCGCACACCTTGGCCCACGCAAGCCGTCGTCCCATCGCCGCAGTGGCCGGGATCACGATGCCCGCGTTCGAGCGCCGTTCGCCGGCGTCCTGGTCCAGGCTCACGAGCACCCGGTCGTGCAGCATCCGGATGGGCAGCCCGTCGGGGTCCGGACCGCTCATCACAAGATCATTCGGGGCGTCGCGATCGTATGTCAGTCGCCGACGACGCGGCGGAGCACCACGACGACGGCGATCACGCCGACGACGGCACCACCAACCTTGGCGAACTGGTCCATGCGAGGAGAGCCGTCGGGAGCAAAGAACGCAGCTTTGACGCTGTCCAGTGTTCGCGCAGCCACATTCTTGGGGTTGGTGCGGTCTACCAGCGCGTCGATGGTCTGCGCGAGCTGCTCGCGGGTGCCCTCGATGTCGCTGACGATCTGCTCCGGCGTCTGATCGGCCCTCGGCGGGTTCGCCCCTGCGGCCACGAGTCCTCCTTGGTCGGGGCGCTGCTCGTGCAGCGCCAGTCGCGGTCGGTCGCTCATCCTTCCACGGCGCCACGCCATCTCGCATCAGCACCCAGCCCCACTCCCCGCCATCCGTCACTTTTGGACCGGCGATCCGTCACTTTTGGACAGGCGGTCCGTCACTTCTTGTCGGTCTGGGCCTGGCTAGGCTCACTGCCGTGAACGAAACTGACACTGGCTCCAAAACCAACACCGACCCCAACAGCACCACCGCCCGCCCATCGCACCGGCTGCGCGACGTCCGCATCACCCGCGGCTGGCTCGACCACGCCGAGGGCTCAGTGCTGGTGGAGTTTGGTCGCACCCGCGTGCTGTGCGCCGCCAGCGCCACCGAAGGGGTGCCGCGGTGGCGGCGCGGCTCTGGGCAGGGCTGGGTGACCGCCGAGTACGCCATGTTGCCTCGGTCGACGAATACCCGGTCCGACCGCGAGTCGGTGCGCGGCAAGATCGGCGGGCGTACGCACGAGATCTCACGCCTGGTTGGCCGATCGCTGCGCGCTATCGTCGACACCAAGGCACTGGGCGAGAACACGATCGTCGTCGACTGCGACGTCCTGCAGGCCGACGGCGGCACCCGTACCGCCGCGATCACCGGCGCCTACGTCGCTCTGGCGGACGCGATCAGCACGCTGCGCACGCAGGGCGCCCTCAAGGGTGAGCCACTGACTGGCTCGGTGGCAGCTATCTCCGTCGGCGTGGTGGACGGTGAGCCGGTGCTTGACCTGGAATATGAGCAAGACGTGCGGGCCGACACCGACATGAACGTGGTGATGACCGGTGACGGCCGCTTCGTCGAGGTGCAGGGCACCGCAGAGCGCGAGCCGTTCGACAAGGCACTGCTGGACCGGCTGCTCGAGTTGGCCGCAGCGGGTTGCGCCGACCTGACCCGCAAGCAGACCGAGGCACTGGCAGAGCCGCTAAAGCCACGGTGACGCCCGTCAAACGGCCGGAACGTCAACGGGTTGTACTGGCCACCCGCAACCCCAAGAAGCTGGCCGAGCTGCGCCGGATCGTCGAGCCACAGTTGCCCGACATCACGGTGCTCGGGCTGGACGACGTCGCGCCGTACGTCGAGCCGGCCGAGACCGAGGCGACGTTTGAGGCCAATGCGCTGATCAAGGCGCGCGCGGCGGTCGCTGCCACCGCCCTGCCAGCGCTGGCCGACGACTCCGGGCTGTGTGTCGACGCGCTGAACGGCATGCCCGGGGTGTTGTCCGCCCGCTGGTCCGGCCGGGCCAAAGACGACGCGGCCAACAACGCGTTGCTGCTGGCGCAGACCGTCGACGTGCCCGATGAGTGCCGTTCAGCGCAGTTTCGCTGCGCGATGGCGCTGGTGACCCCGCACGACGGTGAGAGGGTACGGACGGGGGTGATGCGCGGCCGGCTGCTGCGAGAAGCCGTCGGCGACGGCGGGTTCGGTTACGACCCGCTGTTCGTCGCCGACGGCCAGCTGTTGAGCAATGGCGAACTGTCGCCGGCTGCCAAGGACGCAATCAGCCACCGAGGCGCGGCGCTACGCGCCATTGTTCCTGACCTGGTCGCGGTTCTGGCCTCGTGACGAGCGTGCCAGCATGGGCGCGTGGGAGTTGCCTGCAGCTCTCCCGCAGCGACTGTCCGCCGACCCCAAGATGGCTGGCTGCATCACCCGTCTGCCACAGACCGCGGGAACGTTGGCCAACCGGTGGCGTCTGCGCTCCGACGGTTCAGATGGAGCGGCGTCAACTCGGCGGTCTGGCCGGTCACGGCTGCCGATGGCGAGCCGCTCGCCCTGAAGGTCAGCGTTCCGCACCCCGGCGCCGTAGCCGAACCCCTGGCGACCGGTGGGACGATGCAGCAGCAACCCAAAACCCAGACGCCGCGCTGAGGCGCAGGGTCGATCTGGTCAGCGAAATCGTCGGGATGGATCGCGAACTAGTGCGCGCGATCGCACAGGCCGTTGCGGTCGACAACTTGCTGTGGCTGCTGCCACGCGAGCCTCGGCACATGTTCGTGCCGCCGTACCGGGTGATCAGCGCTTGGTGAGTCCTCCACTCCGAAAAGTTGTCACCGGCACACGGTGTTAGAACACCGTGTGCCGGTGACAACTCGGAGCTCGGCTCAGGCCGAAACACCCGTGACGGTGACCGGAACGTTGCCCCGGGTCGCCTTCGAGTATGGGCACACCTCATGCGCGCCCTCGACCAGCCGCTGAGCGGTGTCGGCGTCGACGCCGGGGATGCGGGCGGTGAGGTCGACGGTGATTGCGAACGAGTCACCCTCGGGACCGAAGCCGACCGCGGCCTCCACCACTGAGTCTGAGGTGTCGACGCCTTGGCTTTTGCCGATGAGGCCGAGCGCACCCTGGAAGCAGGCCGCGTAGCCGACAGCGAACAGCTGCTCGGGGTTCGTCCCCGTGCCGGCCCCCCCGGTCTCCTTCGGCGCGGTCAGGTCGAGGTCGAGGACGCCGTCGTCCGACGCGGCGTGGCCATCGCGACCTCCGGTGGCGGACGCGCGGGCGGTGTAGATGATCTTTTCGGGTGTCTGAGTCATATCCGTGCCCAACACCGGGTCGACCGGATTGTTCCCACCCGCACAGCCTGACTTCGCAGCCGGAGCCCGCGCAGCTAGATTCACCGGCATGGTCAGGCGTCGAGTGGTCGTGCACGGCGAGGTTCAGGGCGTCTTCTTCCGAGACAGTTGTCAGGCCGAGGCGCAAGCCGCGGGCGTGGCCGGTTGGGTCCGCAACACCTCGGCCGGCACAGTGGAGGCCGTCTTCGAGGGGCCGGCCGACTCCGTCGAGCAGCTCGTCGGGTGGTGCCGGACCGGCTCGGACCAGGCCCGGGTTGACCAGGTGGATGTTGAGCACGAGGAACCCCGCGGCGAGACCGCATTCGTGGTGCGCTGAGGTCCGGCGACGAGATGGCCAGTCAGGACGACGGCACCGCCCAGTCGAGCCGTGCCCGTGACCACATGGCTAACGAGCGGACGTATCTGGCCTGGTTGCGTACGGCTGCCAACGTGCTCATCGTGGGTCTCGCCGTCGCCAAGTTTGGCTCCGGAGGCAGCACCAGCCCGCTGAGCCTGACTGCGGGGGGCCTGCTGCTCGCCGTCGGAGCATCCGGCATCGGCTACGGCACGATGCGCTATCGCGCGGTCAACCTCGAGCTGGAAGATGGTCGCTTCGCGGTCGGCAGCCGAGGCGCCGGCCCGCAGCGAGCAGCCGTCGTACTAGTTGTCGCCGTGCTGGTCGCAGCGGGACTGTTGCTGGTCGACGGGATTGTCTGACGGAGGCGCCTGCGGCCGCTATCCGGCGGCGCGATCGTCCACCGCACGGCGACGGGTGGTCACGTCGGCAAGCTCCGGAGGGGTCCACCCGGCGTCGTCAGGGTTGAGGTCGGTGCCGGGCTCGACGATCTGGTCGATCCGATCGAGAACATCGTCGTCAAGCAGCAGCTCGGCGCCGGCGAGCAGGTCGGTGAGCTGGTCCATGGTGCGCGGACCGACGATCGCCGACGTCACTCCCGGGTGGGCGACCGCGAACGCGACGGCCAGATGCGTCAACGACGTACCGGCCTCGTCGGCCACCACGGCCAGCTCCTCGACGGCGTCCAACTTGCGGGCGTTTCCGGGCTCCGCCGGGTCGAACCGATCCGGCATCCGCGAAGCCCGCCCGGTCGTCATGTCCACGTCCTGGCCCTTGCGATACTTGCCACTCAGCCAGCCTCCCCCCAGCGGGCTCCACACCAGCGTCCCCATTCCGTACCGCTGACAGGTCGGCAAGACCGACCGCTCGATGCCACGGGCGAGGATCGAGTACGGCGGCTGCTCGGTGCGGAAGCGCTCGCGACCCCGGTCGGCGGCCACCCACTGTGCCTCGACGATCTCCTCGGCCGGAAAGGTCGACGAGCCGATCGCGCGGACCTTGCCGGAGTGCACCAGGTCGGACAGCGCCGACAGCGTCTCGTCGATGTCGGTCTCCGGGTTGGGCCGGTGCACCTGATAGAGGTCGATGTGGTCGGTCTGCAGCCGCCGCAGGCTGTCCTCGACCGCCCGCATGATCCAGCGGCGGGACTGGCCGCGGCGGTTGGGGTCGTCGCCCATCGGCCCGTGAAACTTGGTGGCCAGCACGACGTCGTCGCGCCAGCCTTTCAGTGCTTTGCCGACGATCTCCTCGGACTCGCCCTGCGCGTAGACGTCGGCGGTGTCGATGAAGTTGATCCCGCCGTCCAGTGCCGCGTGGATGATGCGCACCGAGTCGTCGTGGTCGGGGTTGCCCCAGGCGCCGAACATCATCGCGCCCAGGCAGTACGGGGTCACCTGGATGCCTGTTCGGCCGAGCCATCGAGTGCGCACGCCTATTACTCCTTCGTCCGTGGGGTGTGGATGTCAACCTACGCCTGGTTGCCTCCTACCCTGGTGTCGGTTCGGGGCCGTAGCCCAATAGGCAGAGGCACACGGTTTAGGTCCGTGCCAGTGTGAGTTCGAGTCTCACCGGCCCCACCTCTTGGACGAGCCGTGACGATGACCCTCGAATGATCGGGAGGTGGAGGTCTCGGACGAGGTCAGACTTGGTACGTGACGTCTGGTGCCGCGAGGTCGAGCGATCCGTAGAAGGCCGGTCGCGCCTCGGCCAGCACCTGCTGCGGGTCGTGCCACGGCGGCACATGGGTCAGCAGCAGCCTCCCGACACCGGCAGCGGCGGCATGCTCTGCCGCCTGCCGCCCGGTCAGATGCAGATCGGGCGGGTTGTCCGCACCCTCGACGAAGGACGCCTCACACAGCAGCACATCGGCGGCGCGCGCCAGATCGACCAGTGCCGCGCACGGCCCGGTGTCCCCGGAGTACACCAGCGACCGCGTCCCCGCCTCGACCCGCACGGCGTACGACTCGACCGGGTGTATGACCCGACACACCCGCACGGTGAAGGGTCCCAGAATGAGCGGCTGCGTCGCACTCCACTCGACGAAGTCGAATACGGCGTCGATGCCTGCTCTGCCGGCCGCACCATCCACCTGGACCAGCCGCTCGGCCGCGCCGGACGGCGCGAGCACCGGCAGCCGGGACTGGCGACCGGCCGGGCCATAGGTGCGCACCACGTAGAGAGACGCCAGATCAACGAAGTGGTCGACGTGCAGGTGGCTCAGCGCCACGGCGTCGACGTCGGCGAGCTCGACGTGGCGCTGCAACGCACCGAGGGCGCCGTTGCCGAGATCCAGCACCAGCGAGTACGTCCGCCCCTCGTGCGGCGCCTGCAACAGATAGCAACTGGCGGGGGACTCGGGGCCGGGGAAAGAGCCGGAGCAGCCGACCACCGTCACCCTCACGCGCCAACACCGATCCGGGCGAACTGGTGCACGTGGTCCAGCTCGGGGCCCAGGAAGCGCCGGCCCACCGTACGGAACTGGTCGGGCTGCCCGGTGGTGAGGAACCGGTGCTCGGGCTCGGGCAGCGCGATGTCGCGAACCAGACCCGAGCGCTCGAGCACCCGGTAGACGTCCTTGGCGGTCTCGTCGGCGCTGGACACCATCGTCACCGCGTCGCCGACGACCAGGCCGAGCACGCCGGTCAGCAGCGGATAGTGCGTACACCCGAGCACCAGCGTGTCAACGCTCGCGGCCACCAGCGGCGCCAGGTAGCCGTCGGCCGCCGCCAACAGCTCGGGGCCACTGGTCACCCCCCGCTCGACGAAGTCGACGAACGACGGACACGCCTGTACGTGCAGATGCACCTGCGGCGCGGCAGCAAACGCATCCTCGTACGCCATCGATGCGGCCGTCGCCTGGGTGCAGATCACGCCGACGTGACCGGTGCGGGTGGCGGCGACCGCCCGGCGGGTAGCCGGCAGGATCACCTCCACGACCGGCACGTCATAGCGCTCGCGGGCATCTCGCAGCACCGCGGCGCTGGCTGAGTTGCAGGCGATCACCAGCATCTTGACGCCGCAGTCGACCAGGTGGTCGAGACACTCCAGCGCGAACTCGCGGACGTCGGCGAGCGGCTGCGACCCGTATGGCTGCCGGGCAGTGTCGCCGAGGTAGAGCACCGGCTCATGTGGCAGCTGGTCGAGCACCGCACGGGCGACCGTCAGACCACCGAAACCAGAGTCGAAGATGCCGATCGGTGCGTCCGCCACGGCGTGATCGTACGTCCGACCACTCCCCAGACGTGCCCCGTCGGGCGCTCACTCGGCGTGAGTCGCGTCATGCTGCGAGCGCAGATGCTCGCTCAGCTGTCCTCGTCGAAGGGAAGCCTGGCCTGCGGCGGTCCGTGGGCCGGATCGACGCCGTCGAACAGGCTGCTGACGGACTCGCCGGCATGAATGCGACTGATGGCCTCGGCGAACAGGCCGGCCACCGAACGCAGCTTCAGCGCCGGCCACGCCGCGGGGGGCGGCACGGTGTCGGTGGTGACGACCTCGGTGATGCGCGGGTGTCCGCTGAGTCGCTCGACCGCTCTGCCCGTGAACAGGCCGTGGGTGCAGGCGATGGCCGCGCTGCGGCTGCCCTGCGTCTCGAGCAGGTCGAGCAGCTGCAGCACCGAGCCGCCGGTTGCGATCTCGTCGTCCAACACGATGACGTGCTTGCCGTCGACGTCACCCACGATCGCTTCGATCACCACCCGGTCGTCGGCCAGCCGCTGCTTGCTGCCCGCAGCAACGGGCAGCCCCAGCAGCCGCGCGAACTGGGTGGCGGTCTTGGCGTTGCCGAGGTCGGGTGACACCACCACGGTGTCGGTCAGGTCGCGTCCGCTGAAGTGGTCGGCCAGCACACCCAGGGCGGTCAGGTGGTCCACCGGCACGGAGAAGAAGCCGTGCACCTGCGGCGCGTGCAGTGTCATGGTCAGCACCTTGTTGGCACCGGCGGCGACCAGCAGGTCAGCCACCAGCCGACCGCCAAGCGAGATGCGGGACGCGTCCTTCTTGTCCGAGCGGGCATACGCGAAGTGCGGGATCACCGCCGTCACCTGCGCCGCCGAGGCGCCTCGAGCGGCGTCGATCATCAGCAGCAGCTCCATCAGGTGCTCCTGGGTCGGCGGCACCAGTGGTTGCACGATGTAGACGTCCCGCTGGCGGCAGTTGGCCTGCAGTTGCGCCTCGAGACAGTCGTTGCTGAAGCGGGTGATGTCCGCGCGGGACAGCGGCACGTCCAGCCCGGCGCAGATCGAGCGGGCCAACCGCCGGTGCGCGCTGCCGGAGAACACCACGATCTCGCGCACGCGGGCAGACTAGCCCGCGTACGTACGCCACGTTTACGTGGCGCGCGATGTCTTCACGTGGCGCGCACGCCACGTGAAGGGTCGGTACGCCACGTTTACGTGGCGCGCGTCAGCCGGCGCTCAGGCCCAGAGCTGGCCCTCGAGCCGATCCTCGGCGTCGTCGACGGTGCCCTCGTACGCCCCGGTCGACAGGTACTTCCACCCGCCGTCACAGACGATGAACGCGATGTCGGCGCGTTCCTTGGCCTCGACCGCCTTGGCGGCCTGACCGAGGGCGGCGTGCAGGATCGCACCGGTCGAGATGCCGGCGAAGATCCCCTCGCAGTCGAGCAGCTCGCGAACGCGACGAACGGCGTCCCGCGGCCCCACCGAGAAGCGGTTGTCGATCAGCGACTCGTCGTACAGCTCGGGCACGAACCCCTCATCCAGGTTGCGCAGACCGTAGACCAGCTCGCCGTAGCGTGGCTCGGCGGCAACGATCCGTACGGCAGGCTTGGCGACGCGAAAGAACCGCCCCACCCCCATCAGCGTCCCGGTGGTGCCGAGCCCGGCGACCACATGGGTCACCTCGGGCAGGTCGGCCAGAATCTCCGGCCCGGTGGTCTCCTCGTGCGCGCCGGCGTTGGCGGGGTTGCCGTACTGGTAGAGCATCACCCAATCGGGGTGCTCAGCAGCCAACACCTTGGCAACCCGCACCGCCTCGTTGGAGCCGCCCTCGGCCGGCGAGCCGACGATCTCGACACCCCACATGCGCAGCAGCTGACGCCGCTCGGACGAGGTGTTCTCGGGCATGACGCAGACCAGCCGGTAGCCTTTGAGCCGGGCAGCCATCGCCAGTGAGATGCCGGTGTTGCCACTGGTCGGCTCCAAGATCGTGCAGCCCGGCCGCAGAAGACCGTCCTTCTCCGCGGCGACGATCATCGCCAGCGCAGCCCGGTCCTTGACCGATCCGGTCGGGTTGCGGTCCTCGAGCTTGGCCCACAGCCGGACGTCGGGGGACGGCGAAAGCCGGGGCAACCCCACGAGCGGGGTCTGACCCACCGAGTCCAGCAGCGAGTCGAAGCGCATCAGCCGCCCGCGACCGCCGGCAAGATCACGACCGTGTCGCCGTCCTTGACGTCGGTGCCGAGCCCTCCGGTGAAGCGCACATCCTCGTCGTTGACGTAGACGTTCACGAAGCGTCGCAGCTCGTCGCCGTCCACGACGCGGGCACGGATGCCCTCGTTTCGGGTTTCGACATCGTCGAGCAGCTCACCGAGGGTGTCGCCCGAGCCGCTCACCGCCTTCTCGCCACCGGTGTACGTGCGCAGGATGGTCGGCACCTTGACCTCGATCGCCATCAGTTCTCCAGACTTGTTCGGGACATCAGTACGCAGCAACAGCCACGCCGGATCAGATCATCCCCCGTTGCGTGGCCGCTCTGCCCCCGCGACCCCGTCCGCCGCGTCCCCGCTGACGATGCTGACCTCCTCTTCGCTCACCTGCCCGTCAACGATGCGAAACGAACGGATCGGCAGCGGCGTGTCACCCTCGTGCGCCCCGTCGCTGGTGGACACCAGCACGTAGTGCGCGCCGGGCTCTTGAGCGAGCGAGATATCGGTCCGCGACGGGTACGCTTCGGTGGCTGTGTGCGAGTGATAGATCACCACCGGCTCCTCATCGCGGTCGTCGAGGTCCTGATAGAGCCGCAGCAGCTCACCGGAGTCGAACTCGTAGAACGTCGGGCTCATCGCCGCGTTCAGCATCGGGATGAAGCGTTCGGCACGGTCCGACCCGACCGGGCCGGCCACCACCCCGCAGGCCTCGTCGGGATGGTCGCGTCGGGCGTGCGCGACGATCGCCTCGTACGTGGTCTGGTCCAGCGTGAGCACGTCGGGCAGCCTACGTCGGTCGGCGGTCTCCGGCAGCGGCGTCTCAGGCCTCAGCGGCGGGCCTCAGCCCAGGGCGCGCAGCAGGGTCTCCTGCACAAAGCCGAGCCAGTCATAGACGTCATGCATCGCCTTGGCCGGGTCCTCGTCGGACAACTGTTCCCAGCGGTTCTCGTCGTCCTCGGCGACCCCCAGCCGGGTGCCGAGCGCGAGCCGCACATCGGTCAGGCAGCGCAGCCACACGTCGACCCCTGCGGCGTCCAGCTCGACATCCACGCCGCTGGTGCCACCGGCACCGCCCTCCATGTCGCCCACCGCGGCGACCAGCGACCCGGCGTCCTCGCCGAAGCCGCCTTCGGTCAGTGAGGCGATCAGGGCCTGGGCGTTTGCCGCCTTCTGGTCGCGCAACCCCGGCTCGGTGTAGCGCCGAAAGTCGGAGGCCTCCGCCTCATCGTCGCGGTAGGCGTCTGGTAACAAGCGCGCCAGCACCGGGTCGTCTGGGCGAGGCAGGGGCGCGTCCGCGCCAAGACCGACCACGGACGCGAGTGGATCGGCGTCGTCCCCGCGTACCGCCGGCGACGCCGCCCCGTCGCGCAGCAGCTCGACGACTTGGGCTGCCATAGACGCCAACATGCGAGCCTCGACGTCCTCAAAGTGGGCATGCGCACCGCCGCCCCGGGAACGCGAAAAGCCAGTCGTCATGCAGTCGCCTTCTCCAGCGTCGCCCACAGCCCGTAACCGTGCATCGCCTCGACGTCGCGTTCCATCTCTTCTCGGGAGCCGTCGGAGACCACCGCTCGCCCCTCCTCATGCACCTGCATCATCAGCTTGTTGGCCTTGCGCGCCGAGTGCCCGAAATAGGTGCGGAACACCCAACTGAC
>Ga0136640_10000212_pt1 | contig 21207 bp, 21 predicted proteins | sample AntDrymUQ8642106_2_FD_105498 | JGI IMG/M metagenome (GOLD analysis project Ga0136640, IMG submission 105498) | Polar desert sand microbial communities from Dry Valleys, Antarctica - metaG UQ864 (21.06) | ecosystem: Environmental > Terrestrial > Soil > Desert | place: Antarctica: Dry Valley...
CCGTGAGCCTCGACCGGTCCTCCCAAGCCTCGCCACTGCCCAGGCTGGCCGCGGCGATGCACGACAGTCGGGCACGCGCGAGCAGCGTCGTGGAGGACGTGCCGACCGAGCCGGTGTTCGGCCTGGCGTGCGCCAACGGGATGGCGGGACCGTTCCCCTGCCGTGCGATTGCACTCGAGAGCTTCCTTCCGCTGAACGCGATCGGGGGCGGGGAAGGCAACGACATCTGGGGATGGACCGATCCGGAGACGGGCCGCGAGTACGCGCTGATGGGCAAGACGACCGGCACGGCGTTCGTCGACGTCAGCGTGCCCGACAAGCCTGTCTACCTCGGCGATCTGCCGTCCCATCAACAGGATCGCCAATTCGTCGCCTGGCGGGACATCAAGGTGTACTCCGACCACGCCTTCGTCGTCGCTGACAAGGATGGCCACGGCCTGCAGGTGTTCGACCTCACGCGGCTTCGTGGGGTGACGGAGCCGCGGACGTGGACGGAGGATGCGCACTACGCGCGCTTCGGCAACTCGCACAACATCGCGATCAACGAGGAGACGGGCTTCGCGTACGCCGTCGGCTCGGACACCTGCTCCGGCGGACTGCACATGATCGACATCCGCGTGCCGAAGAGCCCGGTGTTCGCGGGCTGTTTCGCGGCCGATGGCTACACGCACGACACGCAGAGCGTGATCTACCGCGGGCCGGACCGGCGCTTCACCGGACGCGAGATCTGCTTCAGCTCCAACGAGGACACGCTGACGATCGTCGACGTCACGGACAAGCGCTCCCCTGGGATGCTGTCGCGCACGACCTACGAGGGGGCCACGTATACCCACCAGGGCTGGCTGACCGAGGATCAGCGTCACTTCCTGCTCAACGACGAGCTCGACGAGCAGGGGACCGGGGTACGCACCTCCACCTACATCTTCGATGTCGCGGACCTCAGGGCGCCGAAGGTCATCGGCGTCTACCGCGGCGAGACCAACGCGATCGACCACAACCTCTACATCAAGGGCGACCGGGTCTACGAGGCCAACTACCGGGCAGGACTGCGGATGCTCGACTCAAGTCGCGTGGCGGACGGGGAGTTGCGCGAGGTCGCGTTCTTCGACGTCTACCCCGACGGCGACGAAGCGGAGTTCAACGGAGCGTGGAGCTCGTATCCCTACTTCGCTTCGGGGATCGTGATCGTCAGCGGGATCGAGCAGGGCCTCTTCGTGCTGCGTCCGGACTGAGGCACGGTCCGGATGCTCGATCGATCTGCGCCCGGTCAGCGGTCGGCGGATTCTGGCGGTCATCGCAACAGTAGCGGTCCGAGCTCCTCGATCGGCTTGGCGAACGCGAGGCGTTCGCGTGGTCGGTCGTTGAGCTCGGCTGCAACGGCGTCGAGGTGCTCAACGGTGTGGACCGACAGGTCGGTGCCTTTCGGAACGTATTGGCGCAGCAGCCCGTTGGTGTTCTCGTTGGTCGCGCGCTGCCACGGGGAGTGCGGGTCGCAGAAGTAGATGTCTGCGCGCTGAAGCTCAGCGTGGACCTGGTATCGCGCGGTAGTTCGGTCCGGTCGAGCTCGAGCGTCAGGCCGCCGGCGCTGGCGGACAGTCCGCGGACGGCGGCCGCGGACGGCTCTTGATCGTGCCCGCCCCCGGCCTGTTCGCCGTGGACAGGCGCCTGTCCGCTCATCGTTTCGTGGCCGGCGCTGTCGGTGGAGCCGTTGGCGATCTCGGCGATCAGCACCGACGATCCGAACACGAACGCGACGGCGGCAGCGATCCCGACGGTGCGCGGCGACGGGCCGCCATGGATGCCGGTCTCGTGCACGACGGCATGGCCCTTGCCGCGGGCGATGAGCCAGCGGTTGACCGGGACCGCGATCGTGCCGGCGATGACGAGCGCAAACGACAGGCTGCCCCAGAACAGGATGCTGCCGACGCCGGCTTCCATTGCTCCCGGGATGGAGAGCATGAGCGCGTTGTCGACGATCTCCATCGTCGCGATGCTCAGCGTGTCCGAGGCGAGCGCGATCGGGATGACCACCGACATCGCCATGCCGGCGCGCAACAGCGGCAGGCTCGTCAGCGCATAGCCGAACACGAACGCAAGCGAGACGGCGAGCGCGACGGTCCCCAGCTCGGAGAACCCGAGCGCGGTTCCGATGACCATGCCCAGCACCTCGCCGATCGCGCAGCCGGTCAGGCAGTGCAGCGTCGCGCTGATCGCGACGCGGGTCAGGGCTCCGCCAGTTTGCGGCATTTCATGGGGGTGGGATGCGGTGGCGGCTTCCATTGCTCCTCCTTCGGGTCACTATACCCTGGTGGGGTATTGAAAACCGACCTTAGCATGGTGTCCAGACCCTTGGTAAATACCCAAGGGGGGTATGCCAGGCAATGGACGTCACGGCGCCGCGTCGCGCCTTGTCCGCAGCTGATGAGCCGGTCGGCTTCAGTGTGCGTCCACGCTCACCACCACTAGGCTTCTGGTCATGTGCATGCAGTGCATGGTCGGTGCGATGTCGGCCGGTGCGACGGCCACCGGACTGCGTGCCTGGCTCGTTGCGCGTGCGCCCCGGTGGCTGACACCGGGTCGGCAGCGGCGGCTGACGCAGGCGCTCGTGATCGCGGGCGTGCTCGCGGCCGGCGTCATCGGGCCCTCAGCCGTCCAGTAGCGCGTCGTCAGGTGGTTTCGATCCCGGCCGGGTCCGGCGCGCCGTCGGCTTCGCATCGCGGTCACGACGACGCGCAACTACTGCGCATGTCGGGTACGGGCGTCTGAGGGCCTTCGTCTCCTCGGCCGCTGCGATACTGCGAGCGTGCCTGACCTGTCTCCGATCCAGGGCGAGTTGCAGGCGCAGATCATGACGGCGCTGTGGCGACTCGAGGCAGGTACCGTCGAACAGGTACGCGGCGCGCTGCCGGCGCGCTACCGAAGCGCCTACACGACCGTGCAGACCGTGCTCAACCGGCTCGCCGAGCGAGGGTTCCTCGCGCGAAAGCGCGCCGGGCAGGCATTCGTCTACCGGCCGAAGATCACCGAGGCGCAATACCTGTCGCGCACGATCCAGCACACGCTCGCGGCAGCGTCACCCGACGCACGCCAGGCCGCGCTCGCCCAGCTCATCAGCGGTCTGGCGGAGAGCGAGCGAGCCGACCTGCAGCGCCTGACCGAAGAGGTCGACGCCGCGCGCAAGGCCAAGCGGCGATGACGCTGGCGGTCGCGCTGCTGGTTGGCGCCGCGATCACCACTCCGCACCTGCTGCGCCTGGAGTCCGCGCATCCGGGCACCGCGGCGATGATCTGGCTGGCCGTGGTCTGCATGCGCGCACTCGTCGCGTTGTTCGTGGCGTTGTTCGTGGTGTTCTACCCCCCGACGACCGCGTTGTTCGACCTCGTCACGCACTGGTGCTGGCACACGGCGCTGCCGCTGGTGACGTCGCATCTCGGTCTCAGCGGCCACAGCGTCGGTGACGTCGCGCTGCTGGCACCGGTGCTGGCGCTCGGGGTGTCACTGCTGTCGGTCTGTATCGGCTTGTGGCGCGCCGCCCGGGCAGTCAGCACGTGGGTGCGGCGCACATCGATCGGTCCCGGCCCGAATGAGAGCCTGATCGTGGGCGAGCACGACATCGTCGTGGCCGCAGCCGGGCTACGCAACCCGCGCGTCATCGTGTCCGCCGGGGCGCTGACGTGCTTCGACGACGAGGAGCTCGCCGCAAGTCTCGCGCACGAGCGCGGGCATATCGCGCGTCGCCACCGTTTCGTGCTGGTGGCCGCCGAGATCGCGCGGTCGCTGGCGCGACTGCTTCCGGGTACCCGTCGGGCCGTGGCAGAGCTTGTCTTTCATCTGGAGCGCGATGCCGACCGCTGGGCGCTTGAACGCATGCACGACCCCACCGCGCTGGCGAGCGCGATCTGCAAAGCGGCGCAGCCCCGCGCGATCGTCGGGGGTCCACTGCTGACGCTCGGCGGCGGGGCGGTCACACGCCGCGTTCGGCAGTTGCTCGAGCACACCAGCCTGCCGAACCGGCGAGCGCGCTTGGACGTGCTCGCAGCGACGATGGTGCTACTCGTCGTCGGACTGGGCGCCTCCCTGCCGCCAGCGACGCTTGCTGCGATCGACATGGCGGCGCAGGCAAGTACCGTTCATCACTGCCCGCAATAGCACCGGCGACAGATCCGACAGCGCGTAGGCTGCGTAGACCCATTGACCCTCTCTGACGGGTGGGCCTTCGTCATGCTGATCGCGCTCAACCTGCTTGCGCACCGGCACCGCCACAGGTGTTTGGACAGCGATCGGTGCCCTACCGCCCGACTGCGCGGCAGCCCGGCGTCCCAGCCGCCCCGGCGGCGCTTCTAGATCACTTCCAAGGAGGCAGACATGGACTTCACGAGGCACACTCGAGCACTGCTGGTTTCAGCGATGCTCGCCTTCGGCGTTCTCGTCGCCGGCATCGCGCTCGCCGCATGCGGCAGCGACGACGACACGGCAGACAGCGGCAGCGCCTCGCAGACAGCGCCCGGCAACGGCACGGACCGCGCGTTCGTCGCCGACATGATCCCTCACCACGAGTCCGCGGTTGACATGGCGAAGATCGCACAGCAGCGCGGGAAGAGCGAGTTCGTCAAGAATCTCGCGGACGACATCACCCGCACGCAGAACGCGGAGATCACCACGATGCGCGCCATCGCAAGCAGACTCGACGACGCCGGCGTCAAGGCCAAGGACCTCGGGGTCCCCGAACATCAGATGGGCATGGACAACGACCTCGCCGTGCTGCGCAAGGCCGACCCGTTCGACCGCGAGTTCATCGACATGATGATCCCCCACCACCAGGGCGCGATCAGGATGGCCCGCGTCGAGCTCGCGAAGGGATCGAGCACCCAGGCGAAGAAGCTGGCCGAGCAGATCATCGCAGCGCAGTCACGTGAGATCGACGCGATGAACATGCACCGCACCGCGGAGTTCGGGGCTGCGTCACCCGCCGGCGGCGTGCCGGCCGCGGACGATCAACCGGACAAGACCGAGGATCACGGGACGTCGCCGATGGGCCACGAGTAGCCCGGCTGCGCGCGGGGTCAGGCCTCGTCGTCGGCGCGCTCGGCGATCCGCGCCTCGAGCTGGGCCATCACGCCGGGGTCGCGCAGGGTCGTCACGTCGCCGAGCTCGCGCCCCTCGGCGATGTCGCGCAGCAGGCGGCGCATGATCTTGCCCGAGCGCGTCTTGGGCAGGTCGTCGGCCCACACGATGCGGCTCGGCCGGGCGAGCTTGCCGATCTTGCGCGCCACGTGCTCGCGGATCTCGGCGACGAGCTCGTCGGTGCCCTCCAGCTCGCCCTCGAGCGTGACGAAGCAGCAGACCGACTGGCCCGTGTCCTCGTGCGACTCGCCGATCGTGGCGCACTCGGCGACCTTCGGATGCGAGACCACGGCCGACTCGATCTCGGCGGTCGACATCCGGTGGCCCGAGACGTTGAGCACGTCGTCGACACGGCCGATGACCCAGAAGTAGTCGTCTGAGTCCTGGCGCGAGGCGTCGCTGACGAAGTACGTCCGCGGTCCGAACTTCGAGAAGTACGTCTGCACGTAGCGATCGTCGTCGCCGTAGAGCGTGCGCAGCATCGACGGCCACGGTTGCGGCAGGATCAGCAGCCCCTGCGCATCGCGCTCGAGCTCCTCGCCGTCCTCGCCGACGACGGCTGCGGCGACGCCCGGCAGCGGCCGCGTCGCCGAGCCCGGCTTGGTGTGCGTGATCCCCGGCAGCGGCGCGATCATGATGCTGCCCGTCTCGGTCTGCCACCAGGTGTCGACGATCGGGCAGCGCTCGCCGCCGATGACGTGGTGATACCAGACCCACGCCTTCGGGTTGATGGGCTCGCCGACGGTGCCCAGCAGGCGCAGCTTGGAGAGGTCGTGGCGGCCGGGGTACTGCTCGCCCCACTTCATGCACGCGCGGATCGCGGTCGGAGCGGTGTAGAAGATCGTCACGCCGTAGTGCTCGCAGAGATCCCACCAGACGTCCTTGTCGGGATAGTCGGGCGCGCCCTCGTACATCACCGACGTGGCCGCGTTCATCAGCGGGCCGTAGACGATGTAGGTGTGGCCGGTGATCCAGCCGACGTCGGCCGAGCAGAAGTAGACGTCGGTCTCGGGCTTGAGGTCGAAGACGTAGCGGTGGGTGAACGCCGCGCCCGTGAGGTAGCCGCCGGTGGAGTGCAGGATCCCCTTCGGCTTGGCCGTCGAGCCCGACGAGTAGAGGATGAACAGCGGGTGCTCGGCATCGAGCGCCACCGACTCGCACTCCGCGTCCGCCGCCGCCATGATCTCGTCGTAGAAGACGTCGCCGTCGCCCATCGGGCAGTCGATCCCGGTGTGGCGCACGACGATCGTCGTCGCGACCGCCATCCCGACCTCGTCGACGGCCTGCTTGACGGGCGCGACCTTGCCCTTGCGCCGCGCGCCGTCGGTCGTGATCAGCGCCTTCGCCTCGGAGAACTCCATGCGCTCCTTGACGGACTCCGCCGAGAAGCCGCCGAAGACGACGTTGTGCGGCGCCCCGATCCGTGCGCAGGCGAGCATCGCGACGACGACCTCGGGGATCATCGGCAGGTAGATCCCGACGACGTCGCCCTGCTCGATGCCCTGGTCGCGCAGCGCGTTGGCGAAGCGCTGCACGTCGCGATGCAGCTCGGCGTAGGTGACGTCGCGCGTCTCGCCCTCCTCGCTGCGCCAGTGCAGCGCGACGCGCTCGCCGAGGCCGTCCTGCAGATGGCGGTCCAGGCAGTTGTAGGAGGCGTTGATCGTGCCGCCTGCAAACCACTTGTAGAACGGCGGGTCGGAGTCGTCGAGCGTCGTCTCCCAGTCGCTGAACCAGTGCAGGGCGCGCGCCTGCTGCGCCCACCATGCGAGCGGGTCGGCGGCGGCGCGGTCATAGACCTCGGGATCGTTGAGCAGCGCGTCGCGGGCGAAGTCCGCCGGCGGCGGGAAGCTCTCGACCTGCAGCAGCTCCTCGAGGCGCTCGGCGAGCCGGTCGTGGGACGTCTGGTCCGGGGTCGCCATGGGTCTCAGGCCTCCTTGGTGCTTCGCTCGCGCAGCTCGATGCGGCGGATCTTGCCGGTCAGGGTCTTGGGCAGGTCGTCGACGAACTCGACGATCCGCGGATATGCGTACGCCGACAGGTGCTCGCGCACGAAGCCCGCGATCTCCCTGCCGAGATCATCAGATTCCTCGTACCCCGCCGCGAGCACGACGTACGCCTTGACGACGTTGCCGCGACGCTCGTCGGGCCAGGCGACGGCCGCCGCCTCCGCCACGGCGGGGTGCTCCAAACAGGCTGACTCGACCTCGAACGGGCCGATCCTGTAGCCCGCCGAGATGATCACGTCGTCGGCGCGGCCCTCGTACCAGAAGTAGCCGTCCTCGTCGGCGCAGGCCGCGTCCTTGGTGTGGAACCACTCGCCGCCGAACGTCTCGCGCGCGGCCTCGTCGTTGTTCCAGTAGCCGAGCGGATAGTGCGGGTTGGAGCGCGCGCGCAGGCAGATCTCGCCGCGAACCCCGGGCCCGACGGGCTGCTGCGCCTCGTCGAGGATCTGCACGTCCCAGCCCGGCATCGGCTTGCCCATCGAGCCCTCGCGGACCTCCATGAAGGGGAAGTTGCCGCACAGCGGATAGGACTCGCTGAGGCCGTAGTAGTCGAGCACGGTCACGCCGTAGTGCTCGCGAAACCAGCGGATCGCCTCTGGGTTGAGCGGCTCCCCGGCAGAACACACGACGCGGAAGTCCTGCGGGTAGCGCGTGCCGGCGTCCCCGATGCCCATCATCGAGCGGATCGCCGTCGGCGTGCCGAAGACGTTCGTCGGGCGGTGGCGCGAGAGGAATGCGAGCTGGGAGTGCGGGTCGAAGCCGCCCTTGCGCTGCAGCACGACCTGCACCGCGCCGTAGCGCCACGGCCCGATCAGCGGGGAGATGCCCGCCGCCCACGCCCACTCGCCCATGCCGTGAAAGCGCTCGCCGTCCTGGACGTCGTGGCAGTAGACGAACTCCTCGTGTCCGAGGATGTAGCGATGGGCGTGCAGGATGCCCTTCGCCAGGCCGGTCGTACCCGAGGTGTAGTAGAGCTGCGCGGGATCGTCGGCGGCGGTGTCGACGCGGTCGAAGTCGGTCGAGCCCGCATCGAGATCGCCCGGCTCGATCACCAGGGTCTCGGCCTGGCCCTCGACGCGAGCGCGGTTGGCGCGGTTGGTCACCACGAGCGCGGCCTGCGAGTCGCCGAGGCGATGGCGGATCGCGTCGTCGCCGTAGAGGATCGACATCGACAGCAGGATCGCGCCGGCCTTCCACGTGCCGAGGAACGCGGCCGCGGTCTCGGGCGTCGGCGGCAGCAGCATCGCCACGCGGTCGCCACGCTGCACGCCGTGCTCGCCGAGCAGACGCGCGAAGCGGTCGGACATGTCCTGCAGCTCTCCCCAGCGCAGCTCGCGGACGTTGCCGTCGGGATCCTCGTGGATCATCGCGAGCTTGTCGCGGGGATGCTTGTCGCAGACGTCCGCGGTGATGTTGTAGCGCTCGGGCACCTGCCACGAGTGCTGTGCGCAGGCCTCCTCGTAGGTCATGTCCAGACCGTACCTACCCGCGCGGGCGCCCGGAGCAGCCCGGCGCGCCGCCCCTAACGGCGCTTGCGCCTGTGCTTCTTGGAGGAGGGATGGGGCCGGCGCTCGGGCAGCTCGGGCGCCGGCGTCTCCGGCGCCTCGGCGCGCTCGCGGCTCGTGCCGCGTGGCTTGGGCTCGGAATCGGACTCGGCAGCGGCGTCCGCCTGGCGCTCGAGCCGCGCCTCGCGCAACTGCTGCTGCGTCGGCCACGGCTGGGCGACGCCGGTCACCCACGCGGGCGGCTGGCCGGACGGCCAGCGGCCGAGGAACAGGACCCCCAGCGCCACGAGCCAGTACGCCTGCACGATCGGCAGCGACGAGCCCAGCGGGACGATGAACAGCACCCCGACGATGATCCCCAGCACGCCCATGAAGCGTGTCAGCAGCCCGACGCGCATCGCGTTGAGCGCCAGCATGACGAAGGCGAAGCCGAGTGCGAAGACGCCGATCTGGCGCAGCAGCAGCGCGGCGACGACGACCGGCGACTGCAGCACGTCACCCGCCGCCTCGGAGGTCTGGTCGGCCGAGCCGGCGAACGACGCGGCCTCGATCGACACGCCGATCGCCTGCACGATCCCCGAGATCGCGACCAGCACGGCGCCGGCGATCGCGGCGATCACGAGGTTGCGCGACAGCTCGGGCCGGCGCGCCTTCGCCGAGCGGTACAGGTGCGAGAGCGTGAGCCCGATCGCCGCCGCCGCAAGCGCCAGCACGATCGAGACGAGGATGAGCTTCACCGCGTTGTCGTCATACCAGCGCACCTGCAGCGCCTTCAGCCCGGGCTCCGGCGCGGCGGGCGCGAGCCGCTCGCGCAGCGAGTCCAGCACGGGCACGGTCGGCAGGTCGCTGTAGATCAACGCGGCCAGCGCTCCGCCGGCGATCGTCAGGATCCCGGCGGCGACCGCCGCGGCACCCGCCTGGGCGCGCCGACGCTGCTCGTCGGCCAGCGTCTGCTCACCGGCGGCGAGCGTCTCCTCCCCGGTGGCTTCCACCGCGCAAGTGTATGTTGCGCCGGTGCAGATTCGTGACGTGATGACAGAGAGCGTCGTCACCGCGCAGCCCTCGGCCTCGGTCCGCCAGGTCGCCGAGCTCATGCGCGAGCGCAACGTCGGCTCCGTGGTGCTCCTGGACGAGGAGGGAGCGCTGGCCGGGTTCGTGACCGATCGCGATCTGGCGCTCGGCGCGCTGACCGACGGGCGCGACGCGGCGGACCCCGTCGAAGCGCACAGCTCGTCGCCCGTCGTGACCGCGAAGCCGGGCATGGACGTCGAGGAGGCGGCCGAGCTCATGGTTCGCCACGGGATCCGGCGCCTGCCGGTGCTCGACACCGGCCGGCTCACCGGGATCATCACGCTCGACGACATCGCGGTGCGCACCGGCGACCTCGAGCTCGCCCACCACATGACCGCGCAGATCACCCGGGCGGCGCTGCCCGGCTTCTACTTCCACGACCGCGGCGGGTGAGCGAGCCCTGAGCGTCCGGCCGCGCGCCCGGCGGCGGTGAGCGCTGTGCTCACAGCGCGGGCGTGCCCGGCCTGCGGCGGCCCGCTCGCGAGCTGGCTGACCGTGCCGGGCTCGGACCCCGCGCTGCCCGGCGACTACGAGCTCGCGCGCTGTCGCTCCTGCGGCACGGCCGTCACGCTCGCGGCGGCGCCCGCGCAGGCGCACGAGGCCGGCGCCTACGGCGGCGGCGCACCGCGCGGGTCGCGCCTCGTCGCGCCGCTCATGCGGGCCTTCGACCGCCGGCGCCTCGCACAGTTGACGCGCGCCGGGGCGCTGCCTCCGGGACGGCTGCTCGACATCGGCGCCGGGCGCGGGCGCTTCGTCGCGCAGGCTCGCGCGGCCGGCTGGTACGCCCACGGCATCGAGCCCTCGCGCCGCGGCGTGGAGGGCGCACGCGCGCTCGGCATCGAGCTCGTGGCCGGAGGCATCGACGACGTGCCGGTCCCTCCGGGCTCACTCGACGCGGCGACGCTGTGGCACGTGCTCGAGCACGTCGACGAGCCGGGAGCGGCGCTCGCGCGGATCGCGAGCTGGCTGCGACCGGGCGGGATGCTGCTCGTCGGCGTGCCGAACCTCGCCAGCGTCCAGGCCCGCCTGGGCGCCGCGCGCTGGTATCACCTCGACGTGCCGCGCCACCGCACCCACTTCACGGTCACGGGGCTGGAGGCGCTGCTGCGCGCCCATGGCCTGGAGCCGGTGTCCACGCACCACGTGCTCGCCGAGCACAACCCCTTCGGCCTGTGGGTGTCGCTCGTCAGCCACGCGACGCGCGTGCCGTCGTGGCTGTATCACGCGCTGAAGCGCAACGCCCCGCTGCGCGGCCGCGATGCCCTGATCACCGTGCTGGCCCTGCCGCTGGCGCCGGTCGCGGTCGCGCTGGAGGCCGCCTTCGGCCTCGCGCGCCGCGGCGGGACGGTATCGGTCGTCGCGCGGCGTATGTGAATCGAAAGAACAAGATGCCGCGCGCTTGACACAATCGGGGGGATGTCGCGAGAGCTCGTCATCACCGAGCACCCGATCGACGCCGAGCGCCACGTGCTCGCGGTGTGCGGTGAGATCGACCAGTTCACCGGGCCGGCGCTCAAGCGGGCGATCACCGCCTGTGTCGCGGACGGCCGGAGTCGCATCGTCGTCGACCTCACGCAGACGACCTTCCTGGACTCGAGCGCGCTCGGCGTGCTGATCGGGGCCGTCAGGCACGTGCGCGACAGCGGCGGCGCGCTGGCGATCGTCAACGTCGACGCCGGCAGCGCGAAGACCTTCCAGCTCACCGGCCTCGATCAGATCCTGACGATCGCCGCCACGCGCGAGGAGGCCGTCCAGGCAGTGGGTTGAGGGCGGCCCAGTGGTCAGGCGGCGCCCGGGGGGAACTGCTCCTTGCGCTCGTCGACCCAGCGGTCGAGCGTGCGCCACCAGCCGAAGAGCCAGTCGATCTGCTCGTCGTGCTCGGACGGGACCTCGTCCGCGCCGACGAGCCACATCCGCAGCTCGACGGTGCTGTCGGCGCACATCCGCCGCCAGATCTCCCCCACGCCCGTGGGAGCGCCGACGTGCCCGACGAACACCACGTCGGCGTGCGGGACGGCGCCGAGAGCCGCGAGCGCGCCGCCGGGCCGCGGCGCCGAGACGTGCTCCATCTCGCTCGCCCAGGCGGCCTCCTGGTGGTGGCCGCGCTCCAACAGCCGCTGGATGGCGCGCGCGCGCCGTGCCGGGGTGAAGTTCGCCCCCTCGGGAAAGATCAGCACGGCGCCGTCGTCGCCGAGCGTGCTCGCCATGGTGGCGATCTCGCGCTCGATGTCGCCGCCGCGCGGGTCGACGAAGCGGTTGGGCAGCCGGTTGCCGAGCACGTCGATCAGCGGATCGAGCTGCAGCGCCTCGTGCATGACGACGCGCAGGCGCCGGTTGTGGCGACACAGCAGGTCGTGGAGGATCAGCAGCGAGTCGCCCTCACCCGCGTGGCGGCTCAGCACGATCACCGGGCGCTGCCCGCCCGACAGCACCTCCTCCGCCGCCGCGGAGTCCGCGACCCGAACGCCGACGCGCACGCGCCGCGTCATCGAGCGGTGCACGCCGGCGACGAACCAGCGCAGCACCGCGTAGTGCGCGCGCTGCATGCGCGGCGAGCCCATCCGGCGGCCGAAGCCGCTCGCCACCCACAGCACGAGGCACGCGAACATGCACACGAGGTGCCGGGCGGCGTACTCGACCGCGATTCCGACGACCCGCATCGGCCGCCAGCCGCCGGCCAGCGGCGACGCCAGGGCCGCGACCAGGCCCAGCAGCGGTGACACGACGACGATCGCGCCATCGACGAGCACGACGACCGGCGCGATCGCGAGACGGCGCACGAGGATCGGCGGCACCCCCATCAGGACTGCCCGAGGTCGTGGTCTTCCAGGTAGCGCGCCGACGCCTCGCGCGCGAGCGCGATCCGGGCGCGTGCGCCCGACAGGTCGCGGTAGCGAAGCTGCGACAGGTCGGAGTAGCGCGGCGGGTCCTGCTGGCCGGTCGGCAGGACGTGCACGTCGATGTCCGCTGGCAGCGCGGCCAGGTCTGCGATGAAGCGATGGCGGCGGGCCACCTCGAACGCCACCAGCCCGACCTCCCACGGCCAGCGCGGAGGCTCCAGGGGCCGGTCCAGGCGACCGACGTGCAGGACGTAGATCCGGCGCGCGCCGAGCGCGACGGCGCGGCTCACCGGGATGCTGTTGACGATCCCGCCGTCGATGAAGTGCTCGCCGGCGATCTCGACGGGCGGCAGGATCCCCGGCACCGCGGCCGAGGCGAGCACGGCATCGACGATCGGCCCATCGCAGAACCAGTGCTCGGACGCGCGCTCGATGCTCGCCGCCACGCACTGGAAGGGGACCGCGAGGTCCTCGATCCGGCTGACGCCGAGCGCCTCGGTGAGCCGGGCGCGCAGCGCCTCGTTGCCGTGCAGGTGGGTGCGCGTGCGCGCGAGCGTGGTCACGCGCCGCAGCACCGAGCCGCCGAAGACGCCGCCGCGGTCGAGCGCCGACCACAGCACCTCCAGCCGCTGCACGCCGCCGACCGTCGGGTCCGCGCAGATCGCCGCGCCGTTGATCGCTCCGACGGAGGTGCCGAGCACGAGATCGGGGACGATCCCGCGCTCGAGCAGCGCGTGCAGCATGCCGACCTCGTGAGCGCCGAGCGGCCCGCCACCGCCGCCGAGGACGAACACCACGCCGTCACCGCCGGCTTGCGACGTTGCCGTCATCTCCGCCCCCCGGCTCGTCCCAGCAGCGCGCCCGCCGCGGCGACGACGTCGCCGTCGGCGCTGCGGCGGGCGTCGGGAAGCAGCGCCGTCGCGGCGTCGGCCGCGGCGACGGTGTGCGAAGCCGACGCCGGGCCGGTGACGACGGCCACCGGCACGCCGATCGCGCGCAGCTCGCGCCGCGCGGGCGACCAGCTCGCCTGGCCGGCGTAGTCGGCGAAGAAGCCCAGCGGCGACAGGCGCGCGCGCCGCACGCGACCGGCGTCGGCCGCCGGACCGAGCCAGGCCTCGATCGCCTCCCCCGGACCGCCCTCGCGCAGCGCGTCCTCCAGCAGGACGCGCTCGGCGGCGAGCGCCTCGGTCGCGGCGGGCACGAAGGCCAGCAGCGGCGGATCGGCGAGCACGGCAGCGGTCGCCAGCTGCGGCCGGCGCACGAGCAGCTCGAGCACGACGAGCGCGCCGAAGCCGTCGCCCACGAGCACGGCGGGCGCGGCGCCGAGCGCCTCCAGCACGGCGGCCGCGTCCTCTGCCTGCTCCTGCACGGTCGTCGCGGCGTAGGGCTGCGGCGCCCCGCTGCGCCCGTACCCGCGGCGGTCGTAGGCGATCGCGCGGGCACCTGCGGCGGCGAGCTCGTCGAGCGCGTGCGCCCACGCACCGGCGTCGCTTCCCATCGCGTGGACGATCAGCAGCGGGGGTCCCTCGCCGCGCTCGTCGATATGCAGCGCGACGCCCGCGCCCTCGATCTCAGGCATGGCAGCGAGGCTACGCCAGCGCGGCGCTGCTCGGCTGCCCGCGCCGTACCGCGCCCGGCCGGGCGACTACCTCAGCGGGCCGCAGGACGAGCGTGCGCGTCACCTTGTAGGCGTTGCCGAGGGGCGGCGTCACCGGGGGCACTGCCCGGGGGATCGATCCTGACGAACTGGTCGTCGTCATTCGCGATGATGTTCACCGTGGTCTGGGCCTGGGCCGGACCGGCGATCAGCAGCGTTGCGGCGGCGGCGGTCAGGACGACGGCGAGGCGGGCTGCGCGGAAGGTCACGCATGCATCACGGCGCACAAGGCTTCGTGCACGTGGATACCCCTGGCCGCCCGCTACGATGGACCGATGGAAGGCTTCGGAGGACTCTTCGGCGACCCGGAGGAGCTGCAGCGGCGGATGGCCGAGTTCGCCGAGCAGATGCAGGCCCAGCAGGGTTTCGTGTGGGCCGACAACGCGATCAAGCTCGCGGTCGAGATGACCGTCGCGGCGATCAACCGCGTCAACATCCAGGGCACCCCCGAGCAGCAGGCCGAGCAGATCCGCGCGGTCATGGCCACGGTCTTCCCCGACGCCGTCGCGCTCGTGCGCGAGGCGCGCTCCGGCTTTCAGTAGCCCTGCGGCGCGGCGGCCCGCTCGGCCGCCTTCTCGCTCTCGCGCTCCGCCTTGCCGAGGCGGATCGCCTCCTTGAACGAGCGGATGTTGAAGATCGCGACGAGCGCGACGAAGCCGACGAGCAGCGTCGTCACGGCGATCACGATCTGCTGGCCGACGGAGTAGGCGGCGACCGTGGCGCCCGCGGCCGCGCCCGCGAAGACCTTCACGAGCAGCGCCTGCTGTACGCCCGCGCCGCCCGGCGTGAACGGGACGACCGCCGCGACGGCGTTGACGCCCAGCACGAGCAGGACGTTGCGCACCGACCCGCCGACGTTGAAGGCCTCCAGCAGCAGCCAGAAGGCGGCAAAGCGAAAGACCCAGCCGGCGAGCTGCACCAGAAAGACCTCGCGCACGTAACGGCGGCGGTCGCGAAGGATCGTCAGCCCCTGGCGCACGCGCGACCAGAACGCCTTCACGCGCTGTGACAGCACCGCGAAGCCGACGAGCGTGAGCACGGCCAGCGCCGTCAGCGCGAACAACGTGAAGCGCGGGTGCGACGCGAAGAACGACAGGTCGAACGCGCCGAGATCGGCGAAGTCCGGCGGCTTCGGAAAGACGCCCTGCGTGAAGGCGAACCCGAGGATGAAGACCGCCATCACCGCGTCGAAGACCGCCTCCACGCAGATCGCGGCGCCGACCGCGGGATAGGTCGCGGTCGGGATCGACTGCTTGACGAGAAAGAGCTTGATGACGTCGCCGCCGCGCGCGGGGATCACGTTGTTGAAGCCATATGAGGCGATGTACGCGCCCCACACGCGCCGGAACGGGATCGTCTCGGCCGGATAGGCAGCGCGCAGCGTGTTGAAGAACGCCCGCGAGCGCAGCGTGAGGTAGATGACGAAGGCCACGGCGCCGAGCGCCAGCGGCACCCAGCCGACCCGCGACAGGCTGTCGAAGAACGAGCCGATCGCGTCGAAGAACGAGCCGATGCTGGCTGTGATCGGGGCCCCGTCGGTCACCGCGCCAAGACTACGAGGACGGCGATCGAACATATCGACTCAAACATTCGTCTGCTCCTGCCGATAGGAGCCAAGTGATGCAGCCGACGGCCACAGTCCTCCACGCAGCCGCCCGCCCGGCGCAGACGCATGAGCGCCCACGTGCCATCTCCGAGCCCGTCGCGGGTAGCGCATCACAAACGGCGCTTCGTGGCGTGAAAGCACCAGGACGATGACCGCGACTGCGACCCTCACCCCCCGCCCCATGCGTCGCCTCGCTCGCTCGGGCATGGGCGACGAGCAGCTCGCAGGGCGCGCGGCGACGGGCGACGACGCCGCGTTCACCACGCTCTACGAGCGCTACCACGGCCCGCTGCTCGGCTACACGCGCTCGATCCTGCTCGACGCCGAGGACGCACGCGACGCGACCCAGAACGCGCTCGAGAACGCCCTGCGCGCACTGCCCGGCCGCGACACGAGCCGCCCGCTGCGCCCCTGGCTCTACAAGATCGCCCACAACGAGGCGATCACGATCATGCGCCGGCGCCGGCCGCAGTCCGAGCTCACAACCGCGCTGGAGCCGACCGTGCCCGGACCCGAGGTCCAAGCCGAGGAGCGCGGGCGCCTCGCGCAGCTCGTGGAGGATCTGGGTACGCTGCCCGAGCGCCAGCGCGGCGCCCTCGTCATGCGCGAGCTCAACGGCTTGAGCTACGACGAGATCGGCGACGCGCTGGGCCTCACCAACGAGGCCGCCCGCCGCGCCGTCTTCGACGCCCGCAGCTCCATGCACGCCGCCCTCGACGGCCGCGCGACGGCATGCGTCAGCGTGCGCCGCTCGATCTCTGACGGCGACCGCCGCAGCCTGCGTGCGCGCGGGATGCGCGCCCACCTGCGCTCGTGCAACGACTGCGCCTCCTTCCAGCGCGCGATCGGCGCGCGCCGCACCGACCTGCACGCGCTCGCCGGGTGGGTGTCCGGGGCGGCCGTCCTGGGCGCGCTCGGCGCCGGCGGCGCCGGCGGCGGCGCCCTGCTGGCAGCCGGTGGCGGCGCGTCCGCCGCCGGTGGCGGCATCACCTGGGCCGGCGTGCCGCTGGCGATCAAGGGCCTTGCGGTGGCCGCAGCGGTCGCGACGACCGGAACCGCCGCGGTCGAGATCAAGCAGGTCGCCGAGCCCGAGCGCCGCGCGGCCACGGCACAGACGTCGCAGCCGCGCTCGGCTCGCGGCGATGCGATCGCGCTGCGCGCCGCCGGTCTCGCTGCGAGCCTGGCCGCGCAATCCTCGACGGCGGCGACCCCCTCCGGCACGCGTCGCACGCGCTCGGCGAGGACCGCGACGAGCACCGCGGGCAAGGACTCCAGCGTGATCGTGCGGCGCGGCGACGCTTCGGCGCTGCTGCCGGCGGCGGCGCCCACCGCCGAGCGCGAGTCAGCGGTCACGGCCCAGCCCACGCCTTCGACCAGCACGGTGACGCCATCGCCCGCCCCGTCGCCGGAGACCGCGATCACGAGGCTCGGGCGGCTGCGAGAGCAGATCCGGCAGGTCCTCGCCAACGCCCAGACGATCGCGGCGGGCGGCTCGCAAGACGCGTTCACGCAGGTGAGCGGTTTGCTCAGCAGCAGGCTGAGCCCGCTGCTCACGTCGGTCAATCGCGTGCTCGCGCCGTTCGGGTTCAGGCTTCCCAGCCTCTCGACGGCGCCCACGTCAGGCGGACTGTCGAACATCTTCTCCTCCGTGCAGGGGCTGCTCGGAGGCGTGGAGAGGCTGTTGGCGCAGTTGCTAGGCCAGCGCTGAAGTTCTGCGAGTACCGCATCACAAGCTTCGCGCGATCGCGTGTAGGGGTCAGACAGCACACAGGCAGACCCGCCGCGAGGCGGGCGCGCAAACCCAGGGGGCCTCTCGAGGCCGCCCTAGTTGCCAAGGGAGGCAACCGTATGTCTCAGTTCCGTCGTTCCGTCGCCGCCGTGGCGACGCTGGCCGCCGTCGTGGCACTTCCCGCCACGGCCTCGGCCAAGGACAACACCGCCGCCTCGAAGGCGTCCGTCGCGACCGTTCAGAGCAACGCCGCGAACGCGCAGCAGGCCACCAAGCGCCTCAAGCGCGCCGTGCGCCAGGACCAGAGCAGCGTCGCCAGGCGCCAGCTCAGGATCGCTCGCTCGCAGACCGCCGCCGCCTCGCGCGGGGCACGTCAACTTGCTCGCAGCGCCGACACCCGGTCTGAGTCCGTTGCCGCCGCACGCGCGCTGACCGTCGCCGGCACGCAGGACGACGTGCTGCTCGAGACGCTTACCGCCCTCGTCGACGAGGGGCCCGCCCAGCGGCAGATCGCCGCTTCGATCCAGCCCACGATCATCGACAAGGCGCGGATCATCGCGATCCTCACCTCGCTGCTCGACGACGTGCCCGAGAGCGTGCGGCCGATCCTCGCGGCGATCATCACGGCGCTCGCCGCCGGCGATGCGACCGAGGTCGTCAACCTCGACAACGCGATCGACGGTGGCACGCTGCCGGCCGGGATCCTCGGCATCGTCAGCCAGGCCCTCGCGATCGCGACACAGGCGATCCAGAGCGCGCTTGGGCTGATCCAGTCCTCGGTCCTGCCCGAGCTGCCGACTGAGGCCCAGGCACCGGTGGGCGGCATCCTCGGGATCGTCACCTCGATCACCGGGACGCTCATCCCGGGCGTGCTGAGCACGGTCACCGGCCTGCTCGACTCGATCCTCGGCTCGCTGCCGTTCGTCGGCGGCGGCTCGGGCGGCGGCGGCCTCTTCGGCGGGCTGCTCGGCAACCTGCTCGGCGGCGGCGAGAGCAACGCCGGAGGCATCGGCGCCCTGATCAGCAACCTTCTGGGCAGCGTGTTCGGCGGCGCCGACATCGGTGGCTCCCCCGGCGACCCCGGCACCGGCACCGGCACGACGCCGGCCGGCGGCATCAGCGGCATCATCGCAACGATCCTGAACCTCATCACCTCGCTGCTCGGCAGCATCTTCGGCGGCGGCGGCGGAGTGGTCCCCGCCTCCTAAAAGCAGCCCGGCCCGGCAGGGCGGAGCTCACCCTCCGCCCTGCTGCGCCGGTTCGTCGTGAGTCGCAACGTGCCAGCTTTCCAGATTCATCGAGTACCGCATCACAAGCATCATGTGATCGCGTGGTAGGGACAGTTCATCCGAAAAGGCAAACCCGTCGCGAGGCGGGCGCGCAAAACCAGGGGCCTCTCAGAGGCCGCCCAGTTGCCGAAGGAGGCATCTCCCGCATGTCACAGCTCCGCCGTTCCGTCGCCGTCATGGCGACCCTCACCGCCGTCGTGGCGCTTCCCGCCACGACCGCCACCGCCAAGAGCGCACCGTCGAAGAACACCGTCGCGGCCGTCCAGAAGAACGTCGCGAACGCCGACAAGGCCACCAAGCGCCTCAAGCGCGCCGTGCGCCTCGGCCAGACCGACGTCGCGCTGCGCCAGCTGCGGACCGCCCGCTCGCAGTCCGCCACGGCGTCACGGTCGGCACGGCGCATGGCGAGCAGCGCCTCCGGCGCGACCTCCTCCGCCAACGCCGCTCAGGCGCTGACCGTCGCCGGCACGCAGTACGACAAGCTGCTCGAGACGCTCACCGCGCTCGTCGACGACGGGCCGGCACAGACGCAGATCGCCAACGCGATCCAGCCCACGGTCGCCGGCAAGGCGCGGATCATCGAGATCCTCACCTCGCTGCTTCCCAGCCTGCCGCCGAGCGCTCAGCCGATCGTCGCGTCGATCATCACGGCACTCGGCGCCGGCGACGCCACCGAGGTCGTCAACCTCGACAACGCGATCGACGGCGGCACCCTGCCCGTCGGGATCGCCGGCATCGTCAGCCAGGCCCTCGCGATCGCCACCGAGGCGATCGAGAGCGCGATGGCGCTGATCAACTCGAGCGTCCTTCCGCTGCTGCCGACTGAAGTTCAAGGCCCGCTCGGCGGCGTCCTCGGAACGGTCACGTCGATCATCGGAACGCTGATCCCGTCCGTGATCAGCACGGTCACCAGCCTGGTCGACTCGATCCTCGGTTCGCTGCCGTTCATCGGCGGCGGCGCGGGCGGCGGGGGCCTCTTCGGCGGCCTGCTCGGCGGCCTGCTCGGCGGCGACTCGCCCAGCACGCCCGGCGGCACGGGCGTCGCGGGCATCGGTGGCATCTTCGACGTCATCACCGACCTGCTCGGCAGCCTGTTCGGCGGCGGCAGCGCCACGCCCGGCACGACCCCCTCGACCGGCGGCATCGGCGGCATCGTCGGCGGCGTCCTCGGCACCGTCACGAGTCTCATCGACTCGCTGCTCGGCGGCCTCCTCGGGGGTGCGGGTCCCGCCACATGAACCACAGCGGCGGCCCGTCGGGCAGGTCGATGCGCTCGGTCACGGTGAACCCGTGACGAACGTAGAAGCCGATGTTGCTCTCCTTGGAGGACTCGAGGTAGGCAGCCACCCCGTCTGAGTCGCAGCGATCGAGAACCGGAGTCAGCAGGGCGGAGCCAATACCTCCGCCCTGTTGGTCTGGGTCGGTGCCCAGCACCGACAGGTAGAAGTGCGCCACGACGGGATGACGGCGCTCGATCTCCCGCACGGCGCGCGTCGAGCGCGCGATCCGCGGCAGCAGGACCGGCAGCATCGGCAACAGCATCAGCGACTGGCGCAGGTCCTCGCGCCAGCGGCCCGGCAGCGTCCACAGAGCGGCGCCAGTGTGGTCGCTCGTCGTGAAGATCAGCTCCTGGTCTGCGAGCTGGCGCAGACGGATCGCGAAGAAGCGACGCGCGTGGACGAGGCGACGCTCGGGGTTGGGATAGAACCAGGCGGTCACCGGGTCGTCGTAGAACGCCCGCGCGAGCATCGCCGCCAGCGGCCGGAAGTCCTCGCGGCGTGCGCTCCGCACGCTGACGGGCGGGCTCTGGACCATCCCGGCCAGTCTAGGCGCGGTCAGGGATCCAGCAGGTCGAGCACGCGCTCGGCGGGGCGCGCGAGCACCGCGCGCTCGCCGCGCACGGCGATCGGGCGCTGCAGCAGATCGGGATGCTCGGCCATCAGCGCGATCAGCTCGTCGTCGGTGGCGCCCTCGCCGTCGAGCAGGCCGAGCTCGGCCACGAGCGGCTCGTTCGAGCGCAGCACCTCCCGCGGGCGCAGGCCGGCCTTCGCCAGCAGCTCGTGCAGCGTGGCCTCGCCGATGGCCTCGACGTGGAAGTCGACGTGCTCGGCCGCGATTCCGCGTTCGGCCAGCAGCGCCGACAGCTCGCGGCACTTCGAGCACGTGCTCTTCTCGTAGATCGTGAGGTCCGTCACCGTGACGCACCGCGGGGGCGCCCGATGCGCAGGACCGGCACGCCCGCCGCCTCGAACGCCGCGAGGTCGAGCACGCCGCGCCCGTCGACGACGGCCGCGGCGCCGCCGACGTCGTCGGGCCCGAGCGTCCGGTACTGCTCGTGGTCGGTCTGCACGATCGCCCCGGCCACGGCCTCGCCGGCCGTCCA
>Ga0136640_10000213_pt1 | contig 21166 bp, 20 predicted proteins | sample AntDrymUQ8642106_2_FD_105498 | JGI IMG/M metagenome (GOLD analysis project Ga0136640, IMG submission 105498) | Polar desert sand microbial communities from Dry Valleys, Antarctica - metaG UQ864 (21.06) | ecosystem: Environmental > Terrestrial > Soil > Desert | place: Antarctica: Dry Valley...
ATCAGCCAGTGCACATCTCGCGCGCCTCCGCCGACCAGGCGCAGCACGGTGTAGGACACGAAGCCCGCGCCGATCCCGTTGGTGATGGAGTAGGTGAACGGCATCGTCACCATGGTCAAGAACGCCGGAATCGCCACAGCCACGTTGTTCCACGGCAGCTCGCGGAGCACCGACAGCATCAAGAAGCCGACGAGCACCAGAGCCGGTGCGGTCGCCTCGGCCGGGATGACACCGGCCAAGGGGCTGAAGAACAGCGCCAGCAGGAACAGCAGGCCGGTGACGATGCTGGCGAGGCCGGTACGCCCACCCTCGGAGATGCCACTGGCGGACTCGATGTAGGTGGTGGCGCTGGAGGCCGACGCCGCCCCGCCGGCGACGGCCGCCAACGAGTCGACCAGCAGCACGCGGTTGGCGCCGGGCAGTCGCTGGTCGGCATCGAGGAAGCCGGCCTCGTTGCCCAGGGCGATCGCGGTGCCCATCGTGTCGAAAAAGTCGGCGAGCATCAGTGTGAAGACCGCCAGCACGGCGGCGATTAGGCCAAGCTTGGCGACGAAGCCGAACGAGAACTGCCCCAGCAGGGAGAAGTCAGGCAGCGCCACGATGTCGGTGGGCACCTGGGCCACACCCGGCCCCACCTCCAGCCAGACTTCGCCGCCCGACAGCAGGTTCACCACGATGGCCAGCAGGGTGGTGCCAAGGATGCCGAACAGCAGCGCGCCCTTGATCCGGCGGGCCACCAGGACGGCGGTCAGCAGCAAACCCGCGATGAAGACCCCGACCCGCACCGAGTCGAAGCTGCCTAGCGCCAACGGCGTCCCTGAGCCCTGCACGACCACGCCCGCCGTCGCGAAGCCGATGAGGGTGATGAACAGGCCGATGCCGGCCCCGATCGCCTTCTTCAGCTCCAGGGGGATGGCGTCGAGCACCGCCTCGCGGAAGCCGGTCAAGACCAGCAGCGTGATGATCAGGCCCTCGGCGACGACCACGCCCATCGCCTCGGGGAAGGTGAGGCCCTGCGAGCCGACCAGCTGGAACGCGACAACGGCGTTGAGGCCAAGGCCGCTGGCGATGGCGAACGGGTAGTTGGCCACGGCGCCCATAGCGATGGTCATCACGCCGGCGACCAGCGCGGTGACGGTCAGGACCTGCGGGAACGGCAGGCCGTTGGGTCCACCCAGGATCGTCGGGTTGACGAACAGGATGTAGGCCATGGTCATGAAGGTGGTGATCCCCGCCACCACCTCCGTGCGCACGTTCGTGCCACGCTCGCGAAGGTCGAAGCGCCGCTCCAGCGCGCTGGGAGTGCTCGTTGTCGCCGCCATCCTGGCCCCTTTCGCCAACGCCGTTGACGCGACGCTACCCCAGGAGTGCCGCCATATCGGCATGCCCGTGCTGGATGGCCAGGTCAGCAGGCCCGGCTCGTGCGGCTCAGCTGGACCGGACGGCTTCGACGGGGCGCAGGACCGGGCACCGGGGACCATCGCTGCGGCGCAGGCGCTCGTCGGCGCTGACCAGCGGCGCCTGCAACGTCTCGGCCAGCGCGACGTACCAGGCGTCGTACACCGTCACGTTGTCGCGAAGTTCCCAGGCCCTGGCCACGAACGGCTCGAACGGGTAGCGCCGGGCTCGTATAGCTGCCGCCCGCAGCGCGGCCGATCTGGCTTCCCCAGTGCTCAGGTCCCCGCGTCGCAACATCGCCCGCAGCGCCGAGGTGACCTCGGCGTTGAGGATCGCTGGCGCGTGAAGCCGCGCCTCCACGGCCAGCAGGCGGCGGGCGAGGTCCCCCGCAGGCCCCTTGACTGCCACGGCGTCGGTTACCACTGACGCGTCGAGCACGTTCACCGGCTATCGCGGTCAGCACGTACCAAGTCCGCTGAGGAGGTCGCGCTGAAGCCCTCACCGCCGGTTGCCGCAAGCTGTTGTGTGACCTCCGCGACGACCTCGGCCGGCGTCCGCGCTCGCGCACTGTCGACGAGTTCTGCGAGCAGGAACTCCTGCAGGCTCATCCCCGCCTCAGCCGCGCGACGGCGGTGGACGCGGTGGACGTCATCGGGGACGTCCCGGATCTGAATCGTGGCCATGCATGCATCATAGCGCAGTACACGCTGTTCTAGCGCAGACCCACCCCGTGCGTAAGCGTGTCCTCGTCGTGACTACAGTGCCGGAGTGAACGTCGTAGCCCTAGCCGGCGGCGTCGGGGCCGCCCGCTTCCTTACCGGGCTTGTGCGAGCCGTCGACCCGTCCGCGTTGACCGTCATCGCCAACACCGGCGACGACCTGCGGCTGCACGGCCTGCATGTCAGCCCCGACCTTGACACGATCACCTACACCCTCGGCGGCGGTGTCCATCCGGAGCAAGGCTGGGGACGGGCCGACGAGACGTCCACGGTCGCCACCGAACTCGCGCAGCGCTACGGACGCCCATCGTGGTTCACCCTCGGCGACCGGGACCTGGCCACGCATCTCGTGCGCAGCGAGCGGCTGGCGGCCGGGGCCTCGCTGTCGCAGGTGACGGCCGAGATCGCCGGGGCCTGGGGTCTGCCGTTCGTGCTGCTGCCGATGACCGATGACCCGGTCGAGACGCGGATCCTGACGACGGACGGGCGTGACCTGGGATTCCAGCGCTGGTGGGTCGGTGAGCGCGCGGCGCCTGCCGTCGAGCGGGTGTGGCTCGCCGGCGCAGAGCGATCCCGGCCGGCGGCCGGTGTGCTGACAGCCATCGAGCAGGCCGACGTCGTGGTGCTGTGCCCGTCCAACCCGGTGGTCTCGATCGGCACGATCCTGGCGGTGCCCGGCATCCGCAGCGCACTGCTGCCCGCAACCGTGGTCGGTGTCTCACCGATCGTGGGCGGGCGTGTGGTGCGGGGGATGGCCGACCGCCTCCTGCCGGCCGTGGGCGCCAACGTCAACGCGGCAGGAGTCGCGCGGTTGTACGCCGACTTCCTCGACGGGTGGGTCATCGACGATGCTGACGCGGCGCTGGGGGAGCAGATCGCGGCGCAGGGGCCGAAGGTTGCCGTCACTGACACCATCATGGACACCGTCGAGGTCACCGAGTCGCTGGCCCGCACGGTCCTGGGACTCGCGTGATCGAGATGCTGCCGGTCCGGGGGCTGCCAGAGGTGGTCCAGGGTGACGACCTCGGCACGCTGATCGCCGAGGCCACCGAGCTGCGTGACGGCGACGTTGTGGTGGTGGCGCAGAAGATCGTCAGCAAGGCCGAGGGTGCGGTCGTGCGGCTGCCGCCTGGCACCGACGTCGCCGCCACCCGCCGGCGATTGGCGGGCGAGCAGTCGCTGCGCACCGTGGTCGACGCGCCTTGGGCGCTGGTGGTGCAGACCCGCCACGGACTGGTATGCGCCAACGCCGGCATCGACGCGTCGAACACGCCCGAGGGCACGCTGGTCCTGCTGCCCGACGACCCGGACGCCAGCGCTCGACGGCTGCGCTCCCGGCTGCGGGAGCGCACGGGAGCCGACGTGGCCGTGGTCGTGTCCGACACCTTCGGCCGCCCGTGGCGGACCGGGCAGACCGATGTCGCGATCGGCGTGGCCGGCCTGCCGCCGATCCGCGACGAGCGCGGCGGCGTCGACCGCCAGGGACGTCGCCTGGAGGTGACCGAGGTCGCCGTCGCCGACGAGGTCAGCGCCGCCGCGGACCTCGTGCGCCGCAAGGCTGACGGTGTCCCGGTGGTGGTCGTGCGCGGACTGGCGTTCGAGATCGACGACGCGGCCAGCTCCAGCGCCCTGATCCGCGACGCTGCCTTGGACCTGTTTCCCCGCGGGCGCGGGATGCTCGGCCCCGCGCTGGTCGAGGCCGCTGACCGTGGACCAGCCTGGTCGCAGCCGGTCACGCGCAGCGACCTCGATCGGGCGGTCGCGGCCGTCGACACCTGGAGCGGCCTGCCGCGCGGTTTACGACTGGCGCACCTGGAGGGACCGGCCCCCACGACCATCCGGGTCCTTGGCGCCGGCCTGCGACGTCGCGGCGTGGTGGCGGGCGTCCTGACCGCCGTCCTGGTCGACCTGGGCTACCGGGCCAGGGTCCGGACCACCTGGCGCCATGTCCAAGTCGAGGCCGGCCGATAGCATGGTTTGTCCCGAGCCGTCATCAAGCAGCGCAGCGCTAGGCCACAAACCGCCCTCAAGCAGCGCTGTGCTAGGGCGCGACCGTCCTCTAGCAGCGCAGCGGTAGGACACACGAGTAGACCTGGAGGCAGATCTGTGGCCGAGGAAGCTGGGCTGAGCAAGCGTGAGCGCCAGAAGGCCCGGCGCGACGCCAAGGCGGTCGAGCAGCGCCGGCAGGCGGCCAAGTCCCGCCGCCAGCGCCTGCTCACCTTCGCCGTCATCGGCCTGGTGTTGATCGGCCTGATCAGCTTCGTCGTCTTCAACCAGGTGCGTGAGGGCCAGCAGGCAGACCAGCTCGTTGCCGACGCGGCGGCCAAGCTTGACGAACTCGGCTGCACCGAGGACGCGCAGATGGATGATCTCGGCGGCGGCCATCTGGCGAGCAACCAGGAGCTGATCGCCAATCCGCCGGCGACGCTGTATCCCGACCGTCCCGGCAGCTCCGGCCAGCACGTCGGCTCGGTGGCCCAGACCGGTGTCTACGACGTGCAGATCGACGAGCGGCTGCTGGTGCATGACCTGGAGCACGGCTACATCCTCGGCTACTACTCGCCGGACGCCCCGCCGGAGCAGATCGAGCAGCTCAAGCAGTGGGGTCAGGAGGCGATCGACGGCGACTTCGCCAAGACGATCATCGCCCCGTACCCCGATGGGTTGCCCAGCGGCGCCAACTTCGCCTACGTCGCCTGGGGATTCCGCCAGGTGTGTGACACCTTCGACCCGCAGGTTGCCACCGTCTTCGCCACCGCGCACCACAGCGGCGCCGGCAGCGCGCCCGAGAATACCCTGCCAGCCCACACCGGCCCCGGTCAGGGCCAGCTTGCTCCTGAGGGAGGCGAGGCGCTGCTGCTGCCGCCGCTGGACGGCGGCGGCCAGGGCACCACACCGTCAGAAGGCGTGACCGAGGGTAGTCAGCCCGCCAGCGAAGCGGCCACCGAAGGCTGACGGCACGGCTCGCCACGGTTCATCCGTTCACGGCCGGGTCATGCGGCGGACGGGTACGCTTTACCGTCCAGCCGTCTTGCGAAGGGGTGAGCTATGTGCGGGATCATCGGTTACACCGGTCCGGATCAGGCCCTGCCGGTTCTCCTCGACGGCTTGGGGCGCCTGGAGTACCGGGGCTATGACTCGGCCGGCGTCGCGGTCCTCGGCGACGGCCTGCTGATCGTCAAGCGCGCGGGCAAGCTCGCCAACCTGCGCGCCGCACTCGATGGTGCCGACATCACCGGAACGGCGGGACTCGGGCACACCCGCTGGGCCACCCATGGCGTGCCCAACGACCCCAACTCCCACCCGCACACCGACGGCTCGGGCGACCTCGCCGTCGTGCACAACGGGATCTTCGAGAACTACGCCGCGCTGCGCGCCGACCTGGTTGCGCAGGGTCACGTATTCACCTCCGACACCGACACCGAGGTGATCGCACACCTCATCGGGGCACTGCGCGAGGAGGTTGGCGGCGACTTGGCGGCTGCCGTCCGCGCAGCGATGCGACGGATCGACGGCGCCTTCGCGCTGGCCGTGATCGACCGGCAGCACCCGTCGGTCATCGTGGCGTCGCGGCGAGAGGCACCGCTGGTGCTCGGTCACGGTGAGGACGCGAGCCTGCTGGCCAGCGACATCGCCGGGCTGATCGCCTACACACGGGACATCACCGCCCTGCTCGACGAGCAGATCGCCGTGCTGACCCCGGCCGGCATCACCGTGACCGACCTCGACGGGAACGCCGCGCAAGGGCACCGTTTCACCGTCGACTGGGACGTCGAGGCCGCCGAGAAGCAGGGCTATCCCCACTTCATGCTCAAAGAGATCCACGAGCAGCCGCAGGCGGTCGCCGACACGCTCAAGGCCCGGACCAACCTTGAAGGGCGCATCGTCCTCGACGAGGTGCACCACACTGTTCTCGAAGACGACCTTCGCCACGTCGACAAGGTCTACGTGGTGGCGTGCGGCACCAGCTATCACGCCGGGATGGTGGCCAAGTACGCGATCGAGCACTGGGCACGGGTCGGCGTCGAGGTCGAGATCGCCAGTGAGTTCCGCTACCGCGACCCCATCCTGACCCCCCACACACTGGTCGTGGCCATCAGCCAGTCCGGCGAGACCGCCGACACGATCGCCGCTGCCTCGCACGCGCGCGACCAGCGGGCCAAAGTGGTGGCCATCACCAATGTGGTGGGCTCGACGCTGGCCCGTGAGGCGGACGCGGTGCTGTACACCCGCGCCGGCCCGGAGGTGGCGGTCGCCTCGACCAAGGCGTTCACCACGCAGATCGTGGCCCTCGACGTGCTGGCGCTGTATCTCGCGCAACAGCGCAGGGTGCTGTTCCCCGACGAGTGCCGGGACCACCTGCTGCGCATGGAGTCGCTGCCTGACCACATCAGGCAGGTCCTGGAGCAGGCGCCGGCCATCGCCGAGCTCGCCGAACAGTTCGCGCGTGCCGACTACGTCATGTTCATCGGGCGTCACGTCGGCCTGCCGATCGCCCTCGAGGGCGCCCTGAAGCTCAAGGAGATCAGCTACCTGCACGCCGAGGGCTTCCCGGCGGGGGAGATGAAGCACGGGCCGATCGCCCTGATCGACGACGGTGGGCCGGTGGTCGCCATGGCCACCCGCGGGCATGTGCGCAACAAGGTGCTGTCCAACATCCAGGAAGTCAAGGCGCGCGGGGCCGTGGTTCTGGCGGTGGCCACCGAGGGTGACACCGAGATCAAGGCGCACGCCGACCATGTCGTCTACGTGCCCGAGGTCCACGAGCTGCTGTACCCGGTGCTGACGGTGGTGCCGTTGCAGCTGCTGAGCTACTACAGCGCCATCGCGCTGGACCGCGACGTCGACCAGCCACGCAACCTGGCCAAGACCGTCACCGTCGAGTAGGCCGGTGACGGTGGTCGGCGTGGGGCTCGACGCCATCGAGATCGACCGGGTCGCTGCTGCCCTGGCGCGCACCCCCGGTCTGCTGGCGCGGCTGTTCACCGAGGGCGAGCGGGCCGCATGCATCTCCCGCTGCGGCGACCTCAAGGTGGGCGGGCTGGCGGCCCGGTTCGCCGCCAAGGAGGCGGTCGCCAAGGCCCTTGGCACCGGCGTGCGTGGCTTCGCCTTCCGCGACGTCGAGGTCGGCAACGACGAGCTCGGCAAGCCGGTCGTGACCTTGCACGGGCCGGCGGCCGACGTGGCCGCGGAGCTGGGCGTGCACGCGGTGCACCTGTCGCTGTCCACCTCGCACGACCTGGCCCTGGCCTACGCCGTCGCCGAGTCCCCCTGACCTCCTTCCACCCGAGGTGCTGTGATTTTTGCACCGCCACGGTGCGAAAGGCACAGCACCCCGGGTCGTTACGATGCGGGTGATGATGACGTCGGTTGGGCGGTCACGGGGGCGATGATGACGTCGGGTACGGGGCGGACTCAGGGCCGATGATCCGGCTGTTCACCCCCGAGCAGGTGCGCGGCTTCGACCAGCGCGCGTTCGAGCGGGGCACGACCTCGGCGCAGCTGCTGCAGACCGCGGCGGGGCACCTGGCGCGCGGCGTGCTGACAGCGGGCGGGCACAGCTACGGGCTACGGGTCGCGATCCTGTGCGGCAAGGGCAACAACGGCGGCGACGGTCTGGCCGCCGGGCGTCGGCTGCTGGACGCGGGCGCCAGCCCCGTCGTCTGCCTGGTCGAGGGGGAGTCCGCGCTGTCGCGGGACGCGGCCGCGCAGCTGCGCCGCTACCTGGAGGCCGGGGGTCGCCTGGCGGACTCGGTTGCTGAAGCCCTTGCGACTGCCGATGTCGCCGTCGACTGCCTGCTGGGGACCGGTGCGTCCGGCGAGCCGCGCGAACCCGCGGCCTCGGCGATCTTGGCGCTCAACGACGCCTGCGTCGGCGCCGTCGTCGCCTGCGACCTGCCGTCGGGGGTTGACGCGGACAGCGGCCAGGTGGCGGGCATCGCCGTTCGAGCCGACCTGACCGTCACGCTGGGCGCGCACAAGCGGGGGCTGTGGCTGTGGCCGGCGCGCGGCTACTGCGGCCGGCTCACCGACGGCGACTTGGGAATCGTCGAGGACGCCGACGAGGGAGTCGCTGTAGCGCTGGAGGCGGCAGACGTGGCGCGGCTCATCCCAAGCCCTCGGCCCGACGCCCACAAGCGCAGCCGCGGTGTGGTGGTGATCCTGGCCGGATCGAGCGGCATGACGGGGGCGGCGACCCTGGTGGCGCGGGGTGCCATGGCTGCCGGCGCGGGGCTCGTGACCCTCGTCACCTCGCCGGCCGCCCGGCAGCTGGTGGCGCCGACGATCCCCGAGGCGCTGACCATCCAGGCCCCCGAAGACGACCCGGACGCGGCGTTCGAGCAGATCGCCGAGCAGGTCGATCGCGCCGACGCGTTGGGCGTCGGTCCTGGGCTTGGTCATCGGGGGCCGACCGTGGCACTGGTTCGGCGGCTGCTGCGCGAGGTCGGCGTGCCGCTGGTGCTGGACGCCGACGGCCTCAACGCCTTCCGTGGCGCGGGGGACGCACTGGCCGACCATGCGGCGCCGTTACTGGTGTGCACCCCCCACACCTCCGAGTTCGCCCGCCTCGTCGGCAGTTCGGACGCGCAGCTGTGGGACCGGCGCGTGACGCTCGTGCCGGAAAGGGCGGCGGCGTGGAACGCCGTTGTCGTCGCCAAGGGGCCTGGGTCGTTGATCGCCGCGCCGGACGGGCGCGTGTGGGTCAACCCGACCGGCGGTGCCGGGCTGGCGACCGGCGGAACGGGCGACGTGCTGACGGGCATCACTACCACGCTGGTCGCTCAGCGGCCCGACGCCGGCAGCGTCGCCGCGAGCGTGTGGCTGCACGGGCGGGCGGGTCAGCTCGCCGGGCACGGGCGGGCGGCGCGGTCGGTGACCGCGTCGGACGTGGCGGCCTCGGTCCGAGCGGCCCTGGGTGAGCTGGAGGTCGGCGCGTGAGCGCCCAGGCGGGCATGCCGGCGCCTACTCGCATCGCCGCACAGCTGCCACCACGCCGCTACGCCGTCACCGAGCCGCCGGCCCAACGCCCAACCTGGGCCCAGGTCGACCTCGACGTGATCGCGGCCAACGTGGCGCTGCTCAAGCGGCAGGCCGCCGCCGGCGCGCTGATGGCGGTGGTCAAGGCCGACGGCTACGGCCACGGGCTCGTCCCGGCTGGCCAGGCGGCGCTGGCCGGGGGGGCGGACTGGCTGGCCGTCGCCCTCGTCGAGGAGGGGTCCGCGCTGCGCACCGCCGGCATCACCGCACCCATCCTGGTGATGACCGAGCCGCCAGCCACCGCGATCCGCGCGCTGCTGGACGCCGACCTGACCCCGACCGTCTACACCGGTGCCTTCGCCTCCGCCCTGGCCGCCGCCCTCGCCGACCTGGCCCGTGGCGAGCCGTTGGCGGTCCATCTCAAGCTGGACACGGGGATGCGCCGCGTCGGTGTGCCGCAGGCGCAATGGGAGGACGCCCTGCGGCAGATCCGTGACACCGCCGGCCTGCGCCTGCAGGGCTTGTGGAGCCACTTCGCGGTGGCCGACGAGCCGGACAACCCGTTCATCGCCCATCAGGCTGAGGAGTTCCGGCGCGGTGTGGCGATGGCGTCGGAACTCGGGGTGCCAGCGGACATCACGCACCTTGCCAACTCGGCCGGGACCTTGCACCTGCACGACGACCAGCACGACATGGTGCGTCCTGGTCTGGCCGTCTACGGGCTGGAACCGACGCCGGGGCTGTTCGGCGACCTGCCGCTGCGCCCGGCGCTGTCGTGGTGGACCCGCCTGTCGATGGTCAAGCGCCTGGCGGCGGGCGAGTCGGTCAGCTACGGCCTGCGTTGGACGGCTGCTCGCGCCACCACGGTGGCCACGGTGCCCGCCGGTTACGCCGACGGGGTGACGCGCGCGTTGAGCAATCTCGGCCAGGTCGTCCTGCGTGGGCGTCGGGTGCCCATCGCGGGGACGGTCTGCATGGACCAGTTCCTGGTGAATGTCGGCGACCTGGAGGTGGCCGCCGGTGACGACGTGTGCCTACTCGGCGAGCAGGGCGGGGTCAGTGTGACCGCCCAGGACTGGGCGGACTGGCTGGGCACCATCAACTACGAGGTCGTCTGCGGCATCGGCCGGCGGGTACCGCGGGTCTACCTCGGCGGCAGCGCGTGAGGGTCGCGTGCGGGCGCCTTTGTGGGCGAGGCGCCGGCTGATGGCGCCCGGCTGATGGCGCTGGGAGTGGACGGCGTGCGGGTCGGCACCTGGACCGACCCGCGGCACCCGACCGGATGCACGGTCGTGCTGCCACCGCAAGGGTCGCTGGGCGCGGTCAGCGTCCGCGGAGGCGCGCCAGGCACCCGCGAGGCGGCTGCACTGGGACCGAACGGCAACGTCACCGAGTGCCACGCCGTCGTCTTGTCGGGTGGCAGCGCCTTCGGTCTGGCGACCGCCGACGGCGTCGTTGCCTGGTGTGACGCGCACGGCATCGGCTACGACAAGGTGGTGGCCCGTGTGCCCATCGTCGGGGCGGCCATCGTGTTCGACCTGCGTGCTGGCGTGCCGCGCCCAGGGCGAGATGCCGGCTGGGCCGCCTGCGAGGCGGCGATCGAGGCGGATCCGCCGACGGGGTCGGTGGGTGTCGGCGCCGGCTGCACCGTTGGCAAGACCGCCGGGCTGCAGTACCGCGTCAAGGGCGGTCAGGGCTGGGCGGTGGCCCGAGGGGGCGGGATCACCGTGGGTGCGCTGCTGGCCGTCAACCCGCTCGGTGACGTCCTCGACGAGCGCGGCGAGGTGCTCGCGGGCAGCAGGGCACCCGCCGATGTGCCCCGCTTCCCGTTCGTCGCCCTACCGCGTCCCGCCCCCGCTGAGGCGAACACCGTCATCGGGTGCCTGGTCACCGACGGGGGCCTCGGCAAGCACGAGGCGGCGCGCGCCGCCGACCTCGCCAACAGCGGCATCGCGCGGGCCGTGTCGCCGGCACACACCACCTTCGACGGGGACGCGCTGTTCCTGCTATGTACCCAGCGCCGGCCGGCGTCGGTGGATCTGGTGGCCCACCTCGGCGCGCAGGCCGTCGCCGCCGCGATCCGCGCGGCCGTCCGCTCGGCGAAGGGCATCGACGGCGCTCCCGCCGACCCCCGTGCGCAGAGTCCTACCTGAACTTCGCCACCCAACCTTGCAGCACCGGCGAGCTGGCCGAAGCGGCCTGCGCCCACGACTCGTACTCCACGACGGCGTCGAGGTCGCCCGTGCGCACCGCGATGCCGACGCTGGCCTTGATGTGGCGGGCCAGCTCGGGCGCGACGGCGGCGAAGCGCTCGGCCATCCCCAGGGCATCGACGACCGGATCGTCGGCGACGCCTTCGGCCAGGCCCCACTCGACGGCGCGTGCGGCGTCCAGCGAGTCGCCCAGCAGCAGCGTCTGCAGCGCACGGCTGGCGCCAAGCGCCCGCACCAGGAACCAGGTGCAACCACCGCCCGGGTGCAGACCGATTTTGGCGAAGGTTGCCCCGAAGGTGGCGGTCGCACCCGCGATCCGGACATCGCAGGCCAGCGCCAGGTTCAGGCCGGCGCCGACCGCGGGGCCGTTGACCGCGGCGATGGTCGGCAGCGGCAGCGCCAGCACGCTGAAGAACGCCTGGTAGTACTGCTGCAGGTGGCGATGCGTGTCGGTCACCGAGCGGTCCGGATCGCCGAACAGCGCCGGCAGGTCGGCGCCGGCGCAGAAGGCGCGCCCCTGGCCGGTGACGACGAGGACACGTGCGCGCGAGTCCTCGCGGACGCGGTCACAGGCGGCGATCAGCTCGGACCCCATCTCCGCGCCCATGGCGTTGCGCCGGTCTGGATCGGTCAGCGTCAGCAGGCGGACACCGTCGCCGCTATCGGTCAGACGGACCTTGCTCATCGTCGCTCCTGTGGCCGGGGTGGCGGCAGGGTACGCCGAGCGTGGACCGGTACTGTCCTCATGTAGCGAAGCGGTAGGACACCAACCTGTCCTCATGCAGCGACGCGGTAGGACATAATCCAGCGGGGAATGAGACGGGCGTCAGCCCCCGCAACCTCGGAGGTCTTGAGCATGGGTCGCAACAGCTTGGTCACCATCCTGGTGGTCGTGGTTTTGATCCTGGTGGTGATCTTCTTGCTGCAACGGATCTGATCATCGGAGTCCGCGGCGTCAGGCGGCGCAATGCCCGGACTAAACTTTCCTGCCCGGCACGCTGGAGGAACGGTGACGATCAGGAACGGCTACGGCCGCGATGGGCGCTGAGCTATACCTGGGGTGCGCGACGCCGGCCGAGACGCGCCGTATGGCAGCCACGGTGGCGGGTGCGCTGCGTGCCGGCGATGTACTCGCGCTCACCGGCGAACTCGGCGCCGGCAAGACCTGCTTCGTGCAGGGCGCCGCTGCCGCGCTCGGCGTCACCGAACGGGTCACCAGCCCTTCGTTCGTGCTGCGTCGTGAATACCAGGGCCGCCTGCCGCTGCTGCACTTCGACGTCTACCGCCTGGATACGCTCCAAGAGGTCGTCGAGCTCGGCTATGAGCAGGCCCAAGACGGCACCCACGTCACCTTCATCGAGTGGGGCGACGCGGTCAGCCAGCTGCTTCCGCCCGAGCACCTGGAGATCGAGTTCCGCCTTTCCCAGCCGGACGGGGGCGAGGCCCTGAACGGGGGGCCGGATACCGACTCTGCCGACGACGGCGCCGAGCACCGACAGGTCGTGCTGCGAGCGCATGGCCCCGACTGGCTGCGACGCATCGCCGGGTTGTCGGCCGACCTGCGGCCCTGGCGGGAGGCTGCCTGATGCGGTCCGCAGCCCAGCGCGTACGCCGGACCGGGGGTAAGGGGGAGGTGGTCGCCGCTTGCTCATCCTCGGGATAGAGACGTGCACGCCGCAGACCAGCGTGTGCCTCGGCACGGAGCACGGCCTACTGGCGAGTGCGGCGCTGGGCCGTGGCAACGCCCACGGCGAGTTCCTCACGCCGGCCATCCAGTTCTGCCTGGAGCAGGCCCGCGTCGATGTCGCGGCGGTCTCGGGTGTCGCAGTGAGCCTGGGCCCGGGCCTGTTCACGGGCATGCGTGTGGGCATCATCACGGCGCAGGCGCTGGCGCACGCCCGCCGGCTGCCCGTCGTGGGGATGGCGTCGTTGGACCTGCTGGCCTTCGGCGCCCGTCACGTCCGCAGGCTGGTGTGCAGCGTGCTCGACGCCCGCCGCTCGGAGCTGTTCTGGGCCTTCTACCGGGCGTCCCCGGGGGGCTTACAGCGCGTGACCGAGTTCCGAGTGGGGGGCGCAGCCAAGCTGGCCGGCGAGATCGAGGCACTGGCCGACGACGTGCTGGCCGTCGGGGACGGCGCCTGCGCCAACCGGTCGCTGCTGGAGTCGACGGGTGCGGAGGTGGCCTCCAACGCGCTGGCCTATCCCAGCGCGCACGCATTGGTGGAGCTGGCGCTGCCCCGCTTCATCCGTGAGGAGACCCAGCGGGCCGAGGATCTGCGTCCCACCTACATCCGCAAGGCCGACGCGCGGATCAGCTGGCGCAACCGCGGCGCCCTGCTCGGCGGGAAGCCGACCGGCGTGCCGGACGCCAAACAGGTGTCGTAGATGGTCGCCAGCGAACGGCGCGCCAAGACCCGTCCCGCAGCGGTCGTCGAGGTCACGCGGATGCGCCGGCGCCATCTGCGCCAGGTGCTGGCCATCGAGGCCAACGTCTACCCGCGGCCGTGGTCGCCAGGGCTGTTCGCCTCCGAGATCGGCCAGCTGGACACACGTCGTTACCTGGTCGCCCAGCAGGGCCACCGCTGGCGCCCCGAGGTGCTCGGCTATGCGGGGGTGATGGTGGTCGTGGGTGAAGCGCACGTCACCACCGTCGCTGTGCATCCGGTCCAGCATCGCCGCAAGATCGCATCGCACCTGCTCCTGGCCCTGCTGGAGCAGGCGCTGGTGATGGGAGCCAAGGCCGCGACGCTGGAGGTGCGGGTCGCCAACCGCGGCGCCCAGCGGCTGTACGCCGGCTTCGGGTTCGTGCCGGCGGGCATCCGCCCCGGCTACTACGCCGAGACCGGCGAGGACGCCCTGATCATGTGGGCGCACGAGCTGGGCTCTACCGAGTACGCCGCACGTCTGGAGTCCCAGCGTGCACGCCTGCGCCTTCCGGGTGGCGACAGCGGTGCGGCCGACCTGCATGTGCCCTGGGTCACGGGGCGTGTGGGGCTCGACCCGGCCGACGGGCACGCCGGCGGCGATGCCGGCGAAGGGCAGCCGTAGTGCTCGTCCTTGGCATCGAGACCTCCTGTGACGAGACCGCGGTGGCGCTGGTCGCCGACGGAGTGCACGTCCGCGCCAACGTCATCGGCTCTCAGGTCGACCAGCACCGGCCTTACGGCGGGGTCGTGCCCGAGATCGCGGCGCGGGCCCATCTCGAGCTCCTGCTGCCGGTCCTGGACCGCGCACTCGTCGAGGGTGGCTGCACCTACGACGACGTCGATGCCGTGGCGGTCACCGTCGGCCCCGGACTGATCGGCGCGCTACTCGTCGGCGTGGCGGGAGCCAAAGCGCTGGCGCTGGCCCGCGACCTGCCGCTCATCGGCGTCAACCATCTCGAGGGGCATGTCTGCGCCACCCAGCTGGAGCTGGGGGCGCTCGACCCGCCGATGGTCGCGCTCATCGTCAGTGGCGGGCACACCAGCATCGTCCTGCTGGACGCTGACGGTGCCTTCTCCACGCTGGGTCAGACCATCGACGACGCCGCCGGTGAGGCGTTCGACAAGGTCGCTCGATTCCTCGGCCTGCCCTACCCTGGCGGTCCGGAGATCGACCGCCTGGCCCGCGACGGGAACCCGGCCGCCATCGCCTTTCCGCGCGCGATGCTGCACGACGGCACCTTCGACTTCTCGCTGTCGGGGCTCAAGAGCGCGGTCGTGCGCGAGCTGCGCCGCCGCGACGCCGCCGGAGTCCAGATCGACTTGCCCGACGTCGCCGCCTCATTCCAAGAGGCCGTGGTCGACGTGCAGGTCCGCAAGACGTTGGCCGCCGCGCAGGCCCATGGCGTCGAGCGCATCACCGTGGTGGGTGGGGTGGCGGCGAACTCGCGGTTGCGCGAGCGCATGACGTCGGCCTGCGCTGCCGCCGGCCACCGTCTGCTGATCCCCTCGGTGGGACTGTGCACGGACAACGGCGCGATGATCGCCGCCGCCGGCTGGAACCGCCTCGTGGCCGGGGAGCGCACCGGGCTGGACGTCGAAGCCGACCCGAACCTGGCGTTGGCGCCACTGCCGCTACGCGGTGCCGGTGGCCTGCCCGGTGCCGGTGGCGTGGGCGCCACACCGCCATGACGACCACCCCCACCTCGGAAGCGGTGCGGCTGGAGCCGCAGGCGGTCGGCGGCGTGGTGGACGCGCTGAGCAGCGACTTCGGACGCCGCGACGGGGTCGGCGGCGTGCTGGCCAACCAGGTGCTGCTCGACGCCCTGGACCGCGGCGAGCGGCAGCGCTTCCTGGTGTGGCCGCCCTTCCAGCCTGCCGCCGTGCTGTACGTCTCGCCGACGGGGACGTTGACGCCGGCAGGCGACCCGAGGGGCGGTGCCGCGCTCGCCGCCGCGGCGGAGAAGACAGGCTGGAGGGTCCTCGTCGGTGACGCGCCGTTGGGCAGGGCGTTGCTCGAGGTCCATCCACGCGGGGTGTTCCGGCGCCGGCCTTCGGCACGCGAGCAGCGCCTCATGACCGTGTCGGGTGGGGCGGCCGACGTCGAGGAGCCGGCAGGGTTCCGGCGAGCCATCGCCGGCGACGTCGACCGGCTCACCGAGCTTGCCTGCCGCCTGCACGTCGAGGACCGCATGGGCCCACCGATCAGCCGATCGGCGCTGCCGGGGGTCCGCTCACGGATGGCCAACAGCGTTGCGCAGGGCATGACATTCGTGGTCGAGCGTCACGGCGAGGTGGTGGCCAAGCTCGACCTGTCGTTGCGCAGCCGGCGGCGTGGCGCGCAGATCGCCGGTGTCTACGTGGCGGCGGCCAGTCGCGGCCAGGGCCTGGCCGGTGCGGCGGTCGGCACCCTGGCCCGGCAGCTGCTGGCCGACGGCCTGCCGGGGGTCGCGTTGCACGTGCGCGCTGACAACCACCCCGCGATCGCCGCTTACCGCCGGGCAGGCCTGCGCGACAGCGGGGCCTGGCTGCTCGCCCTGCGCTGATAGCAGTCCGTGGCCGCCTCCGGCCACCTGAGCGTTAGTGCCCTGTTACGATCCGCGAAGTGAGTTACCGGGAGCAGTTCGCGCAGGCCTCCAGAGCGGCCGAGTACGAGCGCCAGCAGTGGGACGGCACCTCCTACCCCTCGTTGATCTGGGAGCTGGAACGGGTCTGGCTCGACCGCTACCTGGCGTCCTCGCCGGTGCCCGCGGCACAGATGGACTACCTGGACTTCGCCTGCGGCACCGGTCGCGTCCTGTCCTACCTGGAAGAACGGATGCGTTCGGCTCGGGGCATCGAGATCTCCGCTGCCATGCTGGACATCGCCCGCCAGAAGGTCCGGCACGCGGAGCTGCTGTGTGCCGACATCACCGCCACGCCCGAGATCGAGGGCCGCTACGACCTCATCACCTGCTTCCGCTTCCTGCTCAACGCCGAGCCGGCGCTGCGCCGCCAGGCGATGCGCGGGCTGGCGGCCCGCCTGAAGGACCGCGACAGCCGCCTGTTGTTCGACAACCACGGCAACCTGTCGAGCTACAAGGCCCTGCGCTGGCCCGGCAGCGTGCTGCGCCGGGGCCAGCCCGTCTACGAAAGCGCCGGCAACGTGCTGTCGCACAGCGATGTGATGAGTGTCCTGCACGACGCCGGACTGGAGGTCATCGCCCGGCACGGCTACGGCCTGCTCAGCGGCAAGGCGCCCCAGCTGTTCGGCTACGACCGGGTGCTGGAACTTGAGCGACGGCTGGCGGGCGCTGCGGGGCTCGAGCGCCTCGGCGTGCACCAGCTATACGTCTGCCGTCTCACGCTCAAGCAGCGCACAAGATCAGCGCTCAGGCAGCGCAGCTAACCAGCGCCCAAGCAGCGCATCTCATCAGTCGCGTAACGGTCCGATCGGCCAACCACGCGACCGCAGCTGTCGCTCCAGCGTGGCCAGGGCCTCGGGCAGCGGCGCGTCGCTGTCGACGTAGAGAGGACGCACGTGGCTGGCGGGCAGCGTCGACCAGGCCTGGATCTGCCGGGCGAGCTCGGGCAGGGGCAGCTCTGGCTTGCGCGCGTACAGCACCGAAGGCGTCCCGGTCATCACGACCGTCACGTCGGGACGGGGCAGCAGCCGACCGAGGCCACGCAGCAGCGCCGGCGGCGAGTCGAGACGGTAACGGCGTTGGTCGACCACCACATCCCACCAGCTGCGCTCGATGACCACGTGGCCACCCTTGGCCCGCAGCGGCCGGATGTGCAGGAACCAGCCCACGATCCAGTCGCAGTACAGGTACAGCACCTTGCCCAGGGAAGCACTGCGGCCGTAGGGGGGATCGGCGTGAGGCTCGGTGACAACCCGACCTTCGTAGTTGGTCTTGGCCGGCAGGATCTGCGGTCGGTGGTGCAAGCGCTGGACGGGAGCCGGCAGAGCGCGCGCTACAGCGTCGGCCACCGAGGTCTTGCCGCTGCCGTCAGGGCCAACGACGGCCAGCACCAAGCCGCGGCCGCGTGCCGTCGTGGTCAACCTACGCCGGCCGTGTACCGCGGTCTCGCCGATGTCAGACCTGCGCCAGGACGCCCTCGTCCTCCAGGCGGATGACGAGCTCCTGGGGATCGGTGCCGTAGATGACCGACAGCGCACGCAGGTCCTCGCCTCGGATCGTCAGGACACTGCCGTTGAAGTCGCCCCGCTGCAGCTGGATGGTGTGGGCGAAGCGCGACACGGGGCGCAGCTCGGGGTCGAGATCGGACCGCGACAGCCGGCGCAGGTCGAGCATGACACGCGACGGACTGGCCGCCCCGGGCATGTGGCCGAGGTCTTCCTTGGGCAGCAGCTCGGACACGGGCACGTTGTAGAACTCCGACAGCTCGGCGAGCTTGGCGACCGACACCGCGCGGTCGCCGCGCTCGTAGGAGCCAACGACGACGGCCTTCCACTTGCCCGCCGACACCTCCTCGACCTGCTGGAGGGTCAGGCCCTGCTGCTGACGGATCGCCCGGAGTCGTCCACCCAGGCGCCGCTGATAGTCCGTCACGTCGTGCCTTCCTTGACGGCCCGCCGCCGAGCACCGCGGACACTGGTGACCAAGGATAACATGATGTCACGCTGCGTACCTAAGCCTTTGTCACCTTTGCGGCCTCTTTCCGGGTAGCGCCGGCCGCGAACGGATATGAGCGCCTAGGGCTAAAGTCCTGGCCCTGCAACGGCACCCAAGTTGCACTCGCCACCGTTGATTGCTAGGTTGGCCCTCGGCACTCGCAGTGCAGGAGTGCCAAGCGCCGGTGGCGACGCCGCCCCGGCCGCAACACATCGATTCCACCCCCATCATCTATCCAAGGAGGACGGCATGGCGACTGCCACCAAGGTCGCGCTCAAGCCCCTCGAGGACCGCGTTGTGGTCCAGGCCAGCGAGGCGGAGCAGACCACCGCCAGTGGTCTGGTCATCCCCGACACGGCCAAGGAGAAGCCGCAGCAGGGCACGGTCATCGCCGTGGGCCCTGGGCGCATCTCCGATCAGGGCGAGCGCATCCAGCTCGATGTCAACCAGGGCGACACCGTCGTCTACTCGAAGTACGGCGGGACCGAGATCAAGCTGTCCGGCGAGGAGTACCTCATCCTGTCGGCCCGCGACATCCTCGCCATCGTCGAGCAGTAGGAGGATTCACACATGGCAAAGCAACTGAAGTACTCAGAGGACGCCCGACGTCGGCTGGAGACGGGCGTCAACAAGCTCGCTGACGCCGTTAAGGTCACGCTTGGCCCCAAGGGCCGCAACGTGGTCTTGGAGAAGAAGTGGGGATCGCCCACGATCACCAAGGACGGCGTAACCGTGGCTCGTGACATCGAGTTGGAAGATGTCTACGAGAACATGGGCGCCCAGCTGGCCAAGGAGGTCGCCACCAAGACCAACGACGTAGCCGGTGACGGCACCACGACGGCGACGGTCCTGGCCCAGGCGATGGTCAAGGAAGGCCTGCGCAACGTCGCGGCCGGCGCCAACCCCATGCTGCTCAAGCGCGGCATCGACGCGGCCGTCGAGCGCGTCGTAGCGCAGATCGCCAGCGTGGCCCGCGACATCGAGACCCAGGAGGAGATCGCCCACGTCGCCTCCATCTCGGCCAACAACGACGACGAGATCGGCAAGGTCATCGCCGAGGCGATGGACAAGGTCGGCAAGGACGGCGTCATTACCGTCGAGGAGTCCCAGACCTTCGGGTTGGAGCTGGACTTCGTCGAGGGCATGCAGTTCGACAAGGGCTACGTGTCCCCGTACATGGTGACCGACACCGACCGTATGGAGGTCGTCTTCGACGAGCCCTACGTGCTGGTGGTCAACCAGAAGATCTCCGCTGTCCACGACCTGCTGCCGGTGCTGGAGAAGGTCATGCAGGCCGCTCGTCCGCTGCTGATCATCGCCGAGGACGTCGAGGGCGAGGCCCTGGCGACCCTGGTGGTCAACAAGATCCGTGGCACCTTCCAGTCGGCCGCCGTCAAGGCTCCCGGCTTCGGTGACCGCCGCAAGGCCATGCTGCAGGACATCGCGACCCTGACCGGCGCGCAGGTCATCTCCGAGGACGTCGGTCTCAAGCTGGACAGCGTCACGATCGACCTGCTGGGCAAGGCCCGCAAGGTCACGGTGACCAAGGACAACACCACCATCGTCGAGGGCGCTGGTGCCGACGACGACATCAAGGGCCGGATCCGCCAGATCAAGAACGAGATCGACAACACCGACTCGGACTGGGACCGCGAGAAGCTGCAAGAGCGGCTCGCGAAGCTGTCCGGCGGCGTCGCTGTCGTCAAGGTCGGTGCGGCCACCGAGCTGGAGCTCAAGGAGAAGAAGCACCGCATCGAAGACGCTCTGTCGGCCACCCGCGCGGCGGTCGAAGAGGGCATCATCGCCGGCGGTGGCTCCGCGCTGCTGCAGGCCGTTTCGGGTCTGGACAAGCTCGAGCTCGATGGTGACCAGGCCACCGGTGCGAACATTGTGCGCACCGCGCTGTCCTCGCCGCTGTACTGGATCGCCGCGAACGCCGGCGTCGAGGGCAGCGTCGTCGTCGAGAAGGTCAGGGGCCTGAAGGCCGGCGAGGGCTTCAACGCGCTCACCGGTGAGTACGGCGACATGCTCAAGTTCGGTGTGCCGGACCCGGCGAAGGTCACCCGGTCCGCGCTGCAGAACGCCGCGTCCATCGCGGGGTTGCTGTTGACGACCGAGACGATCATCGCCGACAAGCCCGAGCCCAAGGAGGCCGCCGGTGGCGGTCACGGCCACGACGGTGGCATGGGTGGCATGGGCGGCATGGACTTCTAGTCCACTGCACCAAGCAGACACACGAGGAGGGGCGGCCTGTTGGTCGCCCCTCTTCGGCGCTTGAGTAGGTCCCGCAGCACCAGGGCGTTGGTTGAGTTGCGCCCGGTTGGCGTTGCTGGTGGTTGGCGGTCGGTCGACACCCCCCGCCTTCGAGACGCTGGTGCAACTGACAGGTCGGTCGAGGTCTCGGGGTTCGGCCGCATTGGTGCGTCCAGGCTCGTTGCGATCCCGATAAGCCGCAACCCACTTCATGTAGCCGAACCGCCGTTCGCGGTCGGGATTGAGCCGGCGGTGGGCTGTACAAGAGCGGTCTCATGCGGTAGCATTGCACTGTGTCGGGGTGTGCTCGCACGCCGTATTGGCCCCAGTTGAGGTGTCGCCGCGATCGGGCCACGGGGGCAATTTGCGAGGCGCACTGATTCCGCGTCTCGGCGGGATCGACGACATCACGCACGATACAGAGCAAGAGACACGACTGACCAAGAGAGGAAGAACATGGAGCGGGTGCTTGTTACGGGGGCGGGGGGCTTCATCGGTCACCATCTCGTTACCTATCTGAAGGAGCGCGGGTACTGGGTCCGAGGGGTCGACCTGAAGCACCC
>Ga0136640_10000214_pt1 | contig 21165 bp, 26 predicted proteins | sample AntDrymUQ8642106_2_FD_105498 | JGI IMG/M metagenome (GOLD analysis project Ga0136640, IMG submission 105498) | Polar desert sand microbial communities from Dry Valleys, Antarctica - metaG UQ864 (21.06) | ecosystem: Environmental > Terrestrial > Soil > Desert | place: Antarctica: Dry Valley...
CCGCGCGGCAAACTGCGCCGCCCGCAGAACTCTCAAAGAATCCTCGCTAAAAGTCTCGTCTGAAACGTGACGGATTATTTTTCGCTCAATATCTTCGCGCCCGCCGTAAATATCAATAATTTCACCGGTTAAAACGTCCTGCAAAATCGAGTTAATCGTAAAATCGCGTCGCCTTGCGGCTTCTTCAAAAGACATATTTGGATCGCCTTCGACAACAAAACCTTTATGCCCGCGCGAAACTTTTTTTTCCCGCCGCGGAATCGAAACATCTAAATCGTTTCCAATTTTATAAACCGTAAACGCTTCGCCGACCGCATCAACTTGACCGAAACTTTCCAGAATTTCTCTTAACTTCTGCGATTCGATTCCATAAACCTCAACATCAAAATCCTTTGCCTTAATTCCCAATAAATTATCGCGCACACAGCCGCCAACGAGCACTGCGCGTCCGCCGTTTGCTTTGATAATCTCAGCCAGTTTTATTAATTTGCCTGGAAGGCTTGACATAAATTAATTGTGAAATCAGCAGAGAAATTTTCCTTCTATATTTCACGATCTTGCTACAACAAACACTTTTGCAGATGATTTTTCAGCTTGCTTGCGTTTATCCTTTCCTGCTCCCAAGTGTCTCTATCGCGGACAGTTACGGCGTTGTCCTGTAAAGATTCGTGGTCAACCGTGACGCAAAACGGCGTTCCGATCTCGTCCTGTCGCGCATACAGTTTTCCGATACCGCCCGTGTCGTCATAAACTGCGCGCATCGCGGGCTGCAAATCCTTTTTGAGTTTCCGCGCCATATCAACGATCTCAGGATTGTTTTTGGCAAGCGGCAAAACGGCGACTTTGATTGGCGCGAGTTCGGATTTGAGTTTTAAGATGACGCGCTTTTCGCCTTTGTCGTTGATTTTTTCGGTGTAAGCGTCCATCAAAACGGCGAGTAAAGTACGATTTACGCCCACTGCAGGCTCGATGACATATGGATAAAATCGCTGTTTTGTCGCCTCGTCAAAATAAGATAAATCTTCGGTCGAATCGGTGTTGAGGCGTTTGCCTTCCGCGTCTTCCGGTTTTTTCGAGTGAGTTTTCAAATCGAAATCGGTACGGTTGGCGATCCCCATTAATTCGTCAAACTGTTTTTCCTCGTCTTCGCGTTCGGGAAAAAAGCGATACAAAATATCAACCGTTCGAGCGGCGTAATGCGCGAGTTCTTCTTTGGTCTGTTCGTAAAGTTTCAAATTTTCAGGGGAAATTCCGATTGACGCGAACCATTTCTGAAAATTCGCTACCCAATCTTCAAGCAGTTGCGGCGCGTCTTCCGGACGGCAGAAATACTCCATTTCCATCTGCTCAAATTCACGTGTGCGGAAAATAAAATTCCCGGGCGTCACTTCGTTACGAAAACTTTTGCCGATTTGCGCGATGCCGAACGGCAATTTTCGGCGTGAAGTGTTTAGAACATTAGCAAAATTGATAAAAATTCCCTGCGCCGTTTCCGGGCGAAGATAAGCTAGAGCCATCGGGTCTTCGTCGCTTGATGCCGCGCCCAAAGTCGTCCGAAACATCAAATTAAAATCGCGCGGTTCGGTCAAATTTGCCGAACCGCAATTTGAGCATTCGTATTTCACGGTACCGCTTGCGTCCGTTTCAGATTCCAATTTATCCTGCCGGAGTCGAGCGTTGCATTCGCGGCAATCAACTAGCGGGTCGGAAAAAGTGTCTTCGTGACCGGAATATTTCCAGACCAGACGGTTTTGGATAATCGAAGAATCAATGCCTTCAACATCGTCGCGTTCATAAACCAGCCAATTCCACCAGGATTTTTTGATGTTGTTGGCAAGCTCGACGCCAAGCTGTCCGTAATCCCAACTGCTGCCGAGACCGCCATAAATATCCGATGCGGGGAAAACAAATCCGCGCCGTTTTGCCAAAGAGACGATTGTTTCGATATTTTCTGCTGCCATAATTTTGTAAAAGGTCAATGGTAAATGCTAAAAGCTAAATCGTAAAGCCTAAAAAAATAAAAATGGACGACCGAAGCCGTCCAAAGTTTGAGATTTTTCTTCTCTTTCTACTCATCGGTTGCCGTCGCGTTTTCACTCTGCGCTTTTTCTTCTTGCAATACGGCTTTGCGGGAAAGTTTAACTTTGTTACCTTCCTTGCCGATACATTTGACCATTATTTGTTGACCTTCCTTTAATTCGTCGCGCACGTCTTTAACACGGCGGTCGGAGATTTCTGAAATGTGGAGAAGTCCGTCAAGTCCCGGAAGAATCTCCACAAACGCGCCGAAATCGACGATGCGCGAAACAGTTCCCAGATAAGTTTCTCCAATTTCGGCTTCAGCGGTGATGGCGCGAATACGGGCAATCGCCGCTTGCGCCGCTTCACCGTCCGCCGTCGCGATACTGATTGTTCCGTCATCGGCAATATCAATTTTCGCACCGGTTTCTTCGGTGATTGAACGAATCATCTTACCGCCTGGTCCGATTACTTCGCGGATTTTATCCGGATGAACATTAATCGTAATAATGCGCGGCGCGTACTGGGAGAGTTCAGTACGTGGCTGGTCAAGCGCCTGCGTCATAATATTGAGAATATGAAGCCGACCTTTTCTGGCTTGCTCGAGCGCTTCCGACAAAATCATTGAGTTGATGCCGCCGATTTTGATGTCCATCTGCAGAGCGGTAATTCCTTCAGTCGTGCCGGTTACCTTAAAATCCATATCGCCGTAGTGGTCTTCTGCACCAGCGATGTCCGACAAAATTGCATACCGATTGCCTTCCATCACTAAACCCATCGCCACACCCGCGACCGCGCGTTTGAGCGGAACACCCGCGTCCATCAGGCTCAGACTGCCGCCGCAAACCGAAGCCATCGAACTGGAACCGTTCGATTCGGTAATTTCGGAAACTATGCGAAGCGTATACGGGAATTCGCTTTCATCCGGCAGAACCGGTTCGATTGCGCGGCGCGCCAAATTTCCGTGTCCGATTTCGCGCCGACTGGTTGAACCGAAACGTCCGGCTTCGCCTACCGAATATGGCGGAAAATTATAATGAAGCATAAAACGCTTACGAATTTCTCCGGTTTCCAAATCGTCCGTAAACTGCTCATCCATTTTTGTTCCGAGCGTCGATGTAACGATTGCCTGCGTTTCGCCGCGTGTGAACAGTGATGAACCGTGAACTCTCGGCAGCCAGCCGACTTCGCACGAAATCGGACGAATTTCCGAAAACTTGCGACCGTCCGGGCGGCGGCGATTGCCTAACATATCGTCGCGAAAAATTTTTTCCTTAAGACGCGAAAAAACTTTTCCGACCATCGCGCGTTTTTCGGCGTCAGCTTCAAAATAACTGTCGACAACTTCTTTTTTGAGTGCGTCAATTGCCGCGTAACTCGTAATTTTATCGGTTTTGGTAGTATCCAGAGCCAGACGCAGACGGTCTGTGAAATTTTGCTCAACTTCTAAAACGAGACTTTCATCGAGCGCCTGCGTTTCAAAGGTTCGCTTTTTAATGCCCAAAGCCTTAAATAATTCCTTCTGCCATAAGCAGAGACGCTTAATTTCTTTGTGAGCCAGCATCAAAGCCTCGACCATAATTTGTTCTTCAACTTCGTGCGCCTGCGCTTCGACCATCACAATGGCTTCTTCCGTTCCGGCAACTATCAGATTTAAAGTTGATTCGCGCCGCTCATCATAAGTCGGATTGACCAAATATTTTCCGTCAATCAAACCGATGCGGATGCCGGCAATCGGGTTTTCAAACGGAATGTCCGATAAATAAAGGGCGCAGGACGCGCCGGTAATTGCTAATACGTCCGGATCATTATCCGCATCGGCGGAAATAACGCTGCCGACAATTTGAGTTTCAAACCGATAACCATCAGCAAAAAGCGGTCTGACAGGGCGATCGATCAGACGGCAAGTTAAAACTTCCTTTTCATTCGGGCGACCTTCGCGGCGAAAATAATTGCCCGGAATTCGCCCCGCCGCATAGCTGGACTCCCTATATTCAACGGTCAGAGGAAAAAAATCTAATCCTTCCTTGGCAGTTCGCGCGCTAACGGCGGTTACCAAAATCATTGTTTCGCCATATTGAACAACAACCGCTCCGTCGGCTTGTTTAGCTACTTTTCCGGTTTCAACTGTCAATTGAGTATCGCCTAATTTTATCGACTCTTTCAAATATTTTCTTTGTCCCATCTCTCTCCTTTTCATACAAAAATAGCGGCAGGTGCTATGCCGTGAAGCTCCCCTGCCGCCATTAATTTATTAAATTTGACGACTGCCCTCTTTTATTAACGGGTTATTACACTGTCACGTTCAGCAACCGTTGATAAATTCTTCGAGAGAACCGTTATGTAAAATGACTCGAAGAAGCCATTTAGGTTCAAAGTTCAAAAACAATTCTGAATTCTGCCTCGAACTTTGGACTTCTATCTGCGTAATCCTAATTTCTGAATAATATCGTGGTATTCGCCGATATTCTGTCGTTTAAGATAATCAAGAAGTTTTCTTCGGCGTGAAACCATCTTCAACAAGCCTCGGCGCGAATGATTGTCTTTTTTGTGTATTTTAAAGTGTTCGGTTAATTCATTGATGCGCTGCGTTAGAAGCGCGATCTGCACTTGTGATGAACCCGTATCGCTGGTGTGCGTTTTGTAGTCGCTGACGATTGTTTCTTTTGTTTCTTTTAATGTAGCCATAACTTAAAAATGGTTTCTCCTAGCTCGCAGTAAATTCGCCTTCTATAAAGCGATAACCGCAAAAATTCATTGAATAATTGATATTTAGAAATTGGAAATTATTCCTGTTAATTATCCATTATCAATTGTCAATTATCAACTATACGTTATTGAAATCTTCCATAAACTTTGTCGAAAAATCACCTTTCTGGAATTTTTCGTCGTTCATAATTTTTATGTGCAGCGGAATTGTTGTTTTTATTCCTTCGACAACCATCATTTCCAGAGCGCGTCTCATTCGCGCGATGGCAAGCTCGCGGGTTCGCGCGTGAACGATCAGCTTGGCAATCATCGAATCGTAAAAAGGCGGCACAACATAGCCCGGATAAACCGCCGTATCAACCCGCACGCCCGGACCGCCGGGAATATTAAATGCCGTAATTTTTCCCGGTGAAGGCGTAAATTTTACAGGGTCTTCGGCGTTAATCCGACATTCGATCGAATGTCCGACAATTTGCACGTCTTCCTGTGTGTAACCTAAATCTTCGCCTTCGGCTATGCGAATTTGGTTACGGACAATATCGGCAAGCGTCACCATCTCCGTTACCGGATGTTCAACCTGGATGCGCGTGTTCATTTCCATAAAATAGAAACTCCCGTCTTCGTCCAGCAAAAACTCAAATGTTCCCGCGCTCGAATATCCGATTTCCAAACACGCTTTGACCGCCACCGCGCCCATTTTTTCGCGCTGCTCTTTAGTAATCACCGGCGAAGGCGCTTCTTCAAGTAATTTTTGATGCCGCCGCTGGATCGAGCATTCTCTTTCCCCGAGGTGGATGCAGTTTCCGTGTTCATCCGCAAGAACCTGAATTTCGATATGGCGCGGACGCTCGATGTATCTTTCGATGTAAACACTGCCGTTCTTAAAGGCGGCAAGCGCTTCGGTCGAAGCCATTTCAAGTTGCGTCGCTAAATCTTTTTCCTGACGGACAATCCGCATTCCCCGCCCGCCGCCACCGGCAGAGGCTTTGATAATGACTGGAAACCCGATTTCCTTGGTTAATCTAATTGCTTCATCGGCATCCTCAATCGGTTCGGGGCTGCCGGGCAAAATCGGTACGCCCGCCGCTTTCATTGTGCGCCGCGCTTCAACCTTATCGCCCATCATTGCGATCACATCCGCTTTCGGTCCGATAAATTTTATATTGCAGTCTTCACACACTTTGGCGAAAGTTGCCGATTCGGCTAAGAAACCGTAGCCCGGATGAATTGCGTCGACATTTGTTATTTCTGCGGCACTAATGATGGATGGAATGTTTAAATAGCTTTGTGCCGAAGGCGGCGCGCCGATACAGATTGCTTCGTCAGCATATCGAACGTGAAGCGCGTCTTTGTCGGCAACTGAATGAACGGCGACGGTACGAATGCCCATCTCCTTGCACGTCCAGATGATACGACAGGCAATTTCCCCTCGATTGGCAATCAATATTTTATTAAATTTACGCTTTTGCATTCGAGTCCCAAGCTCAAATTCTAAAGTCCAAAGTCCAAAGCAGACAAAATGAGTCTGGTTTTTGGCTTTGGACTTGGAAATTTAAACTATTTTTTGATTCCAAAAAGTGGCTGACCGTATTCAACCGGCTGACCGTTTTCCACATAAATTTTGACAATTTCGCCCGCCTGTTCCGCTTCTATTTCGTTCATCAATTTCATCGCTTCAATAATGCAGACATGGGTTTCAGACGAAACTTTGCTTCCGACTTTCACATACGGGTCATTATCAGGGGACGGGGCGCTATAAAATGTTCCGACAATCGGCGAGGTTAAAACAAATACATCTACAGATAAAGCCGCTTCCGTTGCAGAATCTTCCTGAGCAATTGCCTTATTTGAATTATCAATTTGCTGTGGTTCTGAAGCGGATGAAATTTGGGCGTGAGGCTGAACAGCTTGAACAATTTGCGGAGCGGGATTTTTACTCAAACGAACCCGGATATTTGCATTTTCAAATTCAAAATCAGTAAAACCGTGTTCGTCAACCAAATTGGCTAATTCATAAAGTTCAGCCATATTGAGCGAAGGCTCGGTTATCTGATTTGCTTTTTTTGAAGCACCAGGCTTTTTATTACCTTCGAGTTTTTGTTCTTTTTTTTCTGTTGACCGGGCAGAGCCAAAGTTTTCACTCATTTTACCGTTGCTCCTTGAGGATTAACGTTTTGCCGCTAATTCCCGCACACTGTCAACCAATTCAATGACCGCCATCTCAGCATTATCGCCAACGCGCCGACCAAGTTTAATGATTCGCGTATAACCGCCGTTACGGTCTTTGTAACGCGTGCCGAGTTCACCAAACAATCGCTGCAAAGCTTTAACACCGGCGGTTCTTTCAATTTTTTCTTTTGGCATTCCTTTTGCTCCGCGAAAACGACTTTGCTGATTTTTAAAAGTGTGATTGCCGGCGTGGAAAAATCCGGCAGCTTGGCGCCTGAGATGAACTTCGTGGATTTTTATATCATCACCGCTTAAATGTTGCGCTTTACAAGCTAATGTAATAGCTTTTTCAACAAACGGACGAAGCTCTTTCGCTTTCGGGACGGTTGTTACAATATACTCCTTCTCCGCAATAATTAAAGAAGTCGCCAAATTGCGTAACATCGAAATGCGATGCTCCGTTGTTCTGCCTAATTTACGATGTGCTTTTAAATGTCTCATAGTGGTGGTAAATGGTAAGCGGTAAGTGGTAAGTGAAAAAGCCGAAACTTACCACTTACCGCTTACCATTTACCATTAGTTTTAATCTAAATCGCGTCCGCCAGAACCCGGAATCGGATTTCCCTGTTCGTCAAAATCCATTCCAAAATCGAGTCCCATACCGTGGAGCATATCTTTGATTTCCGTCAAAGATTTTTTACCAAAATTTTTGGTATGAAGCATATCTCTCTCACTTCGATGAATTAAATCTCGAATCGAACGAATATCCGCGTTTTTCAAACAATTGTAAGAGCGCACGGAAAGCTCAAGCTCTTCGACATTGCGGTCTAACAAATCATTGCGAAGAAGCGGCGGACGAGCGATGTCTTCATATTTGAACTCGGCTTCCTCTTCCTCAAAATTGATAAAGATAGACATGTGGTCTTTTACGAGTTTGGCTGCCAGACCGATTGAATCATCAGGCTTAACCGATCCGTCAGTCCACACTTCAATAATTAACTTATCAAATTCCGTGTTTGAACCCTGCCTGGTTTTATCAACTGTGTAATTAACTTTTTTAATCGGCGTATGAACCGAATCAATCGGAATATATCCAACCGAAAGATCTTCATCATTATTAAATTCAGCGGAAATATAGCCGCGCCCACTTTTGAGGCGCATTTCAATTACTAATTCGTCACTCGAACTAATCGTGGCAATATGAATATCTTTATCCAAAACCTCGACGTCGCCGTCCGCCTCAATATCCGCGCTGGTCACCTCGCCGGCACCTTTTTTGCGGATCGTCAAAGTTTTAAATCCTTCGGCGTGCAATTTGAACGGAATTTGTTTGACATTCAAAATAACATCGGTTGCGTCTTCAACTACGCCTTTGATCGAAGAAAATTCGTGTTCAACTCCTTCTATTTTTACCGCGGTAATCGCCGCGCCTTCGATCGACGAAAGAAGCGCCCGTCTCAATGAATTACCAATAGTTGTGCCAAATCCGCGCTCAAACGGTTGAGCGTAAAATTTTCCGTATCGTTCCGTTAAAGTTTCTGATTCAACATTTAATCGATTCGGTATTTGGAAATCTGTCCAATGATTATTTTGTGTCATATGCTGTCTTTTTGAAAAATTGAAAAAACTTTCTTTTAAAAACAAAGGACAACCGCCAAACAAAGAATGTTTTTTAACAAATACATTCTTTGTTCGGGGCATTTATAAAACTACTTGCTGTAAAGTTCGACAATTAGCTGCTCATTAATGTTAGCGTCAATGTCATCGCGTTTCGGCAGAGCCAAAATTGAAACGCTAAAATCCTGCGCATTCGACGAAATCCAGTTTGGACGACCGCGCCCGCCGGAAGTTTGCCACGCGCCTTCAACGTGAACATTCCTGATAGTTTTGTTTTTAACGGTTACAATATCACCGACTTTGACTTGAAAAGAAGGAATATCAACTTTGCGTCCGTTGACCTCAATGTGTCCGTGGTTGACGAGTTGACGAGCCTGTCGCCGGGAGGTTGAAAAACCCGCTCGGTATGAAACATTGTCGAGACGGCGCTCAAGTAAGAAAAGTAAATTCTCGCCGGTAATACCCTTCTGGCGCGAAGCTTTTTCGAAATAATTGCGAAACTGTTTTTCAAGCACAAAATAAATGCGTTTAACTTTTTGTTTCTCCCGCAATTGTTGACCGTAGCCGGCTAATACTTTGCGCCGCGCCGTTGCGCCGTGCATTCCCGGCGGCTGCGTACCACGTTTCTCAATAGCGCACATCGGCTTAAAACACCGGTCACCTTTTAAAAATAACTTTCCACCTTCGCGGCGGCACAAACGGCACACCGCATCTCTATATCTAGCCATAATATTTTTGTCGCTTCCAACCAATTGCAATTTTAGATTTTAAGTCTTGAATTATTTTCAAATCCAATTTTCACAGAACTAAACCTAAACTGCATAATTGTTGATGGAAAAGTTTACAGGTAATTTTTACCCTTCATCCTTTGATAATTTAATCAAAATAAAAAACTAATTTCAGATTTCCAATCCAAAATCTAAAGTCCAACATTGTTAGACTCTCCGACGTTTCGGCGGACGACAGCCATTATGCGGAATCGGTGTTGTATCACGAATTGAAGTGACGCGAATTCCGGCTTGATTAATCGCGCGAATAGCCGATTCACGACCGCCGCCCGGACCTTTGACTCTCACTTCAACTTCGCGCATTCCGACTTCGGTCGCTTTGCGAGCCGCTTCTGAAGCAGCCTGCTGGGCGGCAAACGGGGTTCCCTTGCGCGAGCCTCTAAAACCGCGCGCGCCCGAAGAAGATTGAGCCACAAGATTTCCCTGTGTGTCCGTGATGGAGATCATCGTGTTGTTAAACGATGCCGCGATAAAAACAATTCCGACCGGAATGTTTTTTCTTTCTTTCTTTCGAAATGTTTTCTTTTTTGGTGCTGCTTTTGCCATAATTCAGTTATCAATCAATAATTATCAGTCATTTGTTAACAGCTGATAACTGCTGGTTATTATTTCTTGCCTGGTGCCTTTTTCTTTGCGACGGCGGCTTTTCGCGGACCTTTTCTGGTGCGCGCATTGGTGCTGGTTCGCTGACCGCGAACCGGTAAACCGCGCCGGTGACGCAGACCGCGATAGCAACCTATATCCATTAAACGTTTAACATCCATCTGGACACGTTTACGCAAGTCGCCTTCAATATCACCTTGCGCGTCGAGAATTGTACGAATTTGGGTTAGTTCATCTTCGCTTAATTCTCTGATTTTTGTGTCAACACTAATCGAAGCTTCATTAAGGATCGCTGTGGCGCGCGGCTTGCCGATACCGTAAATATAGGTCAATCCGATCTGCGCTCTTTTATTCGGTGGTAAGTCAACTCCTGCTACACGAGCCATATTTTCTCCTAAATTTAAGATTTTGGCTTGTAGTTTGTGAATTATATAGATTAAGCTAATTCTTTTTCGCTAATCCTAAATCCAAAATCTAAAATCCAAAATCCAAAATTGATTATCCTTGTCTTTGTTTATGTTTCGGATTTTCACAAATCACACGCACTATTCCTTTGCGGTGTATAACTTTACATTTATCACAAATCTTTTTTACTGAAGGACGAACTTTCATAATATTTTCTCACTGTCGGCTCAGGATCGACACTTCAAATCGGCTTTATTTATATCGGTAAGTTATCCGCCCGCGATTCAAATCATAGGGCGAAAGTTCAACCAAAACCTTGTCACCCGGTAAAATACGGATAAAATTTTTGCGCATTTTACCCGATATATGCGCCAAAACCTGGTGCTGATTGTTTTCTAATTCAACTTTAAACATTGCATTTGGCAACGTTTCAAGAACAGTCGCCGTTACTTCTATTGCTTCTTCTTTCGACATAATATACAGAGTCAGACTCGTTCGAGTCGGCAAACTTCTGATGTTAGCGTTTTTTTCTTAGATTTTCAAGTTAAGCGGCAACAGTTTCTAATTTTGGTTTATACAGGGACGCTTTTTGCTCTTTTGTTAAAGTTAAAATTTCGGGACCCTCGGCTGTAATTGCTACTGTATGTTCGCAGTGCGCGCTTGGCTTGCCGTCGGATGTGACGACTGTCCACTTGTCTTTTAACGTTTTTGTTTCGTATGTGCCAAGATTAAGCATCGGTTCAATTGCAAAAACATAACCGGCGCGAATTTTTTCTTTAGTTCCGGGTCTGCCGTAATTCGGAATTTGCGGTGATTCGTGCAAACTGCGCCCGATTCCGTGACCTGTATAATTTCGCACAATTCCGTATCCAAATTTCTCCGCGTGTTCCTGAACTGCCCAACCAATGTCGCCAACCCGTCTGTTTGGAAAGCACTGCGCAATTCCTTTAACCAAACATTGTTCAGTAACTTCAATCAGCTGCTTAATTTCATCGGCAATTTCTCCAACCGCAACAGTTGTCGCTGTATCACCGACGAATCCGTTTAAGGTTGCCGCCATATCAAGCGAAACTATGTCGCCGCTTTTTAGAGCAGAAGCGTTTGAAAATCCGTGAACCACCTGTTCATTAACCGAAGCGCAGATGGCAAAAGGAAATGGAGTCATTCCCGCTGGTTTATAACCAACAAAAGTGGGAATCGCTCCCGCGTCTCGCATCATTTTTTCAGCAGTTGTATTCAACTCAAGCGTTGAAATGCCGGGCTTTACCATCAAACGCAACGTTTCTCGAACATCGGCGACTAGTTCGCCAACCTCACGCATTCGGTCTAAATCTTTACTTGTTTTGGCGATAATCATCGAGTCTATTTACAAAAAATTCGTTCACGTATTTTCTATAAGTGGAATTTTTTTTGGAGCGCCAAATTCTTTTTCTATATTTCAAAAACGCAAATCAAAAGTTAGACACTGTTAAACTATTTCACGAATTTTTCAGATCAGTTTTTCCAGCTGCCTGTAAATAGTCTCAGAATCAACCGTTCCGTTAACTTTTCTCAGACGTTTCGTGTTTTCGTAATAATCCAGCAAAGGCTTCGTTTGCTCTTCGTATGTGGTAAGACGCACTTTTGCTTTTTCTTCCGTGTCGTCGGCGCGTTGTTCCAATCGTTCCGCAGGGTGCAAATCGCAAAAATTTTCCCTAATGGGCGGTTTAAAATATATATTGTAGATTTCTCCGCAAACCGAACATTTTCGGCGCCCCGTCATTCTTTTCTCTAGATTTTCGAGCGGAACATCAATCAAAATCGCGCTGATCTCCTTGTTTTGTTCGGCAGCGAGTTTTTCAAGCATTTCCGCCTGCACTGCCGTTCGCGGAAAACCATCTAAAATATAAGTTGCCTGGCAATCTTCTTTTGCGGTTCGTTCTTTGACAATCTCGAAAGTCAATTCATCAGAAATCAGCTTTCCTGTCGCCATTATTTTTTGAACTTCCGTCGCCAATGACGTACTGGAATTTTTCATCTCCCGGAACATATCGCCCGTCGATATCTGCGGAATGTTTTTTCGCTCTTCAAAGAGCCTTGCCTGAGTTCCTTTGCCAGCTCCCGGAGCACCGATTAAAACGATAATCTTGTCCATAAAAATAAATTGCAAATTGTCGGCTGCAAATTATTGAGACGCTCCAAACCCAGCTCTTAAATTGCAATTTACGATTCGTAATCGAGTTAACCTCTTCTTCCGCGAAGCTGCGAACCCGCTCCCAAAAAGCCCTCGTAATTGCGCATTACCAGTTGCGCTTCGATTTGAGCGATAGTGTCCATTGCCACACCGACCAAAATCAAAAGCGATGTTCCTCCAAAGAAAAACTGGTAGCCGAGACCCGTAGGAATCCAGCTTAACCCCGGTGTCGCGGTTAAAAAATTGTCAACCGATGTCCCGATAAACGGCAGACGCGCAACCCTGAATCCGCTGAGCAAAACCTGCGGCGCAAAAGCGATAAAAGCAAGATATAACGCCCCGACGGTAGTTAGACGAGTCAGGATTGTGCTGAGGTAATCTGCAGTTTGAGCGCCCGGACGAACACCCGGTATAAAGCCGCCGTGTTTTCTCAAATTATCTGCTACATCGTCGGTATTAAATACAATCGTAATGTAAAAGAACGTAAACAAAACAATCAAAGTTATAAAGACGAGTTCGTAATAAGGATCGCCGCCATGAAATTGTTGGAAGAACGCGTAAACTTTCCCCCAAGTTGAATTAAGATCATTCTGATCCGGCGGAAAAGCGGAAAAAACCGTCTGCGGCATCGCCAAAACGGATGAAGCGAAAATCACGGGAATCACGCCGCCCATATTTAATTTCAAAGGCAGACTTGTTTCCTGACCGCGAAAAGTTTGATTGCCGACGCGCCGACTGGCATAACTTATCGCAATATTTCGGCGAGCTGATTCAACATAAACAATCAAGGCGATCAAGGCGATCATTATGGCAAGTAAAAATACCACACCTAACGTTTGGACCGGATCGCCGCCGCTGACCCGATCTCTGACCTGTAAAACGGCATTCGGTAAACCGATGACAATTCCGGCGAAAATAAGCAGCGAGATTCCATTGCCGATTCCGCGTTCTGTTATCTGTTCGCCAAGCCACATCACGAAAATTGTTCCGGTCGTCAGCGTAATCACAATCATCATTGTCGCCCACCAGGTATCGGAAATGATTCCGTTTCGCTGAAGCCAAGTCGCCACGAAAAATGTCTGCACAGAACATAGAGCAACTGTCAGATAGCGTGTCCACTGATTAATTTTCTGCCGTCCAACTTCGCCCTCTTCCTGAACTTTCTTAAATTGAGGCGAAAGAACGGGCATTAACTGAAGAATAATCGAAGCCGTGATGTAGGGCGTGACGCCAAGCGCGAAAACCGAGATTGTGCGAAAATTTCCGCCCGAGAATAAGTCCAAAACACCAAGCAGCGTTCCGGCGACTTCTCCCCAAACTTGTTCAAGACGCGCCTTATTAATACCCGGTGCGGTAACGTGCGCTCCAAGACGATAAATTGCTAACATTCCGAGCGTGAAGAAAATGCGTCTCCTCAACTCCTTAACCTGGAACATATTTTGAACACCGGCAAAAAACTTTTCCATAATATCCCTCTCTGGCTAAAGCAAAATTGTCTATTTATTCGCTCTGGGCTTCCGCCTGCTTGTGTTTTTCAATTTGGGTAACGACTCCGCCCGCATTTTCAATTTTTTCTTTCGCGGTTTTCGTAAAGCGATGTGCGGAAATTCTGAAGGCTTTCGAGATATCTCCGTTTCCCAAAATCACAAGGTCGTGTTTGGCTTTTTTAATCAAACCGCGCTGATGCAGAATTTCCGGCGTAATCTCCTCATCGGCACTAAAATTTTCTTCCAATTTAGCGAGGCTGACTTCGAGCCATTGTTTTTTGAAAATATTTGTAAAACCGCGTTTCGGCAGACGGCGTTGAAGCGGCATCTGCCCGCCTTCAAAACCAATTTTCTTACTGTAACCGGAACGTGATTTTTGACCTTTGTGTCCCTTACCGGCAGTTTTACCGGTTCCTGAACCCGGACCGCGACCAATCCTTTTCTTCTTATGCGTCGAACCTTTTGCCGGACGCAGATTATTTAATCCTAATGCCATTTTTCTTTCCTCGTAAATTACCGATTGTAAACGGTAAATGGTAAATGGTAAATTGCTACTTTTATCTTTAGCTTACCATTTACCACTTGCCACTGACCAATTCTCGTCTGTTACTCAACAATTCTCAGCAGATGCGGAATTTTTGCGACAATCCCGCGCATTGAAGCATTGTCGGGTCGGGTCACCGTCATATTAATTTTAGTTAATCCCAGACCTCTGACAATCGTTTTTTGCTTTTTGGAATAACCAATCATACTTTTGTAGTACTGAATTTTGATCGTTCCGCCGCCTTCTGATTTTTCTTCTTTATTTGCCATAGTTTTTCACTATTGATCATCTATCATCAGCGCAGTAAAGTTCCGATAACAAATGCTTAGTAATTTATATTAATTCTTCTACTTGTTTGCCGCGCAGCCGCGCAACTTCCATCGGATCTTTCATCCGTTCGAGTCCGTCAAAAGTTGCGCGAATGACATTGTGCGGATTGTTTGAGCCGAGAATTTTTGTGCGAACGTTGTGAATACCGAGAACTTGCAGAATCGCTCGAACCGCTCCGCCGGCAATCACGCCTGTTCCCTCCTTAGCCGGTTTCAATAGGACGCGCCCGGCTCCATATTCTCCAATCATTTGGTGGGGAAGCGTTCCATCAATAAGCGGAACTCTGATCAAACTTTTCTTAGCTGCCTCAATTGCTTTTTTGATGGCGTTCGGAACTTCTTTTGCTTTGCCGGTTCCAAAGCCGACGTGACCGGCTTCATCACCAACGACGACCAATGCGGCAAACGACATATTTTTACCGCCTTTTACAACCTTCGTTACGCGATTGATTGAAATTAACTGGTCTTTTAAGTTTAAAGTGTTCGCAGAAATTCTTTGTCTATTCGTTTTCATTATTTTCTTCTTTTACTTGATCAGCTTGCGCTTGTGTGTTGTCGGTTTTTTTACCGCTTTTTCCATCAGACTTTTTCGCAGGCGCTTCGGTGGAATCGCCAATTAGATTGCCAATCACGCCGGCAACCTTTCCGGCGATATTTCCGATTGTCGTTGCAACCGTCTCAAGCGTGCTTTCATCGGTTGAATCTTCGCCAGAAGCGTTGTTTTGGTTTTTATTCAAACCCGCTTCGCGCGTCGCGTCAATTAACGCTTTGACTCGCCCGTGATAAACATACCCGCCGCGATCAAAAACTACTTGTGATACGCCAGCTGATAAAGCGCGCTCTGCAATCGCTTTTCCAACTTTTTGCGCGGCTTCCAAATTTCCGCCACTTTTTCCGGTTAGATCTTTTTCAGTAGTAGAAGCTGCGGCTAAAGTTTTTCCGTTTGCGTCATCAATTACTTGCGCGTAAATATGGTTAAGACTACGAAATACAGCCAGGCGCGGTCTTTCGGTAGTACCGCTTACTTTTTTGCGAATGCGGCTTTTCACTCCGCGACGAATATCTGTTCTACTCTTTTTCATAATTCAGAATTCCGAATTTCAAATTCCCGATCCCAAAAATATTTTTTGAAATATGAATGTAAGATTTGAAATTATTTTCCGGTTTTGCCCGGTTTTAATCTATAAGTTTTATCGGCATAACGGACTCCTTTACCTTTGTAAGCATCCGGCTTACGCAGACGGTTGAGTTCTGCCGCCACCTGTCCTAATTTTTGCTTGTCAATACCACTTAAAGTCAATGTTAATTGATATTGATTGATGGTTGTCTTGGCAGCCATTCTTTCGGCTTTGGCTTCAATTCCTTCCGGCAGAGGATATTCCACCGGATGTGAATAGCCAAGTGAGAAAACAATTTTTTTGCCCTGTACGTCAGCTTTATAGCCGACTCCGACAACATCCATATCTTTTGTAAAACCTTCGGTAACGCCCACAATCGCGTTGTTTGCAAGTGCGCGGGCTAAACCGTGCAAAGCGGCTTTGTCATCATTTTGCCGCTCGGCGTAAAGCGTTCCGTCTTCCATTTTGAAATCAACGCCTTCCGGCACGGGAGTTTTTAATACTCCTTTCGGTCCTTTGACTTCCAATTCATTTCCGCCAATCGTAACGGATACACCGGATGGTATCGTGATCGGTTTTTTTCCAACACGTGACATAATTTCCTCTGATTTTGGATTTTGGATTCGACTGTTTCTTTTGTAGAGCAATCTAAAATCCAAAGTGTGAAATTTAAAATCTTAGTAAATCTCGGCTAAAATTTCTCCACCAACATTGTCCTGACGGGCTTTCTTCCCGCTCATTAATCCTCTCGAAGTTGAAACGATATTAACTCCGTAGCCTCCAAGAACTCTCGGTATCTCCATCGCTCCGACAAAAACTCTTCTGCCCGGACGAGAAACCCTCGAAAGATGAGTGATTGAAGATGTGCCTTTAGCATCATAACGCAGGAATATACGAATCGAATATTTTACGCCTTCGCCTTTGGTCACATAATTATTAATATAACCTTCTTCCTTAAGAATACGAGCGACTTCGATTTTCAATTTTGAACCAGGAATATCTACGCGTGGATGATTCGCGGCTACCGCGTTGCGAATGCGCGTCAGCATATCTGCGATTGGATCTGTCATTCTTTAACTCCGTTAAATATATTTTGGATTTTAGATTTTGGATTTTGGATTTAATTTATAACTCTAGTCTTAATCTAATTATCCAAAATCAGAATCTAATATCGGGCTTACCAACTTGATTTAATCACGCCCGGAATTTGTCCTTCCAAAGCTAGTTCTCGAAAAGCGATACGTGAAACACCGAATTTTCGTAGATTACCGCGCGGGCGACCCGTCTGCGAACAACGGTTGCGAACCCGAATCGGGCTTGCGTCACGCGGGAGTTTTTGCAATTTCATCACCGCCGCATCAACTTCTTCAACGGCGGCGCTTGGATTGTTGATAATCTTTTTTAATTCCAGACGACGCGTTGCATATTGAGCAACCATTTTTTTTCTTTTTTCGTTTTTAGCAATGCTGCTTGTCTTTGCCATATTTTTTTATATGCTTAAAATTTCAAATTTACGGTCTAAACGGCATACCCAGAGCTTTCAGAAGCGAGCGGGATTGTTCGTCCGTCTTAGCTGTCGTCACAATCGAAATATTCATTCCGCGTGTTTTATCTACTTTATTAAAATCAATTTCCGGAAAAATCAATTGTTCCCGGATTCCGAGCGTATAATTCCCGCGCCCGTCGAATGCTTTACCTGAAATGCCTCGAAAATCGCGCACACGCGGCAGAGCGACCGAAATCAGGCGGTCAAGAAACTCAAACATTCTGTCGCCGCGCAGAGTTACCATTGTGCCGATGTTCATTCCCTGACGCAGTTTAAACGACGCGATTGATTTTTTCGCTTTGGTAATTACCGGTTTCTGTCCGGTAATTGCCCGCAGTTCCTCAACCGCCGTATCGAGAATTTTCGCGTTGCTCACCGCTTCGCCCATTCCCATATTGACAATAACTTTTTCAATGCGGGGAATTGCCATCGGATTTTTTATATCAAATTCTTTGGCTAAAGCCGGCGCGATATCGTTTTTATATTTTTCTTTTAATCTTGCCATTGTTTGAGTATCTCCTCTCATTTTGTTTGGGACTCGCTTTAGAAATTACAAATCAAAAGTAAAAATAAAAATTTCAGATTTCAATTTGTAATTAAACTCAGCGTTTCCAAACCTCAAACTATTCTTCTTCGTTTGATTTTGTTTCACTGCGGCGTTTGATTTCAGGCTCCGGAATTACTTTGCCGCTTTTTGCGACTCGAACCTTTTTGCCGTCGATAACGTCGTATTTGATTCGCGTCGGTTTTCCGGTTTCAGGATCGATATGCGCGACGTTGGAAATATCAACCCACGCTTCCTGTTCAATAATCCCGCCTTCAACATTCATTTGCGGAACCGCTTTGCGATGTCTTTTCATAATCATCGCGCCTTCAATCTTCACTTTTCCTTTATATGGATCGACAGCGATGACTTTTCCGCGCAGCGGCGTACGTTTGCCGCTATTATCAAAACGACTATATTCTCGACCTGCTACAAACACCACTTGATCGCCGCGCTTAACTTTTGATCTGACTGTTCCCTTTTTTACCGCTTTCATCTTTCTAAATTACCTCCGGCGCGAGTGAAACAATTTTCATAAAATTCTTTTCGCGCAATTCGCGTGCGACCGGACCAAAAACACGTGTACCGATCGGAGTATTGTCATCCTTAATCAACACAGCGGCGTTTTCATCAAAACGAATATAAGTTCCGTCTTTGCGTCTCACTTCCTTGCGTGTTCGGACGATAACGGCATTGTATACTTTGCCTTTTTTTGCCGTGCCGTCCGGTGTCGCTTCCTTTACAGTAACTTTTATTCGGTCGCCCAACCGTGCGATTTTGCCGGTTGAACCGCCAATCGGCATAATCATCACTACTCTTTTCGCGCCCGAATTATCTGCGACCGTCAATGAGGTCTGCATCTGAATCATAATCTTACTCCGTTTCAATTATCAGACAATAGTCGACTGTTGCCTGATAACTATTATTTCTCAGCTTTTTGAATAATTTCAACCACACGCCAGCGTTTACGCGCTGAGAGTGGTCTGGTTTCGACGATACGCACTTTGTCGCCAATAGCGGAACTAAGTTCGTCGTGCGCCATAAATTTCTTTCTGCGCTTAATATACTTCCGGTATGTCGGATGTTTTACCACGCGGTCAACTCGCACCACCACGGTTTTCGTCATCTTGTCCGACGAAACGACACCAATTTTTTCAGCTCTTTTGCTGTGAACTGTGTTTTCTTCAGGCGTGTCTGAACCGGGTGTAATTGCCGCGACAACTGTTGAGACTCCTCCAACCACCGCTTCGGCAACGCTTCCCACAGCTGATGTCAAAGAATCGAAAACACTGCTCACTAATGAAGGTTCTGCGGGAGTTTCTGTTTCCGAGGCTGTTCCATTAGTGTGTGAAGCATCTTTTGTGACATCCGATTCTTCAGGTTTAGCTTCGACTGTTTCGACAGCAGATGAATCCATCTCAGTCACAGTTTCTTCCGATACTTTACTTGTTTCAATTGTTTCAGATTCACTCGTCTCAACCGGTGTTTCTTCGACTGTATCTTCTTTCTTCTTTCTTGGCATTTTCCTGTAACCTTTTTAAACTTTAACTTTTTTAGCCGCTCTTTGTGGCTCTTTTCCCTGTATTAATGTAAACACCCGCGCCAAAGTTTTTCTTTCGCGGCGAATGTCGTTGATTGACTCGCCGACACCCAGTGATTTCTTAAACTTCAAACGAAAAAGCGATTCTTTTAGACTGTCCGCTTGTTCGCGCAGTTCTTCAACCGACATATCACGAAGTTGATCCATTATCTCTTTCTTCTTCATAGACTTATACTAAGCCTCCTTCCAAATCGGCGCGGGTGACGAATTTTGTTTTGACCGGCAGTTTCTGCGCGGCTAACTGAAAAGCTTCACGCGCCAAAGCTTCGTCAACGCCTTGAATTTCATACAAAATTCTGCCGGGCTTGATAACCGCTACAAAATGATCGGGCGCGCCCTTTCCTTTTCCCATACGTGTTTCAGCCGGTTTTTTGGTAATCGGTTTATCCGGAAACATACGAATCCATATTTTGCCGCCGCGCTTGACGTGACGGGTCATCGCAATACGTGCCGCTTCAATCTGTCGATCGGTAATCCAGGCGGATTCCAAGGTTTTTAGTCCAAAATCACCAAAGTTTAACTTGTCTCCGCGCGAAGCCTTGCCGCGCATACGACCTTTCATCACTTTTCGGTGCTTGACCTTTTTAGGCATCAACATAGGAAATTTCCTCTATTAAAAACTGTAAAATTTATCTTCTATTGTTATTGAATTTATTATCTCTGTCTCTCGGCGGACGACGACCGTCGCCGCGACGGGCATTTTTATCAATTTTAACTTCGTTGATCGGATCAGTTGTTGTCCCGCGTGCCATCGAAGCATTTGGATCGAGAATTTCGCCGCGATAAATCCAAACTTTCACACCGATAATTCCAAAAGTAGTTAATGCTTCGGCAAATCCGTAATCAATATCAGCTCTTAAAGTGTGAAGCGGCAGACGACCTTCAAGCGACCATTCGGTGCGGGCAATTTCCGCGCCGTTTAAGCGTCCGGCGATCATCACTTTGATTCCCTGCGCTCCGAAACGATTGGTTTCTTCCATCGTTTTCTTCATCGCTCGACGAAAGGCAATTCGTTTTTCAAGTTGCTGCGCGACCTTTTCGGCTTGCAGTTGGGCGTTAAGTTCAGGTTGACGAATCTCCTGGATTGAAATAATTACTTCACGTCCGGTTTTTTTCGACAAATCTTCTTTCAGCTTTTCGATTTCAGAACCTTTGCGACCAATAATAATACCCGGGCGCGACGTGTAAATGATAATTTTCAAACGATTGGCAGCGCGCTCAATATCGATGTGTGAAACTCCCGCACCCGCAAAACGTTTTTTCAAATCTCTTTTCAAGGTTAGATCTTCGGCTAAAAAAACCGCAAAGTCGCGTTTTGTATACCAATGCGAGTGCCAGTCTTTGTTGTATCCGACCCGAAAGCCGTATGGATGAACTTTTTGTCCCATAATTTTTTTACCTGTTACCGCTGTTTCCTTCCAGTTGATCGTTATTATTAAGCATCGCTTCGTCTGCGGGCGCTGTTTCGTGTCTCTCCGCCGGCGTCTGCGACTGCACGTTTTTGGCGTCCGAAG
>Ga0136640_10000215_pt1 | contig 21124 bp, 15 predicted proteins | sample AntDrymUQ8642106_2_FD_105498 | JGI IMG/M metagenome (GOLD analysis project Ga0136640, IMG submission 105498) | Polar desert sand microbial communities from Dry Valleys, Antarctica - metaG UQ864 (21.06) | ecosystem: Environmental > Terrestrial > Soil > Desert | place: Antarctica: Dry Valley...
CACCGCTTGTGACCCGGCCCATCGCCCAGGCGAAGCGGCCCAGGTCGATAGGCCCGACGTCCTCGCCGATCCGCAGCGACTCGGCGCCGGCCGAAGACAGCCGGAAGTAGCGCCACGGGTTGAGCGCGGTCCACGGCGACACAGCCTTGTCCGCGATGGCGCCGACCACCTCGCGCTGGTTCTGCACCCGCTGCAGGTCAGCCGTGGGCGTCGCGCGCGTGCGGGCGTAGCCCAATGCCTCGGTGCCGTCGAGCTCTTGGCAGCCGCTCTTGATCTCCAGCCCGGCCTTGGGGTCGGTGATCGCCTCCTTGGGGCACACGTCCACGCCCCCGACGCCGTCCACGATGTTGACGAATCCGCCCAGCCCGATCTCCACATAGCCGTCCACCGCGACGCCGGTGTTCTGCTCGACGGTGCGCACCAGCAGGCTGGGCCCGCCATAGGCGTAGGCGGCGTTGATCTTGTTGGGCTCCCTACCGGGGATCTCCACCGGGGAGTCCCGTGGCAGCGACAGCAAAAGGGTGGGACCACTGCCGGTGTGCAGCAGCATGATCGTGTCGGTGCGCTGACCCTCGACGCTGCCGGTCGACAAGTCTTGGCGCTCCTGCTCCGACAACCCCTCGCGGCTGTCTGAGCCCACCACCAGATAGGTCTGGCCCGGTTGGTCCTCCGGTCGGTTGCCGCCCGGCTCGGCGTCCACCGTGCTGATCTGCGACCAGGCCCAGATCGGCACCGCGATCAGGAACGCCAGCCATACCAGCACGACCGCCAGCAGCACTCGGCGCACCGTACGGCCACGCTGGCTCGGCGATCGTGGCACTCGCTGACCGGTGCTGCCGGACCCACCGGAGCCACTTGAGCCACCGCCCCTCCCTGGTGGGGGGAGGGCTGGCGGCGGCAAGGAACCACCGCCCTGCTCTGTCTGCTGGGGCCCTCGCTGCTGCTGTCTGGTCTGCTGGGGCCTGGTCTGGGCTGGCTGGGACTGCTGGACCTTCGGCATGGCCTGGGTCGCATCGGGGTCCGGCGTCTCCCGTTCGGTCAGCCACGAGTACTGGTCCTCGCCGCGGCCGGATCTGCGGTCGGGTCGGTCAGCCATATGTCCGAGCCTAGGGGGGTCCGGTCGCACAATCGATGAGCCGGCCCGGCGTGGCTGGCAGCTGTTGCTGCTGGGGCTGGTGATACTCGACCGTGCTCGGAGACCCTCCCCCCTCCGCGCGTGGCGGCTCGACCCGGTTGCGCTCCAGCAGTGACCAGGTCCGCTTTCGCCGGGCGCTCACGCTGCTGGCCATGACGCTGGTGGTTCCCGGCTCTGCGCAGTTGATCTGCGGCAGCCGGCGGGTCGGTCGGCTGGCGACCAGGCTCTGGATCGGCGCCCTGCTGCTGCTCGGGGCGCTTGCTCTGCTGGCGGTGGTCAGCAACGCTGCCGGGTTGTGGTTGGCCACCAACCCGGTGGTTCTGCTGGCTGTGCGTACGGTCCTGACGCTGGCGGCGATCGGTTGGGTTCTCCTGCTCTTGGACGCCTGGCGGCTGAGTGATCCGCCGACGATGACGCAGCGGCGCCGCCTGGCGCTGGCAGGCGTGAGCGCGGCGCTGACCGGGCTGCTCGCAGGCCCGCTGCTGTTCGGTGCTCATGTCGTCGCGGTACAACGAGGTGTCTTGTTGGACGTCTTCGGCGCCACCGCGGCCGCCGATTCACATGAGGGCCGCTACAACGTGCTGCTGCTGGGCGGCGACTCCGGCGCCACCAGGTGGGGGCTGCGCCCGGACTCGGTGACGCTGGCCAGCATCGATGCCGAGACCGGGCGGACCGTGCTATTCGGTCTGCCACGCAACCTCGCGGACGTGCCGTTCCCGGCCGACAGCCGGATGGCGGCCAAGTTCCCGGCCGGCTTCGACTGTGACGAATGCTATTTCAACGGTGTCTATACCTACGGCGTGGAGAACCCCGAGTTGTTCCCTGGCGCTAAGGACCCTGGCCTGGAGGCGACGACCCAGGCGGTGGAGGAGATCACCGGCCTGCCGGTGCACTACTACTCGATGGTCAACATGCAGGGCTTCCAGGACCTGGTCAACGCCGTCGGAGGCGTGACTCTGCGGGTGCGCACCCCGATCGCCATCGGCGGCATCGGCGGTGACGTCACCGGGACGATCCAGCCGGGCACCCGGCACCTGAACGGCTACGAGACGCTGTGGTACGCCCGCAGCAGGGCCTACGACGATGACTACTCGCGGATGGGTCGGCAGAAGTGCGTGCTGGCGGCCATGCTCGACCAGCTGAGCCCCCAGCAGGTGTTGCTGCACGTGGAAGACATCGCTAAGGCAAGCACCGAGCTGGTGAGTACCGACATCCCGCACCGAGAGCTGGACACGTTCGTTGCGCTGGTTCTGCGAGCCAAGTCCCAGCCGATCACCACGCTGTCCTTCGTGCCGCCGATGATCGACACCAGCGAGCCGGACTACGCCCTCATCAGGGACAAGGTCGCCGCAGCGATCGACGAGGCAGAGGGCGAGTCCGCGCCCCGAGGCGACGCCGGTTCGAAGCGCGCCGGTACGGCAAGCACCAAGAACGCGCGCACCGACGAGGCGGTGGAGGCTGCCAACCAGTCCAAGGATCTCGGCGCGACCTGTTGAGCGACCGCTCGCCGGGATGCAGCGGTAACCTGCCAGGTCGGCTAGCCGGACGAAGGGACGACATGACTGGCGCCCGCGACGTCGTGGCGGTCGTGGTGACGTGGAACCGCCGTGAGCTGCTGCTCGCGTCGCTCGCAGCGGTGCATGCCCAGACCCCGCCCCCTAGAGCGGTCGTGGTGGTCGACAACGCCTCCACCGACGGGTCGCCGACGGCAGTGCGCGAGCAGTTCCCCGAGGCGGACCTGCAGGTCGCCGACAGCAACAGCGGCGGGGCGGGCGGTTTCGCCCGTGGCATCGCGCACGCGCTGGACACCTACGACCCCGACCTGCTGTGGCTGCTGGACGACGACACCGTCCCCGGCCCGGGAGCGCTGCAAGCCCTCCTGGGGGCGTACGACGACTATCCCGGTGCCGGGCGGCGGCCGGCGGTGGTGGCGAGCCGGGTGCTGTGGACCGACGGTCGCGACCATCCGATGAACACGCCGCGCCCCAAGCCGGGCGCCCGGGCCGCCGAGCGGCACCGAGCGGCCGCAGTCGGCTGCGTGCCAGTGCGCTCAGCGTCCTTCGTGTCGATCCTGGTCGACGCCGACACGGTAGGCGAGCGCGGGCTGCCGGTGGCGGACTACTTCCTGTGGAATGACGATTTCGAGTTCACCACCCGCATGCTGCGCGGCCGCACCGGGCTGCTCTGCCCGGCCAGCGTCGTCGAGCACCGCACCGGGACCTTTGGTTCGACCGACGTCGACCCGGGGGAGCGCTTCTTCTACGAGGTGCGCAACAAGATCTGGTTGTTCACCCGCAGCGACGGGCTGTCACCGGCCGAAAAGTTGCTGTACGGCGCATCCACCCTGCGACGCTGGGCGGGGACGTTCGCGGCGTCGCGCCGACGCCGGGTGCTGTGGCGGGGTCTTCGCGCCGGCCTGCAAGCCGGCTTGCGCACCGGCCCGAGACCCAATGCGGAGGTGCTCGGTGACTGAGGCCTTCAGCGTGTTGCTGTCGGTATGGGCCGGCGACGACCCAGACTTCTTCCGGCAGGCCTGGACCAGCACCATCGTGGAGCAGACCCGGCCCCCCGACGAGGTGGTCGTGGTGCAAGACGGACCGGTCGAGTCCGAGCTGGCAGCAGTCCTCACCGAGCTGCTGTCCGCTTGCGAGGTGCCGCTTCAGCATGTGGTGCTGGAACACAACCACGGCCTGGGGCCGGCTCTCGACCGTGGCATCGCGGCGTGCAGCCACGACATCATCGCGCGGATGGACGCCGACGATGTGTCCCTCCCGCGACGGTTCGAGGTGCAGCTGCCGCTGATCGAGGCCGGCGCAGACATCGTCGGCTCGGCGCTGCTGGAGTTCACCGACACCATCGACGACGTCGTCGAGGTGCGCATCCCGCCGACCGATCCGCACTGGATCCGTTCGGCCGCGCGTTTCCGCGACCCGTTCAACCACCCCACGGTGGTCTACCGCCGGCAGGCGGTGCAACGGGCAGGCGGCTATCAGGACCTTCCGCTGATGGAGGACTATCTGCTTTTCGCCAGGATGCTCGCCACGGGTGCCGAGCCCGCCAACGTTGCCGAGCCGCTGGTTTACTACCGGGTCGGTGCCGGCGCGTACGCTCGACGGGGTGGCCGTGAGCTGCTGCGCTCCGAGTTGGCGTTGCAGCGGCGCTTCCGCGAGCTCGGGATCACCACCCGTACTCAGTTCGTGCGCAACGTCGCCGTGCGCGGCGGGTATCGCCTGGTGCCCACCCGGCTCCGCCGCGCCGCCTACCGCCGACTGATCGCCCATCGTGGCTTCGGCCACACCGACCGCGCCGTCGGCCGCGGCGATACCGGCTCGGGGACGGCCGCTCAGTAGGCTGCACCTGCCCCAAGCCGCGTCTGACCTCATCGAACCCTGGGAGTACTGCGTGAACACTGACCTCGTCGTCGTCGGGTCCGGCCTGTTCGGTCTGACCGTGGCTGAGCGATGTGCTCGCGAGCTGGGGCTGAAGGTGCTGGTGCTCGACCGCCGGCACCACGTCGGGGGCAACGCCTACTCCGCCCCGGACCCGGAGACCGGCATCGAGGTGCACCAGTACGGCGCGCACCTTTTTCATACGTCTAACGAACGGGTCTGGGACTACGTCAACCGCTTCACCACGTTCACCGGCTACAGCCACCGGGTCTTCACCACGTTCCGCGGCCGCATCTACCCGATGCCGATCAACCTGGCAACCATCTGCGAGTACTTCGGCAAGGCGCTGACCCCGACACAGGCCCGCGAGCTGGTCGCGGAGCAGGCCGGTGAGATCGACAGCGCCGACGCCAAGAACCTCGAGGAGAAGGCGGTGTCCCTGATCGGCCGGCCGCTGTACGAGGCGTTCATCCGCGGCTACACCGCCAAGCAGTGGCAGACCGACCCGACCGACCTGCCGGCCGAGATCATCAGCCGGCTCCCGGTGCGCTACAACTTCGACAACCGCTACTTCAACGACACCCACGAGGGCCTGCCGACCGGCGGCTACACCGCCTGGCTCGAGCAGATGGCCGACCACGACAACATCGAGGTCCGGCTGGACACCGAGTTCTTCGACAACCGCGACGACTACGTCGGCAACGTGCCGGTCGTCTACACCGGCCCGGTCGACCAGTACTTCGACAACGAGCTGGGTCGCTTGTCGTGGCGGACGATCGACCTGGAGACCTCGGTCGAGGACGTCGGCGACTTCCAGGGCACCTCGGTGATGAACTATGCCGACGAGGACGTCGCATTCACCCGCATCATCGAGCCGCGGCATTTCCACCCCGAGCGCGCCGACCGCTACCCCAGCGACCGCACGGTCATCCAGCGCGAGTTCTCCCGCTTCGCCGGCGACGACGACGAGCCGTACTACCCGATCAACACCGCCGAGGACCGTGCCCGGCTGCTGCAGTACCGAGACCTGGCCCGCGCGGAGAAGCATGTGCTGTTCGGTGGGCGGCTGGGTACCTACAAGTACCTGGACATGCACATGGCCATCGGTGCGGCGCTGTCGATGTACGACAACAAGTTGAAGTCGCACTTCACCCAGGGCACCGAGCTGGAGAGCGGTGGGGTGGACGCATGACCACAGCGGTCGGCGACCACCCGCTCGGCCCGCTGCGGCCGCCGGGTGACACCACCGGGCTGTTCGGCGTCTTCCGCCGCCGCTACCTGCTGAAGCTGCTGGTGCAAAAGGAGCTGCGGGTCCGCTACCAGGCGTCCCTGCTGGGCCTCGCCTGGTCGTACATGAAGCCGCTGGTGCGCTTTTCGATGTACTACTTCGTGATCGGCCTGCTGCTGGGGCTGCGCGACTCGGTGCCACTGTTCGCACTGCACATCTTCACCGCCATGATCATGACCAGCTTCTTTACCGAGACGCTGAACGCCGGCACCAAGTCGGTGGTCAAGAACAAGTCGCTGGTGCGCAAGATGAACGTCCCGCGGGAGATGTTCCCGGTGGCCTCCACCGCGGTCACGACCTACCACATGATCCCGCAGTTCACGATCGTGATTGCCGCGTGCCTGCTGGTGGGCTGGTCGCCGGACCGCACCGCCTTCATCGCCGGTGCGCTCGGCATCTCCATCATGCTGACGATCTCGCTGGCGGTAGCGCTCGCGTTCAGCGCGCTGAACGTGACCTTCCGCGACATCGGCAACTTCGTCGAGACCATCGGCATGATGGTGATGTGGTCGGCGCCGCAGCTGTACCCGTGGGACTTCGTGGTGCGGATCATCGGGGGCACCTGGCTGGAGCAGGTCTACCTGGCCAACCCGGTCGCGATGGCGACGCTGCTCAACCAGCGAGCGTTCTGGACGCCGGCCATCCCACCCGGGGAGGCCACCGAGATCATGCCGCTGATGCCCGAGCACCTGCTGACGCGGGGCTTCATCATGCTGGGCTGCTGCCTGCTGCTCGTCGGCGTGGCGCAGCTGATCTTCTCCCGGCTCGAAGGCAACTTCGCCGAGCGGCTCTGAGGGCACAGTGGCCGAGTCCGTTGTCGTCGACCACGTGTCGAAGCACTTCACGATGCTCAATGCCCGCACGCTCAAGCAGCGGGTGGTCCGGGCTCGCCAGGGGGGGTTCCGCAACCCCACGTTCCTCGCCGTCGATGACGCCTCCTTCACCATCGACCAGGGCGAGGCGGTTGGTCTGATGGGGCTCAACGGCTCGGGCAAGTCCACCTTGCTCAAGCTCATCTCCGGGGTGTTGCGCCCCGATCGGGGCACGGTGCTGACCCGGGGTCGGATCGCCGGGTTGATCGAGGTCAGCGCCGGCTTCCACCCCCAGCTGTCCGGGCGGGAGAACATCTACCTCAACGGGGCGATCCTCGGGATGGACGAGGACGAGGTCGACCAAAAGTTCGACCAGATCGTCGACTTCGCGGACCTCGAGCGCTTCCTGGACACCCCTGTCGGCCGGTACTCGTCCGGCATGTCCGCCCGGCTGGGCTTCGCGGTGGCCGCTTCGGTCGACTCCGACATCTTCATCATCGACGAGGTCCTCGCGGTCGGGGACCCGCCGTTCAAGAAGAAGTGTCTGCAGCGCATCTCCCAGGTGCGCGACGAGGGCCGCACCATCGTCTTCGTCAGTCACAACACCACCCAGGTCAAACGACTGTGCGAGCGCGCGCTGGTGTTGGAGGGCGGGCGGTTGGGTTTCGACGGTCCGGTCGCCGATGCGGTGCACTATCTCAAGTACGACGAGGACGACGACGAGGACGCCGAGGGCGGCGAAATCTGAGGTCCGGCCCGGCGATTGGCCGTCCGTCCCCTGGGACATCCACCACATGGCTGTAGTTCTGCCTCCAGCCCGGCTACGGAGCGAACACGATGTGACTATCGGTGTGCAAGTGACTCCTGTGTGTGAGGATCCGCCATGCCGCCCCTGTCCTATGTCACCGAATCCCGACGTGCGCTGACGGCCATCGTTGCCGCCGGCGCCGTGCTTGCCGCCGTCGTTGCCTGGCAGCCGGCGGCCACAGCTGTTGTCGTCGGTGACATCGGAGCCGCCGAGCCCGCGGCGCCGGCTGTGAGCGGCACGGGCACCGAGATCGACGAGGTCGCGCTGAGCGGGGTCGACCCCGAGGCGCGCGAGGATCTGTCGGCCCGCGCGCTGGCCGACGTTGCCGTGCTGTCCCCCGCTGTCTCGGCCTCGGGCTACACCGTCGCCGGGGTCACCTGGTCACCCGAGGTGGCGCTGGGGGACCGGCAGCTGTTCCTGCGCACCGAGACCGCAGGCACCTGGTCGGCCTGGCAGCCGATGGAGGTCGACGCCGCGCACGCGCCGGACGCGGACAGCAACGAGGGCAAGGCGGCGGTGCCCGGCACCGAGCCATTCGTGGTCGGCGAGGTCGACGCAGTGCAGGTGAAGATGACCACCGCCACGACCAGCCGTGCCGTGCCGACGGACCTGACGCTGTCGGTCATCGACCCCGATGTGGCCGGCGGCCCCCCAGCCGACGAGCGTGCTGTCGAGGGCGGCGCCCGCACGCCGGACTACCAGGCCACGAGCGGCTCCGGCGGGGTCACGTCGCGGCCGGGGATCTTCTCCCGGTCGCAGTGGGGCGCCAACGAGTCGATGCGCGACGGCTTCGCCGGTTTCGGCGAGGTGCACGGCTCCTTCGTCCACCACACGGTCAACGCCAACGGCTACAGCAAGGAGCAGGTGCCGTCCATCCTGCGCGGCATCTACGCCTACCACACGCAGTCCCGCGGGTGGAGCGACATCGGCTACAACTACCTGGTCGACCGTTTCGGTCGACTGTGGGAGGGCCGGTGGGGCGGCGTCGACCGCCCGGTGATCGGGGCGCACACCCTCGGCTACAACGACGCCGCGTTCGCCATGTCGGCCATCGGCAACTTCGACGTGACGCGCCCCAGCGACGCGATGGTGCGTTCCTACGGTCGGCTGTTCGCCTGGAAGCTGAGCCTGCACGGTGTCCAGCCAAAGGCGAGCGCCACCATCAACGGCACCGCGCTGCGGGCGGTCAACGGTCACCGAGACGCCGGCCAGACGGCCTGCCCGGGGCGCTACCTCTACGACCGCATCCCGGCCATCCGGCGCCGGGCGGCGGCCATCCAGGCCGGGTACGGCGCCCGCGAGCTTCGCCGGACCGTGGCCTCGACCCGTCGCCCCGACGTCTTGCAGCGTGCCGGGGACTCTGCACGGGTGCTGGCCGGTGACTCCGGCCCGGGCTTTCGCGCAGCCGTCGCCAGCACCAGCGCCTGGAGCGACGCCCGTGACGTGGTCGGCCTGGGCGACCTGACCGATGACCGCCGAGGTGACGTGCTGGTCCGGTACGGCGACGGCACCGCTGCCACCCTCCCCGGCACCGGTGACGGCGGCTTCGGCACCCCGGTGCGGCACGGCAATACATTTGCCGATGCGTCGCTGCTGGCTGGAGGCCGCGACCTCACCGGCGACGGGGTCGTCGACGTCGTGTTCCGCACCGCCGACGGTGTGCTGCGGGTCGCTCCGGGGGTGCCCGACGGCAGCTTCGGTCGGCCCCGAGCGTTGGCGAGCGGATATGGCCAGGCGCTGGTGGTGACCGCCGCCGGCGATGCCGACTCCGACGGAGACAACGACCTGCTGGTGGTCAACGGCCAGCGTCGGTTGCTTTTGCTGCCCGGCAACGGCGATGGCACCGTGGGTGAGGCCCGCGCCGTCCGGGGCGACTGGTCCGGACGAGCGGTGCTCGTCGGTGGCTCCGACCTGACTCGCGACGGCCGTCCCGACCTGCTGGCACGTGACACCGGCAGCGGCAAGGTCACGATCTTTCCCGGGCGTGGCAACGGGCGCTTCGCCCGCCCGCTGCGTGGCTGGAGTGGGTGGGAGACGGCCCGCGTCACCCTGCTCGGTGACGCCAACGGCGACCGGCTCACCGAGGCCCTGGTGCGCCGGCCGTCCGGATCGGTGTCGGTGCACCCTGGCCGCGGGGGAGCCTGGGTGCACCCGGTCAACCGGCGTCCGACGGACCTGTCCGGTTACAGCTCGGCCCGGATGGTCGGTGACTGGAACGGTGACGGTGACGGCGACGTGCTGGCCCTGCGCCGGGACAAGATGTGGCTGTTCGCCGGGCGTGGCAACGGGAGCTTCGCCAACCCGACCGGCGGCTGGGCCGGCTGGTCGGGTCGCAGCCCGATCGCGGCGGTCGGTGACTGGGATGGCGACGGACGACCCGACCTGATGTCACGGGACCGCAGCGGCGCCGCCCTGGTGCACCCGGGTAGGGGTCGCAAGGGCTTTGCCCGCGCGTACCAGGCTCGCAATGACATCGGTTCGGTTACCGCCATGTTCGGCGTCGGCCGGTGGAACGCAGATGGGGCGCCGGACCTGATGACCCGCACCAGTGACGGCAGCCTGCTGCTGTGGCCGGGAAACGGGCCTGGTGGGTTGGAGGATCCACGGCGCATCGCGGGCAACATGGACCGCTACAACCAGTTAATCGGGGTCGGCGACCTCAACCGCGACGGCCGGCCAGATCTGGTGGGACGCCTGGCCAAGAACGGGCAGCTGTTCATGCTGCCGGGGCGCGCCGACGGGCTGGCCAGACGGGTGCCGATCGGGTCGGGCCCGGTTGCCGGTTCCCTCGGCTGAGCCGGCCCGGCGGACCGGTCAGGGGGTGGCGGCGAGCGCGGCCTGCCAGGCGCGCCAGGCGCTGGCCATCATCTCCTCGACGGTGTAGGACATGGTCCAGCCGAGGTCGCGGGCGGCGGTGTCACCGGACGCCACGATCCGATCGGGGTCGCCGGGTCTGCGGTCGTGCACCTCTGGCTCGAAGTCCACGCCGCTCACCCGCCGGATGGACTGCATGATCTGGGCGACCGACATCCCTTCCCCGCTGCCGAGGTTGTACGCCGGCTGCAACTCACGCCCCGCTGCCAGCGACTCTGCTGCCGCGACGTGCGCGGCTGCCAAGTCGCCGACGTGGATGTAGTCGCGCACGCAGGTGCCGTCGGGGGTGTTGTAGTCCGACCCGAAGATCCGTGGTGTCTGCCCGTCGGTCAGGGCTTTCAGCACCAACGGCACCAGGTTGTGCGGGCTGGCGTCGTAGACGTCGTCGTACGCCGACCCGACAACGTTGAAGTAGCGCAGGCTGGTGTGCCGCAGATCGCTGGCACGCCCCAGAGCGGCCAGCAGCCACTCGGCGACCAGCTTGGACTCGCCGTAGGGGGATGCCGGATTCTTGCTGGTGGCCTCGGTCACCAGGTCAGCGTCCGGCGTGCCGTAGACCGCTGCACTGCTGGAGAAGACCATCTTGTCGACGCCGTGCTCCGACATGACCGCCAGCAAGCGCCGGGTGCCCTCGATGTTCTGCTCGTACGTGTGCAGCGGCCAGTCGACCGATACTCCGGCGTACTTGAAGCCGGCCGTATGCACGACGCCGACGATGTCGTGCTCGTCGATGGTGCGGGCGAGCAGGTCGGCGTCGAGAATCGTTCCGCGCACCAGCGGAACCCCGTCGGGAACGAAGTGTGCCCGCCCGGTCGACAGGTCATCCACGGCGACAGCCGGCACCCCGGCGGTGACGAATGCGCGCAGCACGTGTGAGCCGATATAGCCGGCCCCGCCGGTCACCATCCAGGTCATGCGGGCCACGTCATGTTGGCGACCCTAACGGGGCCACCACGTCGACCCGCTCACGTGCGGCCAGTTCGGTCAGCCCGCCGGCCGCCTCGACGGCTTTCCGGTCCCGGACGAGCAGCACTGACCCACCGGCCAGCAGCGGCGCCAGCACGCTGTGCACCAACCCCGCCCGGTCGCATGGAGCCGCGCCGGCCAGCAGTCGCCCGCCGTGGCGCAGACCCATCTGCGCCGCCGCGGCCCGGGCCTGACCCAACAGCTGGGCATGCTCGATGGGTACGCCGCCCCCGCCGACCGACAGCGCCGCCGAGGTTGGAGCTGGCGGATCGGCCACGAACAGCTCGTCGGGATAGCCGAGCACCTCGGCACCCGCATCCAGCACACCCGTGCGCTGGTCCCGGACAGTGTTTCGGACGGTGTCCCGGACACGGTTTCGGACACTGCCGCCGAACGCCCCCAGCCCCACGACGACCCCCCGTGCAGCGGTGCTCGGGTCGCGGTCGTCGCCGAAGACCTCCACCTCGGGGTCGCCGGCGTCCGGTGGCTCGGCGTCTGCTGGCTCGATCACGGCCCCAACCACCCAGCAACCGAGCGCCCAGGTGACCGCCAGCCAGTGCGTGGGCAACGACAACCGCACCCGGTCGCCGGGCTCGACGTCCAGACCGTCCTGCAGCAGGCCACCGGTCTTGGCCACCCAGTTGGCCAGCGTCGCGATGCTCAGCTCGACCCGCGCACCGTTGGCGGGGTCAACCCAGGTGACGGCCGGTCGGCTGGAATCGCCCCTGCTCAGGTCGGCCACGAGTGCGCCGACCGTCTGTGGACCGCGGGCGTCGGGGGGCATCTCGACACCGTAGCCAGCCGCCTGCGCATGACAAGATGCCGGGCATGCAGGCCGTCATCGTCGCCGGCGGATTGGGGTCCCGGCTTCGCCCGTTGACCGACCGCCGTCCCAAGCACGTGCTGCCGATCGCCGGCCAGCCCCTGCTGGCCCACCAGCTGCGACGGCTGGCGGCTGCCGGTGTCCAGCACGTGGTGCTGGCGACCTCCTACCGCGCTGCCGAGCTGCGCAGCCAGCTCGGTGACGGTGGCCAGTACGGCCTGCGGCTTAGCTATGCGCACGAGCCGACCCCGCTGGGCACCGGAGGGGCCGTCCGCCATGCGTTGGCCGAGCTGCACGGCGACGGCGACGACCCGGTGATCGTGCTGAACGGTGATCAGCTGTCCGATCACGACCTGCGCGGCCAGGTCGACCAGCTCGACGATGTCGGTGTCGACGTGTCGCTGCACATCGTCGTCGTGGCCGACCCGCGGGCCTATGGCTGCGTGCCGACCGACCCGGATGGTCGGGTGACGGCTTTTCGGGAGAAGTCGCCCGATCCGGTCTCGCGGCAGATCAACGCCGGCAGCTATGTCTTCCGGCGGCGTGTCCTCGCCGACATCCCGACGGGCGTGGAGGTGTCGTTGGAACACGAAACGTTCCCACGGCTGCTGCGCGCCGGGAGGCGGCTGGTCGGCTTCCGCGACGATGGTTATTGGCTGGACGTCGGCACGCCGGATGCCCTCGTACGAGCCTCTCGGGACGCGGTCCGCGGCCTGCTGCATTCACCGGCGATGCCTGGACCGCCGGGGGAGCGGCTGCTCGACCACACCGCCGAGGTGCATCCCGGCGCCCGGATCGTCGGGGGTGCGGCTATCGGGCCGGGAGTCGTCGTCGGCGACGGTGCCTTCGTGGACGGCAGCGTGCTGATGGCCTCCTCGGTGGTGCGACCGGGAGCCACCGTGGTGGCTTCAGTATTGGGACCGGGCGCTGAGGTGGGGTCACACACCGTGGTGCAGTCTTCGGTGCTCGGCGATGGCGCCGTCGTGGGGGCCCGCTGCGAGCTGTCTGGGGGGATCAGGATCGGCTGCGACGTCCACATCCCCGACGCCGGGTTGCGTGTGTCCGCACCCTGACCGCTCAGACGCCGTTCGCTTCGAGGGCGTTGCTGGCCGGGTACTCCTCCATGAAGTCGCCCACCGCCTCGCCGCTGGGCCGCTCGCAGTACATGGTCGCTCCGAGCCCCTCACCCTCTGCGGCGTTCTCGCCCTGAGCGGCCCAGTGGGTGAGCGCCACGTGGGCGCCGTCGGGGAAAGCCTTGCCGTCGTCGGAGGTCCACGGCGCCGCGATGAACTTGGCCTCGTTATACGCCTCGGGGTCGTCGGGAACGGTCTCCAACTCGAACTTCTCCGCCATCTCCTGCACCACCTTCAGGTCGTCGGCACTGTCGGCGATGGTCTCGTCGTACCAGAGCACGGTGTAGCCGTGCTCCAGGTTGTGCACCAGACGCTCGACCTCGGGCCGGTCGCTCGCCGTGTAGAACTTGCGCTCGAAGTCTGCGGGGCCGTTCCAGTGCGCCCCGAACGCCGGCGGGCTGGACGGATAGTCGATGTCCTGGCCGTCCAGATGCTCACCGCCGCCCTCCCCGGGCTCGGTGCTCACGTCGGTGCAGCTCACCTCGCTGGCCGACAAGCCCAGCTCGGCAAGCGGTGTGCCGGCCACCTCTTCGGCCCGTTGGCGGTCACTGATCACCTTCCAGGCCGTCGCGCCGACGATGGCCAGCGCGATCACGCCGCAGATCACCACCACTACCAGCGTGCGCCTGCGCTCAGCGCTGGCTGTCTCGCGTTGCATCTTCTCGATGCGTGCTGCGCGGTCACGATCCTTGCTGGACTTGGCCACGATCTCCCTCGGTGCTGTCGACGTATCGGCGATCAGTGTACGGAGCCAAAGACAGCGCCTCGGCACAGATGGCGCCCGCGGGTGCGGCAACTGTCGACGATCGCAGACCGGCAGCCCAGCACAGGACACGGACGCGCTCCATGACGGCGCCCGCGGCGACCAACGCGTCAGCATCGACCCCCGGGTTGGCGCCAGGGACAGCGTCGGGGTCGGCACGGATCACTACCAGCGGATCGCTGTCGGTGTTCAGGACCTCGGCGCGTACCCACTGCTGCCGGGCCGCCGCCATCTCGACCAGCTCAGCCAGTTCGGGACTGCCCGGGTGTGCAAAGCCGCGCCGGTCGGCTGGTGTCCGGCGGACTGCGGCTCGGACAGCGTCGGCCGCGCCGAGGCCGAACAGGTCCTCGCCGTCGGGCCGCACCACAGCGACCGCACCGGGCCCATGCACCCCCGACGGCAGCACCAGCGGCGACAAGCCAGACACCACCGCGGCGGGAGTACGGGCAGCCTTGTCGAGCACCAGGTCGGCCGCGCCGGCCAACTCGTCCACCACAGCCGGCGCGGTCACGGCGAGTGGCCGGTGCCAACCGTCGAGCTGCCCGGTGAGGTCGTGCAGCGGCTCGAGACCGGCGACGCCGATGGCAATGTCGGTCTGGCCCATCCGCCAGGCTCGTCCTGCCGTGTCGGTGACCACGATCGCGACGTTGCGGCCCGTCCTGGTGGCCAGAGCGGTGCGCAGGCCCCGCGCCGATGCATCCGGGTCGACAGGAAGCAACACCACGCTGCCGGTCTCAGTGTTCGAGACGTCCACGCCCGCGCCGGCAAGCACCAACCCATGCCGGGTGCGCACGATCTGCAACCCCCCGCGAGAGGCCAGCAACCGTTCGGTCTCGCCGGCAACTGCGTCCTCCCGGCTGACGTGTCGGCGGACGCGACCCTCGACCTTGGCCACGGCCTTACTGGACACCACCAGCACGTCACCGTCACACGGCCCACCCGGCCAGGCGGCGAGCAGCAGACCGATCAGGTCGTCATCGGCGACCAGGTCGGGCAGCGTCCCCAGCGCCCGGACGGTGATGGTCACCGGGAACGGTCCGACGCACATTGCTCGGCCAGCTGCAGCGTCGCACCCGCCATCGCGGCGGTCGTCGCTGCGTCGCGCATCAGCAGCGGCACTGCGTTGGTACGGATCCCGCTGGCCGCAAGCACCGGCACCGATGCTGCGTCGCTGGTGTCCACCAGCCAGCCGTCCAGCAGGCCGCCGCCTGACCGCGCGCCGTACCAGGCCGCCACCGCGGCGCTGGAGACCTCGACGCCGATGGCAGTCAACAACTGGTCGGCCATCCCGCGAACCGCGGCGCCGCCGATGATCGGCGACACCCCGACCACCGGAGCGTTCGTTGATCGCACCGCGTCGCGCACGCCGGGAACGCCGAGAACGGTGCCCACTGACACCACCGGGTTGGACGGTGGCAGCAGCAGCACGTCGCAGGAGGTGATCGCCTGCAGCACCCCCGGCGCCGGCGCCGACTCGCGCTGTCCGACCACCACCACGTCATGGGTCGGCACCTGGGCGTGCAGCCGGACCCAGTACTCCTGAAAGTGCACCGCCCGGCGACCGTCCTCGTCCTCGACGACGATGTGCGTCTCCACCCGGTCATCCGACATCGGCAGCAGCCGCACGGGCGGGCGAAGCGACGCCAGCCAGCGCTTCGACAGCGCCGCCGTGACCGCAGACAGCGGATAGCCGGCTTCGAGCATCTGGGTGCGGACCAGGTGGGTGGCCAGGTCGCGGTCCCCCAACCCGAACCAGGTGGGCTCAACGCCGTACGCCGCCAGCTCCTCCTTGGCTTGCCAGCTCTCGTCACGGCGGCCCCAGCCACGCTTCTCGTCGATGCCGCCACCGAGGGTGTACATGACGGTGTCGAGGTCAGGGCAGACCTTGAGCCCGAACAGCCAGATGTCGTCCGCAGTGTTGCCGATGACGGTCACCTCGTCGGCTGGGTCGAGAACCGCGAGCAGCCCCCGGAGAAAGCGTGCACCGCCAATCCCGCCGGACACCGCCGTCACCCGCATGGCAGCAGTGTCCCAGGCGGCGCGCTCGTACCGGCCCGGCCCGGCCCGGCCCGGGCAGGGCTCGGGCCGGTGCCCGCCGCGTGCGACAGTTGGGACAAGTGGGACACCAGGGGCGGATCGCGGTGCATATAGACCATCTGGTTGGGCGCAATACCAGCCGCTGGCTTGACTATCGCGTAGCGACAGGCATGTAATTCCACCTGTGTTACTCATTCGCAGCATATTTTACCGGGCCGCGAGCCCGGCATCACGCTGTGCAGCTGAGGCAACACACACCGTGGGGAACCAAGGGTCGAGGAGGCAGTCATGCCGGACTTCGTAATGCTCGAAGCAGCCGACGAGACAGACGAGTTGGATTGGCAGGAGCGGGCGCTGTGCGCTCAGACCGATCCCGAGGCGTTCTTCCCGGAGAAGGGCGGCTCCACCAGGGAAGCCAAGCGGGTGTGCCTCACCTGTGAGGTCCAGTCGGAGTGCTTGGACTACGCACTCGAACACGACGAGCGCTTCGGTATCTGGGGCGGGTTGTCCGAGCGGGAGCGCCGCAAGCTGAAGAAGCGCGCCGGCTGACCAAGCACGCTCGCCGCTGACCGGTCGCTAGGGTGGCCCGGTCCTGCGGTCGCTGACCGCGTCTTTCCCGGTCCGGCGGAGGGTGCTGCGTGGTGCCTGCGACAGCTGTCTCGTCGCCGCCGGTGACCGCAGTGCTGGTCTGCCATGACGGAGCCCGCTGGCTCCCGCAGGTGTTGGCGGCGCTGTCGGCGCAGACCCACCCGCCCGATCGGCTGCTGGCGGTGGACACCGGCAGCGCCGACGACACGGTCGCCCAACTCACAGCCGCCCTCGGCGCGGACCAGGTCCTGGCAACCAGCCGCGACACCGGCTTCGGCGACGCCGTCGCTCGAGCCATGGACATGCTGGCTGAGCGCGACACCGCAGCAGAAGGCTGGATCTGGCTGCTGCACGATGACTGCACACCCGCCGCCGACGCACTGCAGCGGTTGCTCGCGCACGCCCAGGCAGGGTCTCCGGACGAGCCCCCGGTGGCCATCATCGGCCCGAAGGTCCGCGAGTGGCCGTCGCTGCGCCGGCTGCTGGAGGTCGGGGCCACCATCTCCGGAACCGGCACCCGCGAGACAGGTCTGGAGCGTGGCGAGCCCGACCAGGGTCAACGAGACGACCCGCGGCAGGTGCTGGCCGTCGGCACCGCCGGCGCTCTCGTACGCGCCGCCGCCTGGGAAAGTCTGGATGGCCTCGAGCCGCAACTGCCGCTCTTCGGCGACGACCTGGACTTCGGTTGGCGGGCCACCCGCGCTGGCTGGCAGGTGCAGGTCGCTCCGGCCGCGGTCGTCTTCCACGCCGAGGCTGCAACCCGTGGCCAGCGCACGCCGGGTGTGCTGTCCGGCTCAGCGCGCCGCGGACAACGGCGAGCGGCGCTATTCGTGCTGCTGGCCAACTGTCGCGGGTCTGCGCTGGCGTGGATGTTCGTCCGGCTGCTGGTGGGCTCGCTGCTGCGGTCGGTCGGCTGGCTGCTGCTGAAGGCACCCAGCTCAGCCTGGGATGAGCTTGCCGCTGCGGGCTCGGTCTTGGGTCGGCCGTGGCATCTCGCCGATGCGCGCAGCAGGCGTCGGCGCACAGCACAGCGGCCGCCCTCGGAGGTACGCCCCCTGCTGCCGTCGGCTGTGCACCCGTACCGCGAGGGCGCGGCCGCCGTCGCCGATGTGGTCGGTGGTCTGCTCGCACCCACCCGGCTGGCGGCTCCCCGCTCGGTCGCCGAGCCCGGGCCGGTGGCCGAAGAGGCCGAGGCACTGCCACCCGAGCCGGGACCGTTGGCCAGGGTTGCTGCCCGACCGTGGGCGTCAGCGGTGCTGGCGCTGGTGGTGCTGACGCTGCTGACCAGTCGTGCAGTGCTGACCGGCGGCGAGTTGCAGGGCGGTGCGTTGTTGCCGGCGCCGGAGGGGGCCGGGGACTGGTGGTCGGCCTACACCGCCGGTTGGCACCCGGTGGGGACCGGTTCAACCGAACCTTCGCCGCCCTACGTGCTGATGCTTGCCGGTTCCGGACTGCTGACTCTCGGCGATGCTGGTGCCGCCGTCTCGCTGCTGCTGCTCGGTGCACCGGTGCTGGCCGGGCTCACCGCGCACCGACTGCTTCGCCTTGTTGGTGCCGGCCCGTTGGTTGCTGTCTGGGCCGCGATGGCGTACGCGGCGGTGCCGCTGGCCACGGGTGCGATCGCGCAGGGACGGCTCGGCACCGTGCTCGCAACTGTGGTCGCACCGCTGCTGGTCAGCACGACGCTCTCGGTCGCTGCCGCCGACTCGTCGCCGGGCACCCGTGGCCGGCTCGAGCGCTGGGTGCGGCGCAGCAGGGCCGGGTTGATGGCGGCGGTGCTGGTCGCATTGGTGCCGGTGGCATGGCCGTTGCTGGTGCTCATCGCGATCGGGACGGTGTCGCTGGTTGCCGTCACAGCCGCCCGACGCGTGTCGCATCCGCCGCTGGTGCAGGTGCTGCTGTCCGCCGCGGTCATCGTCTCCGTCCCGTGGCTGCTTGGTCCCCAATGGCTGGCCGCGCGGCTGGCCGACCCGTGGCTGTGGTGGTGGGAGGCGGGGCTGCCCGATGCTCGCGTCGGGCCCCTCGACCCCGGGCCAGTCGAGCTTGCGCTGGGCATGCCCGGCGGGCCCGGGGGCATCCCCGCGTGGGTGGGTGCCGGGGTGCTCGTTGCCGCGGTAGCAGCCCTCGCACGTACCGGACGCCGTCGGCACGTGCTCGTTGCTTGGTCGGTGGCCACGCTCGCCTTGGTGCTGGCTGCCGTTGGTGTGCTGGCAGACCCGGGTGCGGCCTCGCGGACAGACGTCACTGCGATCTGGGTGGGTTTCCCGCTGGCAATGTGGTGGGGCTCGCTGCTGATCGCAGCCGCGATCGGAGCCCATGATCTCGAGGCGATGCTTGCTGGACGCAGTTTTGGGTGGCGGCAGCTGGGCGTCGCCGGTGTCGCTGCGGTTGCACTGGTCAGCCCCGTGCTGGCGCTCGGCTGGTCGGTCGCTCACGGTGTCGATGCGCCACTGCGACGCGATGTTCCGACACCGGTGCCGGCATACATGGCCGACGACGCCAGCAGTGGGACGCGAGCCTCCACCGTGATCCTGGCCGCCACTGAAGAGGGCATCGACACGACCGTGGTGCGTGCGGACGGATGGCGCCTGGGCGAAGAACCCATGCGCGCTGCCGCTGCCCCGCCGGTGCTGGTGGAGGCGCTGACCGGTCTGCTCGCGGCTCCCACAGAGGAGAATCTGCAGACGATCAGCAGGCTGGGTATCGGCTACCTATATCTGCCGGGCCCGGTCGCCCCCGACCTGTCCGCAGACCTCGACAGTGCTCCCGGTCTGGTGCGCGCTGGAGCACCGGAGCGCGATCTGGCTTGGCGACTGACGAACGCTGGCGGGACGCTGCAGGTGGACGGTCGGGGAGTGGACATTCCCCAGGCCCGCGGTGACGGTGGGCCGCCGTGGACTGCGACGCCGTCCGCCTCGCCACAACGCCTGCTGCGCGTCGCCGCAGCAGCGGACCGGTCCTGGCAGGCGTCAGTAGGAGGGCGTGAGCTGTCTGCGACAGACCAGTCGGAAGGCCTGCAGACCTTCGCGGTGGCGGTGCCGGGTGACGGCCCGCTGACGGTGGACTTCGCCAGCAGCCGAGCCTGGTGGGTGGCGGCCCAGTTGGTGTGCCTGCTCGCGCTGTTGTTGCTTGCGGCGCCGACTCGTCCGGAGCGCGGATGAGCAACAGATCGGACATGGGTGTGCTGGCGATGGTCGCTGTGACCGTGGCGGGCACGCTGATTCTGGTCGGCCTGCGACCGGCGGACAGCCAGCCCGCAGGCACCCAGTCGTCGGGAACGAAGGCAGCAAACACGGTGCCCGTGCAGCAGCGCGCGGTGACCTGCTTCGGCCTGCCCGGTCACCGGTCACGATCAACGATCGCCGTGAACCGGTCGACCTGGCGGACGCGCAGGGTGCCGGAAGGCGACAGCAGGATCGCCGCCAGCGGATCGACGGCGGTCGACCTGACCGCCTTCAGCGCCGTCACGCCGGACCGTGCAGTCGGTGCCGGGTTGGCGGTGCAACGCTGCGCCGAACCTGCCCGCCGTTGGTGGTTCGTCGGCGCGGTAAGCACCGCGAGCAGGTCCGGCACACTGTTGTTGCGCGCACCCGATGACACCGACGCGGTCACAGACGTCACGCTTCGGGGGCCGGACGGCGTACTCGACACCGTCGGCACCGACGACGTCCGCGTTGCTGCCGGGACCACGGTCCGCCTGCCGTTGACCGACCTCGTGGCCGGTGCCAAACAGGTCGCTATCGAGGTGGACACCAGCCGCGGGACGGTGATGGCGGCCCTCGCCGAGACCCGTGCGGACAGCTCGGATCCCACCGGTACGGAGTGGCTTCCGCCCACTGCCGCTCCGGCGGAGACCGTGCTGGTGCCTGGCGTCGGTGGCTCTGGGGGTGCCTCTGCGGGTGGCAAGGAGGTGCTGGTGCTCGCCAACGCAGCGGAGCGAACTGTCGCGGTCCGGCCGGTTCTCGTCACCGATGCGGGCCGCGCTGTCCTGCCGGACCTCTCCGCAGTGCAGGTGCCGGGTGGCGGCACAGCAGCGGTCCCGTTGCCACCGAACATTGGGCCCGGCAGCACCATCGAGCTGCGTGCGCAAGCCCCGATCAGCGCCGCAGTCCGGGTGGTCGCCGACAACGACATCGCGATCGTCGTCGGCGCCGCTGCGCTATCCGAGTCCGCCGTGCTTCCGGTCGACCTGGGTGCCCGCGTCGAGGTCGACCCGGCGACCACGTTGACCCTGTCGGCACTGCTGGTCGACCCTGAGTCGCAGGACGTACGAAGCCGAACGGTCGAGGTGCGGGCCCTCGACGCGGCCGGAGACGTGGTGGCCACGGGCGAGGTGGAGATCAACGCAGGAACATCGCTCGCGGTCGACCTGGCCGGCGTGCTCCGGCTGTCGCGGTCGCAGACCAAGGCCGTCAGCCATGTCGTCGTGCGCGCCAGACGTGTCGGCACGACTGGGGACATCTCTGGGGACATCTCTGGGGACATCTCTGGGGACATCTCTGGGGACA
>Ga0136640_10000216_pt1 | contig 21121 bp, 14 predicted proteins | sample AntDrymUQ8642106_2_FD_105498 | JGI IMG/M metagenome (GOLD analysis project Ga0136640, IMG submission 105498) | Polar desert sand microbial communities from Dry Valleys, Antarctica - metaG UQ864 (21.06) | ecosystem: Environmental > Terrestrial > Soil > Desert | place: Antarctica: Dry Valley...
CGCCGTTTTGGACAGCGGCAACGACCAGGCGATTGTTGACGTGCGGGCGATGAAGGCGAAGATTGATTCCAAATACGCGGCGTTTTATTACCCGTGGGTGCGCGTTCTCGATCCCGTCACGCAGCAGGAAATTCATCTGCCGCCGAGCGGTTTCGTCGCCGGAATTTACGCCCGCAACGATGTCGAACGCGCCGTTTATAAAGCTCCGGCAAATGAAGTCGTGCGGCTTGCCGTCGGGTTCGAGAAAACCTTGAACAAGGCACAGCAGGAAGTTTTGAATCCTGAAGGAATCAACTGTTTCCGCTTTTTTGAAGGTCGCGGTTTCCGGCTTTGGGGAGCGAGAACGACGAGTTCCGACCCCGAATGGAAATACGTCAATCTGCGCCGCTATTTCGCGTATCTCGAACGCTCGATTGACCGCGGAACGCAATGGGCGGTTTTCGAGCCGAACGGCGACGCGCTCTGGGCGAATGTTCGCCTGACGGTGCAGGATTTTCTTTATAACGAATGGGTTTCCGGCGCGCTGCTCGGCGAGAAACCGGAAAAAGCCTATTTCGTGCGTTGCGACCGTTCGACGATGACGCAGAACGATTTGGACAACGGACGGCTGGTTTGTCTGGTCGGCGTGGCGGTCGTCAAACCGGCTGAGTTTGTAATTTTCCGCATCGGTCAATGGACGGCGGACAGAAAAGTTTAAGTGAGGAGGAAAAATGGCAACAGAACGAGTAAATCCGTATCCGCAGTTTAATTTTACGGTTGATTTGGGACAGGGCATTCGCGCCGGATTTCAGGAATGCAGCAATATCGGGATGGAAATGACCGTCGTCGAATATCGCAACGGCAACGAACCGACCAACAACGTCCGCAAAATCACGGGCTTGAACAAAGCCAGCGACGTGACCTTAAAGCGCGGGGCAATCGGCGTTTTAGATTTATACGGCTGGCTCAACGATATCCGCAACGGCACGACCAACGGCGTTCGCAACGTGACGGTCAACTTGATGAGCGAAGACAAAACAAATACATCGCCGGTTTTGACGTGGCGATTGCTCAACGCCCGCATTATCAAATATCTCAGCGGTCCGATGAACGCCAAAGGCACGGACGTGGCGATGGAAGAATTAACGCTGACTTACGAACGTCTTGAAATGGAATAAGGCGTGGGAAGGCAAAAGGCAAAAGGCGCGGGAAGGCAAAAGGTAAAAGTGAAATGCCTGTCACCGTTTGCGCTCTTGCTAATGTGCGGGCTTCTGCCCGAAATAATCAGTCGTTAAAAAAAAACGATGGTGTCAACTAATCAAAAAATCCGCCGTCTGCCCGGCTTTCGTTTTGAAGCGCAAACCCCGTCGCGTGAAAACATTTTGCCGCGAATGGATGTCGCGTTGTTTGTCGGTTTTGCCGCGTCGGGACCAATCGGGATTCCGGTCGCACTCGAATCGGCGGAGCAATTCAAACGGATTTACGGACGAGATTTGCCGCTCGTCCGGGACGGGGAAAAAGGCGAAACGATTTACGCCTATCTGCCGCCGACCATCAGGACGTTTTTCCGTAACGGCGGCAAACGCTGTTGGGTCATCCGCGCGGCGCGTGTGCAGCCGACAAAGGACAATCCGCTTAATCGCGCCGCTTATAATTATTTCCCGCTGGCGGGTTTGGCTGGCGTTCAATTCGATAATCGGGAAATTTCCGACATTATTCCGGCTTTCGCCCGCGCCCGTTCAAAAGGAAGCTGGTCGGACGATTTGCAAATCGGCACGGCGACGCTTTCGCGTGCCGCCGAATTTGTAGATTTAGACGAAGCGGACGGAGAAAAAATTCTCACGCTCGAAGTTTCCGCCAACGAACCAATTAAAAACGGCGAGTTGCTGCGGCTAAAGTTTTCCGATGAAAAAAAGGTTTTGTTGATGACGGCTGATGTAATCGAAGACGCGGCGAAAAATCAATCGCCGCCGCTTGTGCCGTCCGCCGGAAAAATCGTTTTGAAAATCATTTCAAAGCGTTTCGTTTGGCTCGAAGATTTGCCTGCCGTTTCTTCGCCCGCGCCGGCTGGAAATGTCTGGGTCAGGCTTTGGACGCGCCAAAATAAACTCGATGTGACGGAATTCACGCCGGTTCGTCAAGCTGAATTGGAATTTAAATTAAAGAAAAATGAATCGAGTCCGCCGGAAATTAAACTCGTATTTAAAGATTTGCCGTCGGCTGAATCGCCGCCGGTCGGAAGTTTGTTAATAACGGGATTTCAACACAAACTGCTTTGTTTGCAAGTCGAAACGGTCAACGTCAACAAGTCCGGCGAGCGGGAATCGGTTGAAGTTATCTGCCGCGCGATTTTCCGCCCGGAAAATGTCGCTAAACCGAATTCAAGTCCGACGGTCGAGCGTCTGGCTTTTGAATTGTGGCTCAAACGCGGCGAACAATCTTTTATCAAATTAAGCGATTTGGCTTTTAACGGCGACCACGAACGCTTTTGGGGAAATTTGCCGACCGATGAGCGTCTGCTTCGGCTGTCGGAAGAAAAGAGCGCGGAATTTCCCGAAATTTTCGATTGGACGCAAACGGGCGAAGCGGCGGTTTTTCCGCTTGCCGGAAACGGTCGGCGCGACGCATTTTATTTTCCGCTTTTCCCGACCGCTTTTCCCGAAAATTTTCCCGGCGCGACGGTTTTGCCGGGAACAAAACTTCAGCGCGACGGTTTGGAAATTTTCGACGAAACGCTTTTTCTCGATGAAAAAATAAAAAATACCGGATTGAATAATCTGCTGAACGAAGCCGAATTTATTCGATATTTGAGTCCGCGCCCGCGCCCGCTGGCGGGAATTCATTCGGCACTCGCGCCCGAAACAATCGTCAGAATTGCGCCCGAAGGTCAGCCGACTAATCCGCATTACGCGAATTTGTCTTTAGAGGAAGCGACGATTATCGCCGTGCCGGACGCGCTGCATCCGGGTTGGTTTCAGGAAAAAAGTATTGAAGAAAACGTATCGCCCCCGCTTTCATCGCCGCCGCCGCGTCCCGAATGGTGGACTTTTCAGGATTGTCGAAAACCGGATGTCAAAAGTGTCAGCCAGCCGCTGTGGGGAAATTTTTTGGACTGCGGAATTAGTGTTCTTGAAATCCCGACGGATTTAACTGTCAAAGGAAAAAAAGTTTCGTCGGGGAAATACACTTTGGAATGGAAATACACCGAAGAAAACGAATCTTTGAAATTTGTTTTGGAAGAATCGGCAACGCCGGATTTTCAGTTTGCCCAAAAAATTTATTGCGAAGAACGAAAAGAATTTACGATTGACGAGCGCGGCGCGGGTTTTTATTACTATCGAGTGCGAGCCGAAATCGGCAATGAATTCAGCGATTGGTCAACGGGTTTGGCAATTAAAGTTCCGGCGGCTGAAAACTGGGTCGCAAAAACTTCCGCCGAATACGAACCGGATGTTTTGCTGGCGGTTCAAAGAGCCTTGCTCAGAATGTGCGCGGCGCGCGGCGATTTGTTTGCCGTCCTGGATTTGCCCGAACATTACGAAAAAGACGCGGCGATAAATCACGCCGCGACGCTGAAAATTACAAAGGGTTTCACAACGGCAACCGCCGGTGTCGAGCCTTTCAGCGCGGACGAAGCGAGAACGGCTTTGAGTTTCGGCGCAATTTATCACCCGTGGCTGATGACGCTTGAAGACGGTTTTGAAACGGTGCGGAACATTCCGGCAAGCGGCGCGATTTGCGGCGTGATGGCGCGGCGGGCGGCACAGCGCGGCGTGTGGGTTGCGCCCGCCAACGAAATTTTACAGGGCGTTTTGGGTTTGGCGAAAATTTTCCCCCGCGAAAGTTTTCTGGATTTTCAGGACGGTTTAATCAATCTCGTCCGGCACGAGCCGACCGGCTTGATGGTTTTAGATTCGGACACTTTGAGCGGCGAATCCGATTTGCGTTCGATAAATGTCCGGCGACTTTTAAGTTTGTTGCGGAGATTGGCTTTGAAACACGGCGCGGAATATGTTTTCGAGCCGAACGACGAGCGTTTTCGGCGGCAAGTCCAACGCGGCTTTTCTTCGCTGCTCGATTTTATGTTCGCGCGCGGCGCGTTTGCCGGAACGACTCCGGCAACATCGTATCAGGTTTCGGTCAGCGAATTTTTGAACAATCCAAACAGCGTCGAGCAAGGGCGTTTTATCGTCGAATTGCGCGTCGCGCCGTCGCTGCCGCTGAAATTTGTCAATGTCCGATTGATTCAGGCAGGCGGGCGCGGAAGCGTGACGGAAGTTTTTTAACCAATAATTTTGAAGGGTTTTAGAAATGACAAATCCACCGATGAACGAAAAGGTAAATTATCCGTTTATGGCATTTAATTTTGCCGTGGAAATCAAGGTCGAAGGCGTGGCGATGCAGATTTGCGACGCGGCTTTTGCCGAGTGCGACGGTTTGGAAATGACGATGGATGTTAAGACGATTCGGGAAGGCGGCAACAACGGCAAGCAGATTCGCCTGACCGGACCGATAAATTACAGCTCGCTGACGCTCAAACGCGGGATGACCGAAACCTTCGATTTGTGGAAATGGGTCGAGCTGATGCAGACCAATCCCGAAACCCGCGCCGATGCCGAAGTCGTTATTTTTTCGACGGACAAGACGGACAAGACGGACAGGAAAGTTAAAGCGAGATTTTTATTGTCGCGCTGTGTTCCCGTCAAACTGAAAGCCCCGCCGCTTAACGCCAAAGACGGCGGCGTGGCGATTGAGGAATTTCAGCTCGCCTACGAATCAATGGAGTTAAAACTCGGAAGTTGAGGAAAGAAGAAAGATGCCCACATCAGTTAATTTAGTCAAAGCCGAATTACAGCAGATTGACCTGGCAAAACCCGAAGCCGCGCCGACCTTAAAAGTCGCGGTGCAGTTTAATCCCGAACTGCTCAAGGTCAGCTTTGCCAATCAAATTCAAACGTCGGAAGGCGCGGGCGACCAGCGCGGCAGTCCGGCACAGCAGTTTGTCGGTGCCGGCACGACCAAGCTCGCCGTGCAGCTTTGGTTCGATGTCAACGCTCCGCAGGAAGGCGAAACGGTGAACGACGTGAGAAAAATGACCGAAAAAATCACGCATTTTATTACGCCGAAACCAGACCCGAAGGACAACAAAAAATTTCTTCCGCCCGGCGTGCGTTTTATCTGGGGTTCGTTTCAGTTTGACGGTTTGATGGAATCGCTCGAAGAATCGCTGGAATTTTTCTCAAACGAGGGAATTCCGCTCAGAGCGAGTATCACGATGAATCTAAGCCAGCAAAAAATTGACCAGTATAAATTTCCCAGAGCAGCCCCGGCAAAAATCGCATTGCCCGGAACTCGCCCGCTGACCGCCGCGCCCGCCGGTTCGACCGTGCAGAATCTGGCGGCAAATCAGGGCAAAGCCGACGATTGGCAGTCAATCGCCGCCGCCAACGGAATCGAAAATCCGCGAAATTTACAAGTCGGTCAACTGCTCGATTTGAACGCCAAAATCGGCGCGTCGGGCGGCATCGGCGGCAGCGTTCCGCTTTTGAACGAGCCGGGAGTTTCAGTGAATTTGTCGGCGCAAACTTCTTTCAGAACGGAGTAAAAAATTATGGCTGTCGTCATCAACGAATTTGAAGTAACGCCTGCGCCGCAGGCAAACGAAAACAAAACGCCCGACAGAAAAGCGAGCGAAAGTTCCGGGAAAAAGCCTGAAATGACCGATTACGAAGCGAAGCAAATGCTTGAACGCCGGATGGAAAGATTGGAAAGAATTTCAGCACACTAGACCGATTTGGGATTTAGGATTTAGGATTTGGGATTTGAAAAAATCTAAATCCGCAATCCCAAACCCCAAATCCCAAATCGAAAACCGATGCCTTTGGATTCGACCACCGGAGTTAATGTTGCGAGACCGACAATTTTGATTGACGGGCAGGAAAATTCTCCGCTCGTCGGCGGTTTGAATTATCTTTTGATCGTCGAAAAGACGAACGGGCTTTATCGCTGTGAAGCAAAATTCGGCAATTGGGGACCGAAGGATAATTCGATTGATTTTCTTTATTTCGACCGCCAGACGCTTGAATTTGGCAAGGAGTTTCAAGTAAAAATTGCCAGCGATGAAATTTTCAAAGGCAGAATTACGGCTCTCGAAGCAGCTTTCCCGGAAGGACAACCGCCGGAAATCGCGGTGCTTGCCGAAGACGCTTTGCAAAATCTGCGGATGACGCGCCGGACGCGGACTTTTGAAGATATGTCGGACGCGGATATTTTTAGAAAAATTGCCGGTGAACACGGCTTGACTCCGGCGATTGATGTCGGCGGCGCGACGCACAAAACAATCGCGCAGGTCAATCAAAGCGATTTGGCTTTTTTGCGCGAGCGGGCGCGTTCGATTGATGCCGAAATATGGTTGAAAGACAAAGAATTGAACGTCAAAACCCGCGCTAGTCGGCGCGGCGAAAAAGTTTCTTTGAAATACAAAGCGGAAATGCGCGAGTTTCGCGTGATTGCCGACCTTGCCAACCAACGGACGAGCGTCATCGCGGCGGGTTGGGACGTTTCGAGCAAGGAAGCAATAAAATTTGAGGCGAATGATGCGGTAATTTCAAGCGAACTCGGCGCGGACTCAAGCGGTGTCGGCATTTTGAAAAGCGCGTTCGGCGAACGAAAAGAATCGCTCGTTCACGGGGTTCCGCTCGGCATTCAGGAAGCGCAGTCGGCGGCGGAAAGTTTTATGAAAACGCTGGCGCGGCAATTCGTCGTCGGGCGCGGAGTCGCCGAACCGAACGCCAAATTGCGCGTCGGCGCGGCGGTCGAACTCGACGGGCTGGGGAAATTATTTAACGGCAAATACTACGTGGCGGAAATCGCTCATATTTTTGACAACGTGAAAGGTTTTCGCACCGAATTTCGCGCCGAACGAGCGGGCATCGGCAAGTAAAAAGTAAAAAGGCAAAAGGCAAAAGTAAAAACCGGGAAGTGTGGAGACTTTTGTGGTCTGCTTGCAAAACAAAAAATGTTGGAAACAACCGCAATAGAAACAATTATCGAAGAGCGCGTGCCGCGCGGACTCGGCGGACGCTGGTATGGGGTTTTCCCCGCGCTGGTGACGGATGTCAAAGACCCGGACGGGCAGGGCAGAGTGAAAATTTCTCTGCCGTCGTCGCCCGACACTGACGGCGCGCGCTACGAGGCTTGGGCGCGGCTGGCGACGATGATGGGCGGCAATAATCGCGGCAGTTGGTTTGTGCCGGACGTGAACGATGAAGTTTTAGTCGCCTTTGAAGCCGGAAATCCGCGCCGTCCATACGTCGTCGGCTGTTTGTGGAACGGCAAAGACGCGCCGCCGGAAAAAATGGACGGCGGCGGGAAAAATTACAAAAAAGTTCTGCGTTCGCGCAACGGCGTAAAAGTTACGCTCGACGACGCGGACGGACAGGAAAAGATGATTCTCGAAACTCCGGGCGGACAGAAAATTACTTTGAAAGATGGACCCGGCGCAATCGAAATCGTGGACGGCAACGGCAATTCGGTCAAGCTCGAAACGAGCGGAATTATCGTTACGGCTTCGGCAAAAGTGACAGTCAACGCTTCGACCGTCGAGGTTTCCGCCGGAATGGTGACGGTCAACGCTGGAATGTCGAAATTCAGCGGCGTGGTTCAAGCGGACACGGTAATCTGCAACAGCATTATCAGCGCGTCCTACACGCCGGGCGCGGGAAATATTTGGTGAGGTGAAACGGTTTATGAGAGAAACAATTCAATGGACTGCGCCGTCGCCTTTGTGGGAAAACGCCGTCGGCTTGAGTTCGGCTGCCGGACGGCGCGAAGAATTAAACCGACCGGGAATTTTGCGTTTTGCGACCGATTCTTTTATGGACGATTTTTTGCGAACGCTCGCCGACGACCCGCAGCGTTTGGGGCAATATCTGGCGATGCCCGAAACGTGGCGCGGCGTTTCGCCGATGGCGGACGCGCTCCAGCCCGTGCCGGCGTTTGCCCGGAACTTAAAACGGCTCGGATTGATTGCCGCGCAGAAAAAGCAAAGAAGCGGCGGATTGGTTCAGACTTCAAATCAATTCACGCAGTTTGCTTCCGCCTCAGAGAGCAAACCGCTCAAACTTTATCAACCCGCGCACCAGCGTTTTTATTTGCTGGCGGCGTGTCTGGTCTGCGAGCGTCCCGGTTTGCCCGACAAAATTCCGAACAGCGAGCGCGAGGAAAAAGTTTCGTATGTTCTGCGCCGTTTGTTTCCGCCGGGCGAATTGAAAATCAACGAAAAATTGCCCGCTTTGAATGCGAATTGGGAAGAATACGCCTTCGTGATGACCGACCGGGGCGCGAAATGGAAAAAGGTTTTAAATGAAAACGCGCTGGTCGAAGGCGAAGAGCAATTGCCGCTTTTCGCCGTCAATTTTAACGAGGATGACGGGCGGCGGCGCAAACTTTACGCCGGTGTGATTCCCGCCGGAAAACGCGAGGCTTATATGGCGGCGGGAAATGCTTCGACGGGCGGTTCGGGCGATTCGTCAACCGATGCGTCGCCGGATTCGCGGGTGTTTTTGATCCGCTCGCAGTTCCGCGACCCCTGGAAAAGTCTTTTGCAGACGGCTTCGCACGCGAAAACCGCGCTTGACGAAAGCGGCAGCGACCAAAAAGCCGTTGACGCGAGAAAAGACATCATTAAAAATTCGCGTGAGCAGATTCAGACTGTCTCGTGGTTGATTACGCTCGATTTTGCTAATTTTTTGGCGGCAAATCTGCCGCGTGTTTGGAACGCACTCAATAATCGCGCGGTTTCTCCCGCGTTGAACACGGCTGAAACGAATCTTGTCAGCGTCATTGCCAATACGACTTTGGACGCGAATTTTGCGATTAACTTAAAACTCGATACGAGTTATTCCGAAGTCAAAAGCTCGTTGAAGGACGCGCTTCTCGCCGTCAAACCGGCAAACGCGCAGACAGCCGCGCAAATCGAAAAAAATCTCGAAGCGGTCGTCATTTCCTACAACCGCAAAACGCCCGACGCGCTTTATCCGAACTTTTTATTTCCGCTTGCCGATTTGAGCTTTTCGCTGAAAACCGTTTTGAACGGCGCGACCGTTTCAATTACGCCGACCGATTTTCAAATCAATAATCTGAACGGCGAAAATCGCGTGAATAAAATCGCCCAACTGGTTGAAGCCGCTTTGCCGCCCGCGCCGTCGAATCAGCCTTTGCAAACGCCGACGCTGGCATCGCAAACGCCGATGGATATGCGCGAAGGTTTTTTTCTGATGCGCTGTGTTTATGAACGTCCGCTGTGCGGCGCGATTGACCCGCCGATTTTGAGCCAGCCGACCAAAGCGTTTCAAATCGCCGGTTTTTTCGACTCCGACGCTCCGGCGCGTCCGATTCGCATCGCGCTGCCGATTGACCCGACTCCGGCGGGCTTGCGAAAGTTCAATAAAAACACGGCGTTTATGATGTCGGATTTGCTTTGCGGGCAGGTCAATCGAATGAAAGGCGTGACCTTCGGCGATTTGATTCGTTCGGTTTTGCCGTTTCCGCTGCACAAAGATTTGAGCGTTCCCGACGCGGGCGGCTGCAAAGACGGCGGAGGAATTTCAATCGGGATGATGTGCTCGCTTTCGATTCCGATTATCACGATTTGCGCCTTGATTTTGTTAATGATTATCGTCAGCCTGCTCGATTTTATCTTTCGCTGGCTGCCGTTTTTTATCGTGTGTTTTCCGCTTCCGGGATTGAAGTCGAAAAATGAATAACGCCGGAAAAATACTCGGCAAGGGCATCAGTTTCCCGCCGCGCGTCGGGGCGGACGGTCGCGTCGTCTGGTCGGAAGGCGAGACGAATATCAGGGAATCAATCCGGGTGATTTTGCTGACCGAATTGGGCGAACGTCTGCACTTGCCCGAATTCGGCGGCGGTTTGAACCGATTTTTATTCGAGCCGAACACGGCGACGACGAGGCAGTTGATTCGTGACCGCATCACGAACGCTCTGGCGGAATGGGAGCCGCGCATCGTCGTTCAATCGGTCGAGGTCGAGCCGGACGCGCAAGACCAGCAATCCGCTATTGCCACCATCAATTACCAACTCGTGGCGACGCAAATTTCCGAGCGCGTCAGTTTAACCGTCGCGTTGAGCGGGTAAATGTCGGAACACGAAGCGTCGGCGACGTGCTGAACCGCCAATCGAAAACACGCATTGAAGCGAAACGAAAAATTAAATATGCCGTTACAAATTCCGAAAATTGACGACCGACGCTATCAGGATTTACTTGATGAAGCGTTGCTGCGGATTCCGATTCATAATCCCGAATGGACGAATTACAACCGCAGCGATCCGGGTGTCACGCTCGTTGAAGTTTTCGCGTTTATGACGGAGAGCTTGCTTTATCGCGCCAATCTGATTCCCGAACGCAACCGTTTAAAATTTCTCCAACTGCTCGGCGTTGGGTTAAATCCGGCGACCTCGGCGCGGGGAATTGTGGCGTTCACAAACGAGCGCGGGCTGCCGCAAGTTATCACGCTCGATTCCGGTATGGAAGTCAGCGCGGGACAAGTGCCGTTTCGCACCGCCCGCGGGCTGGATGTTTTACCGATTGAAGGAAAAGTTTATTTCAAACGTCCAATCAAAAACGCCGACACGGAAATTTTGGATTATTACGCGCAGCTTTACGCTTCGTTTCAGGGCGCACCGCTCGAAAATAATGTTGATTTGCAGCTTTACGAAACGGCTCCGCTCGACGGGAAAAATGAAACGGGCGTGTCGCTGGCGGAAGAAACGATTGACAATTCCGTCTGGATTGCTTTGCTCGCCAAAGAAAACGAAGACCGTGACGCGATTAGAAAGGCAATCGCCAATAAAACTCTGAGTTTGGGAATTGTTCCCGCGCTCGATGAAACTTCGCCGGTTTTGCGTCCGGGCGGACAGGAAGCGAACGCCGAAAATTCTTCGTGGCTTTCCTACGAAATGCCGAAAAAACCGAACCGGGATTGGACGCTTCCGGCGACGGCGAACGACCGGAAACCCGAATACAAACCGCTTGACGCGCGAATCACGATTGACGTTTTGATTGAACCGGGCGTGGTTGAAATTACTTTGCCGGCGGAAGACGAATTACGAATTTGGGCGAATCTCGAACCGCTCGAAGCCGGCGCGGACGATTTTCCGCCGACGCTCGAAGATACCAAACTCGAAGAGCGTCTGATTACGTGGCTCAGATTGCGGGCGACTTCAAACGCTTTTAAATTCCGTTTTTTGTGGATTGGCATAAACGCGGCGACCGTATCGCAGCGCACTCGCGTGACCAATGAAATTACGGCTGGCGGCACGGGCGAAACCGACCAGATAATCAAACTTTCGCGCTCGCCGGTTGTGCCGCATTCGATTCGGTTATTCGTGACAATCGGAAACCGGACCGAAGAATGGCGGGAAATTGACGATTTGTTCGCGGCGGGCGCGGAAGTCGTCGCGCCGGATTTGCGACAACCGCCGGGCGCGAGGAAAAGCAAATTGCCGAACGCCAAAGTTTTCGCCGTCAACCCGGAAGCCGGAGAAATTCGTTTCGGCGACGGCATTCACGGACAGCGACCGCCGCTCAACTCGCGCATCAGCGTTTTGTATGATTACGGCGCGGGAATTTTGGGCAATGTCGGCGCGGGCGCGATTAATACCAGCCCGGTTTTGCCTGCCGGTGTGAAAGTCTCGAATCCGATTCGGACGTGGGGCGGCGCGGATTCGGAAACGGTTCTCGACGGCGAAAAACAAATCACCAGATTTTTGCAGCACCGCGAGCGGCTGGTGACAGTCGCCGATTTTGAAACGATTGTCTGGCGAACGCCCGGCGTTTTGCTCGGTCGGGTCGAGATTATCCCGACATTTAACCCGGAATTTTCGCCGAACGAGCCGGGCGACGCGCCGGGCGCGGTGACGGTGATGGTCATCCCGCGCCACGATTCGCGTCAGCCGGACGCGCCCGTTCCCGACAGATTATTTCTGGATACGATTTGCCGTTATCTCGACGAACGCCGTTTGATTACGACCGAAGTTTTTTTGCGCGCGCCGATTTATAAACCGATTTGGATTTCCGTCGGCATCAACGTCATCGGAGAAAAATCCGTCCCGGAAGTCCGCGAATCGGTCAAAAAAGCATTGCTCGATTTTCTCGCTCCCGTTAATCCGGCGTTTGCCGATAATCAGCAAACCGCTTTGCAGTTCGGCGTTTCAATCGGCGGTCAGCCTGACGAAATCAACAAAGGCTGGCGGCTGCGAAAACCCGTGACGGCGAAAGAATTATTGGCGGTGGCGAGCCGCGTTTCCGGCGTGATGTTCGTCAACGACGTTTTGCTGGCGGAAGGAAATAATGTTTTTGACGAGCAGGCGGCGATGAACGGTTTGGAATTGCCGCGCGTGTTGGGAATTTCGGTTGCCATCGGCGACCCGCTGCCGCTTTCCCAACTGCGCGGAACGGCGACCGAGACAACCGGAACGGAAACGACGCGCCGCATCGTGCCGATTCCGATTGTTCCCGAAGAATGTTGAAATGATTGATGTCAACGGAACAAAATTTCATCTTTTACTGAGCCGCGACGATTGGAGCAAATGCGAATCGGCGCGGAGCGGTGAAAGTCTGGAAGATTTTTGGAATCGGGAAGGCGAAGGCGAAACGTCCGACGAACAGGAATTTTACTGGAACTTTGAAAAAAACGAAATCGCTCTTCAGGCGCGAATCTTTCAATTTAAGACTGCGGCGAAAGGCGACAAACCGGATTTGAACGACCGGCGCGGCGCGGCGCGTGACCGTTACGGAAATTGGTATTGGATTGACGAAACAGGCGAGAAAATTAAAGTTTTATCCACCGGCTCAAATCGCGTTTCTGATTTTTATCCCGTTGCCGAGAGCAGTTGCGAACCGGAACAGCAAAGCGGTTTTCAGCCAGTCGAAAAAAAAGAGCAAACGCCCGTTTTGATGCGCGGGCTTGCCGTGACGATTGACCATTATCTCGTCGTCGGAACGATTCAGCCCGCCGGATTGCTGGTTTTCGATTTGTTTTCAATCGGCGAGCCGCGCCGGATTTTGTGGCGGAGTGCGGTTGATTTTGTGCCGTTTGACATCGCGGCGCGGCGCGGCGGCGGCGCGTTTGTTTTAGACCGCGAAAATCACCGGTATTGGACGCTTGACCGGGGCTTTAACGCGGTCGGCGGAGAAACTTTTGAAGCGGCGAAAACCGCCGATGATTTTCAGCCTTTCGATAAATCGGAAGAGCGCGAACACAGTCGGAATCTTGCCGCCGGTTATTTTTTCTCCGAGCTGCCGCCGATTGATGACCCGATTTCGATTGAAGCCTTGCCGGACGATTCGGTTTTGATTTTGAATCGCGCCGACGCGGAAGATTTTTCGATTGTTCGACGCTACTTTCGCGGGCAAAAGCTGGACGATTTAAAGACCGATAGGATTAAGACGAAAGTTAAAGAAGAGAAAATTACAACATCGCCGCCGAATAAGTTTCGTCTGCGCGGTTACGACATCGCTTTTGTTGACGGAAACGCCGAGCGGAAAATTCTCGACCGGCTTTACATTGTCGGGGAAGAAGGGAATCAGGCTTTTGCTTTTAACCTGATTTGCAAAGATGATTTATCGCTTTCGCCGTTTCCTGATTTGCCGTCGAACGTCGTCGCCAAAAATTTGGAGCTTCAGCCGGTCGGCGAATATTTTCCGATGCGGCTTTTCGGCGGCAAAGGTTTTACAGCGGCGGCGGACGGCAAAGTTTATTACGATTTCGGCGAGCGGTGGCTGCCGCTGATAAAACAAAATCGTCCGGGTTTTATTTTAACCGGAACGCTCGAAACTCCGGTTTTTGACGGGAAGGAAACCAATTGCGTCTGGCACAGATTGATGCTCGACGGCTGTATTCCGCCCGAAACGAAGATTGAAGTTTTCAGCCGCTGCGCCGAGCGCGAAGAAGATTTGCCGCTCGATTCCTGGCAAAAAGAGCCGAATCTTTATCTGCGGGGAAACGGTTCGGAATTGCCTTTTGCCAGCAACGACACGGCGAAAGAAAAGGGCAAGGGAACTTGGGAACTGCTTTTTCAGCGGACGAAAAATCGTTATTTGCAGTTACGTTTTGCGTTTTCGGGAAACGGGCAGAAAACGCCGCGCATTTCGGCACTTCGGGTTTATTATCCGCGTTTTTCGTATCTCGATAATTATCTGCCGTCAATTTACCGCGAAGACGCGCAATCGGCTTTTTTCCTTGACCGATTTCTGGCAAATTTTGAAGGTTTTTATACGACGATTGAAGAGCGAATCGCCGCCGCGCAGCAGTTATTCGATGTGCGCGGCGCACCGCCGGACGCGCTCGATTGGCTGGCGAGTTGGTTTGGAATCGTGCTTGACCCGAATTGGAACGAAGACAAAAGACGTTTGTTTATCAGCCACGCGGTCGAATTTTTCCAATATCGCGGCACACGGCGCGGTTTGCAAATCGCGCTGCGGCTCGTGCTTGATTCGTGCGCCGACGAACGAATTTTCGCCGCGCAAACCGCCGCCGAAAAAATCCGCGACCCGATTCGGATTGTCGAAAGATTTCTCACCCGACGAACGCCCGAAATCATTCCGGCGGATTCAATCGGCGCGGGCAGCCTGCCGCGAATTTCACCTAAAACAGCCAAATGGAATCCGAATCAGGGCGCGGACGTTTTGCATCAGCGTTACATCGAAAAATCCGGCGAAGATGAGAATTTGAAATTTCCATTGATAAAACCGGATGGCGCGGAAAAATCCGCGATTTGGGAACAATTCGCGGCGGAAGTTTTGAGTTTCGCGCCTTCGTCCGCCGCGGCGATTGAACAGCGCGACTGGCAAAACTTTTTGCGCGATAAATATCAAAACGAGATTGCGGATTTGAACGAGGCGCACGGCGCAAATTATCCCGACACGATTGATGAAGATGATTTCAAACGTATTTTTTTGCCGCGCGGAACGGAAACGAACCACGCGGCGCAAAGCGATTGGCAAAATTTTCTGGCGCAAACGGCGATGACCAGCCGCAGCCGCCGACTCTGGCAGAATTTTCTGGCGCGGCGTTACCGGCGCGTCGGGCGGTTGAATGATTTTTACGGGACAAATTGGAAATCGTTTGAATCAATCGCGCTGTTTGACCGCTTGCCAATTTTGGATAAACCGCTTACCGATTGGTTTCAGTTTGAAAGCGCGGTTTTGCCGATGCACCAAACGGCGCATCGTTTTACGGTTTTGATTCCGGCAACTTTGAACGGAAAAAGAATTGAAAGCGCGGCGGAGCAAACGCGCCAACTCGAACTCGTCCGCCGCGTCGTCGAACTGGAAAAGCCCGCGCACACGGTTTGCGATTTTCGTTATTACTGGAATTTGTTCCGGCTCGACGAAGTGCGTTTGGGCTTGGACACGCTGCTCGGTTTGGGCAGCCGCGACCCGCTGCTCAATCCCGAATTAATTACGGGACAAGCCTTTGTCGGCGAAAGCCGCGTCGGGATTTTGCAGCCGGAAAGATATTCGAGCCGTTACGTTTTAGGTAACGAAACACTAAAACAAAAAAAGGATGGTGAGCAATGAGTTGTTTTTCGACAGTTACAGCCGTGACCGCAAACGGTGAATCGGATTTGACGAAGCACGTCAATTACACCGCCGGAATGATTTTGGGCGTTGACGATTTCACGCAGGAATTCGCTTATCTTTCGGGGCGCGACCGTTGGCTGGCGCGTGACGCGCTCGGTTACGGAACGATTTCCGGTTTGAGCGTCCGCATCGAAACGGATGCCGAAAAAGGTTTGCGCGTGATGATTCAGCCGGGTGTCGCCGTCAGCCCGCGCGGGCAATTCGTCTGCGTCGGGTCGGCGCAATGCGCTTATCTGAATCAATGGCTGGCGGCGGCGGACGCGAAGGATTTAAATAAGGCAATCGGCAGCGAAGCGGGAAGTCCGCCGCTTAGCTCGCCGCCGGTCGGCGATGAATTAACGCTTTTCGTGACGCTTTGTTACCGCGATTGTCTGACGGATAACGTGCCGATTCCGGGCGAACCTTGCCGGAACGAAGACGAATTGACGGCGGCTTCGCGGGTGAAAGACGATTTTTCCCTTGAACTCCGGTTTGAACCGCCGAAACAAGCCGAAGAAGATGCCGTCCGCCGATATGTCGAATGGCTCAAACAAATCACCGTGACCGAAACCGGCGCGTCAACGCCGATTGACGATTTTATCCGAGCGATTCGGGATGAATGGCTGGCTGCGCCGCCGAGTCCGCCGATGACTTCGCCGCCGGTGCTTTTACAAATTCGCGCCGACGATTTTTGCGATTATCTGCGGGCGGCTTTTCGTTTGTGGGCGACTGAATTGAGAAATGTTTTAAGCGAGCGAAAAACCGGCTGCGCCGTGGAAATGACCGGCGCGGACAAAATCGAAGATTGCGTTTTGCTGGCGGAATTGCGCGTTCCACTCGAATCGCTTGCGTCGGGCTGGAAGGTCAGCGACACGAAAGAAATCCAAGTGATAGAAGAAAATCGCCCGTTTCTGCTGCATCTGCGAATGCTGCAGGAATTGATGCTCTGCGGCGGCTGTCATTGCCCGACGGAAACAATTTCGCCAATCACGAGTCCGCTAATTATAAGTCCGCCGGTCGTCAGTCTGCCAATCAGCAGCCCGCCCGTAACGAGTCCGCCGATTTTGAGTCCGCCCGTGCCGGCTGCACACGAACATAGTTTAGACGCTCTGAGTGACGTAGCCGTGCCGTCGCCGTCGGAAGGTCAGCTTTTAGTTTTTCGCGGCGGCGGATGGATTGCCGAAACTCCGACAATCAATCCTACGTCTGTGCCGATTGCTCTTGATGATTTGACCGATGTCGCCCTTTCATCGCCAGCCGACGGACAGAGTTTGATTTTCCGCGGCGGTCAATGGATTTCCGAAACTCAGGCAGGCAATTCTACGCCGATTTCACTCGATGATTTGACCGATGTTACTGCCGCCTCGCCTTCGGAAGGGCAAATATTGATTTTTCGCGGCGGTGAGTGGATTTCTGAAACTCAGGCGGCAATTGAGCATAGTTCATTGACCGGACTCGGCGACGACGATCATCCGCAGTATCTTTTGACGGACGGCAGTCGCGCATTGACCGGAGATTTGAGCGGCGGCGGCAACCGCATTACAAGTCTCGCCGCCGCCAATGCCGACGGTCAGGCGGTCATCTTTGAGCAGGCAATCAAACAAGGCGATAACGCGGGCGGAGATTTAACCGGAACTTATCCCAAACCGACGATTAGTGAATTGCAGGGCAATCCGGTTCAGGCAAGTTCGCCAAACACCGGCGACGCGCTGGTTTGGAACGGCACTGCTTGGACTCCGACTCCGCAAAGACCGTCGCCGACTGAAGCCAAGCCGTTTTTGATTTTGCCGTTAGCGACGGTTACGCGACGCGACACAAATTTTTACGAAATTTGGTTCAACATTGACGCGCCGGGAAACTTGGCGGAAATTAAGGGACTAAACAGGGAAGATTTGAGAATTTTCGACGAAACCGAAGCGTCTCCTACCTTTCTCGATGAAGTCAGACATTCGCCCAATCTCGTCAACAGAATCACCAGAAATGTTTTTTTAGTGCAGATAATATCTGGAGCAGCAAGTCCGCGAGAGCCGGATTTTATGCGTTTCAGATTTGATGTGAACAAAATAAGAGTTTCGTTTAGAAATGAGGAAATGACGCTTCTTGAATACGCGGAAAAAACCAACACTAGATTCCTCGGTTTTTTAGAAGGGAATTTTGCAACCGCCTTTGTTCGCGGTTCGGGAGCGAGGCAATAACGAAGGAAGATGAAAAATGAGCAGTCAACTGAAACTACAGCAGCCGATTATCAACGGCAGTTTGCGCGTTACCAATTTTTTTAACGGGCGGCTCGTCACCGGCGCGGATTTGACGCGCGAGCAAAACGCGCGGCGCGAAGCGGTCAGCCGTCTCGGTCAAGCGGCGGGCGAAGGCATCGCTTACGGTTTGGAAGTCGAAAAAGATGCCGCCGCCGCCGGCGAGCCGATTGTCAACGTCAGTTCCGGCTTGGCGGTCAATCGCTGCGGGCAGGCTTTGTATTTGTCGCAGAACGCGAGCGTCAATTTGTTGGAAAGATTCGGCGCGGTTGAGCGGGCATCAAAGACTTTCAGCGATTGCAAACCCCTTCAGGTCGGAACTTATACGGCAGGTTACGGTTTGTATTTACTTGTTTTGTCGCCGGTCGAAACCAGCGAGGGAAGTGCGCCGACCAGTGGGCTCAACAACGCTTTTGCCGCCTGCAATACGGATGTGATTCTCGAAACCGTGCAGTTTCGCCTGCTTGCGATTGACCCGTTTTTGACAAACGAGCGTCTTCCCGGCAGAGGACTTTTGAGAAATTACATTGCTTACAGGTGTTTTGGCACAGCAGAATCGTCAAACTTCTTTGAAAATCCGCTCGGTTTTCCGCTCAATCCTTACGGGTTGATAGACGAAATGAGAGAGAAATTACTTTCGGACAGCGACGTGCCTCTGGCGATTGTTTATTGGACTTCGAGCGGCTTGGAATTTGTCGAGAAGTGGGCGGTCAGGCGGCGTTTAACTAAAAGAAACAACGATGAGGCTTGGACACAATTAACCAGCGACCGCCGGATGAGCGAAAGTGAAGCGATGATGCAGCAATTTGCCGATCAAATCGAAAACCTGCAAATAGAGGAAACGGATTTGCGGGCGATTGAAGCGGACGATTATTTTCGTTTTCTGCCGCCTGCCGGATTGCTGCCGATTGCCTCTTACGGCGCGGAGGACGGCTTCGATTTAGACGAATTTTTCGGATCGAAAGGCTCGGAAGAAATCGCTCTGCTCGAAGGCAGCCGTTTGCGAGCGTTGCTCAACGAATCTCTCACGCATGAACCGGTGGATATGGATACGGATGAAAAGATACAGCTTTATTTTATGCGGGAAAATCTAGAAGCCGTCGAACAGGGACAAAACGCTCAGTTGGCTTTAATTTTTGCGCGACACAGTCTGCCTTATTACGGCGCAGCGCGCTTTGGCAGAGCCGAATGGAATACAAGCCGATTTGCGGCACTGATTAAATAAAAAAGGAGAAAAAACAATGGGACGTTCAAAATTCAATTTCGAAGGCGCGAGCAATAGAATTTCGGCATCGTCTATTAATCGAACGACGGCAGCTTTTTCAAAAAGAGAAGAAAAAGCTGCCGAAGCATTCATCGCCAGTAACCCGGAGTTAGCCAGGGCGGTTTCAGAAAGACCGGAGATTGCGTCCTTCATCACCGCCGCAGTCGCCACCCGAGTCGAAGATTTTCGATTCATCTCTGACAGAGTATTTCCCGGAAGAATACTTCCCGGTCTAACTGGAGGACCTGCAAAGCCGCCGAGATTTACGTTTCCGCCGGGACTTATAATTCCGCCGGGACTCACACTTCCGCCTGCGACCGGCGAACCTGAGCAGCCTGTTTCGCAAATTGATTTGGAGATTCAATTACTGCTCAATAAGATTCCGATTGCTCACGAAGGTCACATCGTTACGAGTGAATACCATAACACCGTGCGAGACGCGCTGCTGGCAGTCGCCGACCGGATGGGACTGACGGTAAAAGCTGTCTCCGACTTGCAAGTGCTGAATTTCGCGCCGAATTTTCAGCAAGTTGAAAACACCATTTTATGGGCAGTCAGCTTTAACAAAGCCATTGTCCCGCAAGTTGTCGAGGGTGATAATGCTCCTCCAGTTGTCAAAGGCAGTTTCGCGGTGCAGTTGCCCGACGACGCGGTGATAGACAGTATGATTGTCAGAGGTGTGCGCGTCACGACAGATAAAGACAAACCGAAACCGAAAACATTTACCGTTAGACTCAGCCGACAGAAATTCGATACTGAAAAACCTCAAATCACGCCGTTGATTGTATTTGATTTAGCCGACAAAAAGGAAAAAATCAAAGAAGTCAACGATGTCAAAGAATCGCTCCCGGATGATTTGGATGATGCCACCGCCCGCACCCGAACTTTGGATTTGAGCCGCGTTAATAACCAAACGTATCAATATTTCATCGAGGCGATTTGGGAGGGCGATAATACTCTGGCGAAATTTGAGATTTATTCGTTCCAGATTTTTTGCGAGATTTAATTTACTTTCGGAAAAATGAACACTTGGCAGCAAAAAAAAACGGTTATTTCAAAGCTGCGGGTCAAAAGCAACGGACTTGATGCGCTGGCGACACGTTTCCGCTTTGAACAATTGTTCGGCGCGACGAATTTTCTACCCGAAGGTTTGCTGCCGAACGTGGTCGTCTGTATTAAAAAAATCCGCGACCCGCAGCCGCGAACGCTGCGTTTAAATCACGACGGCGGGCGGTTTTCCGATGCCTGGCGAAATTCGGTGACGCGCGAAATCGAAAATTTACACCGCCGCGCTTTCCGACCGATCCGCGAAACTGTTCCGGCGCAGGCGGAAAGCGTCGTTTTCGCCGACAGCACCGAATTGCTGGCGTGTCTGGCAATTGATTGGCAGCGCGGACTGTTGGCGGAAAGCTGGTGGTGGCGCGGTCTTTTTCCGAATCTCGGACAAGCGCAAACCGTCGCCCGCATCTGGAGCGAATCGGCGGAATACGCGCCGACCGCTTTGCAATTGCTGGCGAAACGGGAAAAAGCCGCCGGCTTTGCGATGAAATTACAGCCGAATGAAGCCGAAGATTTACTGCGCCGAATAATTTCGGTTTTCGGCTTGCATAAAATACAAAAGGTTTTGTTTGAATCAATTGATAAATCGGAAAAGCCGCCGGATGAGCCGCGCGAAAATACGATTGAGAAGCAAAATTCGCCCGCGCCGGAAACCGCTTTCAATGAAATTCAAACTCTCGCTCCGTGGTTCAAGTTCGCGCCCGAAACGCAGCGAGTTTCATCGAATCCGGCGCGACAAAGTTTGCTCGGAATCGGTTTGATGCTGGCGCGTGCGCCGCAAATTGTCCGGTCAAATGAATTCGCGCACCAACTAAAAATCTTCCGAATCGAATTTGAAAGTTATCGTAAAACGGCGGCAACAAGACCGGCTGAAATTTCGGCGCAAGCTGTAAAAGCCGTGCTTAAAATTCAGACAAGTCAAAA
>Ga0136640_10000217_pt1 | contig 21050 bp, 17 predicted proteins | sample AntDrymUQ8642106_2_FD_105498 | JGI IMG/M metagenome (GOLD analysis project Ga0136640, IMG submission 105498) | Polar desert sand microbial communities from Dry Valleys, Antarctica - metaG UQ864 (21.06) | ecosystem: Environmental > Terrestrial > Soil > Desert | place: Antarctica: Dry Valley...
GAACGAGCACCGGGGACCCCTGGCTCGACTGAGCCGGCGATCCAGCGTGACCAGTGGCGCCGCCAGCGTCTCCGCGAGTGCGACGTACCACGCGTCGTAGGCCGACACGGTGTTCCGCAGCTCGACTACTGCAGGTAGCCCTCCACCTCGTCTGCGGGACGCCGGCGCGCCCGGTCGGGATCGGCACCGGCCTGGCGCAGCGCGTCACGCTGCCGGAGCTGGTCCCACAGCTGGTCCAGCCCCACTTCCAGGCCCTCGAGCCGGGTCCGGTCCTCGGGGCTCAACCCGTCAGGGTTCTCGCGGAGCCGGTGCTCCTCCTCCACAAGGGAAGTGATCCGGGCTCTGATCTCACTGTCGTCCATGCCTCGATCCTCGCCGACTGAGCGGATCACCGCCACATCGGCTCCGGTCGGAATTTCCATGTACGTTCCGGTCGTGAGCATGTGGGAAGCGGAGCTGGACAAGATCGCCGCGCAGACCCATTTCTCCGGCGTCGTGCGCGTCGACTGCGACGACACCATCCAGCTGGTCAGGGCGTTCGGGCTGGCTCATCGCGGCTACGACATGGCGAACACGGTCGACACCCAGTTCGGGATCGCCAGCGGCGGCAAGGCTTTCACGGCGCTGGCGGTGGTCAGCCTGATCGAGGACGGCGTGCTCAGCATGAGCACGACGGCGCGGTCGGTACTCGGAGACGACCTGCCGCTGATCGGCCCCGAGGTGACCGTCGAGCACCTGCTCACACACCGGTCCGGCATCGGTGACTACTTCGACGAGGATGCCGGCGGTGACACCAACGACTACGTGTTGACTTCTCCGGTGCACGAACTCGCCCACACCGAGGCGTTCCTACGCGAACTCGACGGCTTTCCACCCAAGTTCGTACCCGACGAGCGGTTCTCCTACTGCAACAGCGGATACGTGGTGCTCGCCCTGATCGCCGAGCGAGGCAGTTGCGTTCCTTACCACCAGCTCGTGCGGCAACGGGTGTGTGACCCAGGCGGTTTACAAGACACCGGGTTCCTGCGCTCCGACGAGTTCGGCGGTCGCGTCGCCCGCGGCTACCTCACCGTCGACGGGCCGCGGACCAACATCTTCCACCTACCGGTTCTCGGCAACGGAGATGGCGGCATCTACTCCACCGCAGCCGACATCCACTCTTTGTGGGCGGCGCTGATCGGCGGACGCATCGTCCCGCCGCACTGGGTGACGGAGATGGTGCGGCCGCGCAGCGACGTACCGGAGGAGTCAGCGCGTTACGGCATCGGGTTCTGGCTGGACGAAACGGGTCCTGCGGTGATGTTGGTGGGCGGTGATGCCGGGGGGTCCTTCCGCTCAGTCCACGATCCGGTCGCTCGCTACACCCACACCGTGCTCTCCAACACCTCCGACGGCGCCTGGCCGATCACCCGCCGCCTCGACGAACTGCTGACCGCCTGACCCAGCGCTGCCCGCTCGCCACTGTCCGCCGCCTCCACGCAACGATGATCGTGAGGCCACCGCGCTAGAGTCCGAGCTCGCGGGCGATGAGCATCCGCTGGACCTCCGACGTACCCTCCCCGATCTCCAGGATCTTCGAGTCGCGCCACATCCGGGCCACCGGGAACTCGTTCATGAAGCCGTACCCGCCGTGCACCTGGGTGGCCTCGCGGGCGTTCGTCACCGCGATCTCGGAGGAGTAGAGCTTGGCGATCGCCGCCTCCCGTTTGAACGGCTCGCCGCGCAGCATCTTCTCCGCCGCCCGGTAGTACGCCAGCCGGGCGGTCGAGGCGCGCATATCCATGTCGGCGATCTTGAAGGCGATGGCCTGGTTCTGCCCGATCGGTCGACCGAAGGCCTCCCGGTCCTTGGCGTAGCGCACGCTCTCGTCGACACACCCCTGCGCCAGCCCGACGGACAGCGCGGCGATGGCGATCCGCCCCTCGTCGAGGATGGACAGGAACTGCGCGTACCCACGGCCCTGCGACCCGACCAGGTTCGCCGCAGGCACCCGGCAGTCGTCAAAGGACAGCTCCCGGGTGTCCGAGGCGTTCCAGCCGACCTTGGAGTACTTCTTGCTCACGGTGAACCCGGGCGTACCGGACGGGACCAGGATCGCCGAGATCTCCTTACGCCCCTCCTGGCGGCCGCCCTGGGACCCGCCAGCGCGCCCGTCGGGCTGCTCGCCGGTGACGGCGGTGACGGTGACGAAGCCGGTGATGTCGGTGCCGGAGTTGGTGATGAACGCCTTGGTGCCGTTGAGCACCCACTCGTCGCCGTCCAGGCGAGCCGTGGTCCGGGTGGCGCCGGCGTCCGAACCGCCACCGGGTTCGGTCAGCCCGAACGCGCCCAGCATCTCCCCGCTGCACAACCGAGGCAGCCACTCGCGCTTCTGCTCCTCGGTGCCGAATCGGAAAATCGGCATGGCGCCGAGCGACACCCCTGCTTCCAGCGTGATCGCGACCGAGGAGTCGACCCGGGCGAGTTCCTCCAGGGCGACGCACAGGGCGAAGTAGTCGCCGCCCATCCCGCCGTACTCCTCGGGGAAGGGCAGGCCGAACAGGCCCATCTTGCCCATCTGGCCGACGATCTCGTACGGGAACTCGTTGCGCTCGTAGTAGTCGCCGATCACAGGCGCCACCACCTCCACGGCAAACTCACGCACCGTCTGCCGCAGGGCTTCCAGTTCCTCGTCGAGCCGGTAATCCAACATCGTCAATCTCCTTTGCCGATTGCCTGTACCACCCGTGAGGGACTTGCCCGTCCGAGGACTTCCGCCATCCAGATGCTGGTCCGCACGAGCGCTGCGAGGTCGACGCCGGTGTCGATCCCCAGTCCGTGCAGCTGCCAGACGAGGTCCTCGGTGGCCAGGTTCCCCGTCGCGCTCTCGGCGTACGGACAGCCACCAAGCCCGCCAGCCGAGGCGTCCACCGTCGTGACGCCGAGCTGCAATGCGGTCAGGGTGTTCGCCAGCGCCTGGCCGTAGGTGTCGTGGAAATGCACGGCGAGCTCCCCGATCGGCGTTCCGGCGTCGACGAACGAGCGCAGGACAGCGTGCACCTGCCCCGGCGTACCGACGCCGATCGTGTCGCCGAGGGACAGCTCCGTGCAACCGAGGTCGAGCAGCTGCCGGCCGACCCAGGTGACCTGCTCGACCGGAACCTCGCCCTCCCAGGGGTCACCGAAGCACATCGACAGGTAGCCGCGCACCCTCAGGCCGGCCTCCCGCGCCCGGCGTACGACCGGCTCGAACATCAGGATCTGCGAGTCGAGGGTGCGGTTCAGGTTCTTCTGCGCGAACGCCTCCGTCGCGCTGGCGAAGACCGCGATGTCCGTGATGCCGAGGTCGAGCGCGCGGTCCAGCCCGCGCTCGTTGGGCACCAGAACCGGATACCGTACGCCGTCCGCGCGGTTCAGATCACGGATCAGTACGTCGGCGTCCGCGAGCTGCGGCACCCACTTCGGGTGCACGAAGCTGGTCGCCTCGATGGTGCGCAGCCCGGCGGCAGCCAGCCGGGCGATGAACTGCGCCTTGACCTCGGTCGGGATCGTGGCCTGCTCGTTCTGCAGGCCGTCACGCGGGCCCACCTCGTAGATCGTGACGTGCTCGGGGAGTCCTCGCAGTGGGGTTGGCATTGGACCAATCATTCCGCAGCCGGCGTGACAACGGCGATTGCAGCGTTCATGGCGACCTGCTGTCCACTGTGGACGAACAGCTCGCTGACCGTACCGTCGGTGGGCGCGACCACCGAGTGTTCCATCTTCATCGCCTCGACGACCACCAGCGACTGACCGGCCGCCACCTCGTCCCCGACGGCCACCCGGACCACGGTGACCGTCCCCGGCATCGGCGCGGTGAGCGGTCCCCCGGTCGCGGTGGTGTCATGGCGGGCAGCGGCCAGCCGCTCCTGCTCGCGAACCTCCCAGGTCCGACCGTCCCGCCCGAGCCACACCACATCGCCGTCCTCGGCGTAGGCGTAGCTGTGGGTGCGGCCGGCGTACGACGTCCGGAGGGCTGAGCCGTTGCGTTCCACACTCGCCGAGACCGGCTCGCCCGAGCCGACCGCAACCTCGGCTGCAGCCGCACGGCCGCGGACCCGAACCTCGACGGCATCGTGTCCCGGGACCTGCATCAGCCAGCTCGCCCATGACGGCTCGCCGACCCGCCAGCCGCCGGGCAGGTCGAACGGGTCGGTGACGGCGCCGCGTGGTTCCAGATCGTTCAGCCGCTCCAACGCGGCCGCGGCCAGGACGTCGTCCGGGACGTCATCTCGGATCAGGGCAGCCACCCGGCGGGCGACCAGCCCGGTGTCCAGGTTCCCGGCCACCACGTCAGGATCGGAGCACAGCGCGCGGAGGAAGGCGATGTTGGTGCGTACGCCGAGAACTGCGGTCTCGGCGAGTGCGCTGTCCAGGCGACCCAGGGCGGTGGCGCGGTCCGGTGCCCAGGCGATCACCTTCGCCAGCATGGGGTCGTAGTCGCTGCCGACCGCCACGCCCTCGCGCAGGCCGGAGTCGACCCGGATATGCGGCTGATCCGGCTCGCGGAGGGCCAGCACCGTGCCCCCGGTCGGGAGGAACCCGCGGGCGGGATCCTCGGCGTAGATGCGGGCCTCGACCGCATGGCCGATCAGCTCGACGTCGTCCTGGACAAACCGCAGTGGTTCGCCGGCAGCTACCCGGATCTGCTGCTCGACCAGATCCAGACCGGCGCCGCCCCGAGCTGCGCCCCGGCGGCGCAGCGATACGACCAGCTCGGTGACCGGGTGCTCGACCTGCAGCCGGGTGTTCATCTCCATGAAGAAGAACTCCGCCGGCCGGTCGGCCGAGACGATGAACTCCACGGTCCCGGCACCGGTGTACCCGACCGCCCGGGCAGCCTCGACTGCCGCGTTCCCCATCCGGTCCCGGGTGGCTTCGTCGAGCAGGACCGACGGAGCCTCCTCGATGATCTTCTGGTGCCGACGCTGCAAACTGCATTCGCGTTCGCCCAGATGGACGACCGTTCCGTGCTGGTCGGCAAGCAGCTGGATCTCGATGTGCCGCGGGCGCTGGACGAGCCGCTCGATCAGCAGGGTGTCGTCGCCAAAGGCGTTACTCGCTTCCCGCCGGGCACCCGCGATCGCCTCGGCCAACGCGGTCTGGTCGGTCACCTCCCGCATGCCCTTGCCGCCGCCGCCGGCCGACGGTTTGAGCAGGACCGGGTAGCCGATCTCCCCCGCCGCAGCTACGAGGTCGGAGTTGGTGAGTCCGGGCGTGTGCCGACCGGGTACGACGGGGACCCCTGCCGCCTCCACGGTCTGCTTGGCCCGGATCTTGTCGCCCATCGCCTCGATAGCGGCTGCCGGCGGGCCGATGAACACCAGCCCGGCGTCGGTGCAGGCGCGGACGAAGTCGGCGTTCTCGGCCAGGAATCCATAGCCGGGATGGATCGCCAGCGCGCCGCTGGACGTCGCCGCCTCGATCATCCGTGGGATCGAGAGGTAACTCTCGGCCGCCGCGGCTGGTCCGATGCGTATGGCGATGTCGGCGTCGCGGACGTGCCGGGCGTCCCGGTCCGCGTCGGAGTAGACCCCGACTGAGCGGATCCCCATCGCGCGCAACGTTCGGATGATGCGCACGGCGATCTCACCGCGGTTGGCGATCAGAACGGTGTGGAACACGCGAGTCCTTGGCGGTCGAGGGGACACGGGGCGGAGCACTCAGGAGCATTCACATCCGGAAGACGCCGTAGCCGACCGGCTCCAGCGGTGCGTTGGCACAGGCGGACAGGGCCAGGCCCAGTGCCATCCGGGTTCGCAACGGGTCGATGACGCCGTCGTCCCAGAGTCGCGCCGTCGCGTAGTAGGGATGGCCCTGGCTCTCGTACTGCTCGCGGATCGGTGCCTTGAACTCTTCTTCGTCCACTGTGGACCATTCCTGCCCGCGGGCCTCGAGTTGCTCGCGCCGCACGGTGGCGAGTACCGACGCCGCCTGGTCCCCACCCATGACCGAGATCCGTGCGTTAGGCCAGGTGAACAGGAATCGCGGCGAATACGCCCGGCCACACATCGAGTAGTTGCCCGCCCCGAAGGAGCCGCCGATGATCACCGTCAGCTTGGGGACCCGGGCACAGGCAACGGCGGTCACCATCTTGGCGCCGTTCCTCGCGATGCCGCCGGCCTCGTACTCCCGCCCGACCATGAACCCGGTGATGTTCTGCAGGAACAGCAACGGGACCTTGCGCTGGTCGCACAGCTCGATGAAGTGCGCGCCTTTGAGTGCGGACTCGCTGAAGAGGATGCCGTTGTTCGCGACGATCCCGACCGGATGGCCGTGCAGCCGGGCGAATCCGGTCACGAGGGTCTGCCCGTAGAGCTCCTTGAACTCGTGGAACCGGCTGCCGTCGACGAGCCGAGCGATCACCTCACGGACGTCGTACGGAGTACGCGTATCGGCCGGCACGACGTCGTACAGGCCGGCCGGGTCGACAGCGGGCTCCTCGGTGGGTACGACGTCCCACGGGCGCGGTGCCCGGGGCGCCAACGTCGCCACGATCTGCCGGACGATCTGCAGCGCGTGGGCGTCGTCCTCGGCCAGGTGGTCGGTGACGCCGGACGTCCGGCTATGCAGATCACCACCGCCGAGATCCTCCGCCGTCACGACCTCCCCCGTCGCCGCCTTCACCAACGGCGGGCCGCCGAGAAAGATCGTGCCCTGGTTGCGCACAATCACCGCCTCGTCGCTCATGGCGGGGACGTAGGCGCCGCCGGCGGTGCACGAGCCGAGGACCGCCGCTACCTGCGGGATACCCTGCGACGACATCGTCGCCTGGTTGAAGAAGATGCGTCCGAAATGCTCCCGATCGGGGAAGACCTCGTCCTGCCGGGGAAGGAACGCTCCGCCGGAGTCCACGAGGTACAGGCAGGGCAACCGGTTCTGCAGCGCCACCTCCTGCGCGCGCAGGTGCTTCTTGACGGTCAACGGGTAGTAGGTGCCGCCCTTGACGGTGGCGTCGTTCGCGACGATGACGCACTCCCGGCCGGCGACCCGACCGACGCCGGTGATGATGCCGGCCGACGGTGCCTCGTCGTCGTACATGCCGTGCGCAGCCATCGGCGAGAGTTCGAGGAACGGCGAGCCGGGGTCCACCAGCGCGTCGACCCGCTCGCGCGGCAGCAACTTGCCGCGGGCCAGATGCCGTTGCCGGGCACGCTCCCCGCCACCCTGGGCAGCTGCCGCAAGCCGCGCCCGCAGATCCTCGGCCAGCGCTGTGTTGCGGTCGCCGTTGGCGGCCGCCGCGGGGTCGCCGGCGCGACGGGTCGCGAGCACCGGCCAGTCCATCCGAGCCCTCCAACTTGTTAATAAGCGTTAACTCAGTCGTCAGGTTAGCAGCCGTTAACTGACTTCGGCTAGCATCCTCGACATGGCGACAGCCACCGGCGTACGCCGGACAACGGGGAGCCGCCGGGAGGCGATCCTCGACGAGGCCGCCAAGCTGTTCGCCGAACGAGGTTTCCACGGTGTCGGCGTCGACGACATCGGTGCGTCCGTGGGAATCTCCGGCCCCGGCATCTACCGGCACTTCCCCAGCAAGGACTCGATGCTGGCCGAGATGCTCGTGCGGATCAGCGAGCGGCTGCTAGCCGAGGGCACCGCCCGCGTCGGGCTGGCTCCGAACCCGCGGGCCGCCCTGGAAGCCCTCATCGGCTGGCACATCGAGTTCGCGCTGGCTAACCCCGCACTGATCGTCGTACAGGACCGGGACCTGGCTCACGTCGCCGAGCCCGACCGGCGGCGGGTACGCAGGCTGCAGCGCCGGTACGTCGAGGTGTGGGTCGAGGTCCTCCGCCGGGTGGACCCGACTCGGACGGAGCAGACCGCCCGGGCTGCTGCACATGCGGTCTTCGGGCTGCTGAACTCGACACCGCACAGCGCACAGTCACTGTCGCGTCAGGACATGGCGGCGCTACTGCAGCGCATGGCCAACGCCGCCCTGCTGGCCTGAGCAGAACAATGGCAGCTGACAGCGGATCCGCGTCACCGGCGGCGCGTATCCACTGACAACTTTGCCCCCCCGACCTGCCGGGCGTGGGCAACGTAGAAGTCGATCAGCTCCGGGCGATCGAGCGCACCGAGGTTGACCACATCCTGCACCGGATGGCCCTGCAGCAGCCGCTTGATGGGCACCTCGATCCGCTTTCCGGTCAGGGTGTGCGGCACACCCGGCGCTTCGACGATCTCGTCGGGCACATGCCGCGGACTGACCTCACGACGGATCGCGTCGTTGATCCGCGAGCGCAGCCCGTCGTCCAGGACCGCACCCGGGGCCAGTACGACGAACAGCGGCAGGTAGTAGCCGCCGTCGGGAAGCTCCGCGCCGATGACCAGCGACTCGGCCACCTCGGGCAGGCGTTCCACCGCCTCGTAGATGTCCGCGCTGCCCATCCGCACGCCCTGCCGGTTGATGGTGGAGTCCGAGCGGCCGTGCACGACCACCGTCCCGCGCGCGGTGATCGTGACGAAGTCGCCGTGCCGCCACACTCCGGGGAACATCTCGAAGTAGCTCTCCCGGTAGCGCTCGCCGGACGGGTCGCCCCAGAAGTACAGCGGCATCGACGGCATGGGTTCGGTGACGACCAGCTCACCGACCTCGTCGATCACCGGCGTACCGCTGTCGTCCCACGCCGCCATCGCGACGCCCAGGCCGCGGCACTGCAACTCACCGACGTGCACCGGGAGGATGGGCGCGCCCTTGATGAACCCCGTGGCCACGTCCGTTCCGCCGCTGACCGACGTCAGCCACACGTCCGGTGCGACGGCGTCGTACACCCAGCGGAAGGCATCGGCCGGCAACGGCGACCCGGTGACGCCGATCCCGCGCACCGCCGAGAGGTCCAGCCGGTCCCGGGGGCGCAGCCCGGCGCGGGCGCATCCGGCGACGTACGCCGCCCCCGTCCCCAAGAACGTCACCCCGTGCTCGGCGGCCATGGCCCACTGCACGTCCTGAGACGGGTACGCCGGACTGCCGTCGTACAGCACGATCGTCGCGCCGTGCAGCAGGCCGGCAACCAGGATGTTCCACATGATCCAGCTCGTCGAGGTGAACCAGAAGAACCGGTCCGCAGGCCGCAGATCGAAGTGCAGGCCGAGGGACTTGTGGTGCTCGAGCAGTACGCCGCCGTGACCGTGCACGATCGGCTTGGGCAACCCCGTCGTCCCGGAGGAGTAGAGCACCCACAACGAGTGATCGAAGGGCAGCTGCGCGAAGTCGCACTCGGCGGTCGGATCCGCGATCAGTTCCGTCCACGGCGTGAAGCCGTCGAGGGCGCCGGTGTCCACAGTGGACACGAGCACGGCATGCCGGAGCGACGGCAGCGCGGCGCGGATCTCCGCAGCGGTGGACAGCCGATCGAACATCTTGCCGCCGTAGCGGTATCCGTCGGTCGCGATCAGGACGACCGGCTCGATCTGACCGAACCGGTCGATGACGCTGCGGGTGCCGAAATCCGGCCCGCAGGAGGACCACACGGCACCGATGCTCGCGCAGGCCAGGAACGCGACGACCGCAGCGGGAACGTTGGGGAGGTAGCCGGCAACCCGGTCCCCGGCGCCGATGCTCCGTGACCGCAGCCAGGCGGCGACCGAGGCCACCTCCGCACGCAGCTTGGTCCAGCTCACCTCCGTGGCGCCGTCCTCCCCTACCGCGACGAGGGCGGGACTGTCCCCACCGGCGTACCGCAGCGCGTGCTGGGCGTAGTTAAGCCGGGCGCCCGGAAACCACACCGCGCCGGGCATCGCGCGGTCCGGCATTACGGCGTCGTACGGCGTGGACGCGTCGATCTGGTAGTAGTCCCAGATCGAGGTCCAGAAGTCCTCGAGGTTGTCCACCGACCAGCGCCACAGGTCGTCGTAGTCGGGACCGGGCCGCACATCACGACCTTCCAGCCACCGCCGGTACGCCGTGATATTCGCCGCCGCCACGATCTGCGGCGACGGGCGCCAGAGCACGTCCATCAGCGCAGCCGGAGGGCGTAGGGCAGCACCAGCGGTCCCTCCGGCAACCCGAGGCGGGCTGCCACCGCCGAGGCGAGCCCCCACTGCGCTGTCCCGGCGGCGGCGGCCGCCGGGTCCTCGCTGGAACGCGGCGGACGCAGCATGCTCAGCGGGCGGAACTCCGGGTAGTGCCTGATGCGTACGCGTTGCGGGTCGACGCCGGCCCGCTCGGCGCCGACCTCGACGGCGCGTTGCAAGCCACCCAACTCGTCGACGAGCCCGCGCAGCTTCGCGTCCGCTCCGGTCCAGACCCGGCCACGCGCCACCTCGTGCACATCCTCCAGGCTCATCCCGCGTCCCTGCGCCACCTTGGCTGTGAAGTCGGCATAGACGCGGTCCAGCCACTGCTCGAGCAGGTCCCGCTCCTCGGCGGAGAAACCCCGCCGGGAAGAGAACATGCGCGCATGACGGCCTTCGCTGACCGCGTCATGCCCGATGCCCAGGCGCTCGAGCAGGTCGGCGGTCACGGGCTTGCCGCCGAAGACGCCGATCGACCCGGTCAGCGTTCCCGGTTGGGCGACAATCGCGTCGGCGCCCATGGCGACGTAGTACCCGCCGGATGCGGCAACGTCGCCCATCGAGGCGACCAGCGGCACTCCGGCGGCGCGCGCACGCGCGACCTCACGCCAGATGACGTCGGAGGCGACGTAGGAGCCACCGGGTGAATTGATCCGCAGCACGACAGCCGCCGGCTCGCTGGCCACGGCCGCCCGCAGCGCGGCCGACATGGTGTCCGACCCGATGGACGGCCCGCGTAGCGGGCCTCGGCGGCTGCGGCCCGAGTGGATCGCCCCGGTGCCTTCGACCACCGCGACAACCGGGCGGCCGCGGTGCCGAAGCCGGGTCAGAACGGGAGGCCGCGCCCTGGCGTATCGGGCCAGGAACAACAGCCTCGCACCCTCGCCGGTACGACGGCGTACGGCGTCGTAGACCTCGTCGCGGTAGCCGAGCCTGTCGACGAGGCCCTCTCGCACGGCGACCTCGGCAGCCAGCGGAGCGGTGTCGATGAGGTGCTGCACCCGGGCCACCGCAAGGTTGCGCGCCGCGGCCACCCCGGCGACGATCTCCTCCGCGGCGGACGCGGCCAACCGGGCCGCCGCCTCCCGGTGCGCCTCAGTGAAACCCGTGCGCAGCAAGGCGTCGGCGGCGTTCTTGTACTCATGTCGCTGCGCGATCTCCGGCCGCACCCCCACCTTGTCGAGCGCCCCGGCCAGGAACGTCGCCTCCACCGCGACACCGGTGAGGCCGACGTCGCCGGAGGGTTGCAGCCAGATCTCGTCGAAGCCGGTAGCGAGGTAGTAGCCGATACTCCCGCCGGCGAACTCGCCGAACGTCTCCGACCAGGCCACCGCCGGCCGGCCGCTGGTCCGGCGGAATCGCAGTACCGCGTCCCGGAATTCCTGGGCCCGGGCCAGCTCCCAGGCGGTGCCCCCGACCTTGACCACAAGTGCCGCGACATCCCGGTCACGCCCGGCCCGATCCAGCGCCGCCAGCAGGCTGGGCAGAGATGGACGACCGCGCGACGCCAGGCGCGCCATCGGGTCGTGGTGCCCGTCCGCGGGCGGCACCGTGGCGTCGAGTTCGAGGATCACCTGGGTACGCCGGTGCGCCGCCAGGTCCCGTATCACGGCGTACGTCATGCAGCCGAACCTACCCAGCGGCTGTTCCGCCCGCCGTCCCGCGTTGCGCCCAGGCGGCCAGCAGCTCGGACTCCCGCTCCCTGGTGATGCCGGTACGTCGTTCGCGGTCCAGGCCGAGTTCCCGCTCCCAGCCCAGGCTCTCGGCGACCGTGTCCTCGAGCGGCCGGGTGTGCAGGCCGGCCGCGAGCGACGCGCCGACGTCACAGGTCATGAAGCCGGCGTACTCCGGTACCGGCAGCCACAGGGGCAGCGAGCCGGGACCCATCCACGGAGCCACGCCGTGCTCGAGCAGGAAGTCCTGCGGCACCCAGACCGGCTCGGCGCCGGAGCCGACTGCGGCGGTGAGGCGGGCCAACCACTCCCCCCACCGCACAGGCGGGCACACAGCATCAAGCGTCGCGACCAGCCGCTGCTCGGCGGCGGTGACGATCCACGCAGCGCAGTCCCGGACGTCGACGTACTGCACTTGGTTCTCCGGGCTTCCCGGCGCGAGGAAGCGACCGCCGGCTGACACCCGGGCCGGCCAGTAGCCGAGACGGTCGGACCGGTCCCCCCGTCCCACGATCAGCCCGGGCCGGCAGATGAACGCACGCTCGCCGAGCGTCTCGCGGACAGCGTTCTCGGCCGCCAACTTCAGCCGGCCGTAGAGCTCGCCGTCGGTCTCGTCGGCACCGTCCGGCGCCGGGTCGAGCAGCGGTGCTGAGTCCGCGCGCTGCCCGGGTGTCTCATGGTCGGCGTACACCGAGCAAGTCGACACGTAGGTCCAGTGACCGGCCCGCGCACCAAGCACCGCGAGCGCCCGACGTACGCGGGTGGGCGACATCGACTCCACATCGACCACGGCGTCGAAGGCGGTGCCGGCCAAGGGGTCGAGCCCGGCCGGTTCGTCGCGGTCCACGCGCACCAGCGCCGCCCCGTCGGGCACGCTGCCCGAGATCCCGCGCGCCGCGCACGTGACGCGGTGTCCCCGTGCCACCGCCTCGGCAGCCACAGCGCGGGACAGGAAGACCGTGCCGCCGAGCACGAGCAGGTGCACCGTCAGCCCGCCATGACGTCGAGGAGCAGCGCATCGGCGGCGACGGCGTCGAGCAGGCCGTCATCACGCTCGGTCTCGGTGTCCATCCACGCAACCTCGACGATGCGCACGTCGGCCCCGGACAGCTCGGAGGCGTACACGGCAGCAACGAGCTCACTCGGTCCGCCGTCGATCTGAACGCCGGCGCGCAGCAGGTCACTCACGTTCCCGGTGCCGCTGGCGTCCACCAGGTCCCGCAGATCGGCCGCCCTCGCCTCGTCCGGCATCACCACCACCGACACCGAGACGACGGCCGGCACGTCGTCGACGGTGGTCGTGAACAACACCCGGGTCAGCCCGCTGCACGGCGTCGTGGCGAAGAAATCCGCCACCTGGCCGTAGGCATTCGACGCGCACTCGGTGTCACTGCGCAGCGCCTGCTGGGTGTACGTCGATCCGGCGATGTCCTGGGTGGGAAGGGCACTCGGGGTGCCGGCCGACGAGGTCTGCCCCGATGCCGATGCCGATGCCGACGCCGACGCCGACGCCGATCCCGACGACCCCGCGGCCTCGGTGCCCGGCGCGGCCGGTTCGTCGCCGCCCGAGGCATTCGTCAGTACGTAGAGCAGAACCGCCAGGGCGGCGAGCAGTACCAGCACGGCAAGCCCGAGGACAGCTGCCCGGCGAGGTGGGCGCTTGGGCTCATACGGCGGCGTGCGCTGCTCGGCCGGGTGGTCGTCGGTTTCCCGGTCCGGCGGTTCGGTGAACAAGCCACCTACGCCGCTGTCCTCGGGCGGCTCGGCGACCGGCTCGGGCTGGACAGTAGCGGGCGGAGTCGGTAGCTCCGGCTCGACGACAGCAGGGGGGGTCGGTGGCTCGGGGCGGGCCTTGTCGTCGTCCCATCCCGGCTCGGGACGGGCCGCCCCGTCCGTCACCGGCTCAGCCCACTCCGGCTCAGCCCACACCGGCTCGGCCGAGCGCGGCGGCGCGAGCGGTCCCGACAGCAAGCTGAGCGCCGGGGCACGCTCGAGGTGCGCCCCAACCGCAGACTGCCGCCGACGCAACACATAGGGCGAGTAGAGGAAGCCTTCGTTGTTGAGCTCCTCCACGGACGGACCACGACCCTGCAGGCCGAAGATGGTCAACGCCGCCTTGACGTCCGCGGTCGTCCATACCCGGGTATCACCTTGGGAACCGACGTTGGCACAGTGTCGCAGGCCGGTCAGCACGTCGCCGGCATCCATGCTGCAGGCGATCGGACCGCCCGCGGTGCGGTCACGGACGGACGTGATGGCCCCGTCGATGGCGGCGAGCGCGGCCGGCGAGCCGGGATCGATCCCGCCCGAGTCCAAGGCCGCATGAAGGAGCTCGACCGCCTTGTGCAGCTGCACTGCGGGGCTCGAGCCGCCACCGCTGAGCCGCAGGATGTCCCCGCCCACCGTCCACGAGCCGCTGGCGCTCGGCTTCAGCTCGCCGCCCTGCCGTCCCATCCCGAGCGCACGAACGACGACTACGGTCTCGGGCAGGAAGGCCACCGCGTCGGCCTGCCGGCGCTGCATCGCACCCTCGACGACGGGGATGAAGACGACAAGTCCACCGAGGACACCCGTGCCCGGCCCGAGGCCGCTCAGAGCCCTGTAGAGGCGCCGTTCCGCCTCGGTCATGAGTTCGATGGGTGCCAGACAGAGCACCGGCCCCGACCTCCACTCGACTCGCGCCGGCGCCGGATCAGTAGCCGGTCCACCGGCTTACGTCCTTCGCCGGTATTCCGGCCATGCGTTGGACGTTACGACATGCTGCCGCGTTCCCACCGTTACCGAGTGTGGCGACACGGCTGTTTCCTCACAGCGGCTGCGGCGGCGGCCGATGCGCCGGACCGACCGGCCGGCTCCAGCGGACCCCGACGGGACCGTCGAGGATCCGGTCGACGGCGTACCACTCGGCGGCGAGGACGAGCGCGACTGCCGGGGCCGACCACCAGAGCCAGGGCGGTATCACGGCGAGTTCGTCCATCAACCGGGCGGTCGCATACGTCGCCACGGTGACTGCCACTGCTCCGGCTGCCGCGTTCAGGCGGTACCGCGTCGCGACATCGATCACGACGGCTCCGGCGAGCAGCATGTAGGGGACGGCCGAGGGCGGGAAGTCGCCGGCGACCAGCAGCACCCAGGCCACCGATCGATAGGTCAGGTACACCGCCGCGACGATCGTCGCGGCCCAGGTGATCCTCGTCGTACGCCGGGCGACGACCAGGGTCAGAAGGCCGGCGCAGACCAGCCATGCCGGGTGCACCCACGAGGGCACCGGCAGCATGAACTCAGCCGGACTGCTGCCCTGCGCCCGCGCGAAGTCCAGCAGGATCGGCTCGGCTGTCGACTCGCCGCCATCGAACGCGCGCAGCGACAGGACGCCGTACTCCTGATGCTGGTTGGGGAACAGGACGTTCTCCACGAAGAAGAACCACAGCGCGAGCATCACGACATTCCGCCGGCGGCCGGGTTCGCTGCCGAGCCACCATCCGCGGAGAACGCCGACGAGCATCACCGCGGTGCCGAGATACAGCACTGCATGGGTCGGGCTCCAACTGGTGATGTCCAGCCCGAAGGCCGCGTGGTTGACCAGATCCAGCGGGACGGCCAGCAGGAACAGGCCGATGCCCCACTGCATGAACCGCAACGCGATCCGGTCGACGCCGAAGCCGGTGTAGGTGTGGAACACGACGAGGGCCACGACGAGCGCGGTGCCCGCACTGTTGAGCAGATGCGGGGGGGCAAGATCGTCGCGCAGCCACTTGAAGTGCCATGACACGTCCCATGAGGAGCCGAGCACCTTCAAGACAAAGGCCAGCAGCCACGCGCCGTAGATCGCCCGCATCTCGCGTGGGCCGGTCGCCCGCAGCACCGGTCCCCACGACCAGTACGTACGCAGTTCGGCCCACCGCGCGGTGAGGCCGCGCTTGTCAGTCGCGCTCATAGCCGTGGCTATTTGGAGATCGCGCTGTCCGCGGTCAGCCGGCGCAGCGCCCGCCGCTGACGTTGGACCCGTCTCCCGTACGGCGAGGGGTCCAGCAGGGTCTCGGTGGTGTCCACGACAGCGGTGGGGTCCGGGACGAAGAGGACCGACACCTGTACGACGACGTGCGCGGTGCTGGACACCGACAGCCACAGCCGATCGTCTGCGTCGAGGCCCACGATCGCCGCCCCGGTGGCCGGCAGCGCGAAGGGTGCGCCGTTCGCGGTGACAGTGCTCGGCAGCACGGCGTACGCCAGGACGGCGACTCCGTCCGCGCCGGTCTGCTCAGGGTAGATGGTGAGGACACCGGACTCGGCCGCCCCGAAGACCTGCAGGGACACCGCGACGGCCGCTCGTGGCGGCACGGAGGTCGTGTTCACCAGAACGCGCAGGTCCACCGCGATCCGGCGGCCCGCCACCAGCCGACCGTCAGCGTCCAGATCTTCAGCGGTGAAGCGGTCCCGCTCCGCGAGGTTCAGATCCCGAGTGTCCAGGACAGTCGCATCGCGGGCGTGGACGGGGTGCAGGTAGTTCGCGAAGTACGACGTGAACACCTGGCTGGGGACGACATCGAAGTCCCCCGCCTCGGCGCCGAAGTACAGCAGACCACCGGCGGCGGCGATGTCCCCGGCGGCCATCGTCTCCACGTCGGGCACCTGCGGGCGGGCGGCGCCCGCGACCGGGCCGGCGAGCCGGAGTTGGGCCGCGACGAGGTCGACGTCACCGGTCGACTCATGGCGACGGACGTGCTCGTTCAGCAGCGACAGCGTGGCCACCGTCGTGGTGGACTGCAGCCGGGTCTGTGAGTCCGCGGCTCGGTTCCGCCCGCCCAGGCGCAAGGAGTCGCCCGGCTCGGCGGCCGCCTTGCCCATCAGCCCGGGCGCGACGATGATCCCCGCCGTGCCGGCCAACACCGCGGCCGAGCGCCGCACCATGGCCCGCCGGTCCAGCGAATGGGGCTCGCCAGCCTGACCCTCCGGCGCGTCGCCAGGGGGCTGCTCAGGTGGGGGGTGAACCGGCATCACCTCGATGGTCTCACTTCGCGGGGCCGAAGCGCGAGCCTGCGGTCCGGGCGGTCACGTAGGGTGCGCGCAGTGAGGGCAGCGAGGTGGGCACATGACTGACAGGTTGGTGTGGATCGACTGCGAGATGACCGGCTTGGACCTCACCAAGGACAAGATCATCGAGATCGCGGCGCTCGTGACCGATTCCGAGCTCAACGTCCTCGGTGACGGCGTCGACATCGTGATTTCCGCCGACGACAACGACCTCGACGCCATGATCGAGGTAGTCGCAACGATGCACGCGGCGTCCGGACTGACCGAGGAGGTACGCCGCTCGACGGTGACGCTCGACGAGGCGCAGGCGCAGGTACTCGCCTACATCCGCAGCCACGTGCCCGACCGCCGAACCGCGCCGCTGTGCGGCAACTCCATCGCCACGGACCGCGGGTTCCTCGCCCGCGACATGACGGAGCTGGACGACTTCCTGCACTACCGGATGATCGACGTCTCCTCGATCAAGGAGCTGGCCCGACGCTGGTATCCCCGCGTCTACTTCGGCCAGCCCACGAAGGGGCTTTCGCACCGGGCCCTCGCCGACATCCTGGAGTCGATCGAGGAGTTGCGGTTCTACCGCAAGACCCTCTTCGTGACGCAGCCGGGACCGAGTACGGCGGTGGTAGCGGCCGCAGCGGCCGCGCTGGCTGCGGATGCCGGACGGGCCCCCGGGATCGGGTAATCTTTCCCAGCCGGCCGTCGTCGGGCGGCCATGGTGGGTGTAGCTCAGCTGGTTAGAGCACCGGGTTGTGATCCCGGGTGTCGCGGGTTCAAGTCCCGTCACTCACCCCGTTCGGGCACCGTGTTCGCGACGTGCACCGTGTCTGCGGCGTGCAACTCGGCGAGATACCGGTTGTACGCCGCCAGTTCCGGGTCCGTGTCGTCGTCGGTGACCATCGGCGGTCGGGGGGCAACGGCCGGCTCGGACGGTGTCGCATCGTGCTCGGGCGGGTGCAGCTCGGCCTTGATCACACGGACCCAGAAGAAGACGGCGAAGATGCCGAAAAGTGGCCACTGCAGGGCATAGCCGACGTTCTGGACTCCTCCGGTGTCGGACTCGAAGCGCGCCAGCTGCCACCAGCCCAGCCACAGGCACGTCGCGAAGGCGGCCACCACGAGCAGGTGTCCGATCAGCCAGGCGGGCGACAGCAGGAGGCGACGCACGTGCTCAACGTTACCGCCGTCACCTGTGTAGACCCGGCTTTGTCGGGGCACAGGATCGTCATGACTACCAAAGGCGAGCAGGACAGCCGCGCGGCGAGCGCGAACCCGCCCGGAGCAGACGCCGAGCGGCCGTCGGAGATCCCCCGCAAGGGCTGGTTCCAGGTGGTGAAAAGGGCCTTCCAGGAGGGGAAGAAGGACAACGTCTCCATGCTGGCCGCCGGTCTGGCCTACTTCGCATTCCTCGCGCTGTTCCCTGCGCTTATCGCCGCGGTGCTCATCTACGGGTTGGTCGCCGACCCCGCCGACGTACAAGAACAGGTTGACTCCTTCAGCGGGGCCCTCCCGCCGGAGGCGCAGAGCCTGATCAGCGAGCAGATGAGTGCGATCGCCGCAAGCTCCGATAGCGCCCTCGGGATCGGCCTGGTCATCTCCCTGCTCGCGGCGCTGTGGAGCGTCTCCGGTGGGGTCAGCAACCTGATCAACGCGGTCAACGTCTGCTACGACGAGGAAGAAGCGCGTGGCTTCCTCAAGCTGCGGGGCCTCGCTCTCCTGCTGACGATTGGCGGAATCGTGTTCATGGCCCTGGCGGTGGGGCTGGTCGCCGTGGCTCCGGTCGTCCTCGAAGCGCTGAATCTCGGCATCGTCGGCACGATTCTGCTCCAGGTCGGCCGGTGGGTACTGCTCGTCGTGCTGGTGATGGCGGGGCTCGCCACCGTCTACCGCATCGCACCCGATCGGGACGCCCCGAAGTTCAGCTGGGTGTCCGTCGGAGCGGTGGTGGCCACGATCATCTGGGTCATCGCTTCTGTCGGCTTCTCTCTCTACGTCAGCAACTTCAGCAGTTACGCCGAGACCTACGGCGCGCTCGCCGGCGTCATCGTGCTGTTGCTGTGGCTGTTCATCAGTGCCTACATCGTGCTGCTCGGCGCGGAGATCAATGCCGAAGCCGAACAGCAGACCGCGCAAGACACCACGCGTGGCGAGGAAAGGCCGATGGGCCAGCGGAACGCCGTCAAGGCCGACAGCCTGCCGGGCGACGAGGGGGCAACTCCGGAGTGATCTTGCGTGCGGAGGCACTGGCCGGGTGTCCTGCTGGCCGAGGCGGGCTCCTCCGATCCGATAGACGCGACGGTCGCCCTGCTCGCACAGGCCGGGGATCGCATCCTGACCAGTGATCCTGGCGACCTGAAGCAGCTTGTGCAGGCCGCTCGCGTGCAGGCCCTCGTTGTCCCCTGTGACACGAGCGCACGCCAACGACCGGTGCAGCGGCGCTCAGTTCTGTACGTGTGCGTAGCCGAAGCGGCCTTTGATGCACAGGTGGCCGTTGGTGATCGAGTGGTCGATGGGTGAGTCGACCCTGACGATCCGGTTGTCCTGGGTGGTCAGCTCCAGGTTGCATCCGACGCCGCAGAACGTGCAGACGGTGGTGACCTGGTCCTGCTTGGTCTCGTCCCATGTTCCGGCCTGGCGCATGTCGTACTCGCTCTTGGGCATCAGGGCGCCGGTCGGGCACACGGCGATGCAGTTGCCGCAGTACACGCACGCGGAGTCGGGGAGTGTGACGTCGAACTCGGTGGCGATGGTGGCGTCGAAGCCGCGCCCGGCGACGGCGATCGCGAACGTGTTCTGGGCGTCCTCACCGCAGGCCTCGACGCACTTGTAGCAGAGGATGCAGCGGGCGTAATCACGTACGTAGAGCTCGTTGTCGATCTTCACCGGCTGGGCGACCGTCTCGGCGGTCAGCCCGTCCGGGACGTGGTGGTGTCCGGCCTGGCGGCGGTCCCGTTCCCCGGCCGCGGCCGGCGGCCCCGGCGGGCCGTAGCGCTTGATGTCGACGCCGTAGGAGTCCATCCAGCGGTGTACGGCGTCCTCGGCCAGCGACATGTCCGTGGAGGAGGCGAGCAACTCCAGGACCATCTTGCGGCTGTGCCGGACCCGCTCGGTGTCGGTCTTGACGACCATCCCCGCCTCGACGTCGCGCGAGCATGAGGGCACCAGGACGCGGGAGCCGTCGACCTCGACCATGCAGACCCGGCAGGCGTTGACCGGGGTCAGGTTGTCCAGGTAGCACAGCGTGGGGGTGTCGATGCCCTGCTCGCGGCAGACATCCAGGATCGTCGAGCCCTCCGGTGCCCGCACCGGCTCACCGTCGAGCTCGAAATCGAGCATGCGCCGGATGGCACCGAGTATGACCGGGGCGTTACGACGCATCAGGGGTCCTCTGCTTGTTGCCGGTGGACGATTCGGGCGTCGTCGAGGTGTCGGCGGCGCCGCTCGCGCCGACACCGAGCAGGTTCAGTGCCAGTGCCGACTGCAGCGCGGCCGGTGCGGTCTGACCGAGGCCACAGATGGAGGCGTCTTTCATGACGAGGGACAGCTCGGCGAGCAACTCGACGTCTGCGGCGGTGGATCCGTTCGAGCGCCCGGTTCCGATCCGGATCAGCGCCTCTTCCTGGCGGACCGTTCCGACCCGGCAGGGCACGCACTGCCCGCAGGATTCGTCGCGGAAGAAACCGGCCACCCGGGTCAGGATGTCGACCAGGTCGACCGTGTCGTCGAAGAGCATGATCACCCCTGAGCCCAGTGACGCACCGATCTCCCGGGTGCCCTCGAACGTCAGCGGGGTGTCGAACTGCTCCTCGGGGACGAATGTGCCGGCCGCACCCCCGAGCAGCAGTGCCTGTAACGGCCTGCCGTCGCGGACCCCGCCGGCGAGATCGATCATCTCGCGCAGCGTCGTACCGAACGGAACCTCGTACACCCCCGGCGAGGTGACGCAGCCGGACACGCAGAACAGCTTCGTTCCGGTCGACTTCTCGGTGCCGACCGTGGCGTACGCCGGACCCGTCCCGAGGATGACGTCGAGCACATTGAACAGCGTCTCCACGTTGTTGATCAGCGTCGGCTTCCCGAACAGCCCGGCGACGGTCGGGAACGGCGGCTTGTTGCGCGGCTCGCCGCGGTAGCCCTCGATGGAGTTCATCAGCGCGGTCTCTTCGCCGCAGATGTAGGCACCGGCGCCGCGCCGCAGCTCGATGTCGAACGTGAAGCCCCGGGACATGATGTTCTCACCGAGCAGTCCCCGCGCCCGGGCCTGGCTGATCGCGTTGGTCAGCCGGCGGGTAGCCAGCGGGTACTCGCCGCGGA
>Ga0136640_10000218_pt1 | contig 21032 bp, 14 predicted proteins | sample AntDrymUQ8642106_2_FD_105498 | JGI IMG/M metagenome (GOLD analysis project Ga0136640, IMG submission 105498) | Polar desert sand microbial communities from Dry Valleys, Antarctica - metaG UQ864 (21.06) | ecosystem: Environmental > Terrestrial > Soil > Desert | place: Antarctica: Dry Valley...
CAGCGACCCCGGTCCGCAGGAGGTGAGGGGCCCGCGCGGGCGCGAGACGATCTTCTCGGTGCGAGCACGGCCTGCTCCATACGAGGTCGCGCAGGCCACCGCGCGTGCGTCAGTTTACGGCTCGGCGGCTGCGCGGGTCAACGCGGGTCAGTGTCCGGCGTCGTGCCAGGTGAGGCCCACCCCGACCGAGACATCCAGCGGGACCGCCAGGTCGTAGGCAGCGGCCATCTCGGCTCGGACGACCTCCTCGACTGCATCCCGCTCCCCCGGCGCCACCTCGAGCACCAGCTCGTCATGCACCTGCAGCAGCAGCCGCGAGTCGAGCGAACGGGCCCGCAGGGACCGCTGAACGCCGAGCATCGCAACCTTGATGATGTCGGCCGCCGAGCCCTGGATCGGGGCATTGAGGGCCATCCGCTCGGCCATCTCTCGGCGCTGCCGGTTGTCGCTGGCCAGATCGGGCAGGTAGCGCCGCCGGCCCATTAACGTCTCGGTGTAGCCGGTGCGGCGCGCCTCGTCGACAACGCCACGCAAATAGTCGCGCACGCCACCGAAGTTGAGGAAGTAGTCGTCCATCAGCGCCTGCGCCTCGGGGGTCTCGACACCCAGCTGTTGGGACAGGCCGTACGACGACAACCCGTAGGCGAGTCCGTAGTTCATCGCCTTGATCTTGGCCCGCATGGCTCCAGTGACCTGCTCGGGCGGAACGGAGAAGACTGACGAAGCCGTGGCGCTGTGAAAGTCCATGCCGGATTTGAAGGCCGCGATCAGGTCAGCGTCTCGCGACAGGTCAGCCATGATCCGCATCTCGATCTGGCTGTAGTCGGCGGTCAGCAGACACTCGTAGGCGGCACCCACCCGGAAGGCCTCGCGGATGCGGCGCCCGGACTCGGTGCGGATCGGAATGTTCTGCAGGTTGGGGTCTGTCGAGCTCAACCTGCCGGTCGCGGCGATCATCTGCCGGAACGTGGTGTGGATGCGACCGTCCGCGGCCACCGTCTTGCGCAGCCCCTCGACCGTGGACCGCAGTCGGCTGGAGTCCCGGTGCGCCAGCAGGTGCATCAAGAACGGGTGCTCGGTCTTGACGAACAGCTGCTGCAGGGCCTCTGCGTCGGTGGTGTAGCCGGTCTTGGTGCGCTTGGTCTTGGGCATCGCCAGGTCCTCGAACAGCACCACCTGGAGCTGTTTGGGTGAGCCGAGGTTGATCTGCTTGCCGATCACCTCGTACGCCTCGTCGGCGGCCTGCCGGACCAGCGCGGCGAAGTCCTCCTCTAGGCGAGCCAACTGGTCGTCGTCGACGGCGATCCCGACCCGCTCCATGGCGGCGAGGACGTGGACGAGCGGCAGCTCGACGTCAGCAAGCAGCCATGTACCACCCCGCTGCTCCAGGTCAGCGTCCAGGGCGGCGGCCAGATCGACGCATGCCCGTGCGCGCACCATCGCAGCGGCCGAGGTGGCGGCACCGTCGTCGGGCCCTAGGTCGAGCGCCAGCTGGTCGGGGTCACCTGCGTCGTCGACCAGCTCCCGCTTGAGGTGGCGCAGGGTCAGGTCGGCAAGGTCGTAGGAGCGCTGATCGGGTCTGCCCAGATAGGCCGCAAGCGCGGTGTCGTTGGCAAGCCCTTCCAGCACCCAACCGCGGCCCGCCAGGGCGAGGATCGGGGCTTTGGCGTCATGCAGCACCTTGAGCCGGCCGGGGTCGGCGAGCCAGCCGGCGAGCGCCTGCTGGTCGTCGGCGGTGATCGACGCACCCTCGAGCAACGACACGTACGCAGCAGCACCCTCAGCGGTGGCAAACGCCACGCCGTCGACCCGGCCACCACCAGGTGCCCAGCCCCCCACAACGTCGACCCCGACGAGGACACCGGCACCGGCATGCTCGCTCAGCCAGGACGCGACCTCGTCGGCCCCCAACGCGACACCGGCCACGCTGATGGCACCGTCGGCGACCGGCTCGTCGGCGGACAAGGTGGCGAACAGCCGGTCTCGCAACACCCGGAACTCCAGCCCATCAAAGACGGTGTGGATGGCCTCTCGGTCCCACGGTTGTAACGCCAGGTCAGAGGGCCGCAGCGGCAGGTCCAGATCGCGCACCAACTCGTTCACCCGTCGGTTGCGCTGCACGTCACCGAGGCGCTCGCGCAGCGACTCACCCGCCTTGCCCGGCACCTCACCGACATGGGCGACCAGCCCCTCGAGGTCGCCGAATCGGTCGATCCACTTCGCGGCGGTCTTCGGCCCCACCCCGGGCACGCCGGGCAGGTTGTCGCTGGTCTCACCGACCAGTGCCGCCAGGTCTGGGTAGCGGGCCGGCGGCACGCCGTACTTGTCCTGCACGAAGGCCGGAGTCATCCGCGCCATGTCGGAAACCCCTTTGCGGGGATACAGCACGGTGACCTGGTCGGACACCAACTGCAGCGCGTCCCGGTCACCGGTGCAGATCAGCACCTCGAAGTCGCTGGCCTCGGCCTGTGTGGTCAAGGTGGCGATGACGTCGTCAGCCTCGTAGCCCACCCGCTCGATGCTCGGGACGTGCAGCGCCTGCAGGATCTCTTTGACCAGCGAGACTTGGCCGGCGAACTCGGGCGGCGACGACGACCTGTTGCCCTTGTAGGCGGCGTACTCGGCCAGCCGGAACGTATCCCGAGACACGTCGAAGGCCACCCCGACGTGGGTGGGCTGCTCGTCACGGAGCACGTTGATCAGCATCGAGGTGAAACCGTAGACGGCGTTGGTGGGTTGGCCGGTGGAGGTGGAGAAGTTCTCCACCGGCAGCGCGAAGAACGCACGATAGGCCAGCGAGTGGCCATCGAGCAGCAGCAGCCGGGGCCGGTGAGGCACAGTCGGGACAGCCACGCGCACGACTCTAGTCTGAGCCGCTGACAGTCATACCTGCGCTCGGTTGCCGCCGAGCGCGCCGGAAGGGACCCCGCGTGGACCAGCCTGAAACAGTTGCCCTGCACGACCGGATGGGCATCAAGATCCTCGAGGCGACAGCAGAGCGGGTGGTGGGCGTGCTGCCGGTGCTCGGCAACACCCAGCCGTCCGGGTTGCTGCACGGCGGCGCCTCCTGTGTGCTCGCCGAGAGCCTGGGTTCCATCGGAGCCACGCTGCATGCCGGGCCTGACCGGGTAGCCGTCGGGGTCGACATCAACGCCACCCATCACCGCGCTGCCCGCGGCGGTGTCGTCACCGGGGTGGCTGTGCCTGTGCACCGCGGCCGCACCGTGGCGACCTATGACGTGGTGATCGCCGACGACCAGGAGCGGCGGGTGTGCAGCGCCCGGATCACCTGCCAGCTGATCTCGAAGGTGTAGGTTCACGAGTGTTCCGCGGCTTCGGCACGGTGCTCAACGTCACGACAGTGCTCGTCGGCTCCGGAATCGGCGTGCTGGTCGGCCATCGACTGCACCAGCGCACCCGCGATGTCGTCACCGACGCTCTGGGACTCGTCACCCTGCTGGTTGCGGCGCTGTCCGCGACGGCAGTGACCGACGAACACCTGAGCGCTGCGGTCGGCGACGGCGCCCCGGTGCTGATCGTGCTCGGGGCACTGGTGATAGGTGGCATCGCGGGCACGGCGCTGCGGATCGAGGACCGGCTCGAAGACGCGGGGGTGGCCCTGCGCAGACGGCTGATCCGCAATGCCGGGCACGGTGCAGCCGCAGCCAACGAGCAGCAACGCTTCGTCGAGGGCTTTCTCACCGCGTCGCTGGTCTTCTGCGTGGGACCGCTCACGATTCTGGGCTCGTTGTCGGACGGCCTTGGTCGGGGCGCTGACCAGCTGGTGCTCAAGTCGGTGCTCGACGGGTTCGCCTCGGTCGCTTTCGCCGCCAGCTTCGGTTGGGGGGTTGCCGCGTCCGCTTTGGCTGTGCTGGCCGTGCAGGGCTCGCTCACCTTGCTGGGTGTTCTGCTGGGCTCGTTCGTCCCCGAGGCCCATCTGGTGGCGATGACCGCCACCGGTGGGCTGCTGCTCGTCGGAGTGGCGCTGCGGCTGTTACAGATTCGGCGTCTGCCGGTCGCTGACCTGCTGCCCGCGCTGCTGGTGGCTCCGGTGCTGGTGCAGATTGTCATCAGCGTGTGATCTGCAACAGCGCCCACCGGGCCGCGCACTCGGTATAGTCCGGTCGTTGCCCGCCGGACAGGAGTCGTACGTGCGCAAGCTGTTCATCGCCTTGGTGTTGACCCTGGTGGGCGGACTGCTCGGTGCCGGAGCCCTCGCAGGCGCTGGTCCCGCGGCCGCCGACGGCGGAAGTAGCGGCGAGGACAAGCTCAGCATCAACGCCAAACTCATCGACACAAGCGGCGGCAAGTCTGAGCCTGTGGCCGGCGTCGACATCGTCGTGACCGGTGCCGACGGCGAAGCCGTGGGCACGGCAACGACCGACGACGAGGGCATCGCCGCGGTGCCCATTCCGCAGGGTGGCGAGTACACGGTGTCCATCGACACCAACACGCTGCCCGAGAACACGTTCCTGACCGACCCGGACCGCACCAAGGCCACCGTCAACGTTCTCGGCTTCGACGCAACGGTCCAGTTCCCGATCGGCCCGGACACCCGCAACCTCGAGACGTGGGTGGACCGGCTGCCCGACCTCCTCATGCAGGGCATCAAGTTTGGGTTGCTGATCGCACTGGCAGCGCTCGGGCTGTCGATGATCTACGGGACGACAGGGCTGACGAACTTCGCGCACGGCGAGCTGGTCACGCTCGGGGGGATCCTCACCTGGACGCTGAACCGCCAGGCCGGGTTGCCGGTGCTGTGGGCAGGCGTGCTGACGGTGATCATCATGGCCGGGGTGGGCGCGTTGCAGGACCTTGGCTTTTGGCGGCCGCTGCGCGACCGCGGGTCGGGCAACATTGCGCTGATGATCGTGAGCATCGGCTTCGGTCTGTTCCTGCGCAACGTCTATCAGTACTTCTTCGGCGACGACACCCGCGCCTACAGCGAGTACACCAGCCAGGGGCCGCTCGACCTGCCGCTGGTCGAGCCGACCCCCAAGGACCTGGTCATCATCGCGGTGGCGATCGCGGTGCTCGTGGTTGTGTCGCTGCTGCTCGCGCGGACCCGGCTCGGTAAGGCCACCCGTGCCGTCGCCGACAATCCGTCGCTGGCCGCCTCGTCCGGGATCAACGTGGCCCAGGTCATCACCGTGGTGTGGATCGCCGGCACCGCGCTCGCCGGGCTGTCCGGGGTGCTGCTCGGCGTCGACCAACAGGTCGAGTATCAGATGGGCTTCAAGATCCTGCTGCTTGTGTTCGCCGGGGTGACGCTTGGGGGTCTGGGCACCGTCTGGGGCGCGATGCTCGGCAGCCTGATCGTCGGGATCATGATCGAGATGTCCACCCTGGTCGTGCCGGCCGAGCTCAAGTATGTGGGCGCACTCGTGCTGCTCATCCTCATCCTGCTCGTCCGGCCTCAGGGCATCCTGGGCCGGCGTGAGCGCGTCGGCTGACGATGACCGGCCGGACTGAAAGGGACGTGGCATGAACTGGGACCAGATCATCGAGTTCTCCCTGCGCTCGGCGTTCGGCAGCGAGGCCATCGTCTACGCGATGGCGGCGATCGGGCTGAACGTCCACTTCGGCTACACCGGGCTGCTGAACTTCGGCCAGGCTGGCTTCATGGCCGTCGGCGGCTACGGCATCGCCGCCAGCGTCACGACCTTCGGTCTGTCGTTCTGGGTGGCCGTCCCCATCGGCATCCTGGCGGCCATCGTGTTCGCGCTGCTGCTCGGCGCCCCGACGCTGCGGCTGCGAGCTGACTATCTGGCGATCGTCACGATCGCCGCGGCCGAGATTATCCGGATCGTGGTGGGGTCGGTGTCGCTGCAGGAGTACTTCGGCGGCCGCGACGGGCTGCAAGAGTTCAACGACTCCTTCGTCGCGATCAACCCGTACGACTCGTCGGTGAACATGGTCTTGTTCACGCTGCGGCCCAACGATGCGTGGGTGTTCACCGTCGGCTGGATCATGGTGGGCCTCGCCTGCCTGCTGGTCTGGGCGCTGATGCGCAGCCCCTGGGGCCGGGTGCTGAAGTCGATCCGCGAGGACGAAGAGGCCGTGCGGTCGCTGGGCAAGAACGTCTACAGCTACAAGATGCAGGCACTGGTGCTCGGTGGCGTCCTCGGCGGCATCGCCGGTTTCCTCGTCGCCCTGGACCAGGCGGCGATCAACCCCGAGAACTTCTCCACCGACGTGACGTTCTTCGCCTACACCGTCCTGATCCTCGGTGGCGCGGCCCGAGTGCTGGGCCCGGTCGTGGGCGCCATCATGTTCTGGTTCCTGATCAGCGTCCTCGGCAACTTCTTCACCCAGGCGACCGCCGGAGACAACCCGCTCATCAGCCCCGAGATCATGACCGGCACGCAGGCCAGCCTGGTGCGCTTTATCGCCGCCGGGCTCGGACTCGTGCTGCTCGTCATCTTCCGCCCGCAAGGGATCTTTGGAGACAAGAGGGAGATCGCACTCGATGCCCGCTGACACCGGCACCGGCTCGACCGCCGCGACCGACAGCTCGATCGGCACCGCCAAGGCCGCTGCCATCCTGCGCGACGTGGCCCGCGAACCCGGCGCGAAGAAACCCGACTCGATCCTCGTCGCCGACGGCATCCGGCGCCAGTTCGGCGGCCTGATCGCCGTCGACGTGGGTCACCTGGAGGTGCAGCGCGGAGTCATCACGGCCCTGATCGGGCCCAACGGTGCGGGCAAAACCACGTTCTTCAACCTGCTCACGGGCTTCGACCGGCCCGACACCGGCTCGTGGTCGTTCAACGGCCGTTCGTTGGATGGTGTCGCCGCCCACAAGGTCGCCCGGCTCGGTATGGTCCGCACCTTCCAGCTCACCAAGGTGCTCAGCAAGCTCAGCGTGATCGAGAACATGCGGCTGGCCGCCACCGGGCAGAGCGGCGAGAACTTCGTGTCGGCATTGCTGCCGATGAGGTGGCGCGGCCAGGAACGCGCCAACACCGAGCGCGCCGACTCACTGCTCGCACGCTTCACGCTCGACACCAAGCGCGCGGACTTCGCCGGGTCGCTGTCCGGCGGGCAGCGCAAACTGCTGGAGATGGCGCGTGCGCTGATGGTCGAGCCAGAGCTCGTCATGCTGGACGAGCCGATGGCCGGGGTGAACCCCGCTCTCAAGCAGTCGTTGCTCGGGCATGTCAAGACGCTGCGCGACGAGGGCCGGACGGTGCTGTTCGTTGAGCACGACATGGACATGGTCCGCGACATCTCCGACTGGGTCGTGGTGATGGCCCAAGGCGAGATCGTCGCCGAGGGCCCGCCGGCCGACGTGATGGTGAACCCCGTGGTCATCGACGCCTACCTCGGTGCACATCACGACTCCGACATCAGCGTGGAGGCCGAGGAGCGGCGACTAGCGGCCGAGCGGGACGCAGGGTCTGCAGACGACGCTCAGCATGAGGAGACGCCCGCATGAGTAGCCCGGTCAGCGACCCCACCGGCCCCGTGCCCAGCGATCGTCCAGATGAGTCGACTGCCACAGCTGGCGCCGGATCCGTAGGCGACACAGCCCACCGCTCGGCGCACTTGCGCGCGGCCGAGGGTGCAGTGCTGCGTGCCGACGCGCTGATCGCCGGATACGTGCCGGGGGTCAACATCCTGAACAGCTGCGACCTGTACTGCCAAGAAGGTGAGCTGGTAGGGATCATCGGCCCTAACGGCGCCGGCAAATCGACGCTGCTCAAGGCCTTGTTCGGGCTGGTGCGCATCTCGCAGGGAACGGTCCGGCTGCGCGGCGACGAGGTCACCAACCAGCGGGCCGACGTCTTGGTCCGCAAGGGGATCGGCTTCGTTCCGCAGACCAACAACGTGTTCGGCGCGCTCACCATCGCCGAGAACCTCGAAATGGGCGTCTATCAGGAGCCGAAGCGCTTCGACGAGCGCTTCGGCTTCGTCACCGAGCTGTTTCCGCGGCTGGCGGAGCGACGCAACCAGCGGGCGGGCTCGCTGTCGGGCGGCGAACGACAGATGCTGGCGATGGGTCGGGCTTTGATGATGGAACCCAGCGTGCTGCTGCTGGATGAGCCCTCGGCGGGGCTGTCACCAGCCATGCAGGACGAGGTGTTCGTGCAGACCCGCAAGATCAACAAGGCCGGCGTCTCGGTGGTGATGGTGGAGCAGAACGCTCGCCGGTGCCTGCAGATCTGCGACCGTGGCTACGTGCTGGACCAGGGTGCCAACGCCTACACCGCCACCGGACAGGAACTGATCCACGACCCCAAGGTGACTGAGCTGTACCTCGGCACCCTCGCCAAGGCCTGAGCCGCCCGACTCGGCCCTCGTCGGGGCCATGTACGGGGTGGCCCACGGCTGTGGCTCGTCGCCCCAGCCTGCTGTATCGAGGCGGCGGGAGGCAGCCGGGGAGTCGCGGGTCGCGAGTCGCGGGTGAGTATCCCCCGGCCATCGACGGGTGGAACAACGCGCCGATCCGGACGGTTGCTGACTGGCGGGGAACGTGCGTATCGGGTGACCCGACGATCGTGGGGGGCTCCTCGGTCGCCATCCACCAGTCCTCGAAGGAGAATCCATGGACCTGAAGAATGCCTCCATCCTGCTCACGGGCGCCGGCAGCGGTATCGGGCACGCACTCGCATTGCGTCTCGCCGAGCACACTCCCCGGCTCACCCTGGTGGGTCGCCGTCAGCAGCCCCTCGACGAACTGGCGGACCGTGTCCGAGAGCAGGGGGCCCAGGCCCACGTGGTGACCGCTGACCTCACCGAACCAGGCGCGCCGGAAACCGTGGTGGCCTCGGCCCGCGCCGAGTTCGGTGGGGTCGATGTACTGGTCAACAACGCGGGCAACGTCCGCGCCGGCCGGCTCGAGGTCATCGAGGAGTCCGAGGTTGTGGCCCAGATCGCGCTCAACCTGACGGCACCGATCCTGCTCACCCGCGCTGCGCTGCCCAGCCTGCGGGAGTCCGACCGCGGACTCGTCATCAACATCTCCTCGGGGATCGGGCTGATCGCGATGCCGTTCTACGCGACCTACGCGGCGACCAAGGCCGGGATCGCGCACTTCGGGGAGGCGTTGCGTCGTGAGCTGTACGGCGAGGGCGTGCACGTGCTGACCGTCTACCCCGGTGCGACCAGCACCCCGATGATGGAGTCCTCGAAGGCCGGCGTCGAGGAAGGCTTCGAGTACGAGTCCCCCGAGGCGGTCGCCGACGCCACCGTCGAAGCCATCCGGAACGGCAGCCTCAACGTCATCCGCGGTGGCCAGCAGCGCAGCGACATGATCGCGACGAACCGCGAGGACCCTGCATCGGTCGACCGGATGCTCGGCGAACGCAAGGCCCTTCTGGAGACGGCCGTCGAAGGGCACTCCAGCATGTGATGCCGCATGCGGAGAGTGGCGCTGACCCGCGCAGAACGACATTCACTGTCGGCTATGGGAGCGAACCAGACGGTGCGTCGCGGTGGCAATGAACAGCGGCCCCGACCGGAGTGATCCGATCGGGGCCGCTGCGTTGAGTTCAGCAAGCCGTGAGCCTTAGACCTGCCCGGTGATGTAGCGGACGTTCTCGAAGATGTTGGCCGCGGTGTACTCGAAGATGCCGATCGTCGCCGCCGACGGGCTGCCGGTGTCGTTGAACTCCAGCGGGCCGGAGACCCCGTCGTAGTCGATGTCGTCCCCGGCCTTGATCATCTCCACGCACTTGGCGTACTCGGTGCACTTCTCGCCGTCCGTGGTGACACCGTTGATCTCCTTGGCCACGGCCTCGCCGGAGTCATCGCCGGCGACGGTGGCGGCCAGCGCGGTGACGACCACGGCGTCGTACGACTCCGGGCCGTAGGTGAAGTCGCTCAGACTCTTGTCGACGCTGAGCATCCGCTTGCGGAAGTCACCACTGAGCTCTGCGCCCGGATAGGTCGCCTTGACGCCCTCGAGCGTGCCCTTGTCGAAGTCCTTGGAGTAGTCGGCAGTGTTGCCGTCGACGAAGTAGATCTGCTTGTCCTGCGGGCCGATCCCCTTGGCCGTCAGCGCCGGGATGATCTTGGTGGTCTCGTTGAACGCGATCAGCACGATCGCCTCGGGGTCGTTGGCCGCGATCTTGTCCACCTCGGCGTTGAACTGACCGGCATCAGCGTTGTAGAGCACCTTGTCGGTGATCGTGCCGCCCTGTTCGGTGAAGACCTCCTCCACCTGGTTGGCAAGCGCCTCACCGTAGGAGTCCTGACGAGCCATGATGGCGACGTTGCTGAAGCCGTCGGATGCGACCAGGTTGGCCAGCACCGCACCCTGCAGCACGTCGGACGGGGCGGTGCGGAAGTACAGGCCCTTGTCGTCATAGGTGTCGAAGGCGGTCGAGGTGTTGGCCGGGGAGAAGTGCACGACGCCGGCACCGGTGATCTTGTCGATCACCGAGAGCGACACGCTCGACGAAGCAGCGCCGACGACCACGTCTGCCCCTGCGTCCAACAGGTTGTTGGTTTCCTGCGGGGCGATGTTCGGCGTGCCGTCACCCGAGTCAGCCTTGACCTGCTTGACGGGCGAGCCGTTGACGCCACCGGCCTCGTTGACCTCCTTCACCGCGAGGTCGACACCAGCGAACTCCGGCGGGCCGAGGAAGGCGAGGTCACCGGTCTGCGGCAGCAGCGTGCCGACGACCAGGGTGCCGTCGCCCTTCCCCCCGCCGCCTCCGCCAGCGTCGGACTCCTCAGAGGGCTCGGCCGAGGACGATTCCTCACTACCGGCGCCCGACTCACTGTCGGAGCCACCGCAGGCGGCAAGTACCAGGGCGCTGGCAGCGACGACCGCTGCCGCGCGGAAAGTGTGAGAGCGCAAACGCATGGATCCTCCGTGGTTGGGCGTGCGGGCTGGCGCCCGACAGATTGACCGAAAGGGTAGCCGCCCGCGCACGCCTATAGCAGCACGTTGTGACACTGTCGCGTTGTCGTTGTCATTTCGTGACCTGCCCCGACGGGCCGTGGTCGAGTACACCCTGTGCGACATCGCGCATCGACAGTCTCAGGTCCATGGCGGTGGTCTGGATCCAGCGGAAGGCAGCAGGCTCGGTGATGTCGAGGCTTGTCTGCAAGACCCCCTTTGCGCGGTCCACGAGTTTGCGTGTCTCCAGCCGGTCGTTCAGGTCGGCGACCTCCCGCTCAAGCTGGGTCAGCTCCGCAAACCGGCTGACGGCCATCTCGATGGCGGGCATCAGATCCGACGGAGCGAAGGGCTTCACCAGGTACGCCATCGCACCCGCCTCGCGGGCACGCTCCACCAGCTCGCGCTGGCTTAAGGCGGTCAGGATCACCACCGGTGCGATTCGCTGGGTGGCGATCCGTTCCGCGGCGGTGATCCCGTCCAGCCGCGGCATCTTGACGTCCAGGATGGCCAGGTCGGGTCGTAGCCGCTCCACCAGCTCGACGGCTTGCTCGCCGTCGGACGCCTGACCGACGACGTCGTAACCCTCCTCAGCCAACATCTCCGCCAGGTCGAGGCGAATCAGCGCCTCGTCTTCGGCGATGACTACCCGGCGCGGATCTGGCTGCTCAGAGCTCGCGGTTTCGGGCATGGCGCAAGGCTATCGAGGGGCTCGGTAGGGTGCTGCCAAGCCCTGGTATTCCAACTGGCAGAGAAAGCGGACTCAAACCCCGCACAGTGTGGGTTCGACTCCCACCCAGGGCACTGTGAGCGTGCGGCCGGTCAACAGCGGCCGGGGCGCTGCGGCCGGTTGAGCAAACCGGCATCCTGCTTGAGCCGCAGCACCCGGAGCGCGGATCGTTCCAGTCGGGCTCGGGTGAGCCGGCCATTGGCCACCGCCGCTCGAATCCCGTCTGCAGCGGCGGTCGGTGACGGCGACATCAGCAGCAGGTCGGCCCCTGCTCGGAGCGCCTGCACCGCCACCCGGCCGGCGGTGCCCGGCGCCGCCACCGCACTCATGCTCAGCGAATCGGTCACGATCACCCCGTCGAAGCCGAGTCGCCCGCGCAACCAGCCTCGGGTCATCCGCGGCGACAACGAGGCCGGTCTGCCGCTAGGGTCGAGCCGCTCGTACGCCAAGTGCCCGGTCATCACCATGTCGGCCCCCGCCCGAACACCGGCCGCAAACGGCACCAGATGTTGGCTGCGCCACGACCTCAGCGGCAGGCTGAGTTGCGGCAACGCCTGGTGGCTGTCGACCGAGGTCGATCCGTGTCCCGGCCAGTGCTTGAGGCTCACGGCAACACCGCTGCGGTGATAGCCGCAGATCTGCTGGCGGACCATCCTGGACACAACCGCCGGGCCACTGCCAAACGCTCGTGTGCCGATGACGCCATCGCCGCCGACGGTGTCCACATCGGCCACCGGCGCAAAGTCCGCGTCCAACCCCATACCCGCCATCGCGGACCCCATCCGGCGCGCGCTGGTCCGGGCCAGCCGGGGGTCACCGCCCAGCTCACGTGCTGCAGGTTGCCGGTCGGCCACCGGGCCCGGAAGCCGGGACACCAGACCGCCCTCTTGGTCAGTGAACAACAGCGTCGGCAACCCCGCCCGACGCGAGGCCCGGTGCAGGCCGCCGGAGAGCGCTCGGACCTGCTGCGGAGTGCTGACGTTCTGGTCGAAATAGACCATCCCACCTGGCCGGAAGGTGCGGGCCACCCCGGCGGGGGTCCGCACCCCGAAACGCCGCATGTTCGCTGCTCGCTCGTCGCTGCTCACCCGGTGCGGCCGGCGGCCGGCAACAGTGACGACCTGCAGTTGGTGGGCCAATTGCCGCACCGACATCGCCGTAACCTGTCGCCGCAACTGCTGAGCACGCGGGGACTGACCCGCGGACCCCGACTGCTTCGGTGCGGTGGCCGTGGTCTCGGGCTGCTCAGATGACTCAGGCTGCTGTGACAGGCGGGGCGACGACGACGAGGTCGACCCGGCTGCGTCGGCGGCCGGTCGGCTGTCGACGGCGCTGCAACCGGCCAACAATGCGAACCCGGCAAGGCCCGCTATCCAGGGCCGTGCGGTCACGGGTGCGGAATCCGCCGGTACGCCGGCGCGACCTCGTTGCGGGCATCACCCATCCGATGGATCCGCATGGCATTGGTCGAGCCGGGGATGCCCGGGGGGCTGCCCGCGACGATTACCACCTCGTCGCCCTCCTGGCAGCGGCCGATCTCAAGCAGGCTGTGGTCGACCTGCATGACCATCTCGTCGGTGTGCTCGACCATCGGAGTCAGGAACGTCTCGATGCCCCACGTCAGCGCCAGCTGGGATCGCACCGCCTGCACCGGGGTGAAGGCCAGCACCGGCACCGGCCCGCGATAGCGCGCCAGCCGGCGCGCCGAGTCCCCCGAGGCGGTGAAGGCGACGATCAGCTTGGCGTTGACCGCCTCGGCCACCTGGGCTGCGGCCCGGCAGACGATCCCTCCGCGGGTGTGCGGGTCCCAGTTGATCGCCGCCATCTGGTCCAAGCCGTGGTCCTCGGTGGACTCGACGATGCGTGCCATCGTGCGCACGGTCTCGACCGGGAACTTGCCGACACTGGTCTCGCCGGACAGCATCACCGCATCAGCACCGTCCAGCACCGCATTGGCGACGTCCGAAGCCTCGGCCCGGGTGGGGCGGGGTGCGGAGATCATCGACTCGAGCATCTGGGTGGCCACGATGACCGGCTTTGCGTTGCGCCGCGCCTTGTTCACGATCGTCTTCTGCACGATCGGCACATCTTCGAGCGGCAGTTCCACACCGAGGTCGCCTCGCGCGACCATCACCCCGTCGAAGGCGTCAACGATCTCGTCGAGGTTGTCTATCGCCTGTGGCTTCTCGATCTTGGCGATCACCGGGATCCGCACGCCCACCTCGGCCATCACCTTGTGCACGTGGTCTGCGTCTGAGGCGCGCCGCACGAATGACAGCGCCACCATGTCCACCGGCTTGGACAGCGCCCACCGGAGGTCCTCGATGTCTTTGTCGGACATCGCCGGGGCACTCACCGCCACCCCAGGCAGGTTGATGCCCTTGTTGTTGCTGAGAGCTCCCCCTACCTCCACCAGGGTCCGCACGTCGGTGTCGTCCACCTCGGTGACCCGCAGTCGCAGGCGCCCGTCGTCGAGGAGCACCTCGTCCCCTGGTTGCACGTCACCAGGCAACCCCTGGTACGTGGTCGACACTGTGTCGACGTCGCCGGCGATGTCTCGGGTGGTGATGGTGAAGGCCGACCCCACTTCAAGCTCAACGCTTCCGGCGGCGAACCTGCCGACCCTGATCTTGGGGCCCTGCAGGTCGGCCAGGATGCCGATGGCGTGTCCGGTCACGTTCGACGCCTCGCGGACCATCCGGTAGGACTTGTCGTGGTCGGCATGGTCACCGTGGCTCATGTTCAGCCGGGCGACGTCCATGCCCGCCTCGGTGAGCTCACACAGCCGCGCTGCCGAAGCGGTCGCTGGCCCGAGGGTGCAGACAATCTTGGCTCTACGCACAAGCACACCCTAGGGGCGAGGCCGGCTGAGTCCGAATCGTCTCAGACGGTCAGCGGGCGCTCGGTCGGCGCGACCGGCGCTGGCAGCGTGGTCGAGCCGGTCAACCACCTGTCGACCCCGGCAGCGCAGGCCCGGCCCTCAGCGATGGCCCACACGATCAGTGACTGACCACGCCCGGCGTCGCCGGCCACGAAGACGCCCGGCACGTCGGTCTGGTAGTCGTCGTCGCGCCGGAAGGCGCCCCGGGTGTCGAGACTGACGCCTAGTTGCTCGACCATGACACTCGGCTCCGGCCCGGTGAACCCCATCGCCAGCAGCACAAGCTGCGCGGGCAACTCTCGCTCCGATCCCGCCACCTCGCTGATCCTGCCACCGTCCATGCTCACCTCGACCAGGCGCAGACCGCGCAACCGCCCGGCGTCGTCGCCGAGGAACTCCTTGGTCGAGATGCTGTAGACCCGCTCCCCAGCCTCCTCGTGCGCGGAGGAAACGCGGAACAACATCGGGTAGGTCGGCCACGGATGTGTCACGGCGCGGTCGTCACCCGGCCGGGCCATGATCTCCAGCTGCGTCACCGACCGCGCGCCTTGGCGGACCACCGTGCCGAGACAGTCTGCGCCGGTATCACCCCCGCCGATAATGACCACGTCCTTGTCTGCGGCGGTGACCTGCCCTTCGACGGTCTCGCCGAGGGCAACTCGGTTGGCCGGCGGCAAGAAGTCCATCGCCTGCAGGATGCCGTCGAGGTCACGACCGGGCACGTCCAGGTCACGCGGGACGGTGGCGCCCACGGCGAGCACCACCGCGTCGTAGCGGTCCTTGAGGTCGTTGCCGGTCACGTCAACGCCAACGTTCACCCCGGGACGGAATACGGTGCCCTCACGGCGCATCTGATCCACCCGCCGGTCGACTTGGCGCTTCTCCATCTTGAACTCCGGGATGCCGTAGCGCAGCAACCCGCCGATCTTGTCGGCCCGCTCGAAGACCGCGACGGTGTGTCCGGTCCGGGTGAGCTGCTGGGCGACGGCCAGCCCCGCGGGGCCGGATCCGACGACGGCAACAGTGCGCCCGGTGAGCCACTCCGGTGGCTGGGGACGGACGTTGCCGCGCTCCCAGGCCTTGTCGATGATCGAGACCTCGACGTTCTTGATGGTCACGGCGTCGGCATTGATGGCCACCACGCAGGCCGTCTCGCACGGCGCAGGGCACAGCCGTCCGGTGAACTCGGGGAAGTTGTTGGTGGCGTGCAGCCGTTCGATCGCCGCATCCCAGTCGTCGCGCCAGACCAGGTCGTTCCACTCCGGGATCAGATTGCCGAGCGGACAGCCGGAGTGGCAGAACGGGATGCCGCAGTCCATGCAACGACCGGCCTGCTCGGTGATGATCGGCAACAACGCCCGCCCGATGCCCCCGGGATAGACCTCCTGCCAGTCCTGCACCCGCTCGTCGACCGGCCGCCGCTCGGGCATGCGTCGAGGAGTTTTCAAGAAACCTTTAGGGTCAGCCATTGCTTGCGGCCTCCATCATCGCGGCGGCGGTGGCGTCGTCATCCAAACCGGCCTCTCGTGCCTGCTCTTGGGCTGCCAGCACCCGCTCGTACTCGGTGGGCATCACCAGCGTGAAGCGAGCCAGTGCGGCCGGCCAGTCGGCCAGCAGAGCTGCTGCGACCGGCGAAGCCGTCTCGTCACCGTGCCGGCGGACGAAGTCGCGCAACTCGTCGCTCGCGTCCGCACCGACCTCGCCGAGGCGGACCAGCTGGGTGTTCACCCGCTGCTCGTCGAGGTCGAGGACGAACGCCACGCCGCCCGACATGCCGGCCGCGAAGTTGCGACCGGTGGGACCGAGGACAACGACCCGGCCGCCGGTCATGTACTCGCAGCCGTGGTCGCCGGCGCCCTCGACCACCGCAAGCGCACCGGAGTTTCGTACGCAAAAACGCTCGCCTACCTGGCCGCGGACGAACAGCTCTCCGGCGGTCGCCCCGTAGGCGATGACGTTGCCGGCGACGATGTGCTCCTGCGCGGCGAAGGTGGCAGCGCGGTCCGGGCGCACGACGACCCGCCCGCCGGACAGGCCCTTGGCCAGGTAGTCGTTGGCATCACCTTCCAGGCGCAGCGTCACCCCCACCGGCACGAACGCACCGAACGACTGACCCGCCGAGCCGGTGAACGTGAGGTCGATGGTGCCGTCCGGCAGCCCGTCCGGCCCGTAACGCTTGGTGATCTCGTGGCCCAGCATGGTGCCGACGGTGCGGTTGACGTTACGGATCGCGACCTGCGCCCGCACCGGCTCGGACCGCTCCAAGGCGTCGGCGCACAGCTCGATGAGCTCGTTGTCCAGCGCCTTCTCGAGGCCGTGGTCCTGTTCGCGCGTGCGGTGCAGCGCGGCGCCGGCGGGCAGGTCGGGCAGGTGCAGCATCGGTCGCAGGTCGAGGCCGTGTGCCTTCCAGTGATCGACCGCAGGCTGCACGTCCAGCGCGTCGGCGTGACCGATCGCCTCGTCCAGGCTGCGGAAACCCAGCGCCGCGAGATGCTCGCGCACCTCCTCGGCGATGTAGGTGAAGAAGCGCTCGACGAACTCGGGCTTGCCGGCGAACTTCCGACGCAGCTCTGGGTTCTGGGTCGCCACCCCGACCGGGCAGGTGTCGAGGTGGCAGACGCGCATCATCACGCAACCCGCGACCACCAGCGGTGCGGTGGCGAAGCCAAACTCCTCAGCACCCAGCAGCGCGGCGATGACCACGTCGCGGCCGGTCTTGAGCTGACCGTCGGTCTGCACGACGATCCGGTCGCGCAGCCCGTTCAGCAGCAACGTCTGCTGCGTCTCGGCGAGCCCCAACTCCCATGGCCCGCCGGCGTGCTTGAGCGAGGTCAGCGGCGACGCCCCGGTGCCGCCGTCGTGGCCGGAGATCAGCACCACGTCGGCGTGCGCCTTGGAGACACCGGCCGCCACCGTGCCCACACCGACCTCGGCGACCAGCTTGACGTGCACCCGGGCCGACGGGTTGGCGTTCTTGAGGTCGTGGATGAGCTGCTTGAGGTCCTCAATGGAGTAGATGTCGTGGTGCGGCGGCGGCGAGATCAGCCCGACTCCCGGGGTGGAGAAGCGGGTGGTCGCGATCCACGGGTACACCTTTGGCCCGGGCAGCTGTCCGCCCTCCCCCGGCTTGGCCCCCTGGGCCATCTTGATCTGGATGTCGGTTGCGTGCGTGAGGTAGTCCGACGTCACGCCGAACCGGCCGGAGGCAACCTGCTTGATGGCGCTGCGTCGCTCGGGGTCACGCAACCGCTCGGGATCCTCACCACCCTCGCCGGTATTGGACTTGGCGCCCAGCCGGTTCATCGCCACCGCGAGGGTTTCATGTGCCTCGGCGCTGATCGAGCCGTAGGACATGGCGCCGGTGGAGAACCGGGTGACGATCGACTCAACCGACTCCACCTCGTCCAGGCTGACCGGTTCGCGCGCCCCCGCGCGGAAGCTGAACAGCCCACGCAACGTCATCAGCCGCTTGGACTGCTCGTCGACCCGGGTGGTGTAGGCCTTGAACAGCTCGTACTGGCCCGAGCGGGTCGCGTGCTGCAGCCGGAAGACGGTCTCCGGGTCGAACAGGTGCTGTTCGCCGTCGCGACGCCACTGGTACTCGCCGCCGACCTCCAGCTGCCGGTGGGACTTCGGGACACCGTCGGTGGGGTACGCACGGGCGTGCCGCCGGCGGACCTCCTCGGCGATCACATCGAGGCCGATGCCGCCGAGCTTGCTCGTGGTACCGGTGAAGTACCGGTCGACGACGTCATGCGACAAGCCCACCGCCTCGAAGATCTGCGCTCCGGTGTAGGAGGCGACGGTCGAGACTCCCATCTTGCTCATCACCTTGAGCACGCCCTTGCCGAGCGCGCGCACCAGGTTGCGGACCGCGACCTCGGGCTCGACGTCGGTCAGGAACACCCCGGCACGGGCCAGGTCCTCGGCCGACTCCATGGCCAGGTACGGGTTCACCGCGGCGGCACCGAAGCCCATCAGTAGCGCAACGTGGTGCACCTCGCGGACGTCGCCGGCTTCGACAACCAACCCCACCTGCGTACGGGTCTTCTGGCGCACCAGGTGGTGGTGCACGGCCGCAGTGAGCAACAGCGACGGGATGGGTGCCAGCTCGGGGGTGGCGTGCCGGTCCGACAAGACGATGACCCGGGCGCCGCCGGCGATGGCGGTGGACACCTCGTCGGAGATCTCAGTCAACCGGGCCCGCAACCCGTCACCGCCACGGTCGGCGGGATAGAGCCCCCTGACGACGTGCGCATCGAAACCCGGCAGGTCACCGTCGTGGTTGATGTGGATGAGCTTGGCGAGCTCATCGTTGTCGATGACCGGGAACGGCAGCACGACCTGACGGCAGGCGGCTGGACCGGGCGCCAGCAGGTTGGCCTCCGGGCCGATCGAGCCAGCCAACGAGGTGACCAACTCCTCCCGGATGGCGTCCAGCGGCGGGTTGGTCACCTGGGCGAAGAGCTGGCTGAAGTAGTCGAACAGCAGCCGCGGCCGCTTGGACAGCACCGCGATCGGGGTGTCGGTGCCCATCGAACCGATCGGCTCAGCGCCGCTGCGGGCCATCGGGGTGACCAGGATGCGCAGCTCCTCGTCGGTGTAGCCGAACATCTGCTGGCGCCGGGTCACCGATGCATGCGTGTGCACGATGTGCTGACGCTCCGGCAGGTCGGACAGATGGACCAGGCCGGCGTGCAGCCACTCGGCGTAGGGGTGCTCGGCAGCGAGCCGTGCCTTGACCTCGTCGTCGGTGACTATGCGGTGCTCGGCGGTGTCGACCAGGAACATCCGGCCCGGCTGCAACCGTCCCTTGCGGACGATGCTGGCCGGGTCCAGGTCAAGCACCCCCACCTCCGAGGCGAGAACCACCAGGCCGTCGTCGGTGACCCAGTAGCGCCCCGGTCGTAGGCCATTGCGGTCGAGAACCGCGCCGATCTGCGTGCCGTCGGTGAACACCACGCAGGCGGGACCGTCCCACGGCTCCATCACGGTGGAGTGGAACTCGTAGAACGCGCGCCGGGCGGGGTCCATCTCGGCGTGGTTCTCCCACGCCTCGGGGATCATCATCAGCACGGAGTGCGACAGCTCGCGGCCCCCCAGATGCAGCAGCTCGAGCACCTGGTCGAACGTCGCGCTGTCTGAGCCGGTCTGGTCGCAGATCGGGAACAACCGCTGCAGGTCACCGGGGATCAGGTCGCTGGCGAGCAGCGCCTCGCGGGCGCGCATCCAGTTGCGGTTGCCCATCACGGTGTTGATCTCGCCGTTGTGCGCGAGAAAGCGGAACGGGTGGGCCAGCGGCCAGCTGGGGAAGGTGTTGGTGGAAAACCGGCTGTGCACGACGGCCAACGCCGAGGTCAGCCGCGGGTCGTCCAGCTCCGGATAGAAGGCAGTCAGCTGTGCCGGGGTGAGCATCCCCTTGTAGCCGATCGTGCGGCTGGACAGTGTCGGGAAGTAGACGCCCAGCTCCAGCTCGGCGCGCTTGCGCAAGCAGAACGCCAACCGGTCCAGCTCGATCCCGCCGAGGTCGCCGGAGGTCGCACTCACGACGAGCTGTGCGAACGCGGGCATGCAGTCAACCGCGGTTTGTCCCAACGTGTCGGCGTCGGTCGCCAGCTCGCGCCAGCCCAGCACCTGCAGACCTTCGGCGGCGGCCATCTGCTCGATGGCCACGCGAGCCTTAGCCGCCTCGTCGTCTTGGGCGGGCAGGAACGCTGTGCCGACGGCGTATCTGCCGGCGGCCGGCAAGTCAAAGTCGCAGACCGCGCGCAGGAAGGCGTCGGGCACCTGCAACACGATTCCGGCGCCGTCTCCGGAGTCGGGCTCCGCACCCGATGCGCCGCGGTGATCGAGGTTGCGCAGCGCGGTCAGCGCCTTCGCGACGACGTCGTGCGACGGCTCACCGTCCAGGGTTGCCACGAAGGCGACCCCGCAGGCGTCGTGTTCGTGCTGGCCGTCGTACAGGCCCTGCGGAGCAGGCACGGACCACCTCTTGTCGTCATGGCTCGAAAGCCGGAGCACAGGGAACGGCTGGCTTGGGACGACATTGGCCCTGTCAGACGTCGATCAGGTTACACGCGCGCATCCCGTCGTCATGTGACGACCGCAACGAGGAGTCATTGGAACCCCGCGCCAGGCTCGGCGTCAAGGATTGGTGCGTCGCGACCGGCTACCGGGGTCCCCGGCCCACGGACGCCGACTACGCGAGCGGGCCGGGTGCCCGGCTCTGACCCATCTGAACTGTGGACAGCGGTGCACTCAAATGCGCAGATCAGAGTCGCAGATGGATGGTGTTGCTGCGGGGGCGCTGCTGGGGGTCGAGGTGTGCTGGTGGGATGAACTCGGGTCTGCCGTGGGGGTGCATCTGTATCTGCCACTGCCCGCGGTGGACAACCCGGTGGTGATGCCCGCACAGCAGGGCTGCGTTGGTCAAGCTGGTGGAGCCCCGTGGGTCTGCTGCACGGATAGGTGACATCTGATCTGTGGTGCCGAGAGGTGCCGCTGGAAGGATGTGCGCCGTGCCCAAGCCCTATCCCCAAGAGTTCCGCGACGACGCCGTCAACGTCGGCCGC
>Ga0136640_10000219_pt1 | contig 21020 bp, 17 predicted proteins | sample AntDrymUQ8642106_2_FD_105498 | JGI IMG/M metagenome (GOLD analysis project Ga0136640, IMG submission 105498) | Polar desert sand microbial communities from Dry Valleys, Antarctica - metaG UQ864 (21.06) | ecosystem: Environmental > Terrestrial > Soil > Desert | place: Antarctica: Dry Valley...
CTGCGGGGTCGGGAAGTCCGGCTCGCCCGCACCGAACCCGATAACCGGCCGTCCCTCCGACTTCAACGCCTTTGCCTTGGCGTCGACAGCGAGGGTGGCCGACTCGGCGATACCGCCGACGCGGGCGGAGATTCTGGAAGTGCGCGAACTCTGCTGGCTGGTGGTGCGTGCCGCGGCTGCCATGACCGGCATCGTCTCAAACCGAGTCGCCACCCGCCGGGGTACCCCGCGCCAGCGGGGGAGCCGTGCTGGCCGAGTCCTGCTGGGGAGTTGGAGTCGAGGCCCCGCTGTGTCCTACACTTGTCGAGCTGGGTTCACCAGCGGATCTCCCGTGTCCGGCGGAGCCGGTCCCCGGGTAGGTCACCGGTGCCCCCATCGTGGCGCCACCCGGCGCCGGAGGGGTGTAGCTCAATTGGCAGAGCAGCGGTCTCCAAAACCGCAGGTTGCAGGTTCAAGTCCTGTCACCCCTGCGTCGAGGGTTGTAGGCGAATTGGACGGCGAGTGGAGGGCTGGGTGTGAGTGACCATCGCAGCGCTGACGACGCGGAGGACCGCAAGGAGCGTCCTCACGGCGCAGCCGGCACGGATGCTCCGCAGCCGGCGTCCGCCGCGGCGCGGCGCGAGCGCCGTAGCGACGTCACCCGCCCTGCGGGTCGGGCCGGGCGGACCGGCTCGGCGGCCACCGGTCGGGAGCGCCCCGCCAGGCCCGACAAGGAACGGACCGGTTCGCCCGCAGCCCGGCTGGTGCGGTTCCTCCGTGAGGTGATCGCCGAGCTCCGCAAGGTCATCTGGCCGACGCGCAAGGAACTGGTGACCTACACCGCGGTGGTGCTGGTCTTCGTCGTGATCATCGTGACGTTCGTGGCGTTGGTGGACCTCGGGTTCCAGCAGATCGTCTTCTACGTGTTCGGCTGAAGGGCCGCGTCGGAACCGGACGGGAATACCACATGCCCGCACGACAGTTGAGCGCACGAGAGGAAGTGAGACCGACAGTGACCTCCCCGGAAGGGAACTCCCCGGAAGGTGGTCAGGAGCTGACCGGCCTGTCCGACACCGAGGTGTCCGAGGCAGCACAGGACGCCGGCTCACCGCACCTCCAGCCCACCGAGCCCGAGGTCGCCGCGATGACCATGACGGCCGATCCGGCGTCCGAGGTGACGGTTCCGGCGGTGGATGACCCGGCCGAGGCCGATGTCGTCGAGGAGCGAGCCGACCCCGTCGAGGAGATGCGGGCCGCGCTCTCGGCCGCACCGGGCGAGTGGTATGTGGTGCACTCCTATGCCGGCTACGAGAACAAGGTGAAGACCAACCTCGAGACCCGGGTGCAGACGCTGGACGTCGAGGAGTTCATCTTCCAGGTCGAGGTGCCCACCGAAGAGGTCACGGAGATCAAGAACGGCCAGCGCAAGCAGGTGCAGCGCAAGGTGCTGCCCGGCTACATCCTGGTCCGGATGGATCTCAACGACGCGTCGTGGAGCGCCGTACGCAATACGCCGGGGGTCACGGGGTTCGTCGGGGCGACGTCGCGCCCGTCGCCGTTGACCCTGGACGAAGTGTTCAAGTTCCTCGCGCCGCGAACGGAGCAACCCAAGACTGCCGGGGCGGGGAGGCAGGCGGCGCAGCCCGGCGAGGGCACCCGTGGGATCGAGGTCGACTTCGAGGTCGGCGAGTCGGTGACAGTGATGGACGGCCCGTTCGCCACACTGCCGGCCACGATCAACGAGGTCAACGCCGACGCGCAGAAGCTCAAGGTACTGGTGTCGATCTTCGGCCGGGAGACACCGGTCGAGCTCTCGTTCAGCCAGGTCGCCAAGATCTGATCGATACCCCTCGTTCCGTGCGCGGGCATCGAAGTGTGAGGGGCCCGGATGTGAGGGCAGAAGGAACCCGAGGAAGGAACCATGCCACCCAAGAAGAGGAAGCTCGCGGCCACCGTGAAGCTCGCGCTGGAGGCCGGCACCGCCAACCCGGCGTCGGTCGGGCAGGCGCTCGGCCCGCACGGCCTCAACATCATGGAGTTCTGCAAGGCGTACAACGCCGAGACGCAGAACAGCCGCGGTGAGGTCGTGCCCGCCGTGATCTCGGTCTACGAGGACCGGTCGTTCGACTTCGTGTTGAAGTCGCCGCCCGCGTCGGTGCTGCTGCTCAAGGCCGCCTCGGTGGCCAAGGGCTCGCCGGAGCCACACAAGACCAAGGTCGCCAAGGTCAACCGCGAGCAGCTCCGGGCGATCGCCGAGCGCAAGCAGGAAGACCTCAACGCCAACGACGTCGATGCCGCCATCAAGATAATCGCAGGTACGGCGCGCTCGATGGGCATCACCGTCGTCGACTGAGACCTGTGTATCCGAACTCGTGGGAGGGCCACGCGCTGGCCCGCAACCACAGCTGAACCCCCACAGCTGAACCCCACAGCTGACCACGGTGAGAAGGGCAGTGAGACATGAAGCGCAGCAAGGCATACCGCCATGCCGCGGAGCAGATCGACGCCAGCCGGGTGTACAGCCCGCTGGAAGCGGCAGCCCTGGCCAAGGAGACCTCGGTCACGAAGATGGACGCCACCGTCGAGGTCGCGATGCGGTTGGGCGTCGACCCCCGCAAGGCCGACCAGATGGTGCGCGGCACGGTGAACCTGCCGCATGGTACCGGCAAGACCGCCCGGGTGATCGTGTTCGCCACCGGTGACAAGGCCACCGAAGCGGAGGCCGCGGGCGCCGACCTCGTGGGGTCCGACGACCTCATCGAGCGCATCCAGGGCGGGTGGCTGGACTTCGACGCCGCCATCGCCACCCCGGACCAGATGGCCAAGGTCGGCCGGATCGCGCGCATCCTCGGACCGCGTGGTCTGATGCCGAACCCCAAGACCGGCACCGTGACTCCCGATGTCACGAAGGCGGTCTCGGACATCAAGGGCGGAAAGATCAACTTCCGGGTGGACAAGCAGGCCAACCTGCACCTGGTCATCGGCAAGGCGTCGTTCGCCACCGAGAAACTGGTGGAGAACTACGCGGCCGCGCTGGACGAGATCCTGCGCGCCAAACCGTCCGCCGCCAAGGGCCGCTACCTGAAGAAGATCACCGTGTCGACCACGATGGGGCCCGGCATCCCGATCGACCCCAACCGCACCCGCAACCTGCTCGTCGACGATCAGGCGGCGGCATCCACGGCCTGATCCGGGCCGTGGATGCCGTGGTTTGGAGCGCGCCGCGGTGCTGCCGTATCCTGACGCCAGTTCCACCGAAGACCGCTGGCAGTCCGTGCTCCCCGTCGTCATCTGATCCCGATGTCGTCCGAGAGTACGAACCGAAGGCCCCGCGAGTGGCGGGCGGCCCGCGCAGGAGGACGAGGCAATTGCCGGGCCGCGCCGTGCGCGGTCCGTTCTCCACGCCCCGTGCCTGCTGCGCCGGGGCGTTCGTCGTCTCCGCAGGATCGTCCCGGCGGCTCATGCACCGGCACCGGTGCACGCCGACAACACCCAGACAGGAGACGACCCATGGCAAGGGCCGACAAGGTCGACACCGTCGCCGAGATCGCGAGCCGGTTTCGCTCTGCCTCGGCGGCGGTCGTGACCGAGTACCGCGGGCTCTCCATGACGCAGCTGACCCAGCTGCGTCGGGCGCTCGGGGAGATCGCCAGCTATCGGGTCGCGAAGAACACCCTCGTCACGCGTGCTGCACAGGACGCTGGTGTCGACGGCCTGGACGGGCTGTTCGTCGGCCCGACCGCGATCGCGTTCGTCGAGGGCGAGGCGGTCGACGCGGCCAGAGCCCTGCGTGACTTCGCCCGCGACCATCGGGCGCTGGTCATCAAGGGCGGCTACATGGATGGCCGTCCGCTGTCCGTCGCCGAGGTCAACCAGATCGCGGACCTCGATTCCCGCGAGGTGCTGCTCGCCAAGCTGGCGGGTGCCATGAAGGGCAACCTCGCGAAGGCGGCCGGTCTGTTCAACGCCCCCGCCTCGCAGGTGGCCCGGCTGGTCGCCGCGCTGCAGGAGAAGAAGGCCGCCGCCGAATCCAGCACGGCGACGATCGACTTCGCTGCCGCCGACTGACCCCCCCGCTCGTGCCGGCCTGGCTGGCGCACTGAATCGCATCCCAGAAGAGATCCCAGAAGAGATTTCAGAAGAGATTCCAGAAGAAGGAGAACCGCCACCATGGCGAAGCTGTCCACCGACGAGCTGCTCGACGCGTTCAAGGAGATGACGCTGCTCGAGCTGTCGGAGTTCGTGAAGCAGTTCGAGGAGACCTTCGAGGTCACCGCCGCCGCTCCGGTTGCCGTGGTCGCCGCCGGTGCCGGTGGCGGGGACGGTGCCGCCCCGGTGGCCGAGGAGAAGGACGAGTTCACCGTCGTACTCGACGCCGCGGGCGACAAGAAGATCCAGGTCATCAAGGTGGTTCGCGAGGTCGTGTCCGGTCTCGGCCTCAAGGAGGCCAAGGACCTGGTGGAGAGTGCCCCCAAGCCGATCCTGGAGAGTGTCCCCAAGGACCAGGCCGACGCGGCCAAGGCCAAGCTCGAGGAAGCCGGCGCGAAGGTCAGCCTGAGCTAGTCTGGAGTGCCATGCCGACGTCGAGGGCCCCGCAGCCTAAAGCCAGGCCCGCGCGCGCGGTGAGCGGGAGGCTGCTGCGGAGCGCGCTCGCGGTCGTCGCGATGCTGGCGGTCCTCGCCGGTGGCACCGCTGGTTGGTTCGGAGTCTCGTGGTTCCAGGCGGCGCACAGCGAGTCGCTCGATCTCGCGATCCAGCGGGATACCGTGCTGCGTGAGGCCCGGCAGGCCGCGATCAACCTGACCACGCTCGATCCGGGCGGGGTGGAGGAGAGTTTGGCCCTGTGGCAGGGATCGGTGACGGGCCAGCTCGCCGGGGAGTTCGGCAGCAACCGCGAGAACTACGCTCGCATGATCACTGAGCGCAGGAGCCGGAGTGAGTCGAAGGTGGTCGATGCCGCGGTCGCGGAGCTGAGTGCCCGGCAGGGGACGGCGCGGGTACTGGTGGGTCTGGATGTCACGATCACTCCTGATCAGGGGGAACCCGCTGTGTCCCAGCAGCGCCTGCAGCTGCAGATGACTCGGACCGACGTCGGCTGGAAGGCCAGCCGGATCAACCCGGTCGGACCGTAGCCGTGTCATCCCGCCGCGCCACACCCGCTCAACCACCGCGGGTGGCCGGGCGCCACCACGGCACCGAGCACCCGGACGCCGACCGTCCCAGGCCCGTTCCGCAGCCCGGGCGGGTCATGGTCGAGCGCACCACCGTCGCTCGCCCGCCGGCATCGACGCCTCGCCGCGGTGCCCCGGCAGCGGAACCCGACGGTGAGTGCGAGGAGCGCTCCGGTATCCGGTCTCCGATCGCCGCTCTCGTTGCCCTGCTCGCGGTCGTGATCATCGCCACCGGGCTGGCGGTGTGGTTCCGTGGCGAGGCGGAGCAGCTACGAAACCGGGCGGGTAACGACGCCCTGGTGGATGTGGCCACCACCGCACAGGTCGTGAGCCAGGTCGACGAGGCTCTGGAAGCGGTGTACTCCTACGACTTCGCCCGCCTCGACGAGAACGAGCGGACCGCCCGCGAGTTGATCACCGAGGACTTCTCGGACGACTACCGGATGCTCTTCGACGAGGTGCGCCAGCGCGCGCCGGACCAACCGGCGGTGGTCTCCGCCGTCGTGGCGGACTCAGCGGTGAAGGTGCTCAACGGCGATCGTGCGGTCGTGGTCGCCTTCATCGACCAGCAGTCCACCCGCGGCGTGGACGCCGAGCAGTTCGCCGTACCGGCGCGGCTCACCGTCACGGCAGAGCGGGTCGACGGTCGATGGAAGATCGCTGCGATCGAGGTCGTCTGAGCTGCTTTCCGACAGGTCCTCCCCCCGCGCCGATCGGTCCGGCCGATCGGCGCCGAGCCCGCTGGCCGCGCCCATGCGACCACTGATCGAGTCCGCCCTCTTGACGTGGGAGGCACCACAGGTCACGCTAGAGACACGCTCGCGCCGGGTTTCCCGACTGGCGTTGGACAGTCGCCGTCCTTCCGGCTAGACTGCTTCTTTGCGCTGCCCCCTCTCTGCATGCCCTCAGGTGAGGGTTCTGCCGGGCTGCGCATACCACAACAGTATCGACAGCGCCGCGGGTCGTCCGCTCGTGACACGCACGGACGAGCACGGCTCGCAGCGTTCGGCAGCGCTAGTGTTCGGAAGGACGCATCTTGGCAGTCTCCCGCGCGACCAAGACCTCTGCTGCGAACAACTTCCCTGTAAGTAACAAGACCGACGGACATCTCCCGGGAGCCCCCACCCGGGTCTCATTCGCGAAGATCCGCGAGCCGCTCGAGGTACCCGACCTGCTCGATCTGCAGACCCAGTCGTTCCAGTGGCTGGTGGGTGCCGGGGAGTGGTCGCAGCGTCGCACCGACGCCGGCGACGTGGATCCCAAGGGTGGTCTGGCGGGGATCCTCGAGGAGATCTCCCCGATCGAGGACTTCTCCGGCTCGATGTCGCTGTCCTTCTCCGACCCACGCTTCGACGAGGTCAAGGCCTCTGTCGAGGAGTGCAAGGACAAGGACATGACCTATGCCGCCCCCTTGTTCGTCACCGCTGAGTTCACCAACAACAACACCGGCGAGATCAAGTCACAGACGGTCTTCATGGGTGACTTCCCGGTCATGACCGGCAAGGGCACCTTCATCATCAACGGCACCGAGCGCGTCGTGGTCTCGCAGCTGGTCCGCTCGCCCGGCGTGTACTTCGACCACAACGTGGACAAGGCGACCGACAAGGACGTCTTCAGCGTCAAGATCATCCCGAGCCGGGGTGCGTGGCTGGAGTTCGACGTCGACAAGCGCGACACCGTCGGCGTCCGCATCGACCGGAAGCGCCGTCAGCCCGTCACCGTCCTGCTCAAGGCGCTCGGCTGGACGACCGAGCAGATCGCCGAGCGCTTCGCGCACTCGGAGACGCTGCTCGCCACCCTGGAGAAGGACCACACCGGTGGCCCGGACGAGGCGCTGCTGGACATCTACCGCAAGCTGCGCCCGGGTGAGCCGCCGACCCGGGAGAGTGCGCAGACCCTGCTGGAGAACCTGTTCTTCAAGGTGAAGCGCTACGACCTCGCGAAGGTCGGCCGGTACAAGGTGAACAAGAAGCTGGGGCTGGCCACCCCCCATACCTCCGGCGTCCTCACCGAGGAGGACATCGTCACGACCATCGACTACCTCGTGCGGCTGCACGCCGGCGAGGAGTCGATGCCGGTGTCCTCCGGCGACGGGGGCGCGACGGTGCCCGTCGAGACCGACGACATCGACCACTTCGGCAACCGCAGGCTGCGCACCGTCGGCGAGCTGATCCAGAACCAGATCCGAGTCGGCCTGTCCCGCATGGAGCGCGTCGTCCGCGAGCGGATGACAACCCAGGACGTCGAGGCGATCACGCCGCAGACCCTGATCAACATCCGCCCGGTGGTGGCGGCGATCAAGGAGTTCTTCGGCACCTCGCAGCTGTCCCAGTTCATGGACCAGACCAACCCGCTCGCGGGCCTGACCCACAAGCGTCGACTCTCGGCGCTGGGTCCGGGTGGGCTGTCCCGGGAGCGGGCCGGCTTCGAGGTCCGCGACGTGCACCCCAGCCACTACGGCCGGATGTGCCCGATCGAGACCCCGGAGGGCCCGAACATCGGCCTGATCGGCTCGCTGTCGAGCTACGCGCGGGTCAACCCGTTCGGCTTCATCGAGACGCCCTACCGCAAGGTCGTCGAGGGCCGGGTCACCGAGCAGATCGACTACCTCACCGCGGACGAGGAGGACCGGCACGTCAAGGCGCAGGCGAACGCGCCGATCGATGACGACGGGTACTTCGCCGAGGAGCGCGTGCTGGTCCGGCGCAAGGGCGGCGAGGTCGACTACATCGACCCGACCGGCGTCGACTACATGGACGTCTCGCCGCGGCAGATGGTGTCGGTCGCGACCGCGATGATCCCATTCGTCGAGCACGACGATGCCAACCGCGCGTTGATGGGCGCCAACATGCAGCGTCAGGCAGTGCCGCTGCTGCGCAGCCACTCCCCGCTGGTCGGCACCGGCATGGAGCTGCGGGCGGCGGTGGACGCCGGTGACGTGGTGGTCGCGGACAAGGCCGGTGTGGTCGAGGAGCTGTGCGCCGACTACGCCACGGTGATGGCCGATGACGGCACCCGTCAGACGTACCGGATGCACAAGTTCCACCGATCCAACCAGGGCACCTGCATCAACCAGCGTCCGATCGTGGACGAGGGTGCGCGGATCGAGGTCGGTCAGGTGATCGCCGACGGGCCGTGCACCGAGGACGGTGAGATGGCCCTGGGCAAGAACCTGATGGTGGCCATCATGCCGTGGGAGGGACACAACTACGAGGACGCGATCATCCTGTCCCAGCGCCTGGTGCAGGACGACGTGCTCACCTCGATCCACATCGAGGAGCACGAGATCGACGCCCGGGACACCAAGCTCGGTGCCGAGGAGATCACCCGGGACATCCCGAACGTCTCCGAGGAGGTGCTGGCGGATCTCGATGAGCGCGGCATCATCCGCATCGGTGCCGAGGTCCAGGCCGGTGACATCCTGGTCGGCAAGGTGACCCCCAAGGGGGAGACCGAGCTGACTCCGGAGGAGCGGCTGCTGCGGGCCATCTTCGGCGAGAAGGCCCGCGAGGTCCGCGACACGTCGCTGAAGGTCCCGCACGGTGAGACCGGCAAGGTCATCGGTATCCGGGTGTTCTCCCGCGAGGACGACGACGAGCTGCCGCCCGGTGTGAACGAGCTGGTCCGGGTCTACGTCGCGCAGAAGCGCAAGATCCAGGACGGGGACAAGCTGGCCGGCCGGCACGGCAACAAGGGCGTCATCGGCAAGATCCTCCCCGTCGAGGACATGCCTTTCCTCGCCGACGGCACGCCGGTGGACATCATCCTCAACACCCACGGTGTGCCGCGCCGGATGAACGTCGGGCAGGTGCTCGAACTGCACCTCGGCTGGCTCGCCTCGCAGGGCTGGAAGGTCGAGGGTGATCCCTCGTGGGCGAACCGGATGGCCGAGGAAATCCGCGAGGTCCCACCGGGCACCCGGACCGCGACGCCGGTGTTCGACGGCGCCCGCGAGCACGAGATCACCGGGCTGCTCTCGGCGACGCTGCCCAATCGGGACGGCGACCGGATGGTCGGACCCGACGGCAAGGCGCAGCTGTTCGACGGGCGCTCCGGTGAGCCCTACCCGTATCCGATCGCGGTCGGCTACATGTACATCATCAAGCTGCTGCACCTGGTCGACGACAAGATCCACGCCCGGTCCACCGGCCCGTACTCGATGATCACTCAGCAGCCGCTCGGTGGTAAGGCGCAGTTCGGTGGTCAGCGCTTCGGTGAGATGGAGTGCTGGGCGATGCAGGCCTACGGCGCGGCGTACACGCTGCAGGAGCTGCTGACGATCAAGTCCGACGACGTGCTGGGCCGGGTGAAGGTGTACGAGGCCATCGTCAAGGGGGAGAACATCCCCGAGCCGGGGATCCCGGAGTCGTTCAAGGTGCTGCTCAAGGAGCTGCAGTCGTTGTGCCTCAACGTCGAGGTGCTCTCCAGCGACGGTGCGGCGATCGAGATGCGGGACTCCGACGACGAGGACCTGGAGCGGGCGGCGGCCAACCTCGGCATCAACCTGAACCGCCCCGAGGCGCCCTCCGTGGACGACGTCGTCCAGTAGCAGCGACCACGACCACGACCACTCCGTTCCACCCTCGACCCAGGGGAGAAGGAAAACCGACGTGCTCGACGTCAATTTCTTCGACGAGCTCCGCATCGGCCTGGCCACTGCGGACGACATCCGCCAGTGGTCCTTCGGCGAAGTGAAGAAGCCTGAAACCATCAACTACCGCACTCTCAAGCCGGAGAAGGACGGTCTCTTCTGCGAGAAGATCTTCGGTCCGACCCGGGACTGGGAGTGCTACTGCGGCAAGTACAAGCGGGTCCGCTTCAAGGGCATCATCTGCGAGCGCTGCGGCGTGGAGGTCACCCGCGCCAAGGTTCGGCGGGAGCGGATGGGACACATCGAGCTGGCCGCCCCGGTCACGCACATCTGGTACTTCAAGGGGGTGCCGAGTCGGCTGGGGTACCTGCTCGACCTGGCGCCCAAGGACCTCGAGAAGATCATCTACTTCGCGGCCTACGCGATCACCTCGGTGGACACCGAGACCCGGCACAACGACCTGTCCACGCTGCAGAGCGAGATGGGCGTCGAGCGCAAGCGGGTCGAGGACAAGCGTGACTCCGACATCGAGGCGCGCGCCCAGAAGCTGGAGGCCGACCTCGCCGAGCTGGAGGCCGAGGGCGCCAAGAGCGACGTCCGCCGCAAGGTGAAGGAGGGCGGCGAGCGGGAGATGCGCCAGCTGCGCGACCGTGCGCAGCGTGAGCTGGACCGTCTCGACGAGATCTGGGATACCTTCACCAAGCTCGCCGTCGGCCAGCTGGTCATCGACGAGCTGCTCTACCGCGAGCTCTACGACCGTTACGGCGACTACTTCACCGGTGCGATGGGCGCCGAGGCGGTCCAGAAGCTGGTCAGCACCTTCGACATCGACGCCGAGGCCGACAACCTGCGCGAGACGATCCGCTCGGGCAAGGGACAGAAGAAGCTCCGCGCGCTCAAGCGGCTGAAGGTCGTCGCGGCCTTCCAGGCCACCCGCAACAACCCGCACGGCATGGTGCTGGACTGCGTGCCGGTGATCCCGCCGGACCTGCGCCCGATGGTGCAGCTCGACGGGGGTCGCTTCGCGACCTCGGACCTCAACGACCTGTACCGCCGGGTGATCAACCGGAACAACCGGCTGAAGCGGCTCATCGACCTCGGTGCACCCGAGATCATCGTGAACAACGAGAAGCGGATGCTGCAGGAGGCCGTCGACGCGCTGTTCGACAACGGCCGACGTGGCCGGCCGGTGACCGGGCCGGGCAACCGCCCGCTCAAGTCGCTGTCCGACTTGCTCAAGGGCAAGCAGGGCCGGTTCCGCCAGAACCTGCTCGGCAAGCGCGTCGACTACTCCGGCCGGTCGGTCATCGTGGTCGGCCCGCAGCTCGAGCTGCACCAGTGCGGCCTGCCGAAGCAGATGGCGCTGGAGCTGTTCAAGCCGTTCGTGATGAAGCGGCTGGTGGACCTCAACCACGCGCAGAACATCAAATCCGCGAAGCGGATGGTGGAGCGGCAGCGCGGCCAGGTGTGGGACGTCCTCGAAGAGGTCATCTCGGAGCACCCGGTGCTGCTGAACCGGGCGCCGACGCTGCACCGCCTCGGCATCCAGGCATTCGAGCCGCAGCTGGTCGAGGGCAAGGCCATCCAGATCCACCCGCTGGTCTGCACCGCGTTCAACGCGGACTTCGACGGGGACCAGATGGCGGTGCACCTGCCGCTGTCCGCCGAGGCGCAGGCCGAGGCGCGGGTGCTGATGCTGTCGAGCAACAACATCCTCTCCCCGGCGTCGGGGCGGCCGCTGGCCATGCCGAGCCTCGACCTGGTCACCGGCCTGTACCACCTGTGCCGGGTGATCGACGGCTCCACCGGCGAGGGCAAGTCCTTCTCCTCGACGGCAGAGGCGATCATGGCCCTGGACCGCGGCACCATCGCGCTGCAGGCCGTGGTTCGGATCAAGATGCCCGACGGCGTGCCACCGCCGGGCGAGCAGGCCCGTCTCCGGGAGACCCACGGCTGGGAGCCGGGCAAGTCGTGGATCGCCGAGACGACGATCGGACGGGTGCTGTTCAACGACCTGCTGCCCGAGGACTACCCGTTCGTCAACGAGCCGATGCCGAAGTCTCGGCAGGCCGCGATCGTCAACGACCTCGCCGAGCGGTACCCGATGGTGACCGTGGCGCAGACCCTGGACAAGCTCAAGGAGGCGGGGTTCCACTGGGCGACCCGCTCCGGAGTCACCGTGGCGATCAGCGACGTGGTCGTCCCGGAGTCCAAGCAGGACATCCTGGACAGCTACGAGATCAAGGCTGACCAGGTGGAGAAGCGCTACCAGCGCGGGGTGCTCTCCTACGCGGAACGCAACGTCGAACTGGTGAAGATCTGGACCCAGGCGACCGAGGAGGTCGCCCAGGCGATGGAGGAGAACTTCAAGGAGGACAACCCGATCTTCATGCTGGTCAAGGCGGGAGCGGCGGGCAACATGACCCAGATCCGCAGCCTCGCTGGCATGCGGGGTCTGGTCTCCAACCCGAAGGGCGACTACATCCCTCGGCCGATCAAGGCCAACTTCCGCGAGGGTCTGTCCGTGCTGGAGTACTTCATCGCCACCCACGGCGCCCGCAAGGGTCTGGCGGACACGGCGCTGCGGACCGCCGACTCCGGCTACCTCACCCGGCGACTGGTGGACGTCTCGCAGGACGTCATCGTGCGGGAGACCGACTGCGGCACCGACCGAGGCATCCAGATCACGGTGGCCGTTCCGGGAGTCGACGCGACGCTGCAGCGCGACCAGTTCGTGGAGACCAGCCTCTATGCCCGGAGCACCGCTGAAGATGCGGTTGACGCCGCGGGTTCGGTGGTGCTGCCACGGGGGGCGGACCTGGGCGACCCGGCGATCGAGTCACTGGTCGCCGCGGGGGTGATCAAGGTGAAGGTGCGCTCGGTGTTGACCTGCGAGTCGGCCGACGGGGTGTGTGCGGTCTGCTACGGCCGTTCACTGGCCACCGGCAAGCTCGTCGATGTCGGCGAGGCGGTCGGCATCGTGGCCGCCCAGTCGATCGGTGAGCCCGGTACGCAGCTGACCATGCGGACGTTCCACACCGGTGGGGTGGCCGGGGATGACATCACCACCGGTCTGCCCCGGGTGCAGGAGCTGTTCGAGGCGCGGGTGCCCAAGGGCATGACGCCGATCGCGGACGCCGACGGCCGGGTGTCCGTCGAGGACGGCGAGAAGTTCTGGAAGATCACCATCATCCCGGACGACGGCGGCGAGGAGATCGTCTACGACAAGCTGTCCAAGCGGCAGCGGCTCGCGGTGCACGCCGAGGGCGGTTCGGAGCGGGCGCTGGCCGACGGTGACCGTGTCACGGTCGGGCAGATGCTGCTCGAGGGTGTCGTGGACCCGCACGAGGTGCTGCGCGTCATGGGCCCCCGGGAGGTGCAGCTGCACCTGGTCCGCGAGGTCCAGCAGGTGTACCGCTCCCAGGGTGTCAAGATTCACGACAAGCACATCGAGACGATCGTCCGGCAGATGCTCCGCCGGGTGACGATCATCGACTCGGGCGCCACCGAGTTCTTGCCCGGTGCGCTGGTGCAGCGTAGCGAGTTCGAGTCGGAGAACAAGCGTCTGGTGTCCGAGGGCGGCGAGCCGGCCGCCGGTCGTCCGGTGCTGATGGGGATCACAAAGGCATCGCTGGCAACGGAGTCGTGGCTGTCCGCGGCCTCGTTCCAGGAGACGACGAAGATCCTCACCGACGCCGCGATCAACGGCAAGAGCGACAAGCTCGTCGGCCTGAAGGAGAACGTGATCATCGGCAAGCTGATCCCGGCCGGCACCGGGATCAACCGGTACCGCAACATCCAGGTGCAGCCGACCGAGGAGGCGCGGGCCGCGGCGTACGCGATCCCGTCCTACGACGACGGCTACTACTCACCGGACGTGTTCGGGACCGGGACCGGTGCGGCAGTCCCGCTGGACGACTACGACTTCGGGCGCGACTTCCGCTGATCGCCCCGGGGTAGCGGGGTTCCGCTGAGGGTGGGTGGTTCCCGGATCACCCACCCTCAGCGACTCGGCGGGGAAGCGTCACCGCAGTGCGAAGTCTGCGAAGTCGAACCCCGGCGAGACCACGCAGCTAACGAGCACACCGCTTCCGGCGGCGGGCCGGGCGGCCTGCCAGGTGCCTCCGGCAACCAGCGCCTGGGGTACCTCGCCGCGCTCGACGTCCGCGCCGAGCGTGACGACGTGCGGCTGCGGTTCGGGATGCTGCCCGGTGCCGCCGAGTAGCAACGTGAGCGGCCCACCGCGATGCCACAGCCACAGCTCGTCGCCACGGACCCGATGCCAGCGCGACTCCTCGCCTGGGTCGAGCAGGAAATAGATGGCGGTCGCCGACGGGCGCTCGGCGGGGTAGCCGTCCGGGTGGAAGCGGGTGCGGGTAGCCCACGTCTCGCGGTACCACCCGCCCTCCGGGTGGGGCACGAGATCGAGAGCCTCGGCCAGCGGGGGACGGACCGGCGCCATGACGGCAGACTAGGCGACGCGTCGGCAGGTCTGGGCGCAGCCGTGGGAGGTGGCGCACCGACTGCCGCACGGCTCGTTTTGACCTTCCTCCAGCTATCCAGGTATCCTTGGTGCCATGCCTGGCCTCGGCCGGGTGGTCCGCGTGCCTGTGGGTGGCGCAGCTCTTCAGTGACGTTTCGAGGGATTCCCGTCGAGGTTGTCGTGGGGCGTGTCCCACGTATGTGCGCGGTGAGGGTGCCGGTGGCGACACGCCCGACCTCGGGGTGAAGTGACCGACCAGGCGCGCCCCGAGGATCGCAGCAGCAGACAGCGCAGTACGAGAACAAGCCACGAAGTCCGAGACAGGCCGCAGAGCACTACCCGGGAAGAAGAAAGCTGGTCCATGCCTACCATCCAGCAGCTGGTCCGAAAGGGTCGCGACCACAAGATTACGAAGATCAAGACGGCGGCGCTCAAGGGCAGTCCGCAGCGTCGCGGTGTCTGTACCCGCGTCTACACCACCACGCCGCGCAAGCCGAACTCGGCGTTGCGCAAGGTGGCGCGGGTCAAGCTGACGAGCGGGATCGAGATCACCGCCTACATTCCGGGCGAAGGTCACAACCTCCAGGAGCATTCGATCGTGCTCGTCCGCGGTGGCCGCGTCCGGGATCTGCCCGGCGTTCGGTACAAGATCATTCGTGGTGCGCTGGACACTCAGGGTGTGCGGGGCCGAAGGCAGCAACGGAGCACGTATGGTGCCAAGAAGGAGAAGAGCTGATGCCCCGCAAGGGACCCGCCCCCAAGCGCCCGCTCATCTCCGACCCGGTCTACGGGTCGCCGCTGGTGACGCAGCTGGTCAACAAGGTGCTTGTCGACGGTAAGCGCTCGGTTGCCGAGAAGATTGTCTACAATGCGCTCGAGGGCTGCCGGGACAAGAACGGCACCGACCCCGTCGTCACCCTCAAGCGCGCGCTGGACAACGTCAAGCCAGCCATCGAGGTGAAGAGCCGCCGGGTCGGCGGCGCCACCTACCAGGTGCCGATCGAGGTGCGGACGGTCCGCCAGACCACCCTCGGGCTGCGCTGGCTGGTCCTCTTCTCCCGCCAGCGGCGGGAGAAGACGATGGTCGATCGCCTGATGAACGAGCTCCTGGACGCCAGCAACGGCCTCGGCGCGGCCGTCAAGCGCCGCGAGGACACGCACAAGATGGCCGAGGCCAACAAGGCCTTCGCGCACTACCGCTGGTGACGACCCGGCGGGGCGGAGCGACTCGCAGCGATACCGACTTGCAGAGACACCGACAGAGCCGACCGCTCGATCGAGACAAGCTAGGGATGAATTCTCGTGGCACGTGACGTGCTGACTGACCTGGGCAAGGTCCGCAACATCGGGATCATGGCCCACATCGACGCGGGCAAGACCACCACGACCGAGCGGGTCCTGTTCTACACCGGGATCAACTACAAGATCGGCGAGGTGCACGACGGCGCCGCGACGATGGACTGGATGGAGGAGGAGCAGAAGCGGGGAATCACCATCACCTCGGCTGCGACCACCACCTTCTGGAACGACCACCAGATCAACATCATCGACACCCCCGGCCACGTCGACTTCACCGTCGAGGTGGAGCGGTCCCTGCGCGTGCTCGACGGCGCGGTGGCCGTGTTCGACGGCAAGGAGGGTGTCGAGCCGCAGTCCGAGCAGGTCTGGCGGCAGGCGGACAAGTACGAGGTCCCCCGCATCTGCTTCGTCAACAAGATGGACAAGCTCGGCGCGGACTTCTACTTCACGGTGCGGACGATCCGCGAGCGCCTCGGCGCGACGCCGCTCGTGCTCCAGCTGCCCATCGGCGCCGAGAATGAGTTCGAGGGTGTGGTCGACCTCGTCCGCATGCGCGCGCTGACCTGGCGCGGTGAGGTGCAGAAGGGCGAGGACTACACCGTCGAGGAGATCCCCGAGCGTCTCCGCGCGACGGCTGACGAGTACCGCGAGAAGCTGATCGAGGCGGTCGCCGAGACCGACGACGAGCTCATGGAGCTTTACCTCGCCGGCGAGGAGCTCACCGTCGAGCAGATCTCCCGCGGCATCCGCAAGATCACCGTGTCGCGCGACGTCTACCCGGTGATCTGCGGCTCCGCCTTCAAGAACAAAGGCGTGCAGCCGATGCTGGACGCGGTGATCGACTACCTGCCGTCGCCGCTGGAGGTGCCGCCGGTCGAGGGTCTACTGCCGGACGGGGTCACCCCCGCCAGCCGCAAGCCCTCGACCGAGGAGCCGTTCTCCGCGCTCGCATTCAAGATCGCGGCGCACTCGTTCTTCGGCAAGCTGACCTACGTCCGGGTCTACTCCGGCCGCCTGGCCGCGGGCTCCCAGGTGATCAACTCCACCAAGGACCGCAAGGAGCGCATCGGGAAGCTCTTCCAGATGCACTCCAACAAGGAGAATCCGGTCGACGAGGCCCTCGCCGGTCACATCTATGCGGTGATCGGTCTCAAGGAGACGACCACGGGCGACACCCTCTGCGACCCGCAGGCGCCGATCGTGCTGGAATCGATGACTTTCCCCGAGCCGGTCATCCAGGTGGCCATCGAGCCCAAGACCAAGGGCGATCAGGAGAAGCTGGGCACGGCGATCCAGAAGCTGGCCGAGGAGGACCCCACCTTCCAGGTCCGCCAGGACGAGGAGACCGGCCAGACGATCATCGCCGGTATGGGTGAGCTGCACCTCGAGGTGCTGGTGAACCGGATGCGCAGCGACTACAAGGTCGAGGCCAACATCGGCAAGCCGCAGGTCGCCTACCGCGAGACCATCCGCAGGACGGTCGAGAAGCTCGACTACGTGCACAAGAAGCAGACCGGCGGCTCCGGCCAGTTCGCCAAGGTGGTCATCAAGCTCGAGCCGCTGGACACCGGCGACGGTGCGCTCTACGAGTTCGAGAACAAGGTCACCGGTGGCCGCATCCCCCGGGAGTACATCCCAGCGGTGGATGCCGGAGCGCAGGACGCCATGCAGTACGGCGTGCTGGCCGGCTATCCGCTCGTCGGGCTGAAGCTGACGCTGCTCGACGGCGCGTACCACGAGGTCGACTCCTCGGAGATGGCCTTCAAGATCGCCGGTTCGATCGCCTTCAAGGAGGCTGCCCGCAAGGCTGGGCCGGTGATCCTGGAGCCGATGATGGCCGTCGAGGTCACCACTCCCGAGGACTACATGGGGGATGTGATCGGTGATCTGAACTCTCGCCGCGGCCAGATCCAGGCCATGGAGGAGCGCAGCGGCTCCCGCATCATCAAGGCGCTGGTGCCGCTGTCGGAGATGTTCGGCTACGTCGGCGACCTCCGGTCGCGGACACAGGGCCGGGCGAACTACACGATGGTCTTCGATTCCTACGGCGAAGTTCCGGCCAGCGTGGCCAAGGAGATCATCGCAAAGGCGACGGGTGAATGACTTCCTACGGCCGCAGCTAGCGGCAGCAGCGGACCCTCAGGGGGTCCCCCCTGAGGGTCCGCACCGAGACCCTGACAGCATGCCGCCACGATAAGGGCCCAATCCGGGCCCGGCGGAACCGGGAACGAGTGCAGGAGGACGAGACAAGTGGCGAAGGCGAAGTTCCAGCGGACCAAGCCGCACGTCAACATCGGGACCATCGGTCACATCGACCACGGCAAGACGACGCTGACCGCGGCGATCACCAAGGTCCTGCACGACAAGTACCCCGACCTCAACGAGGCCTCGGCGTTCGACATGATCGACAAGGCCCCCGAGGAGAAGCAGCGGGGCATCACGATCTCGATCGCGCACGTCGAGTACCAGACCGGCAAACGGCACTACGCGCACGTCGACTGCCCCGGCCACGCCGACTACATCAAGAACATGATCACTGGTGCCGCTCAGATGGACGGCGCGATCCTGGTGGTCGCGGCCACCGACGGCCCGATGCCGCAGACCCGCGAGCACGTGCTGCTGGCCCGCCAGGTCGGCGTGCCCTACATCGTCGTCGCGCTGAACAAGGCCGATATGGTGGACGACGAGGAGATCATGGAGCTCGTCGAGCTCGAGGTCCGTGAACTCCTGTCCGACCAGGATTACCCGGGCGACGACCTGCCGATCGTGCGCGTCTCCGCGCTCAAGGCGCTCGAGGGCGACGCGGAGTGGGGCAGCAAGCTGCTCGAGCTCATGGACGCGGTGGACGAGAACGTCCCGGAGCCGGAGCGGGAGATCGACCGGCCGTTCCTGATGCCGATCGAGGATGTCTTCACGATCACCGGTCGCGGCACCGTGGTGACCGGCCGGGTGGAGCGTGGCATCGTCAAGGTGAACGAGGAGGTGGAGATCGTCGGCATCAAGGAGAAGTCGGCGAAGACCACCGTCACCGGGGTCGAGATGTTCCGCAAGCTGCTCGACGAGGGCAGGGCCGGCGACAACGTGGGCCTGCTGCTGCGTGGCATCAAGCGCGAGGACGTGGAGCGCGGCCAGGTCATCATCAAGCCGGGCACCACGACCCCGCACACCGACTTCGAGGGTCAGGTCTACATCCTGTCGAAGGACGAGGGTGGCCGGCACACGCCGTTCTTCAACAACTACCGGCCGCAGTTCTACTTCCGTACCACCGATGTGACCGGAGTGGTGACCCTCCCCGAGGGCACCGAGATGGTCATGCCGGGGGACAACACCGAGATGTCGGTACAGCTGATCCAGCCGATCGCGATGGACGAGGGTCTGAAGTTCGCGATCCGCGAGGGTGGCCGTACCGTCGGCGCCGGCCGCGTCGTCAAGATCATAAAGTAGCGCACTCGATTTGGAGTGCCCACCCTGGTGTGGCATTCTTGACGGGTTGCTCGACGGGGCGGTCGGTCGACACTGTCTCCGGTTCTACCGGAGCGCAGGGGCCGATCGTCTCGTCGCGAGCAGGGCCATGTCGCTTCATGGGCGCGACACACCCGACCGCGGGTATCGGCACCACCGAGACGTTCGCAAGGAGCGGCCGGGACGACATCCATGACCCGCCCCTGATGGCGCAACCGCACGACAACGGGCCAGGAACAACTGGGCACGAGAAGAGGAACGGCAAGCCACCATGGCGGGACAGAAGATCCGCATCCGGCTCAAGGCCTACGACCACGAGGCGATCGACGCATCCGCGCGGAAGATCGTCGAGACTGTGACGCGCACCGGTGCTCGCGTGGTCGGGCCGGTGCCGCTGCCAACCGAGAAGAACGTGTACTGCGTCATCCGCTCCCCCCACAAGTACAAGGACTCCCGGGAGCACTTCGAGATGCGTACCCACAAGCGCTTGATCGACATTCTCGACCCGACACCGAAGACGGTGGACGCGTTGATGCGCATCGACCTGCCGGCCAGCGTCGACGTGAACATCCAATGAGGCCGCAGATGGCAGCGTCAAATCCGGACAATCCCGAAAAGCAGGTCAAAGGCATCCTGGGCACCAAGCTCGGGATGACCCAGGTCTTCGACGAGAACAACCGGATCGTGCCGGTGACTGTCGTGCAGGCCGGGCCGTGTGTGGTCACCCAGATCCGCACCCCGGAGTCCGACGGCTACTCCGCCGTTCAGCTGGCCTTCGGTGCGATCGACCCGCGCAAGGTGACCAAGCCGGTGTCCGGCCACTACGCGAAGGCCGGGGTGACACCGCGGCGTCACCTCGTCGAGCTGCGTACCACCGACGCCGGCTCATACGAGGTGGGCCAGGAGGTCACCGCCGAAGTCTTCGACACCGGCGCGGTGGTCGACGTCGTCGGCACCACCAAGGGCAAGGGCACCGCTGGGGTGATGAAGCGGCACGGCTTCAAAGGCCTGTCCGCCAGTCACGGCACCCAGCGCAAACATCGCTCGCCGGGCTCGATCGGGGGGTGCGCGACCCCGGGCCGGGTGTTCAAGGGCCTGAAGATGGCTGGTCGCACCGGAAACGTGCGGGTCACCACCCAGAACCTCACCGTGCACCGGGTCGACGTGGACTCGGGCCTGCTGCTCATCAAGGGTGCGCTGCCCGGTCCGAAGGGCTGCCTGGTGCTGGTCAAGACGGCCGCGAAGGGCGGTGTGACCGCATGACGGAGCCGAATGTGCCGAGCAGCTCGATCGACGTCCGCACCCCGGACGGCAGCACCGACGGCACCGTCGAGTTGCCCGCCGAAGTGTTCGACACGGCTGCCAACATCCCGTTGATGCACCAGGTGGTGGTGGCCCAGATGGCCGCCGCGCGCCAGGGCACCCACGACACGAAGACCCGTGGCGAGGTAGCCGGCGGTGGCGCGAAGCCGTACCGCCAGAAGGGCACCGGGCGGGCCCGGCAGGGCTCGATCCGCGCCCCGCAGTTCGTCGGCGGTGGCGTCGTGCACGGCCCTACGCCGCGCGACTACGCCCAGCGGACCCCGAAGAAGATGAAGGTGGCGGCGCTGCGGGGCGCACTGTCCGACCGCGCCCGTGCCGGACTCGTGCACGTGGTCTCCGGTCTGGTCGGCGGCGACACGCCGTCGACGAAGGCGGCGCGCACAGCGCTGGCGACCATTGCGAGCAGCCCCCGGGTCCTCGTCGTCGTGGCCCGGGCGGACGAGGTCACGCGCAAGAGCCTGCGCAACCTGCCCGCCGTGCACGTGCTGAGTCCAGATCAGCTCAACACCTACGACGTGCTGGTCAACCATGAAGTGGTCTTCACCACCGAGGCGCTGCGCGCGTTCCTGGCCGGCCCGGTGAGCACCCGCTCGGCGATCGCTCCCGAGCGCTCCGTCGAGCTCGCCGCGTTCCGCGCGCTGGCGGCCGAGTCCGCCGAGCGCGGGGACGCCCAGCCCGGGGACGCCCAGCCCGGGGACGCCCAGCCCGGGGA
>Ga0136640_10000220_pt1 | contig 20992 bp, 23 predicted proteins | sample AntDrymUQ8642106_2_FD_105498 | JGI IMG/M metagenome (GOLD analysis project Ga0136640, IMG submission 105498) | Polar desert sand microbial communities from Dry Valleys, Antarctica - metaG UQ864 (21.06) | ecosystem: Environmental > Terrestrial > Soil > Desert | place: Antarctica: Dry Valley...
GCGGGTACCGACCAGTACCCGTACTCCTGTCATCGACTGCTCCTTTCGTGGCTGCGCGAGGCAGCCGAGACGACGGTTCTGAGAGTGGTTCTGAGAGTAATGACGTCCGGCGGGGCGAGAACTCATCGCCCAGCCAGAAATTGTGCTGTCCAGCACCGAGCGACGGCACCGAGCGACGGCACCGAGCGACGGCACCGAGCCCGACGCCGTGGAAGGATCGAAGCACCCTTACCGAGGAGAAGCTGTGTCGCTGCACGCGATCTTGCACACCAACCACGGCGACATCCGGGTCGAGCTCTTCCCGGACCACGCCCCCAAGACGGTGGCGAACTTCGTCGAGCTCGCCGAGGGCACCAAGGAGTGGACCGACCCGAGGACCAAGGGCAAGACCAAGGCCCCCCTGTACGACGGGACGATCTTCCATCGCATCATCCCCGGCTTCATGATCCAGGCCGGTGACCCGCTGGGCCAGGGCATCGGCGGTCCCGGGTACAAGTTCGACGACGAGATCCACCCGGAGCTGTCCTTCACCAGGCCGTACATCATGGCGATGGCCAACTCCGGAAAGCAGATGGGCCGCGGCACGAACGGCTCACAGTTCTTCATCACGGTGGCCCCAACAACGTGGCTGCAAGGCAAGCACACCATCTTCGGTGAGGTAGCCGACGAGGAGAGCCGCGCCGTGGTGGAGCAGTTGGCGCAGGTACGGACCGGGTCGGGCGACCGTCCGGTCGAGGACGTCACGCTCGACTCGGTGACGATCGACCGGGAATGACCCCATTCGGCTCCGGCCCGGGTCAGGTGCAGCCGGCTGCCACCTGTTACCGGCACGCCGACCGCCCCACCGGCATCGGGTGCACCCGCTGCGGCCGGCCGATCTGCCCGGATTGCATGCGCTCGGCGTCGGTCGGCTTCCACTGCCCCGACTGCGTTCGAGAAGGGCAGGCCACCGTGCGGCAGCCGCGTAGCCCGTCCGGACTGCGACGGTTCGCTGACCGTTGGGGAGCGGCAACGACAACGCTGGTCGTGATCAACGTCGCCGTGTACGTCGTCACCGTGATCGCGGCGCTGCCCAACGGCGGCGGGGTGATGCAGAACAGTACGTCGTCGCTGTTCCACCAGCTCTCGCTCATTCCGGCCTGCGCCACCGGCGAGTTCCCGGTTCTCGGCGGCTGTGCCACCGGCGGAGAGCAACCGTGGCGGCTGCTGAGTTCGGCGTTCCTGCACTTCGGCCTGTTTCACCTGGCGATGAACATGCTGGCGTTGCTCGTGCTCGGCGCCGATCTCGAGCGCTATCTCGGGTGGGCGAAGTTCGCCGGGCTGTACCTGGTGTCCGCCCTGAGCGGTGGCGCGGCGGTGGCCCTGTTCGCACAGGCCAACTCCGAAACCGTCGGTGCATCCGGCGGAGTATTCGGTTTGCTCGGCGCCGCTGCCGTGGTGATTCGACACCGCAAGGGCGACCTGCGTCCGCTGATCTCCGTGCTGGTGCTCAACGCGGTCATCAGCTTCTTGCCGGGCATCTCCCTGCTGGGCCATCTCGGTGGCTTGATCGGCGGCAGTCTGGCAGCGGTGGTGTTGATCGCCGCTCGGCGCAGTACCGCGATGCAGGTCGCCGGGCTTGCCGCAGTTGCCTTTGCAGCCGTCGTACCGGTGCTCGTGCAGGGCGCCTTCCTCCTCGGCTGACCCGGCTCAGAGTGGCCGGCCGTCGCGCAGCCGGGTGAGTTGCTCGGCAACGTCCGCCGGGTTGGCTCCGAGTTCCCTGCGGCCGAGTACGACGAGGTCGTCTCCGACGTCGACCTCGAGCGTGTACACCGCCGTACCGAGCCGGCGCCCGGCCCGCAACCGGACGGCCACCGCCGCCCAGGGAGCGCCGAGGCGGCGGCTCAGAGTCCGCACGGTGAGCCCGTCCGCGTCGGCGGCAAGCCTCGGCCGGACGGCGGCGTCGCTGAGCGCCAGGCCGAGCAGCAGGAAGCCGGCTCCGCCGAGCAGCAGCCGTCCGGCGGCGTCCAGGCCGATAGCGATGCCCAGCAGCGACAGCCCGACGGCCGCGGCGACGGCGCTCTCCAACCACCGCGGCGCCCAGGTCTTCGCTGTCACGCCGCCGATGCTGCCACGCTCGGGTGGTCGCCTGCGCTCCCATAGTGGCGGTAGGGCCGGTGCGTACCATCGGGGGAGCCGCAACCCAACGGGGAGTCACGCATGCGCGACGCAGTCATCGTCCACGCCGTACGTACGCCGGTCGGCAAGCGCAACGGCGGGTTGGCCGGCGTCCACCCGGTGGACCTGTCCGCGCACGTGCTGGAGGCGCTGATCGACCGCACGGGGCTCGATCCCGTGCTCGTCGACGACGTCATCTGGGGCTGCGTCAGCCAGGTCGGCGAGCAGACCTGGAACATCGGCCGGCACGCGGCGTTGTCCGCCGGCTGGCCGGAGAGCGTGCCCGGTACGACCGTCGACCGGCAGTGCGGAAGTTCGCAGCAGGCCGTGCACTTCGCTGCTGCAGCAGTGATGTCCGGGCAGTGCGACATCGTCGTGGCCGGCGGTGTGGAGTCGATGAGCCGGGTACCGATGGGCTCCTCGGTCGGCACGGACGGGCAGCTGCCGGTCGGGGAGCGCTTCGTGCAGCGATACGGCCAAACACTGCCCAACCAGGGGACTGGCGCGGAGATGATCGCCGCGCGATGGGGCCAGACCCGGCTGGAACTCGACGCCTACAGCCTGGCCTCCCACGACAAGGCGGCGGCCGCCCAGGACGAGGGCCGCTTCGCCGCTGAAATCGTCCCGGTCAAGACCGCGGACGGCAGCGTGGTGTCCGCGGACGAGGGCATCCGCCGCGGCGGGACGCTGGAGAGTCTGGCCGAGCTGAGCACGCCGTTCCAGCAGGACGGTGTCATCACCGCAGGCAACGCGTCGCAGATCTCCGATGGCGCGGCTGCCCTCCTGGTGATGACCTCCGAGCGTGCCGCCGAACTCGGGCTGCGGCCGCTCGTCCGGGTGCACACCGCGATCGTGACCGGTGACGACCCGGTGATCATGCTGACCGGCCCGATCCCGGCGACCGCCAAGGTGCTGGCCCGGTCCGGCCTCGAGTTGGACGACATCGGGGTGTTCGAGGTCAACGAGGCCTTCGCCCCCGTCCCGCTGGCCTGGCTGGCCGAGACCGGCGCGGACGCTTCCCGGCTCAATCCGAACGGCGGGGCGATCGCGCTGGGTCACCCGCTCGGCGGCTCGGGAGCGCGGCTGATGACCACCCTGATCCACCACATGCTCGTCCGGGAGATCCGTTATGGCCTGCAGACCATGTGCGAGGGCGGCGGAACAGCCAATGCCACCATTCTGGAGTCGGTCGGCTGAGGGTTATCCACAGTGTGGATAACCCCTTGGGATAACTACACCGGTGTCGTTCTAGCCGTAACCGGCGGGAACTCGTGGCTCAGCGCCAGCGCATGGACATGATGAGGCCGGCCACCATGAGGCCGAACCCGATCAGGAAGTTCCATGAGCCGAGGGTGGCCATGAAACCGATGCGGTCGCCGGTGATGTAATACACGCTGATGTAGATCAGCCCGATGATCATCAGGGCGATCATGACGACGGCGTACCAGGTGGGGCTGGGCGACTTTGCCCGGGCGCGGCTGACAGCCGAAGGCAGCACGTCGCTGGGCGGCGTGTAGGCCGCCTTCTTACGGACCTTGGACTTGGGCACGACGCGACTCCTCCACCGGACTGGCTTTGGCAGCTAGCGTAGTCGCCATGGCATCGGTGCGTGGTCGGGACGAGCCGACCGCGGCTGTCCGGCGGCGGCGCGAGGACCGGCCGGGGACCGGGCACGGGGGCTGGCGGCTGCTGGTTCCGCTCGCTGCCCTCGTGGCCGGAGTGTTGTTCGCGACCTCGGCGGAGACCAGCGGCGGCACCGATCTGCGGGCCGGTCGCCGGATCGACCTGACCCAGCTGATCGCCGTGCAGGAACGCGACGTCGCCGCGCAGACCGAGCGACTGAGCCAACTTCAGTCCGACGTTTCCGAGCTCGGAGAGCGCGTGGGTGCCGGCAACGCCGAGGTGGCTGCCGCCCAGATCGCCGCCGACGCCCTCGCGCCCGACGTGGGGCTCACCGCGGTGCACGGGCCCGGCGTCACCGTCGCCCTGGACGATGCGCCGACCACTGTCGACGGCACCTTGCCGGCGGGGGCACGCGCCAACGACGTCGTGGTGCACCAGTCCGACATACAGGCTGTGGTGAACGCCCTGTGGGCCGGGGGGGCCGAGGCGATGACCCTCATGGGAGACCGGATCATCGCCACCAGCGCGGTGCGCTGCGTGGGGAACACGCTGCTGTTGCACGGCCGGACCTACTCGCCGCCGTTCCGGGTCACCGCCATCGGGGATCCGCAGCGGATGCAGGAGGCATTGGACGACTCCCGGTACGTCGGGCTGTTCCGGGAGGCAGTCGCGGCTTTCGGTCTAGGCTACGAGGTGGGAGACGTCGACGACGTGACGGTCCCGGCGTACGAGGGACCGCTCGGGGTCGACCTCGCCGTGGACAAGGACTCCCTGGACAAGGACTGAGGATCTCCGCAGTGGCCGAAGCCGACGAAGCCGGACGGCGCGCTTCCCGGCCGGCCCGGCGAGGCGATCTGGCCCGCACCGTGGTCCGAGGTCTCGGCCAGACCCTGATCACGCTCGGCCTGATCGTGCTGCTGTTCATCGTGTACGAGGTCTGGGTGACCGACGAGATCAACGAGGGCCGGCAGACCGAGCTGACCCAGGACCTCCGGCAGCGATGGGAGGCCGGCGAGGACGTTGCGCCGGTGCATGAGCCGCCCGAGGGTGCGCAGGCGCGGCCCGAGGGCGGGCCGTCTCAATTGTCGCTCGGCGAGGGCTTCGGCTTCATCCGCATCCCGCGGTTCGGCCTGGACTACGTACGGGTGATCCTGGAAGGCACTGACGAGGACAGCCTGACCGAGGGCCCCGGCCACTACCCCGACAGCGCACTGCCGGGCGACGTCGGCAACTTCTCCCTCGCCGGTCACCGGGTGGGCAAGGGCTCACCGTTCCTCAACCTCGATCAACTCCAACCGGGTGACGCGATCATCATCGAGACCAGGTCAGCCTGGTTCGTCTACCGGATGCTCGGTGATCCGGTCACCGGTGACCTCGGTGGCGATATCGATGGGATCCCCGGTCGGGAGATCGTCGCTCCCAGCGCGGTGGAGGTGGTCGACCCGGTCCCTGGTCAGCCGGGGGAGGAGCCGACCCGCAGCCTGCTCACCCTCACCACATGCCACCCGAAGTTCTCCGCCGCCCAGCGGCTGATCATCCATGCCGAGCTGGACGGCACCCCGTTTCCCAAGGCCGACTACCCCGATGGCCCGCCCGCGCTGACGGAGGGCTAGGTGTACACCTGGATCTGGCGGCACCTTCCCGGCGGCCTGCCCGGCAAGCTCGCCGGCTCGCTGCTGCTGATCCTCGCGGTCACGGTAGTGCTGCTCCTCGTCGTCTTTCCCTGGCTCGAGCCGATGCTGCCGTTCAATCGGATCACCGTGCGCTGATGCGCATCCTGGTCATCGACAACTACGACAGCTTCGTCTACAACCTTGTCCAGTACGCCGCCCAGCTGGGCGCGGAGTGCGTCGTACGCCGCAACGATGCGGTGACCGTCGACGATCTCGACGACATCGCCCCGGTCGGCGTGCTGCTGAGCCCTGGACCTGGTGTGCCGGAGGCTGCGGGGGTAAGTGTCGCGATGGTCGCCGAGTGCGCGCGGCGTGGGCTGCCGCTGCTCGGGGTGTGCCTCGGCCACCAGGCCATCGCGGTGGCCTTCGGCGGCCGGGTCGGGTCCGCCCCGGAACTGCTGCACGGCAAGACCAGCCGGATCGACCACTCCGGTGCCGGCGTCCTGGCCGGACTCCCCCAGCCGTTCACCGCGACCCGCTACCACTCACTCGCCGTCCTCGAGCAGACCCTTCCCGACGAGCTGGAGGTCACCGCGCGGTCGGACTCGGGAGTGATCATGGGCCTCCGGCACCGCGTCCTGCCCGTGCAGGGGGTGCAGTTCCACCCCGAGTCGGTGCTCACCCAGGGCGGGCACCTGCTGCTCGCCAACTGGCTTGCTGAGTGCGGTGACCCGGCGGCGCCGGCGCGCGCTGCGCCGCTCGCGGCCCACGTGGAGCAGCTGCGCCTCGCAGCGTCGGCGCGGCCGTAGCCGTAGCGTCATCACGCCGACGGACCCGCCTATGGCGCCGTTGTGGTGGTCGGCGCGGTCGTGGTGGTCGGCGCGGTCGTGGTGGTCGGCGCGGTCGTGGTGGTCGGAGCCGTCGTCGTCGGAGGCGTCGTCGTCGGAGGCGGAGGCGGCGGGGCCTCGGCGATGGTCAGTGTGACCCGGTTCGTGGGGGAGACCTCCCCGGGTGCCGGATCCTGCGAGATGACGGTGTCCGGAACCCCCTCGTCGGTGACCAGATTCGTGCAGACGACGTTGGTGAAGCCCGCCGCGGAGAGGATCTCGTTCGCGCTGTCGCAGGTCTCCCCCACCACCGACGGCAGCGGCAACGTCCCGGTGCTGATGAACAACGTCACCGAGCTGTTCTCGGCGACCGTGGCGCCCGGCATCGGCGCGCTGTCGACTACCCGGCCGGCCGGCTCGGCCGAACTCTGTTGCCGGCTCGGGGCGACCTGCAGCCCCTCCGCCTCCAGTTGCGCCTGCGCGGACTCCTCGGTCAAGCCGATGATCTGCGGTACGACGACGGTGGCCGGCCCGGCCCCGATCACGAAGTCGACCTCGTCACCGGGTTCGAGCATCTCCCCCTCGCCCGGGTTCTGGTCGATGACCGTGTTCTCCTCCTCGGCCGTCGACACCTCCTCGGTGACCTCACCCAGGCCCAGCCCGTCGGCCTCGAGCCGGGTCTCGGCCTGTTCCCGGGTCAGGCCGGCGAGGCTCGGTGTGGCGATCTGCTGCGGCTCAGGCTCCGCGGTCAGCTCGGGGATCAGCAGGATCGCCGCGACCAACAGCCCGACGAGCGCGATCACCAGCAGCGCCCAACCGAGCGCATGGCTGCGACGACGGCTGCGGTCGCCCGCTTCCGGGTCGGGCAGTGCGGCCGGCCGGTACCGGTTGGAACTCGGCCGAGGGGCGGGCACCCCGGCGATCGCGGTCGTCTTGTCCGCGTCGCTCATCAGCGGTGTGGCCTCGACCGGCTGCCCCTCCTGTGCCCGCACCAGATCCGCACGCATCTCGGCCGCGCTCTGGTAGCGGTTGGCCGGATTCTTGCTCATCGCCTTGAGCACGATGGCGTCCAGCGCCGCCGGGATGGCGGGGTTCAGCGTGCTCGGTGGGATCGGATCCTCGCGAACGTGCTGGTAGGCCACCGCGACCGGTGAGTCCCCCGTGAACGGTGGGGAGCCGGTGAGCAGCTCGTACAGCACACAACCGCAGGAATACACGTCCGAGCGGGCGTCGACGCTCTCCCCGCGCGCCTGCTCCGGTGAGAGGTACTGCGCTGTTCCGATCACCGCTGCTGTGGACGTCATGGTTGCCGAGGAGTCCGAGACGGCTCTGGCGATGCCGAAGTCCATCACCTTCACCGCGCCGTTCGGGGGGATCATCACGTTTCCGGGCTTGACGTCGCGATGCACGATGCCGTTGCGGTGGCTGAAGTCCAGCGCCGAGCAGATGTCGGCGCACACTGCGATGGCCTGCGTGATGCTCAGCGGCCCGTCGTTGCGCAGGATGTCCCGCAGGGTCTCGCCCTCGACGTACTCCATGACGATGTACGGCGTCGTACCGTCCGGCCCGGAGTCCTCACCGGTGTCGAACACGGCGACGATCGCCGGATGGTTCAACGAGGCGGAGGCCTGCGCCTCCCGGCGGAAGCGGACCTGGAACGTCGCATCGCGGGCGAGGTCCGGCCGCAGCACCTTGATCGCCACCTCACGGCCCAGCCGGATGTCGCGAGCGCGGTGCACCTCGGCCATCCCGCCGTAGCCGATGACCTCGCCGAGTTCGTACCGCTCGCCCAGCAGCCGGGTCGGGCTAGCCATTGCCACCCCCGCGGCCACCGCCGTTGCCGTTGCCGTCGCCGTCGCCGTTCTCGACCGGTACGGCGTACGGCACCGTGATCTCGGTTCCCACCTCCTGCTCGCCGCTGGGATCGATCTGGCCGACGGTGCCCGGCGGGAACTGATTGGTTTCCATGGGATCCGGGTTGACCTCGAATCCCAGCTCCTCGAGTTCGTCGGTGACGGTGTCGATGTCCCTACCCACGTAGTCGGCCGGGTTGAGGTTGACCGTCTCCTCCTCCGGCGGGGGCTCGGTGGTGGTCTGCTCGGTGGTGGTCGCCTCGGTGGTGGTCTGCTCGGTGGTGGTCGCCTCGGTGGTCTGCTCGGCAGTGGTCTGCTCGGTGGTGGTCTGCTCAGTGGTCACTGTGGGACCGGTGGTCTGCTCCGGCGTGTCCGAGGTGTCGAGGTTCTGGGCGACGACCAGGCCGATCACCCCCGCGAGTACGACGAGGGCGAGGCCCAACAGCAGCCACCAGCCGGTGTTCCGCGGCGGTGAGTCCTCCGGCGGCGGGCGGCGGGCGGCGGGCGGGCGGATAACGCTCGGTGGTTCCGCGCCGGGCGGACCCGCCCCGTGCATGACCTGCGTGCCCGGTCCGCGGGGCGGAGCCGCATCGGCCGCTCCGGCGCCGGCCAGACCAGCGGCAGCCGCGGCGGGAACGGCGACGCCGGGCGGTGGGACACCGATGACCTGCGTCCCCACGTCGGTGGTGACCGAGGGCCCGGACGACGGTCCCGGAGCTATCCGGCGGCCCTCCCGCACCGCGGTGATGGCGGTGGCGAACTCACCTCCCGTCGGGAACCGCAGCCGGGCGTCCTTGCTCAATGCCCGGTCGATCAGCTCCCGTACCGGCTGCGGTACGTCGGAGGGCAGCGGCGGTGGTGTCTCGCGGATCTGCTTCAGCGCCACCGCCACCGAGGACGCACCGTCGAAGGGACGCTGCCCGGCCAGGCACTCGTACCCGACGATGCCGAGGGAGTAGACGTCGCTGGCCGGCGTGGTGACCCGGCCCTCGGCCTGCTCCGGTGACAGGTAGTGCGCCGTACCGACGACCATCCCGGTCTGGGTCAGCGGCACCGTGCTGGTCGCCCGGGCGATCCCGAAGTCGGTGACCTTCACGGTGCCATCGGGACGGACCAGCAGGTTGCCGGGCTTGATGTCGCGGTGGACCACCCCGGAGTGGTGCGCGGCGTTCAGGCCGGCCGCTGCCTGGGCGAGGATGTGCAGGGTGCGCTCCGGTGCTAGCCGGCCCTCCCGCACCAGCACCTCGGACAGCGGCTCGCCGTCGACGAGTTCCATGACCAGATAGGCGACGTGCTCGCCGGCCTGATCGGCCTCGCCGTAGTCGTAGATGCTGGCGATGTTGGGATGTGACAGGGCGGCGGTGTTGCGGGCCTCGGCCCGGAACCGCGCCAGGAACGTCGCGTCGCCGGTGAACTCGCTGCGCAGCACCTTGACCGCAACCGCCCGGTGCAAGGTGGAATCCTCGGCCCGCCACACCTGGCCCATGCCGCCGGTGGCGATCAGTGACCGCAGTTCGTAGCGCTGGCCGAGGCTCATGCCGGGCGCGGGAGCCATGCTCAGTCCCCCCCTGTGCCGAGGAAAGCCTCCATGACCGCGCGCGCGATCGGAGCCGCGGCCCGGCCTCCGGTGGTCTCGCTGCCGCTGTCGCCACCGTTGGCGAGGAACACGGCGACCGCGATCTGCGGGTTGTCCGCCGGCGCGAAGCCGGCGAACCAGGCGTGCGGGGCGATTCCCTCGTCCACTTCCGCCGTACCGGTCTTGCCGGCGACCTGTACGCCGTCGATCCGCGCGTTCTGCCCGCTGCCGTTGTCCACGACGCTGACCATCATCTCGGTGAGCGCCTCGGCGACGTCGGAGGAGATCGCTTCACCGACCTCCTGCGGCTCGAAGTCATCGATCACCGACAGGTCCGGCTCCTGCCGCTCCGCCACCAGATACGGCTGGTAGAGCGTGCCGCCGTTGCCGATCGTCGCCACGATGTTGGCTGTCTGCATCGGCGTCAGCCGGACGTCACGTTGCCCGATCGAGGATTGGCCGAGTGCCGCGGCGCTCTCGATGTCCCCCAACGTGCTCTGAGCCACCGGCAGCGGCATGTCATAGCCCTCGTCGTTGATCCCGAACCGCTCGGCGACGTCGCGGATCTTCGACTCGCCGAGATCGATGCCCAGCTGGGCGAACGCGGTGTTGCACGAGATCGTGAGAGCGTGGATCAGGGTGTCGTCCGCCCCGCCGTTGCAGCTCGACCCGCCGAAGTTCCGGATTGTCGCCGAGCTCTGCGGCAGGTCCAGGACGTCCGGCGCCGGGATCATCGAGTCCGGATCGAGCCCCTCCTCGAGTGCCGCTGCCGCGATGATCACCTTGAACACCGAGCCGGGCGGGTAGTTGTCCTGCGCTGCACGGTTCAGCCGCGGGTCGACCTCCGCATCGTCCAGCGTCTGCGCGTAGTCGCGGATTGCCTCCGGGTCGTGCGAACTGAGCCGGTTCGGGTCGTACGTCGGGGTGCTGACCATCGCGAGGATCGCCCCGGTCTGTGGGTCCAGGGCCACGACCGCGCCGGTAGCCCCGCTGTCGACCAGCGCCCGGTACGCCGCCTCCTGGGCCCGGCGGTCCAGGGTGAGCTCGACGTTGCCGCCCTTGGGCGCCCGCCCGGTGAACAGGTCGGTCAGCCGTCGGACGAACAGCGAGTCGGAGTTACCGGAGAGCAGGTCGTCCTCGGCCCGCTCGATTCCGGCGGTGGAGTAGATCAGCGAGTAGTACCCGGTCGAGTGCGCGTACATCGGCCCGTTCGCGTAGGTGCGCAGGTAGGCCAGACGATCTCCCGGGGTAGCTCGGGAGGAGGCCACCGCCCGCCCGTCCACCACGATCGAGCCGCGCTGGCGCTCGTACTCCGCCAGCAGCACCCTGGTGTTGCCCGGATCCTGCTGATAGGCGCTCGCCTTGACCACCTGGACGTAGTTGGCATTGAGCACGAGCGCCGCGAAGAGGACGAGCATCGCGATCGCGACCCGGCGTACCGGCTTGTTCATCTGGAGACCACTTCGGTCCTGGCCTCGGCCAGCGGCGGCGGCGCGCCGATCGGGCCGGCCGGACGGCGGGCAGCGTCGCTGATCCGGGCCAATAGCGCGACCAGCGCGAAGTTCGCGACGAGTGAGGAGCCGCCGTAGGAGACGAACGGCGTGGTCAGCCCGGTCAGCGGGATGAGCTTGGTGACGCCGCCGACGACGACGAAAACCTGCAGGGCAACCGAGAACGCCAGCCCGGCGGCCAGCAACTTGCCGAAGGTGTCACGGACCAGCAGGGAGGTGCGGAACCCGCGCTCGACCAGGATGAGGAAGAGCATCAGAACCGCGACGAGCCCGAACAGCCCGAGTTCCTCACCGATCGTGGTGACAATGAAGTCCGTCTTGGCGTAGATGTTCAGGCTGTCGGGGCGGCCGCTGCCGAGACCTGTGCCGAACATCCCGCCGGTGCCCAGCCCCAGGAGGGATTGCACGATCTGAAAGCCCTCGTCGTCCCGGTAGGCGAACGGGTCGAGCCAGACCTGCACGCGCACCCGGACATGGGAGAAGAGTTGGTAGGCGACGTACGCGCCGGCGGAGAACAGCAGCAGCCCGATCGCGAGCCAGCTCACCCGCTCGGTGGCGATGTAGAGCATCACCACGAAGATGCCGAAGATCAGCAGCGAGCTGCCGAGGTCCTTCTCGAAGACCAGTACGCCGAGGCTCGCGAGCCATACGACCAGGACGGGTCCGAGATCCCGGCCACGGGGCAGTTCCAGGCCGAGTACCCGGCGGCTGGCCAGCGACAGCACGTCCCGTTTGGCGACGAGGTAGGCGGCGAAGAAGATGAGGACAGCGATCTTGGCGAACTCACCGGGTTGGATGGAGAAGCCGGCGACCCGGATCCAGATCTTCGCGCCGTTGACCTCGCTCAGCGCCGACGGCAGCATCGCCGGCAGCGCCAGCAGCAGCAGGCCGCCGGCCCCGAGGGTGTAGCCGTACTTGGCGAGCACCCGGTGGTCGCGGATCAGCACGAGCACGGCGATGAAGAGCAACAGGCCGACCAGGGTCCAGGCCAGCTGCAGCGGAGCGTCGGCGGACGGGATCGGTTCGCCGCTGCTCTGCGCGTCGAGTTCGGCGGCGAAGTCCAGGCGGGCGATGAGGACCAGTCCGAGGCCGTTGAGCAGAGCCACAGCAGGCAGGATCAGCGGATCGGCGTACCGGGCGAACCGGCGTACGACGAGGTGCGCGACCAGCCACACGCCGGCGAACCCGGCGCCGTAGTAGACGACGTTCAGCCCGACCCTGCCGCGCACGGTGGCATCGACGATCGTCTGCGCCGCCATGACCACCAGGACTGCGAAGAGCAGCATGAGAAGCTCGGTGTTGCGCCGGGTCGGCATGGTCCGCCCGGCTGCCAGGGCGGGGTTCGTGCGTCCGCTCATGTGGGCGCCCCCGCGTCGGCACGCATCAGTCGCCGGCCGAACGGCAGTCCACGCCGGGTTCCGGAGTCTGCCCCGACGAGCGGGTGGTGGTCGTAGCGATGCTCGGCAGCGTGGTCGGATTCGGCGCGGTCGCAGCGGTGCTGGCGGTGGGTTCAGGTGCAGGGAACGTTCCGGGGTTGTCGCTGGGGGAGGACGCGGAGGGGCTTTCGGAAGCGGTGGACTCGGTCGGATCGCTGGGCACGGTCCCCGATGGGCACGGGGGTAGTAGATGATCGCGCAAGCCTTCGAGGATCCGGTCGGCGTCGGCCTCGTCGCTTGCGGTGATCCCGTCCCGGACCTGGTCCCGGTAGAACGACGTGAGATCGGCAACCCGCAGGTCGCTCGTCTGCTGCACCTCGGACAGCGTCAGGCCGGCGAGGCTCAAGTCCATGCCGCGGAAGATGGCTACCTGATCGCCGTCGGCTCCGACGTACCACTGGTTCTGGCTGACCCGCCACAGCGTGTAGATCCCACCGGCGAGCACGACGGCGACCAGGGCCAGGACGAGCACCGGCTTGAGGACGCTGCGTCGGGGGGGCGGCGAGCGCTCGACCGGGGGACCCTGCGGATCCGCCGCCGGCTGCGGGCCGGCGAGCGCCGCCCGGCCGGCGGCGGTCGTCGCCGACACGCTGCGCTGGCCGATGTTGTCCCCCGCTGCGCCGTCGACGACCGGCTGGAACGACGCGGTGTTGCCGCGGTCGTCGTTGATGACCTCGGCAACGATGCAGGTGATGTTGTCCGGTCCGCCGCCGCGCAGGGCCAGCTCGATCAGCCGGTCTGCGGCCTCCTGCGGGTCGGGCGCCTGCAGCGCTTCCTGCATGGTCTCCAGCGTGACGACATCGGACAGGCCGTCGCTGCAGAGCAGGTAGCGGTCGCCGACGCGGGTCTCCCGGATCGACAGGTCGGGTTCGATCTCGCTGCCGTTCAGCGCCCGCAGGATCAGCGAGCGCTGCGGGTGGACGTGCGCTTCCTCCGCGGTGATCCGTCCTTCGTCGACGAGGGTCTGGACGAACGTGTCGTCGTGGGTGATCTGGGCCAGCTCGCCGTCGCGGAGCAGGTAGCAGCGGGAGTCACCGATGTGGCAGACGGCAAGGCGGCTGCCGGCGAAGAGCAGCGCGGTCAGCGTCGTCCCCATGCCCTCCAGGCTGGGGTCCTCGCTGACGAGTTCGCGGATGTGCGCGGAGCCCTCGTCGGTGGCCCGACGCAGCGCGTCGAGCATGTCGCCGGTGGGGGTGTCCTCGTCCAGCGGCTCCAGCGCCGCGATCGCGATCTTGCTGGCCACCTCGCCGGCGGCGTGCCCGCCCATGCCGTCGGCGACGGCGAGCAGCCGCGGCCCGGCGTACACCGAGTCCTCGTTGTTGCTGCGGATCAGGCCGCGATCGGATCTGGCGGCGTAGCGCAGCGCGAGCGTCATCTGCGCCCCGGGGTGACGGTCATGCGCGGAGCTCGAGCACCGTCTTGCCGATTCGGATCGGTGCGCCGGGCGGGATCAACGTCGGCCCGGAGACCCGCGCTCGATCGAGATACGTGCCGTTCGTGGAGCCCAGGTCCTCGACGTACCAGTCGCCGTCGCGGTTGGTGAGCCGGGCGTGACGGGAACTGGCGAAGTCGTCGGTGAGAACGACCGTGGAATCGTCGGCTCGCCCCACGAGGATCGGTTGGGTGCCCAGCGTGATCCGGGTCCCGGTCAGCGATCCGCCGGTGACCACGAGCTGCCTGGGCACCCGGGGACCCTTCCGCTTGCCCGGCTTGGCGGCCGGCGCACCTCGTCGCGGCACTGGACTGACCCGGGCCGGGCCCGCGCCGAACAGGTCGGCCTTGACGACGCGGAACGCCGCGAAAATGAACAGCCACAGCAGGATGAGGAAGCCGAACCGGAACGTCTGTACGACGATGGCGGCGGTCACCGCCCCATCCCCGCTCTGCCTGTCATCCGCCGTCCACGCGGTACACGAGCACGCTGTGACCGATCCGGATCACGTCACCGTCTCGCAGTTGCTGAGCGGCGATCCGCTGGCCGTTGACGATGCTTCCGTTGGTCGAGCCGAGGTCGTGCGCGACGGCCGTGTGGCCCTGCACGGTGATGTCGACGTGGCGCCGGGAGACACCGGTGTCGGGCAGCTTCACCTTGGCGTCTTGGCTGCGGCCGATCACGTTGCTGCCCTCCTCCAGCGGATACCGGGTGTTCGGACCGTCGACGACGAGGCAGTGCCGCACGACGGGCGGCCGGTGCACCGGCCCCGGCGGGTTGGCCTGCGCTGCGGGTGGCTGCCGGGACGGGGTGGAGCCGTTCTGGGCGCCGGGCGGCGGCTCGGGCTGGCGCAGCCGCTGGCCCGGAGCGTCAGGGTCCACCCGGCTGCGGACGTCGAAGACGCCGGTGCGCAGATTCTTGTCGCATTCGAAGTTGACAGAGACGAAGCCGAACGTCGACCAGCCCTCGGTGTCGATCTGCTCGTGCAACAGCTGGGCGAGGGTGGTCGTGAGCTGATGCTCCCACTCGTTCAGGTGCGCGTGATCGATCTCCCCGAGGGTCACCGTGTAGCGGTTGGGGACGAGCACCCGCCCCTCGCCGACGACCACCTTCTGCTCGTCGGCCTCCCGCTGCAGCGCACGGCCGATCTCGGCCGGATGCACCTTGCCCTTGAAGAGGCGAGCGAATGCGCCGCCGACCGCCCCCTCGAGCTTGCGCTCGAAGCGCTGCAGCACACCCATCACCGACTCCTCCCCTGCTCTGCCCGTTGTCGAACCACGATCGTAACTGTGCCGGGGTCCGGCAGCGTCCAGACGACCCAGGTGTCAGCGGCCTGCGTGCTATCGTCGTCCGGCCGTCAGACCCCCGTGCGAGGGTGGTGGGCGGCAGTGCGGTGTGCCCGTCGTGACCTCGGTCGAGGGGTACGCCGGGCCCAGGGCAAGTGGCGGAATGGCAGACGCGCACGGTTCAGGTCCGTGTGTCCGAAAGGACGTGGGGGTTCAAGTCCCCCCTTGCCCACACAGATCTCTCGTGACGTCCCGGGTGACGCGGCGTTCGACGACGAAGGACAGGAACGGGATCGTGCCGGCCACCATCACCCCGACGGTGCGGCGGAACGTCCACAGGCTCCTCGTCCCGAGCGACAGCGTCGCCAGCAGGTAGACGGCGTACAGGAAGCCGTGCAGCGGCCCGACGACGCCGATCAGGCCCTGGGAGTCCGCGAGGTACTTCAACGGCATCGCGACGAGCAGGAGCACCAGCAGCATCACGCCGACGACGTAGGCCATGACGCGGTAACGGGTCAGCGCCGCCTGCAGCTTCGCGTCCACGCCGGTCAGCCCAACCGGGTACGCAGGAACTCAAGGGTGCGAACCCACGCCGTTCGTGCCGATTCCTCGTCGTACGTCCCGAGCAGGTTCGTGTCGTTGAAGAAGGCGTGCCCGGCCGGGTAGAACAGGAACTCCGCCGGGCGGCCGGACTCGGCGTGGATCCGCTCGGCCAGCTCCCGCGCCGCCTCGGCCGGGATCGAGTCGTCCTGCTCGCCGTAGTGACCGAGGACCTCCGCGTCCATCCCGGAGAAGTCCACCGGCTCCTGCAGTACGCCATAGAACGGCACGGCCGCGGCGATCGTCGCTCCGTGCTGTGCGGCCAGTACGAGGACGAAGCCGCCGCCCATGCAGAAACCGACGGCGCCGAGCCGCTCGCTGGTGACCGCGTCGTGGGCGAGGAGGTAGTCCACCGCGCCGGACAGGTCGCGCGCGGCCTGCTCCACCGGCAGCTGCTGCATCAGCGACTCTGCTTCATCCTTGTCATGGGTGGTCGCCCCGCCGAAGAGGTCGGGAGCCAGTACGACGTAGCCCTCCGCCGCGAAACGGTCGCTCACATCGACGATGTGTGAGGTGAGCCCCCACCACTCCTGGATCACTATCAGACCGGGGCCGGTGCCCGCGGGCGGTAGGGCGAGGTAGCCGTGGGCATGACCTCCGTTACTCGCGAAGGTGACGTTCTGGGCCGGGTTATCGGTGTCGGGCATGCTTGCCAGGCTAGTGCCGAGGCGAGTCCGTCCTCGTGCAACCGCCCCCGTTCGCCCGCTCGGTACCTCCCGTCGACCGCTCGACGAAGGTCCGCCTCCTACGATGTAACCGAGCCGGGTTTACCGGGAGTCGGTGTCGAATGGCGTTGGCCGTGCCCAGTTCAGTCGCATCCTCGGATTCCAGCGCCCGCGCTGTCCGATTCCTGCATGAGCACCAACGAGGCGTTCTCACCACCTTCCGCTCTGATGGCCGTCCGGCGATGTCGCCGGTGCTCGCTGCCGTTGACGATGAGGGGCGCGTGCTCGTCAGTACGCGTGCGACGGCGTACAAGGTGGCCCATCTGCGGCGCGACCCGCGGGTGGCGCTGTGCAGCCTGTCCGACGGCTTCTTCGGCGAGTGGGCCCAGGTGGAAGGTACGGCGGAGATCGTCGAGCTACCCGACGCCATGGAGCTGCTGGTGGACTACTACCGTCGGGTCAGCGGGGAGCACGACGACTGGACCGCGTACCGCGAAGCGATGCGCGCAGAGCAGCGGGTCGTCCTTCGCTTCGTCATCACCCGGGCCGGGCCCACGGTCAGCGGCTGAGCCAACCTCAGGAGAAAAGCATGATCTTTGCCTTGTTGTCTCGCCGTCTGCGCGCCTTCGTGATCGGCGCCGTGCTGGTCCGGCTGGCGCCGGTCGTGGCTCGCCTCCTGCACGCCGCTGCTGACGGGCTCCGCCGCCGCGGCAAGCACGGTGCGCCGGCAGCCATGCTGACCAAGGCCGGCGACGCGCTGCTGTGGGTCGGCCGCCGACGCGGTCGCGGCCGCGACACCGTCGGCTAGGCGTCGAGCGTCGGGGTGCTCGTCTTCGTCGGTCTGGTCCTGCTAGTCCTCGGCGTCATCCACCTCTACCTCTGGAAACGGCTGGTCCGCGACACCACCGTCCCCGGCCGGCTGCGCCGCGTCGGTACCGGGCTGCTCGTCGTACTGCTGATCCTTCCGATGGTGGCTCTCGTCGGAGGCCGTAGCTGGCCGATGTCGGTCCTGCGGCCGCTGGAATGGGTCGGGTTGGTCTGGGTGGGCGTCATGTTCTACATCTTCGTCGTCCTGCTCGTCCTGGAACTGCCGCGGGCCGCCCTGTGGATCCGTGTGCGCCGTGAGGACGGTGTCGATCCGGGTCGCCGCTTGTTCCTGTCCCGGGCTTTGGCTGGTACGGCGCTGGTCCTGTCCGCCGGCGCCGCCGTCGTGGGGGTGGTCACCGCGACCGGCCGGGTACCGGTGAACCTGGTGCGGGTGCGCCTCGGCCGGCTCGATCCGGCGCTGTCCGGGTACCGCATCGCCGTGCTGGCAGATGTCCACCTCGGCCCCCTGATCGGGCGCGACGAGCTGGCCGAGCAGGTGCGGACGGTGAACGCCGAATCACCCGATCTGGTCGCGGTGGTCGGCGACCTGGTCGACGGCAGCGTCGCTGAGCTGGGCGAGGCCGCCGAGACATTGCTGGAGCTACGCGCGGAGGACGGGATCTTTTTCGTCACCGGCAACCACGAGTACTACAGCGGCGCCCAGGAGTGGGTGGACTTCCTCTCCGGCATCGGGGTCCGGGTACTGCGCAACGAACGGGTGGAGATCGGCCGCGACGGCGCGGCGTTCGACCTCGCCGGTGTCGATGACGTGTCCGCGGCTGGTTCGGGCGAGCCGGGGCACGGCGCGGACCTCGGCGCGGCGCTGGCCGGCCGCGACACCAGCCGACCGGTCGTCGTGCTGGCCCACCAGCCGGTGCTGGTCGACGCCGCGGCCGAGCAGGGGGTGGACCTGCAGATCTCGGCGCACACCCACGGCGGACAGATCTGGCCGTTTCACTACATCGTGCGCCTGAGCCAGCCGGCTCTGGCCGGGTTGTCACGGGTACGGGAGACTTGGCTGTACGTGTCCCGCGGTACCGGTTTCGCCGGTCCGCCGATGCGGGTGGGTGCCTCGCCGGAGATCACGATCATCGAGCTTCTCTCTGCCGCTTCCTGACGCACCGCTTCCTGACGCGGTGGGCCTTGCCCCGGGGGCGGCTGCTGCCTCACATGCGGGGCAGCGGGGGCAGCGGACTCGGGGGCGCTATGCAGCATCGGTATCCGGCGGGGTCGTCCCAGGGCTGTCGGCCTGCTTCGCTGCAGGCGGACCGTCGGGCCGTGCGTGCTGGTCGCGAGGCGGCGGGTGCTGGTCGCGGGGCGGGTGCAGATCGCGGGGCCAGGGTTCGGTCCTGACCTGTTGTCCGGCGGGGCTGGTCCAGGTCAGCTCGCCGGCGTCGCTCTGCTCGACCTGCCATCGGGTGTGGGTTTTCAGCCGGTGGTGCCCGCGACATAGTGCGGCGAGGTTGTGGGTGGCGGTGGGACCCCGCGGGTACGGGTCGGTGTGGTCCAGGTCGAAGCGGGCAGCGGGCTGGCGGCAGCCGTACCAGCGACAGATCTGGTCCCGTGGCCTGCACGAGGGCGGCCATCGCCCCGGGCGGGCTGTAGCGAGTGGTGCCGACATCCAGGACCGTGTCGTTGGCTGGGTCGGTGAGCAGGCGCCGCCAGGTGGCATCCGCGGCCAGCTCACGGGCTGCATCGGCGTCGATCGGGCCATACCCCCGCAGGTAACCCGGTTGGTCGTCCAGCCCGGCCAGCGTCGTCCACGCCACAGTCACGTCGATCCTCGCCCGGCCACGGCCATCCCGCGCCTGCGGCGTCGGGCGGCGCAATGCGGCCGGGGCCGCCGCTGCCACTTCGGTGTCGGCGTCGGTGTCGGCGGCGGAAGCGTCGTCCGGGACGTTGTCCGCTCCTGGCCGGGCGGGAGTGGGCACGGGAGCACACGCGGCCCCATCTTCGGGGTGCGGGCGCGTAGCCGCGCCCATGATCAGGTCGACGAGAGTGTCGGCACGGCGGGCTTCGGCGGTCCGGTCGTCGGCTGTCCGGTCATCACGGGCTGCGCCGCCGGGCGGCAGGCCAGGTTCGGAAGCGGTCGGTGCTGTGTCCGGCGGCGGTGCCGCGCTGTCGGCGAGTTCGCACAGTTCGCGGTAGCAGCCGAGCGCGTCGGCGGCGGTAAGCCGGGCCCACAGGCTGGCCATCCCGTCCGGTCCGGGGGTGAACCGCACGGTGCGCTCGCGGACCGCCGCGGCATGCCGGCGCCGGGCGGCGTCGGGGTCGGCGGCGAGCACCGCGCGGGCTATCGACACGCCCAGCCCGGCCGGGGTCTGCCGGCCAGCCCGAGGCAGCACCCGCGCTTCCACCTCGGCGGTGTGCTGGTCGGTCAGGTCGGCGGTGGCGTCGGCAATGATCCGCGCCTTGGCCAAGCTCACCTCCCCGGAGCGCAGCGCCGCAGCCGTGGCTGGCAAACCCTGCAAGACCTGCACGGCCAGGCCGAGCCGATCCACCGCCGAGCGCCGTGAGATCCGCAGCGCCACCCCGATCTCTGCGGCGGCGACCTCTGCGGCATCGACCAGCCCAGGCGTATCGGCCGGGGCAGTGATCCAGTCCCGCGCGCGACGGTACAGCTCGGTGATCATGTCCAGCTGCTCGGCGTGCAGGACCGCGATCTGCCGTTCGGCCTCGCGCAGCCGATCGATGATCTCGCGGTCCGCGCTGATTGCGTGCTCGAACATGTGTTCGATACTACCGCCTGCCAGGCATGTCAACCCCCGGCGCAGAAATCTGTGGACAACTGAACGAAGCGCCCAGCGCGTGCCAGTGCCAAGGTCACAGGCCGGTTGTACGGCGCCCCCCCACGGCTGGCGATGTCGCGCTGCCGCTCGCATTCTTGGTTCGGCACTGCCACCGAGTTCCCCAGCACATCGCGTGATCGTCGTGCCCTCTGACGTCTTGAACAGCTTGCGGGATTGCGGATACTGGCCGCATGGCGGTCAGACGACATTCGACGCGAACCAGGTTGCTCTACCTCACTGTCGCTCTGCTGCTGCTCGCCGGGCTGGTCTCCTTCGGCTTGATGTCGCTATTCGACCTCAGCTTCGGGGTGGCGGTCGGCTGGACCGTCGTGCTCGGCGTGGCGATCATGCTCCTGCTCGCGGTCCTCGTCGGCTAGCTCACGGCTAGCTCTGGTCCGGCCAGGTCCATCGGAAGCCGACCAACCCTCCGGGTTGCAGGATGTTGAACACCATGGCTGCGCTGTGTGCCTCATCCAACTGCAGGACAGCCTCGGTCAGGGGAGGCCGGTCCAGCGTCGGCCACACGCAATGGCAGATCTCCGTGGGCAGGCAGTCAGGGTGGAACTGCACGCGGATCTCGATGTGTGCGTGCGGGTCACTACCCCCCGATCGGCGGAACTCCGGCGGCGGATCCTCGGCGTAGTGGAAATAGGTCGTGTAGACGAGGTTCCGGTGCTCACCTCGCGCCGCCGGTCGGTCGAGGACGATTCGCTGTCCCCAGAGGCCCTCGGTGATCCTGGTGATCCCCCCGCTGGCC
>Ga0136640_10000221_pt1 | contig 20990 bp, 20 predicted proteins | sample AntDrymUQ8642106_2_FD_105498 | JGI IMG/M metagenome (GOLD analysis project Ga0136640, IMG submission 105498) | Polar desert sand microbial communities from Dry Valleys, Antarctica - metaG UQ864 (21.06) | ecosystem: Environmental > Terrestrial > Soil > Desert | place: Antarctica: Dry Valley...
GCCGTCACTGTGCTCGAGCACGGCGGGCCCGCCCGGGTACAACTCCACGGTGCGGGCCGACCAGTCGCCGTGGTCATCCATGGCGGTCACGGTGATCGCTGCCGACGCGGTCACATCGGCGTCGCTGGCTATGGCCGCGGCGTCCGCGATGGTGCTGGCCTCGTCGAGCAGGCGCCGGGACACCACGTGTGCCGGCACCCCTCCGCGGCCCGAGTCGTCACGGTGCCGCAGGGCGTTGAAGTGCACCCCAATACCCGACCTTGGCGGCGGGTCCACCGCGAGACCTATCTTGCCGACGATGCCGTACTCGGTGAGCGTGTGCACCGTACGGCCGCTCGGCAGTCTCAGCGTCCACACAAACCACGACTCATGCAAGGTGGCGTGCCAGTCCCAGGTCTGCGCGCTGATCGGGGGCCCTCCATCGGGCAGCTGCACCAGCGTTGAGCACTCGCTGACTTGCTCGCCGGGCAGCGCACCAGTGGCCAGCAGCCGCTGGTCACCGAGCGCCAACAGCTCGCTCCGAGCGTTCAGCGCTGCCACCTGCCACTCGGCGAGGTCGGCGCCGGCAGCGATGCCGGCGATCTCGGCACGCAGTGCGGAGCTGAACTCCGCTATCGGTTGCAGCACCGCCTCGCCCACGGATCTCACCTCGGCGGGTGTCACAGCGTAGGCGGCCCACAACTCGCGATAGCGGTCCCAACACCTGGCGATGCCGGCGGCGCAGCCCGCACCAAGCTCGCGACCCCGCTCGTACGGGTCGGTGCTGTGGGTCTCGAAGTGACGGACGCTCATGACCGACGCAGGGGCTAGATGTCGCGAAAGGTTTCGATCTGTGCGCCGAGGGCGTTCAGCCGCTCGGCCAGATCCTCGTACCCACGGTTGATGACGTAGACGCTGCGCAGTACCGAGGTGCCTTTCGCGGCGAGCATGGCCAGCAGGATCACCACGGCAGGTCGCAGTGCCGGCGGACAGATCACCTCGGCGGCGCGCCAGCGGGTAGGCCCCTCGATCAGGACGCGGTGCGGGTCGAGCAGCTGCACATGGCCACCCAGCTTGTTGAGCTCGGTCAGATAGAGCGCGCGGTTCTCGTAGACCCAGTCGTGCAACATCGTGGAGCCGGTTGCCTGCGCGGCGATGACCGCGAAGAAAGGAAGGTTGTCGATATTGAGGCCGGGGAACGGCATCGGGTGAATCTTGTCGATGGGGGAGTGCAGCGTCGAGTGGTGGGTGGTGACGTCGACGAGACGAGTGTGTCCGTTCTCAGCCAGGTACTCGTCACTGCGGTCGTACTTGAGGCCCATCTCCTCCAACAGCGCCAACTCGATCTCCATGAACTCGATCGGCACCCGGCGCACGGTGATCTCGGAGTCGGTCACGACCGCGGCAGCGACCAGGCTCATCGCCTCAATCGGGTCGGGGCTGGGCGCGTAGGTGACGTCGGTGTTGATGTCGGTGCAGCCGTGCACACACAGTGTGGTGGTGCCGATGCCGTCGATGCGTACACCCAGCTCGACCAGAAAGAAGCACAGGTCTTGCACCATGTAGTTGGGGCTGGCATTGCGGATGGTGGTGACTCCGTCGTATCGGGCAGCCGCCAGTAACGCATTCTCGGTCACGGTGTCACCGCGCTCGGTCAGCACGATCGGGCGATTGACGGAGACCGCGCGGTCCACGCTGGCGTGATAATCACCCTCGGTGGCCTTCACCTCGAGACCGAACTGCCGCAATGCGGTCATGTGCGGCTCGACGGTGCGGGTGCCGAGGTCGCAGCCACCGGCGTACGGCAGCTTGAAGGTGTCCATCAGGTGCATCAGTGGGCCGAGGAACATGATGATGCTGCGGGTGCGGCGCGCCGCCTCGGCGTCGATCTCGTCCATGCTCAGCTGGGCCGGCGGGATGATCTCGAGATCGTTCTCATCGTTCAGCCAACGGGTGCGCACGCCCATCGACTCGAGCACCTCGAGAAGCCGGTTGACCTCCTCGATCCGGGCCACCTTGCGCAGCACGGTGCGTCCGCGGTTCAGCAGGGAGCCGCACAGCAGGGCGACCCCGGCGTTTTTGGAGGTCTTGACGTCAATGGCGCCCGATAGCCGGGTGCCGCCGACAACACGCAAATGCAACGGACCGGACGAGCCGAGCGAGACGATCTCGGAATCCAGCGCCTCACCGATGCGGGCCAGCATCTCCAGGCTGAGATTCTGGTGGCCGCGCTCGATGCGGTTCACCGCCGACTGGCTGGTGCCGAGCACGTCGGCGAGCTGGGTCTGGGTCCAGCCGCGGTGCTTGCGGGCGTCGCGGATCAGGAAACCGATACGGCTCAGATAGGCCTCGCTCATGACATAGACGTTATCTCATATCTGAGATATCACTGAGGGGGGCACGCCGGGTGCTGTCGGTACCGGGGACGTGTGCAGGGGAGTGCTGGCTGGCCCCGGGCAACTGCCGGTGGGCGGCTTTGGTTGACTGCAGCGCCGTGGAGTCCTTCATCGCCGGCTTGCCCAAGGCCGAGTTGCACGTGCACCTGGTGGGCTCGGCGTCTGCGCCGACGGTGCTGGAGTTGGCGCGCCGGCACCCTGATGGCGGGGTGCCCACCGAAGCGGCGTCGTTGGCGGACTTCTACCGGTTCACCGACTTTGCGCACTTCATCGAGGTCTATATCGCGGTGAACTCGCTGATACGCACTGCCGCGGACGTGGAGGCGTTGGCAGTCGGCGTGCTTGCCGACATCGCCCGCCAGAACGTCCGCTACGTCGAGCTGACCGTCACCCCGGATAGCCATCTGCTGATGGGGCTCGAGCCCGACGCAGTGGCCGAGGCGCTGGTGCGGGCCCGTACGGCCGCGCGGGATCGTTTCGATCTTGAAGTCGGCTGGGTGTTCGACATCCCCGGCGAGCGTGGGCTGCCCTCGGGGGAGCGGACGATCGACTGGGTCGAGCGATGGGCACCGGAGGGCAGCGTCGGGTTCGGTCTGGGTGGCCCAGAGATCGGGGTGCCGCGGCCGCAGTTTGCTGAGGTGTTCGCCCGTGCCCGGGCGCTCGGGCTGGCCAGCGTCCCGCACGCCGGGGAGACTACTGGTCCGCAGACGATCCGGGACGCCGTGCATCTGCTCGGCGCCGACCGCATCGGGCATGGCATCACCGCCGCCGGTGACGCGGATCTGATGGCCCAGCTCGCCGAACGCGGGATCGCTTTGGAGATCTGCCCGACGTCCAACGTGTGCACCAGGGCAGTGTCGAGCTTGGCTGAGCATCCGTGGCAGCGGCTGGTCGATGCTGGTGTGACAGTCACGCTGAACTCCGACGACCCAGGCATGTTCGACACCACGCTGCTGGACGAGTACCGCGTCGCGCACGAAGTGTTCGGGGTGCCTGCGGCGGGGTTGGTCGCGCTGGCGCGCACCGCGGTCGACGTGTCGTACGCCCCGGAGGCAATCAAGCGGCGGATCAGTTCCGAGATCGACACCTACCGGGCTGAACACCCGGTCACTCGAGCGTGAATGAGCGCTGCCCGGTGCCCCGCACCGAAGATCACGCATTGCAAGGGTGGGAACACCCCCAATGCACGTTCAGTTGCGCAAGATGGCCAATTTGTGCGGCGATCAGGCGCCTTCTTGCGCCACTCGATCGCATAATAATCGCCCGTCCAGTTGCCGCTCAGCCGGCGACCGGCACGCGCCGCGGACGGCCGAACGTGGTGTGCACCCCCGGACTGAATAGCACCTGGTCGGGCGCGCGGGCGACGACGCCGGGAAAGCCGGCCGCCTCGACCAGCCCGTCGTCGAGGCTCACCAGCTCGGCGCGATGCAGCGGCCACGGCTCGTGCTGGTTCGGGACGAACCAGGTGTGGCCCAGGTGCGCGACGTGCAGCCCCCAGCGGGCGCTGAGGAAGTGCGCCAGCTGCCCGTCTGGCCCGGAGGTGTGCAGACGCCCGAGGTCGCGGATGACCAGCCGGCTGCTGGTGGCGGGGCTCCGCGGCCAGCGGGTCCGTGTGACGTACTCGTGCACCGGTGCCTTCCCGTCGTCGAGTCGACGGTGGCTGCTGCGCGCCCACCGGTATGGCAGGCCGAAGACCGTCCGCGCGCCGAGCACCACGACCAGCCGGTCAGCGTCCAGGCTGCAGAAGACGATGCCGCGGCGTCCGGTGTGGTCGACGGAGTACAGCCGCACGTTGGTCTCGAGGAATGTGCCTGCCCACGGCACCGGCGGGCCGGTGGCGACGCCGGCGTCGACCATCCGGAACGGCAACAGGCCGACGTACGTCGCACCGTCGTGGACGTCCGGGCGGGTACCCGCAGGCAGGTGCGGCGCCACCAATGCGGGATCGACGGCCCAGTGCACCGAGGCCAGATCACGCCACTGCTGACTCATGATCGCGGGGCCGTCCAGATCGGGGGCGACCGGGCTGACCGGTGCAGCCGCAGACCAGGTCATGTTCGGCTGCCGGGGCGGGAACCCCGCCAGGTGCCAACACCGGCGAGAACGACCCCGGCGACAGTGATGACGGCTCCGACGGCCGTCAGCCGCCCTAGGCTGCCCGCACCGATGAGGTGGTCGATGACCAGGGCGGAGGCAACTTGTCCGCACACCGTGCACAAGCCGAGCACGAGGACGCCATGCACTCGGACCAGGACCGCGGCCATCGAGATGAACACCACCCCGATCGGACCTCCGAGATACAGCCACCACGTCCCTGGCAGCGACTGGGTGGGTCCGTTGACGAGCACGGTCACGATCGTGGCGAATGCGAGCAGCGTGCTGCCCGCGGCGAAATTGATCCACGTCGCTGCCCAGGGTCCGCCGGTGAGCGACACGCGCCCGTTGACCGCCTGCTGCCAGGCGATGCCAAGCCCGGCGACGAGGGGGAGCAGGGCGAGTGCGAGACCGGTGACCCCCAGCGCGTTCGGGCCGTCGAACCGCTCCGCCGCCGACAGCGCAACCGCCGCGATGGTCAGTACCGCACCGACCACGCGCAGCGCGGAGATTGCCTGCGGACCGGACGGACTGAGCCCGAGGCGGTCCACCAGCAGACCGCTGGCGGTCTGGCCGCCCACCAGGGCCACGGTGAACAAGGCGACGCCGATCGTCGAAACGGTCAGCCCCTGGGTTGCCACCAGGAAACCGCCCGCACAGCCGCCGAGCACCTGCCACGGGTGGAGCTGGCCGGCACGCAAGGCCCCCCGCACCGAGGTAAGGCCACGACGCATGGACCGCGACGCCACCGCGGCCAGGCACAACAGGACGAAGCCGCTGCCGAAGCTGACCATGGCCGAGGACAGTCCGGCGGTCGCCCCGCCGCCCAGCGCAGCCGCCAGGTCACCGTTGATCTGAGTCTGCACCGCGACCAGCGCCCCGATCGCGAGCATCGCTGGGATTGCGACGCCGCGCAGCCACGACGGGTCGTCATGCTCCGCCCTCGTACGCGATGGCCGGGTGGGCGCCGCGGAGGTCGTCACCGCACCAATGATCGGGCGCAGTGCGTGATTTCACGAATCGATTCGGATCCACACTGCCTACACAACAGTGGTGTATCCTGTGTGTATGAGCCGGACCAACATCGACCTAGATGACGAACTGGTGGCTCGCGTGATGGCGCGCTACCAGTTGGGCACCAAGAAGGCGGCGGTGGACCTCGCGCTGCGGCGGTTGGCCGGTCCACCGCTCACCACGGTCGCCTTGGCCTCGCTGGAGGGGATCGGGTGGGACGTCGATCTCGACACGGTGCGAGCGGGGCGCGACCTGTCGTGGTGACTCTCGTGGACACCTCGGTATGGGTCTCGTTCCTGCGTGGTGATGGCAGTCCCGCCCACACCTGGTTTCGCCGGCGGATCGACGATCCGTCGAGCATCGCCGTCACCGAGCCGGTCATCATGGAGTTGCTGGCTGGAGCCGGTGACGCCCGCCGACGCTCTCGCGTGGAGGCCATAGTCATGCAGGTGCGCTGCCTAACGGTCCAGCCCGACATCGACTTCCGCGACGCTGGACTCCTGTCCGCGGCGATGCGCGCCGACGGGCGCACCGTCCGCAGTATTGTGGACTGCTTGATCGCCACCGTCGCGCTCCGGACCGGTGTCGGCGTCGCCCATCGCGATACGGACTATCGAGCGATCGCCGGCCTGACCCCGCTGCAGACCGTGGACCTGCTGGGCTGAGCACCCTCGGACCCTCAGGACTACTGGCTCCGGCGACCTCGACAAGAGCGAAGCTGCTCAGCGCTTGCGCCAGACGGAGACGTGGCTCTCGCTGTCAGAGGTAAAAGGGCGCCCCTCCCAGTCGCCGACACGCTGCTCGAGGTCGAGGCCAGCCAGCCGCGCCGAGGACGTCTGGCATGAACATATGCGTCGAGCTGTCGTCGTACCGAGTTGCTGTCTGTTCGTCTCACAGGTCGCTGCTCGTCATAGACGCAAGTCTTGGCGCCACGGTTGCGGATGGCCACCGACTATCCTCGGCTAGTAGGTCGCGTCCCTGGCGTTACGGTGCTTGTTGATGAGCAAAACCACGAAACCGGACCCACAGTCGGCTGTCCTGCACATCGCAGACAACCACGACCTGATCCGCGTACACGGTGCACGCGTGAACAACCTTCAAGACATCCATGTCGAGATCCCGAAGCGCCGGCTGACGGTGTTCACCGGGGTGTCCGGCTCGGGCAAGAGCTCGCTGGTGTTTGGCACGATCGCCGCGGAGTCGCAGCGCCTGATCAACGAGACCTACAGCGCGTTCGTGCAGGGCTTCATGCCGACGCTTGCGCGACCCGACGTCGACGTCCTCGAGGGGCTGACGACGACGATCATCGTCGGGCAGGAACGGATGGGAGTCAATCCGCGCTCCACCGTTGGCACTGCCACCGACGCCAACGCGATGCTGCGGATCCTCTTCAGTCGTCTCGGCCAACCACACATCGGCTCGCCCAACGCGTTCTCGTTCAACCTGCCCTCGGTGTCGGCGAGCGGGGGGATCACGGTCGACCGGGGAGCCGGCAAGACGAAAACCGAGAAGGTGACCTTCAACCGGCTCGGTGGCATGTGCCCGCGCTGCGAAGGACGGGGGGCGGTCACCGACTTCGACCTCACGGCGCTCTACGACGAGACCCTGTCGCTGAATGAGGGTGCGCTCACGATCCCCGGCTACAGCATGGAGGGCTGGTATGGCCGCATCTACCGCGGCTGCGGCTTCTTTGACCCCGACAAGCCGATCAACAAGTTCACCAAGAAGCAGACGCACGACCTGCTCTACCGGGAGCCGACCAAGATCAAGGTCGACGGGATCAACCTGACGTATGCCGGCCTGATCCCGCAGATTCAGAAGTCGTTCCTCTCCAAGGATGTCGAGGCGATGCAGCCGCACATCCGAACGTTCGTAGAGCGGGCGATCACTTTCACCACCTGTCCCGAGTGCGACGGCACCCGGCTGGCCGAGCATGCCCGGGCATCGACGATCGACGGGGTGAACATCGCCGATGTCTGTGCCATGCAGATCAGCGACCTGGCTGGGTGGGTGCGGGGTCTGCACGAGGCGTCGGTGGCGCCGCTGCTGGAGGCGCTCGGCGACACCCTCGACTCGTTCGTCTCGATCGGGCTGGGCTACCTCGCGCTCGACCGGCCGACGGGCACGCTGTCGGGTGGTGAGTCACAGCGGACGAAGATGATCCGGCACCTCGGCTCGTCGCTCACCGACGTCACCTACGTATTCGACGAGCCGACGATCGGCCTGCATCCGCACGACATCGAGCGGATGAACGAGCTGCTCCGGCAGCTGCGCGACAAGGGCAACACCGTGCTCGTCGTGGAGCACAAGCCCGAGACGATCGCGATCGCCGATCATGTCGTCGACCTCGGCCCGCGAGCCGGCACCGACGGTGGCGAGGTGGTCTTCAAGGGAACCGTCGACGGGCTGCGGGCCAGTAGCACCACCACCGGCCACCACCTCGACGACCGGGCCACTCTCAAGGAGTCGGTACGTCCGGTCTCCGATGTCCTGGAGGTCCGCGGCGCATCGACGCACAACTTGCGAGAGGTGGATGTCGACATCCCGCTCGGCATGCTCTGTGTGATCACCGGAGTGGCCGGCTCCGGCAAGAGCTCGCTGATCCACGGCTCAGTCGCGGACCGCGACGGGGTGGTCGTGATCGACCAGGGCGCGATCCGCGGCTCGCGGCGCAGCAACCCGGCGACGTACACCGGACTGCTCGAGCCGATCCGCAAGGCGTTCGCGAAGGCGGGTGGCGTGAAGCCGGCACTGTTCAGCGCCAACTCCGAGGGTGCCTGCCCCATGTGCAAGGGCGCAGGCGTCATCTACACCGACCTCGGGGTCATGGCGACAGTCGAGACCACCTGCGAGGAGTGCGAAGGGAAGCGGTTCCAAGCCTCGGTCCTCGAGTACACGTTCGGCGGCAAGGACATCAGCGAGGTGTTGGCCATGTCGGTGAGCGAGGCCGAGGAGTTCTTCGGCGTCGGGGAGGCGAAGACCCCGGCGGCGCACAAGATCCTCACCCGCCTGGCCGACGTGGGGCTCGGCTATCTCAGCCTCGGTCAGCCGCTCACGACACTGTCCGGCGGAGAACGGCAGCGGCTGAAGCTGGCCACCCGCATGGGGGAAAAGGCCGGGGTCTACGTCCTCGACGAGCCGACCAGCGGTCTGCACCTCGCCGACGTCGAGCAGCTGCTCGGCTTGCTCGACCGGCTCGTCGACACCGGCACGTCGGTCATCGTCGTCGAACACCATCAGGCCGTCATGGCGCACGCCGACTGGATCATCGATATGGGGCCGGCCGCCGGTCATGATGGCGGCAGGATCGTCTTCGAGGGCACACCGGCCAACCTTGTTGCCGGCCGTGCCACCCTCACCGGCGAGCACCTTGCGGCCTACATCGCGCTCTGACCACTGTTGACGGCTAGCGCCGATAAGCAACATTATGTCAACTCGCGTGCTACTGGGCAGGGATGCCACTCCTCCTCCAGTACCTAGCGGGAGCGGTAGACGTCAGCGCGGTGGTCAACGTGGACGACGTAGACAATCTGCCTCCCCTCGTCGATGCGGTAGAGCAGGCGGTAGGGCCGCCCCCTCTGGGCCCCGAAGAGGCCTGCCAGGTCACGTTCGAGCGGCTTGCCCGCCCGGTGCGGCTCGCGAGCGAGAGCGCCGAACGCGAACTCGACGATCGCGGGCACGATGCGTGGCGGGATGCTTTGCACGGCGCGCCGTGCCGGACCGGTGAACTGGACCGCACAGATCAAGGCGGTCAGCTATCGCGCTTGGGTACGCCGAACTCCGCCCGGATCGCGGCCTCGCCGTGCGTGCGCCCAGCCGCAACATCGGCCTCGGCGACGGTTTGGCGAATGCCGGGCTGAGAGAGCCAGAACAAGGTTTGCTGTGTCGACTCCCACTCGTCGACCCCGATGAGCACCGCCGTCGGCGAGCCGTTCTTGGTGATCGTGACCTGGTCGTGGGTCATGCCGACGGAGTCGACGTACTCGTTGAGCCTGTCCTTGACCTTGGAGATCGGCAGCGTTTCCATGTGGCTCAGGCTAGACCCTGAAAAGGCCCACGAAAGGCCGTAATAACGGTCGTTTACTCGATTGCAACGGCCTGCGCTTACCCACCAACCGTCGCCGGCTGGAACCGGGTCTACACCTGACCTGCGTGAGAGGCGCCGCCCGGCTATGACGTCTCGACGGGCATTCTTAGACCTTGCTCGCCGGTGCTGACCCCCTGGCGCAGCGGACCCCCGTCGTCGGCTGCACGCGCGTCGGTGAGCGCGAAGGCTTCCGCCACCTCCGTCGGCAACGGCTCGACGCCGAGCAATCCCATCGCACCGCGACGGACTATCCCGTTCCACTCCCCGACGCGCGAGAACATAAAATGCCCGACCCCCGGCAGTTCGAAGCGCGCAACCTGCGCCGACACGGCGCGGGCACGCATCGACCAGTCGAGGCTGTTGGCCGGTGAGGTCCAGCGGTCATTGAGACCGTGAGCCAGCACCAGCCGCTGGCCCTTTGCGGGCTCCACCGGCTCCTCGGCCGTTAGCCACGGCGCTAACGCGACGACCCCGGTCACACCAGGTTCGCCGGCGAGTGCACACGCGGCACGCCCACCCATCGAGTGCCCGACCAACACCAGCGGGACATCGCGATAGCGCCCGCTCAGCTCGGCCAGGGCCCAGCGCCCGTCCACCAGCGGGGCCGGCTCCGGTCCGGCATCCGCGTTCCAGCCGCGGGCGGAATAACGCAACAGCTCGACCGCCACTCCCGCTCGGCCGGCGTGGCGGGCGAATGCCCGCGCCAAGAGTGCCATCCGCCACCACGACCCGTTGCGCCGCTGGACGGGCGCAAGGCTGTTGGCCTGCCCCCCGTGCAGCATCAGCACCACTCCCCGCAGCGCTGTCCCGTCCGGAGGGGCAAAGGTGGTCAGTGAGGGCTCGGGCGGCACAGCAGCGGCATCAGGCACTACCCAATCGTGCCACCCATCGCTGTGTGTCGCCGCATTCACCCACAGTCAGGAAAGATCGCGAGCCCGGCGCGAGGCAGTCCGGGGTGAGCTGCCCGCACCTGCTTCCAGGTGGCCGACACGTCAGCCAAGCGCTGCTGGTGGCGTACGACACCAGCGCGCAGCGTGTACGTGGTGACGCTTGACCCGGTGTCGAGGCCGGGCGGATACGCAGTCACGGCGGTGAACCCGCCCGCCGAACAGGTGAGCAGACGTGGCGTGCCTCCCCCGTCGTCGATGGTCACGAATAGCGACCAGGGTTGGCCCCCCTGCTCAACCTGCACCAATCCCCCGTTGACCCACGAGAACATTCCGAGCTGGCCGCCGCCACGCGGGTTGAAGGACGTGGTTATGACGATCTCTGCCCCGGGGCTGCCGTCCACCTCGGCGAAGACCGGGTCACCGAGGGGGCTGTCGACGACGGCTTGGCCGCCACCGGCGAGCGGCGCGGCGAACGTCTCGCCGCCCGTGGTCACCAGCACCGCCACCGTGCAGGTGTCTCCCCGATCGGGCACCTGTCCCAGCGACACCAGGTCAGCGGCTCCGTCACCGTCGATGTCCGCGCTTCCGAGCTCGGCTGGCTCGTCCAGCTGGTCGCCGGTGACCCCGGCCGCGCATCGCCCCGAGATGTCCGCGTCGGCGTCCGGTGCCAAGTCCTCAGCGGATTTGTCAGCCTTCCTTGCATCGTCGGCTGTGCTGTCGGCGGCAGAGTCGGACGCAGCAGTATCGGACGCTGCCTGCTGCCCACATGCGGCGACCATCAACGTGATCGCTGCAGCGGCGATGGTCCACCGGCGCGGCCGTCTTCCGGGCTGCGCCGAGCCCGGAGTCAGGATCCTCATGTCGCCTCCTCAAGCGTGGTTGGTCGGGGCCCCTCCCCCGTGCCGGTCTGACGCAGCCGACCCACTGCCGGTTCCCACCGATGACGGTCGGGTTCGCCACAGCCAGATCAGCCCAAGCACGGGCAGCACTAACGGCGCGTACCCGTAGCCGGAGCCGTAACCCGACCAGACGGTCTCGTCGGGAAACAGCGCCGGGTCCACGATGCTCAGCGTGCCGACGGCCAACACGCCGCACAGCTCTAGGGCCACCGTCACCCATGCGGTGCGCCGCGCCGTCGGCGTCCCGGACGCCAACGCTAACGTCGCCACCACATAGATCACAGCAGCGAGCGCCGACAGCGAGTACGCCACCGGCGCCTCCTCGAAGTCTGTGACGAGCTGAACGGCACTCCGGGCAGTCGCCGAGATCGCAAACACGCCGTAGATGGCGACGAGCACCCGACCCGGCCCGTGATTGGTCGCTGATGACACTGCTCAGCCCTGCCAGACCTGCAGCAGCCGCTCGGCAAGCGCCACCACCGACACACACGCGACGAAGAGCACCCCTACCCCCCAGCGGGTCTTCTCCGAAGCGGCCCACGCCACCCCGGCGGGCAGCATCAACACAGCAGTCAGCAGGTAGCCGACGAACAGCGCAGCGTCGACGTCGCGCTCGGTCACAACCAGCGCGATCACCCCGCCGACCAGTTGCAGCAGCAGGCCCACCTCGAGGGCGGTCAGCCACCAGACCAGCGAGTCGCCCAAACGCTGGTCACGGGTGAACAGCACTGCCGACCACAGGGCACCGACCCCCGCCAACAGCATGAATGCGTATGCCAGTACAGGTGTCACTGCTGCATCCCGAGCCCGTCCGCCTCGACACCCAACAGCTCGGGCAGTTGGGCCATGCGCTCGAAGATCTCCGACCCAGCAGCCTCCAGCGCGGCGGTCGGCGCGAGCCCGCCAGCAAACCCGAGCACTCGCATGCCGGCGGCCACTCCCGCCAGCACCCCTGGCGCACTGTCCTCGACCACCACGCACTCAGCCACCGGCACACCCTGCTGCTGTGCCGCATGCAGAAACAGGTCCGGATGCGGCTTGCCTCGCTGCACGTCCTCCGCCGAGTGCACCCGCCCCGCGAAGCGTTCTGCAAGGCCGGTGATCTCGAGCACGAGCGCCAGCCGATCGTGTCCACTCGACGAGGCGACGCAGGTGGCCACCCCCGCGGACTCCAGCAGGTCAAGCACCTGTTCCACCCCGTCGACGGCGGTCAGCTCGGCACGAAACAGCTCGTACGACGCGGCACGCAGCGCGTCGTACCACCTCGCAGGCAGCTCTCGACCCAGGTTGCGCTCGATCTCGGTCGACATCACCCGTTCGGAGCGGCCCATGAAACGCTCGACCACCTCTGCTTGAGTCAGCGGCCACCCCAAAGCAGTGATCCACTCCGCCTCAAGCCGGGTGACCAGCCGCTCGGTGTCGACCAGCACCCCGTCGCAATCCCACACCACCAGAATCGCCCGCACAGCGCACAGCCTAAGGGCGGCACTTAGGCTGGCTCGGTGCGTACCGATCGGCGCCCCGGCCCGACCACCAGGACCGATGTGGTGGAGTGGCGCGACGAGTCCCGCGCCGAGCACGAAGACCGGCTGGCCACCGAGGAGCCCCTCGAACTACGGCTGACGTGGCCGGGACACCCGGCACAGCACTTCGTGGTGACGATGCGCACCCCCGGCCACGACTTCGAGCTGGCCGCAGGACTCGCTCTTGGCGAGGGCTTAGTCACCACCCAGGCACCGCCGACGACCGTCGCCTACTGCACCGACACCACGCTGGCGCCGGACCAAGAGTTCAACGTGGTCACGCTGACCCTGCCCGGTGCACCTGAGAAGCCGCCGACGGTGCGTGCGACGACAATGTCCGGTGCCTGCGGGGTCTGCGGCCGAGAAAGCCTCGATGCGGTCGCCGCCCTTGGCGGCCGCAGGCTGCCGCTGTGGCCGTCCGTACCCCGCGAGGTGGTCGCCGCGTTGCCCGACCGGTTGCGTGAGCAGCAGCAGATCTTCGCGCGTACCGGCGGGCTGCATGGAGCCGGGCTGTTTCGTCCCGACGGCACCCCGGTCGTGGTGCGTGAGGACATCGGCCGGCACAACGCCACCGACAAGGTCATCGGTCATCAGTTGCTCAAGGGTGCAGCGGCCGATGGCCCGGAGGGTCTCGTGCTGGTGGTCAGCGGACGTGTCGGCTACGAGATCGTGCAGAAGGCGGTGCTCGCCGGGGTGGTCGCAGTGGTGGCGGTCGGCGCTCCGTCCAGCCTGGCGGTCGGGTTGGCCCGAGAGTTCGGCCTGACGGTTGTCGGATGGGTGCGCGACGGTCGGATGGTGGCCTACGCCCATCCCGAACGCATCACCGGCTGACGTCTCTGGCTGACGTCTCTGGCGTCGCTCGAACGACCTCCCCGGCGCGGGCTGCCCGGCGTTGTCGGTGGTCGCATCTAGCGTTCCTGTCATGCGCATCCTGCACACCTCCGACTGGCATCTGGGCAGGTCCTTCCACCGTGAGGGGCTCCTGGGCCACCAGGCGGCGTTCATCGACCATCTGGTGGAGACGGTGCGGGCCGAGCGGGTCGATCTGGTGGTGGTGGCGGGCGACGTCTACGACCGCGCCTTGCCCTCGGTCGACGCGGTTGCGGTGGCGAACGATGCCCTGCGACGGCTCGCCGGCCTGCGGGTGCCGGTGGTGATCACCTCGGGCAACCACGACTCTGCCCGCCGGCTCGGCTTCGCTGCCGACCTCATCGCTGCCGCCGGCGTGCACCTGCTGACCGACCCACACTCGCTGGACCGACCGGTACAGCTGGCCGACGACCACGGACTGGTCTCCGTCTACGGCCTCCCCTACCTTGAGCCCGAGGCGCTGCGCGAGGCGTGGGGGCTGCCCACCCGCAGCCACGAGGCGGTTACCGCTGCGGCGATGGGTCGGGTGGCCGCGCACCGAGCCAGCGTCGGCGACGGGGGGCGCTCGGTGGTCCTTGCGCACACCTGGGTGCATGGCGGGCAGCCCAGCGACAGCGAGCGGGACATCGCCGTGGGCGGGGTGACGCAGGTGCCTGCGGAGGTGTTCGCGGGCGTCGACTACGTCGCCCTTGGGCACCTGCACGGTCGTCAGCGGATCACTGAGACTGTCCGCTACAGCGGGTCGCCGCTGGCGTACTCGTTCTCCGAGGCTGACCACACCAAGGGCTGCTGGCTGGTTGAGCTCGGCAGGGACGGGGTAGAGCAGGTCGAGTTCGTCGCCGCCCCGGTCCCCCGACGACTGGGACGGGTTCAGGGCCGGCTCGCCGACCTGCTCCGCGACCCGTCCTATGCCGGCATGGAGGAACGCTGGCTGCAGGTGACCCTGACGGACTCGCGGCGTCCCAGAGCCGCGATGGAACAGCTGCGCACACGGTTCCCGCATGCCCTCCTTCTGGACTTTGCCCCCGAGGGGCTCGCCGACACACCGCACCAGTGGGCTGACCGGCTGCGGGGTCGCAGCGATCGTGAGGTGGTGCGTGACTTCGTCGACGTGGTCCGAGGCGAGTCCGCCGACGACAACGAGCAGGCGCTGTTGGACGAGGCATACGAGGCGTGCACCAGCCAACGGCAGGTGGAGCCGGCCGCTGTCCAGGTCGGACCTCCTGCGCGGATCGCGTCATGAGGGTGCATGGCCTGCGGATGACCGCATTCGGACCGTTCGCGGGCCGCGTCGACATCGACGTGGACGCCCTATCCGAGCACGGCCTATTCCTGCTCACCGGACCAACGGGAGCCGGAAAGACAAGTGTCCTCGACGCCATCTGTTTCGGGCTGTACGGCCGGGTCCCCGGCGCGCGACAACAAGCCGACCGGCTGCACAGCGACCACGCCGACCCGGGCGTCGCTCCCGAGGTTCAACTGGACGTGACTCTCGCCGGTCGCCGGCTGCGGCTGACCAGGTCGCCGCGTTGGCAGCGGCCGAGCAGCCGTGCCCGCAGCGGACATGTCGTGCAGCAGGCCAGCGTGCTGGCGCAAGAACGGGTCGGCGACGGCTGGACGACGCTGTCCACCCGCATCGACGAGACGCAACACCTTGTGGACGAGCTGCTCGGCATGACCTGTGAGCAGTTCACCCAAGTGGCGATGTTGCCGCAGGGCCAGTTTCAGGAGTTTCTGCGCGCCGGCGCTGACGACCGCCGCAAGGTGCTGGAGCAACTGTTCGGCACCCAGCGGTTCCGTGACGTCGAGCTCTGGCTGGTCGAGCATCGCCGGACGACCGCTGCCGCGGCGACCTCGGCCCGGCAGGCCGCATGCTCGGCGGCCGACCAGCTGCGCGGGGCTGGACATATCGAGGAGCCGGTGCCCGACGATCTGCTCGACTGGCAGGCGTGGGCCGATGCGGTGGTCAGCGCCGCCCGGCACGAGTGCGACGACCTGTCGGTGCTGGTTGGGCAGTCCTGCCAGCAGCGCGACGAGGCACGACGAGCACAGGGGGTGGGGGCAGAAGTGGCGAGCCTGCAGCAACGCGGGCTGCGGGCTCACCAGGTGCTAGCCGATGTGGCGGCGACGCAGGGCGACGCCGATCAGCAAGCGGAGGCCCTGCGGGCCGCCGACCGCGCCCGCCAGGTCACCGTGCTGCTCGAACCGTTAGCCGAGGCTGCCGCCCGGGTCGCCGCCGCCGACCCGCCGGCCGCGATCGCGCTCACCGATGTCAGCGGTCTGCTACCGCATGCCCTGGACGGGCTGCAGGAGATGCTTGACGAAGGAGTGTCGGAGGTGTCGACCCAGCGACTGTCCGGCTGGCTGTCCGGGCTCGACGGTGAGCGCAGCCGTCACGAGCAGGCCAGCGAGCGCGAGCAGCGGTTGGCGCTCGATGTCGCCCGGGCAGCCGTCCTGGACAGTGAGGCTGCGAGCGCCGGACGGGAGGCGGCGGAGGCCGAGGAGACGGTGACGCGGCTACGCACGGAAAGTACCGACCGGCCAGCGGCGATAGATGCGCTACGCACCAGGATCGACACCGACCGGCGCCTCGACGCCACCCACGACCACCTGCATCATGCGGTGCACAGCGCCCGGCAACAGGCCGACGCAGCCAACCGGCTGCCGGCGGTCGACAGTGCGCTGCGAGCAGCCGAAGACACCGCTCGCCAGGCCATCGACACACACCAAGCAGCCGTCGATCACCGCCTGAATATTGCCCGCCGCCGCCTGGCGGGCGCTGCAGCCGAGCTCGCAAGCCGCCTAATCGACGGACGACCCTGTGACGTATGCGGCTCAGCGGTCCACCCCGACCCCGCCGTCGACGACAGCGTCCCCCTCGGTGACAGCGACGAGGCGGCCGCCGAGCGCGCAGAGACCGATGCTGCTGAGCGTCGTGCGCGGGCGACCTCGACGGTGCAGCGTGCCCAGGCAGACGTCACTGAGACCACGGCAGCCGCGGGTGGCTTCAGCACGGCCCGGGCCGACGCCCACCTGGTGGAGTGTGCGAACAAGCTGGAGCAGGCAGCCGCGGCCCGCGCACGCTTGCCGGGCCTGCTGGCACAACTGGCCAACGCAGAGCAAGAGCAGGCGCGAGCCGGCGAGCAGGTGGACGACGCCAAGCGGCTGGCGGCCGAGTTGCGCGCGACAGCAGCCGGCCGCCGAGACGCGTGGTCACACTTGCACACCGGTCTGGTCGACGCGCTCGGCCCGGCGGTGGACATCGCGGCTGCGCAGCAGCACACCCAGCGCAGCCGGTTGGCACTGGAGGCAGCCATCGACGCGGTCGCCGAGCTGCTTACGGCCAGGGCCGCACATGAAACCGTCACGGCGCAGGCTGATCGGCTGGCCCGTCGGCACGAATTCGCGGACGCCCAGGCAGCGCAGGCGTGCGCTCTGGACGCCACCAGCCGAAACCAGCTGCAGTCCGCCCTTAGCGGGCGCGAGCAACAGGCTGCCGGCGCCACCGAGGTGCTCGCAGACCCGGCGGTGCGAAACGCGCTGGCAGCGCCTGATCCCAACATCGAGCAACTCACCGCCTCAGCAGAGGCTGCGGACAACCTCCTCGACCGGCAGCGCGGCCAGCTGGCCAGCGCCGAGCGCACATCGGCTCGGCTGATCGAGCTGCGACAGCTGCTTACGCGGTGCCTGGCGCAGTGGCAGCCGCGGCACGAGGCACACGCCGTGGCGGCCAGCTTGGCGACCCTGGCTGAGGGGAAGTCGGCCGACAATCACCAACAGATGTCGCTGTCGTCGTATGTGTTGGCTGCTCGGCTGGAGCAAGTGGTTGCTGCAGCGAACGAGCGACTCGTGCCGATGACGTCGAGTCGGTACGTCCTCGAGCACACCGTGCAGCGGTCTGCGGGCGACCGACGATCCGGCGCCGGCGGTCTTGGGCTGCGCATCCGCGACGAGTGGACCGGGGATCTCCGCGACCCGTCGACCCTGTCAGGTGGTGAGACCTTCCAGACCTCGTTGGCGCTGGCACTCGGCCTGGCCGACGTTGTCGGCAACGAGTGTGGCGGCACCCAGTTGCAGACGATCTTCGTCGACGAGGGCTTCGGTTCACTCGACGCCGACAGCCTGGACGAGGTGCTCGATGAGCTGGACCGCCTTCGCGACGGCGGCCGGGTGGTGGGGGTGGTGTCACACGTCGACGCGATGCGCGAGCGCATCCCCACCCAACTACACCTGGTCAAAACTCGCGCCGGGTCGTCGCTCGCCCGCACCGGCTGACAGCCGTTCGAGCCGGCACGGGGCACAATGGTGCCACCCATCCACGACGACCGGGGCGCCGAACTTCACTCAGGACCTTAGTGATCGATCCGCAAACTGCGGGTGTCGTGCCGGTGGCGCGGCGAAGTAAGAGAGGGGATAGTCAGTGGTTGAGCCGGTTCCGTTGCACAGCGACGGTTCGGGCGCGCCCGAAACCACCCTGTCGACGCTGATGGTGCGCGTCGCCAAGGGCGACGAGCCCGCGTTCGCCGCGCTCTACGACCGCACCTGCACGGCGGTGCACGGTCTCGCCCGGCGGGTAGTTCGCGATCCCGCCCGTGCAGAGGAGATCACCCAAGAGGTCTATCTGCAGGTATGGCGCACCGCTGGTCGTTACGACCCCGATCGCGGCTCGGCAAAGGGCTGGCTGCTCACCTTGACTCACCGCCGGGCCGTCGACGTGGTGCGGCACGACCAAGCGAGCACGAACCGTGAGGCCAAGTACGACTGGGCCGGCGGACCCGACATCGACGTGGTCGAGGAGCAGGTCATGACCCGGCTCGAGCACGAGCAGGTGCGTCGCTGCTTGCAGACACTGACCGATCTGCAACGAGAGTCGGTCACTATGGCCTACTACGGCGGGCATACCTATGCCCAGGTCTCGTCGCTGCTGCGGGTCAACGCCGCCACCATCAAGACACGGATGCGGGACGGGCTCATCCGCCTGCGCGACTGTCTAGGAGTCACCGCATGAGCGCCGAGATGCACACCATGGTCGGCGCCTACGCGCTGGATGCGATCGACCACCGCGAGCAGGTCGCCTTTGAGGCGCATCTGTCCAGCTGCCCCTCCTGCTCCGACGAGCTGATCGGGTTCCGTGCGACCGTCGAGCGTCTTGGTGGCGCCACCGCTACGACCCCTCCCCCACAGTTGCGCGACGCCGTGCTGCAGCTTGTCGCCCACACCCCGCAGGAGCGTCGCGTCATTGCGATGCATCGCTCCGAGCGGTGGCGCCAGCGGATGCCGTTGCTGGTCGCAGCAGCCTCGGTGTTAATCGCGGCTGGTGTCGGTGCTCTCTACATCGGCGAACTGAACCGGTCGAGCCAAGAGGACGACGTCATTGCGGCAGCTGACGCCAGCACCAGCGTTGAGCGTCTCGACAGCGGCACGCAGGTCAAGGTGATCGCCTCCGAGTCGATGGACAGTGCCGTCGTCGTGATGAACCGGGTGCCCGCACTCGAGGCAAACACCAACTATCAGATGTGGGCCATCGGGCCCGAGGGTGCGAAGTCGCTCGGCGTGATGACCGCGGACGACATTGCTGAGCCCACCACCCGGCTCGTCAAGGGCATCGACGGTGTCCAGTCAGTCGCCCTCACGGTCGAACCGGAGGGTGGATCGACACAGCCCACCACGAAACCTCTGGTCAAGGTGCAGTTGACCTGAGGTCGGCGGCTGGTGCGCACCTGAACTCGTAGGTGGCCAGGGACAGTCCGGTGACCGCTCCGCGTTCGTTGCGTTGGACGGTGAGCAGCTCGCCGGCAAAGTAGTTGTCCAGCCCCTGCCAGTGGTCGTTGTCCAGTCGTTCGAACCTACTGGATCGAGCGGCATCGGCATGCTCGAGACACAACCGGCCACCCCGCACGGCTATGGCGTACGGGGTGTTCCCCCAGTACCAGGGGCCAACCACATCGTCAGCACCGTCGACGACTGGTTCCGGTTGCCAGACCGGCGCCACGGCGGGCTCCCGGGCCAGCACCTCGTCCAGCAGCACTGCGGCGAGCCCGGGGGTCGCACCGACCGTACCGTTGGACATTGCCACGGCGGCTAGACCGGCACCCGGCTCGGCGACCACGCCGGCGAGAAAGCCCGGCATCGACCCCGAGTGCCCGACCCGGGTGCCGGTGCTGGCCGCTTCGACCCGCAGCCCCATCCCGTAGGCGCCGCCCGCATCGCCTGCTGGCGCGCTGGCGACCGTCGTCATTTCCCGCATGCTCGCGTTGCTGAGCACAGCTGGGACCGGGTCGAGCAGGAACGCGGCAAACCGGGCAAGGTCGCCGAGCGTGCTCCACAACTGTCCGGCAGAGGCCATCGACCCGGTGTCGGTGTGTGGCTCGGGTTGCAGCCGGCCGGTGTAGGGGTGCACCGACCGCCCGTGGGCGTGCGGGTCGTAGGGCAGGTAGCTGGTCCGGGACATCGTCAGCGGCTCCAGCACCCGTTCGGCTACCACCACGTCCCAGGGTGCTGCCCGCCGGTGGGCCACCACCGCACCGAGCAGGGCGTACCCAAGGTTGCTGTAGTGATGCTCGGCGCGACCGTCGAGCACCGGTCGCTGTGCCTGCACGCGATCGAAAAGGTCGTCGAGGTGGGCAGCATCGTTGCGCTCCCACCACGGTCCCGCCGGCTCTGCCGGCAATGCCGCGCTGTGCGACAGCAGCCGGCGTAGCGTGCTGTCGCCGAACGGTGCGTGCGGCAGGTGCGCGTCCACCTGGTCATCAAGGTCGAGCAGGCCCTCATCCCGGCACTGCAGCACGGTGATGGCGCACAGCGGCTTGGCGATCGAGCCGATCCGGTACTGCAGATCCGGGTGCGGATCGCATCCGTCAGCCAGACCGGTCTCGGTGCCCCGGGCTGCCCACCAGGCCAGCTGCCCGTCTCGCACCACGCCGGCAATCAGCGACGGCTGGCGGCTTGCGGTCTGCACTGCCGCGACGTGCCGCAACAGGGCGGCGCTGGTTGGCGCGAGCAGTGGTTCGCTCACTCGAACGCATCCGGCGGCGGGCAGGAGCACACCAGGTTGCGGTCGCCGTAGGCCTGGTCGACCCGGCCGACCGGTGGCCAGTACTTGTCCACCCCGCTGCCACCGCTGGGCAGCACCGCCCGCTCCCGGCTGTAGGGGCGGTCCCACTCCCCCGCCAGCGCATCCACCGTGTGCGGTGCGTGCCGCAGCGGGCTGTCCTCCAGCGACCAGCGACCAGCGGCAA